>Ga0194134_10000226_pt1 | contig 86103 bp, 71 predicted proteins | sample TA2KigOff0mmetaG_FD_148602 | JGI IMG/M metagenome (GOLD analysis project Ga0194134, IMG submission 148602) | Freshwater microbial communities from Lake Tanganyika, Tanzania - TA2015056 Kigoma Offshore 0m | ecosystem: Environmental > Aquatic > Freshwater > Lake | place: Tanzania: Lake Tanganyika...
ACCACCACCGCCGACATCACCGCCAAAGCACTCACCGTCACCGGCATCACCGTGGTCTCGCGCCCCTACGCACCGGCCGATGTCTCGGCCACTCTCGACACATCCCAGCACGTGCTGACCGGCGTGATCTCGGGTGACGGTGCGATCCTCGACGATGGCTCCTATAGCGCGAGCTTCGCCACCGCGGTCACTGGAACCGGCAAGACGGTCACAGTCTCGGGCCTCACGACCACGGGAACCGACGCGGCCAACTACTCACTCACCCAGCCCTCACTCACGGGCACCATCACGAAGGCGTCCGCCAGCGTCACATTCACCGGAGCCGCATCGGTGGTCTACAACACGTCCTCGCAGGCCCGGTCCACTTCGACCAGCCCATCGGGGCTCACCGTGACCTACTCGTACTCGGGCACCGGGTCCACCACCTACGGCCCGACACCGTCGGCACCGACGAACGCGGGCACCTACACCGCGATTGGCACGATCGATGACCCGAACTACCAAGGTTCTGCGAGGGCTCCGTGGACGATCACGAAACAGACCCTCGGCGTGACCATCGACTCGTCGAACCTCAGCACCGTCTTCGATGGACTACCCAGGACCGTCTCGACAACGGTGTCGCTCGCCGGCCGCAACATCGTCGTTGCGTACGCGGGAACGGGATCAACGACCTACAACTCGGCGTGGGCACCGACGAATGCGGGCACCTACACCGTGACCGCCACGGTGACTGAACAGAACTACGACGGCTCGGCGAGCGCATCGATGACAATTGTGCCCGCTTCACAGGCGGTGCTGGCGCTGGTGAACCCGTCCACCGTGCGCTTCGATCGCGTGCTGCAGTTGATCGCCTCCGGGGGTTCAGGTAGCGGCGCGACAGCCTATGAAGTGGTGTCCGGTCCGTGCACGGTGAGCACCGCGTCGGGTCTGCTCTCGCCCACCGATCCCGGGACGTGCACCGTGCGCGCCCAGCGTGCTGGGAGCCCGAACTACACCTCGCGCACGAGCGCGAATCTCGCCGTCGCCGTCACCAAGGGTGACCAGAGCGTCGCATTCACGACATCGCCCCCCGCCATGCCACGTGTGGGGGCCTCGTATACGCCGTCGGCCTCTGCGTCCAGCGGCCTGCCCGCGACCGTGTCGATCACCGCAGGGTCGGGGACCACATGCTCCCTCGCCTCGGGAACCGTCACGTTCCTGTCCTCGGGAACCTGCACAATCTCGGCGACACAGGCCGGAAACGCACAGTGGAACGCCGCGACGCAGGTCTCCCAGACGATGACCATCGGCAAGCTCTCCCAGACGATCACCTTCGCCCAGCCAGCAGCCCAGCTGCATGGCGGTGCCCCGTTCGTGCTCGCGGCCCACACCTCGAGCGGCCTCGCACTCGGCTTTGCCGTGACATCGGGAGCATCGGTCTGCTCGGTCACGACCGATGGCACCGTGTCGACCACCGGCACGGGTCAGTGCACGATCTCTGCCTCGCAGGTCGGTGACTCGACGTGGGGTCCCGCTGCCAGCGTGTCGCGCACGGTCGACGTGACACCCGCAGCCGCCTCTGCTCCCCACATCACCTCGATCTCGGCCGGCAACGCTGCGGCCACGATCGGCTTCGACGAGCCCGCCTCCGACGGCGGATCTCCGATCCTGTCCTACAAGGTCGCAGCAACCTCGGCGACGGCACCCACGGTGTCGCGCACCGACTGCGACGCACTCGTTCTCTCCTGCACCTTGATCGGCCTCGTCAACGGAGCGACCTACTCGCTCACCGTGGCGGCCATCACCGCAGCAGGTGTGGGCTCGGCATCGGAGGTCGCGACTCTCCTGGTGCCGAGCCCGAATGTGGACGCCCCCGTGTCTGTGGTGGGCACGCGGGCGTCCACAACCCTCGACATCGAGTGGACGGATTCACCGTTGCTCGACCTCGCCACCTTCCAGCGCTACGAGGTCTCCGTGCGCGAGGAGGGGGGCTCCTTCACCCCACCGGTCACCATCTCGTCGCTCGGTGCATTCTCGATCGGCCGCCCAGGTGTCGGGACGATGTCGTTGCGACGCCGCACGGCACAGATCCCCGGCGTCGATCCGGCCGTGCGCCACGAGGTCAAGATCGTCACGATCACCACGACCCGACCCACGGCAGCGAGCGACAACACCACGATCGCACTCGTGATGCCCCTGTCGGTGCCCGGTGTTCCCCGCGACCTCGGGGTGGAGGGTGCTGGTGCGACCTCGGCAACGGTGTCATGGCGGGTCCCGCTCGAGAACGGTGGGAGTCCGATCACCGCGTACGTGGTGACCACCTCGGCCGGGTCGTGCACGCCTGCGACGGCGACATCGACGCGCTGCGCCCTCACGGGTCTCTCGGCGGGCCAGAGTGTCACCGTCGCGGTGAAGGCGCGCAACCTCCGCGGTGACTCCCTGGGTGTCTCGACCGCATACAACGTGCCGACTGTGCCGGGTGCACCCTCGATCTCGACGGTGAGCCTCTCCCAGAGCTCGGCCACGCTCACGTGGCAGGCACCCTCGGCGAACGGTGGCCGATCGGTGACCTCCTACACCGCGATCGCGACCGCGGCGGGCACCGAGGTCGGTCGCTGCACCACCGCGGCCACCACATGTGAGATCACCGGCCTGAGAACCGGCACCAGCCATGTCTTCACCGTGCGCGCGCACAACTCCGTCGGTGCGGGTGCGAACTCCCCTGCCTATGGCGCGGGGTCTGGAGCAGTGCCCGTGGCCGCCTCGCCCCAGACCCCGGTCGCCGCCACACCGCGCGCACCGACCAAGACACCGGCGGTCGGCACTCTCGCGCTTCCCCCGCCGCCCGCACGCGTGATCACCGCATCGGCCGGCTCGGGGCGCACGCGAATCTCTGCGGTCCGCTCGTCGTCGGGCACCGATGTGCCGGTCAACGAGGCGATCATCTCGGTGATGACGCGCGGTGGACGTCTGCTCGCACGCATCCGCGTCCAGGTCGACTCGGCCACGCCCCTCGTCTCGGTCACAGTGCCCTATTCGGCACGCGAGGTGAAGGTGGCGGTGCAGTTCGCGAACGACTACGGGATCTCCGAGGGCGGCCCCGTGGGCGTAAACGTGGCGGAGGCTCGCACACTCGAGCCCGTCGTTGTGACGAACCAGGTCAAGGTCGTGGGAACCGAGGTGGGTGTGCAGGCCTACTTCAGCCACGGATCTGCCACCCTCACCAAGGCGGGTAAGGCCGCCCTCGCCAAGTCGGCCGCCGAGGCGAAGGTGCGTGGCGGTCTCGTCTATGTGAGCGGCTTTGCCACCACGACCGAGGTGCGCAGTGTGTGGCTCGTCGGCTCGCTCGCCCGCAAGCGGGCCGAGAACGCAGCCAAGTACCTGTCGTCGCTCGGCGTGCGCCAGTGGATCTATTTCTCGGGAACCGTGTCCCCGCGCTTCCCGTGGGACGAGGCCCGCATGCGCAGGGTCGTCGTGTCCACCAGTACCGTGCCGACCAGAACCTGACGGAGCCGCCATGTCGTCCTCACCTTCCACACCGCGTCCCGCGACGCGCATCGCACTCGCCGCAGCCCTCGTGGGTGCGGCTCTGGCACTCGGCCCGGCTCTGACGAGGGCGAGCCAGTCGGGGCCCTCGGGCGCGAACGTGGGATTCGACTTCTCCTGGGATGACGCGAAGAACCCCGCCGGCCACAGTGCCTCGTTCCTCGAGGCTGACGGCATCACGGCGAACAACTGCTCGGGTGGCCCGTTGACCGCCACGACCAAGACCTGCAACTTCGTGTTCGACTACCAGATCGCCGGCGCCGCACAGCCCTCGGCTGCGCACGCGGCGCGCTTCATCACGTTCTGGACCAACCCGACGAGCTACGTCTCGGGGGCCCCGGCCGCCAACACCGGGTGCAACTCACCGACCAACGGCGCGGGAGATCTCGGCAAGGCCCCGCTCACACTCTTCGACTGCTTCAACTCGAATGCCTTCGGTCAGGTCTTCCGTGCGGCCTCGGCAGGTCCGCTCACCCAGTTCCGTGCCTCGATGACCTGCCTGGCGCCGGCGGGGACCAAGTACGAGTTGTATGCGCTCCTCTACGAGATGTCCACCGACGGCTCGACAATCGCGGGCACGGCACCCCTCGGGGCAACCCTCGTGAATCTCACCTCGTGCCCGTCTGCCACCACATGGAAGGGCAAGGCCTTCACCGCGAAGGATTTTGCGATGATCCCGGTGAATCTCGGCTCTCCGGCGCTCCAGGCCGGCAAGTTCTACGGCGTCTACTTCACCGGTCCGTCCGTGCCCGGCACCGCGCCTGCCGGCGCGGCCGATGCGATGCAGCGTGCCAAGTCGGCCGCCACCACGACCACCACCACGACCACCACCACCCCGTGGAGTTCGTTCCGGAACCAGAAGAACACCAAGACTCCGGCTTCGACCACGACGACTCCCCGCACACCCGCTGCGGCGGCGACCACGACCACCACCGTCCCGGCAGCGCTGTTCCCGGGGAACGTCCCCCTCGAGAGCTCGGTGATGACCGCGATCCGATTGATGACCCCGGGTGCCGAGACGACCTACGTGGTCGACTCACTGACGCCGGCCACGTGCGTGGGGGCGGGTCGCAACATCGTGCTGCTGCGCACGGGACGGTGCCGCGCCCAGATCGCGCTCCGGTCGAATGGTCGCGTGCAGAGCACCGTGAGCACCACCATCACCGACTCGACACCCACGATGTCCGATGTGATCGTCGCCGTCGACGAGCCCACCGTGGTCTACTTCCGCAACGGCACCGCGTTGTCGACCGATGCCTCGCGCAAGAGGGTCGCCGGCATCGCCTCGGCGGCACGCCGCGCCAATGCCGTGTTGGTCACCGGACACACGGGCAATGCCGGTGGTGAGACCTCGAAGATGCGGTCGCTGTCCCAGAAGCGCGCCAAGGCCGCACGGTCTCTGTTGCGGGACCGCGGGGTCACGGGCGTGATCGCGATCCAGAGCTACGGCGCCACCCAGGTGGTGTCGAACTCGAAGAAGGACGCCCAACAGGCCCTCAACAAGCGAGCCGAGATCTTCCTCATTCCCTGACGGGCCTCATGGCTCGTCAACCCGGACATCCGGGTTTGCCACATCAACCGGAGTAGGTGAACTTCTTCGTCACGGCAACTGTCCTCTTGTTCACCGTGCAAAGTGCGGTGACACCGGCTGTTCCACCGCTGTTGACACCCGACTCGAGGAACGCCTTCAGGCGATCACCCGTCAGGACCAGATCCGTGCGCCCATTGGCTGCCGCACGGCTGGCACCGATCTCAGATGTCTCTTCATGCCGTGGAACTAGCCCGATCGAACGTCCGGCTCGCGAGCGCATCGACGAGCGAGGCCGTATCCGTGGCGACACCCGGGCGGGGCACGAATCGGGTGGTCTCATCCTGCGAAAAGATCGGTCTCACCCGCGGCCCGCGACCCAGCACGCACGGCCCGGCCGAGGTGCGCCAGGCTCGCCATGCAAGCGCGGCTGCCGCGCTGGATTGTGCTGCCCTCGCACCACCGGCTCGGTCGCCGGCATCGAGGACCGCGAGCGCCGCTCGGGCACCCTCGCGTGCTGCGATCACCCATGGTGCGAGTCGTTCATCACCCGGATCACCGAGCGTGCGAACCCGCTCCCACCACTCGCGGTCGGGTTCGTCGCCGGGCCAGTGCGGATCACCGGGGAACGACGTCGCCTCTGCCAGCACCGCGAGCCCGAGGGACTCGACCTCGTCGCGCCACTCGGCGAGGTGGTCTCGTCCGTGCGCCCACGCCATGGCACTGCGAACGGTGGGCCGCGACGACACCGCGAATTCCATGGGATTCACGAGCACACCCGAGACGACGGACCTGAGCCCCGGCGATCGTCCGGCATAGGGGCCGAGATGCAACAGGTCGCGCATCATCGCATCATTGACCGGAGTGTTGTCCCACAGGAGCGGTGCACGACCCCCGCATGCGCGCGCACGATCGGTCGCATGGTCGGCCTCGATCCGGTCGCACACCACCGTCTCCCCCGTCCACATGACCTCGATCGAGGGGTCCAACTCGGCGCACAGCACATCGAGATACGACGAATGTGCAGAACCCGCATAGTGGGTCGGCACCAGCCACACGGGACGTCCGAACGCGCCGAGGACTCCGTTCGCGAGCAATGCGTGCCGCTCGGCAGCGTCTCCCTCCTCGAGGTCATCGACGCACAGGGTGAAACCATCGGCCGACTCCTCCACCCCGGACAACTTCACGACGACATCGGCAACGGTGGCATCTGCACCAGGTGTGAGGCCGACCGAGATCGCCACTCCTGCGCCCGTGAGCGAGGCGAATCCCCCCCGCTCGTCGGCTTCGAAGGGTTCGCGCCATGAGTCACGATGGCGGGGCGCGCTCTTGGGAGCCCAGACCCACCAGTTCCCGCCCCAGTCGGCAAGCGCCTCGATCAACTCATGGCGCTCACGCCACGTCCACGGAGGCCCGTAAAAGCCCTCGATCACGCCGGTAATGAACGGTGTGGCCACGAGCCCACACTAAACGCGACCACCCCGACAGCCGCGCTGCACACCGCGGTCTCCCGCCCAGTGCGCTCGCCAATCTGCGCACCGTGACCACTGTCGACCACACCCTCGGGGACCCGGTGCCGATCGTCGCCGCGGTGACCGGTACGAACTGAGCGACCCCGAGATCGAGTCGTTCCACCGCGACGGCTGTGTCCACCTGCGTGGCGAGATCGCCGTCGAGGGCAAGGACTTCAACGACATGACCACGGGTGAGCACGGCACCGACCCCCGCGGGTATGCGGTCGTCAACGTGATGTTGCCGCGGCGCTACCACCCCGAGTGGCAGGGAAACCTCTACGAACAACGGTATGACGATCGACTTCGATCAACTGCTCGCCAAGTCACAGGCTCGACCCGACGCAGTGTTCCACTGGCACCAGGACCAGGCGTACTGGATCGACACCGAGGACCGACGCACCGCCACGTGCTGGCTCGCCGTCGACGACTCGACGCTCGAGAACTGCTGCATGCAGTTCCTGCCCGGGTCGCACCTCGAGCCGGTGCGGCCGCACCGTCCGCTCCACGGGGATCGCTCGGCGAGCCACACTCTCGTCACTGATCTCGGCCCGGACGACACGATGCGCCCCGTCGAGATTCGACGCGGTGACATCACCGTGCACAACGAGGGCGTGCTCCACGAATCTGGCGGCAACACATCGGCCTCCAATTACCGGCGTGCCTACATCGTGGTGCTGCGCAGCCAGAGCACGGTGGCAAAGGAACGGCGACGCGGATCCACGCACAGCCACAACGATGCGGGCGAGGTTCTCGAGAGCGTCGACGGCCTCCACGCCTGAGCGATCGCCCGGTCTCGCGGCTACAATCGCAGAACGACTTCCGTCGCGCGGGTGTAGCTCAATGGCTAGAGTTCCAGCCTTCCAAGCTGGCTATGCGGGTTCGATTCCCGTCACCCGCTCCATGACACTGGCTCTCGTGCGTCGCCCCAGCATGCGGCTCGCCGAGGGTCTCGTGACCCACATCGAGCGCCAGCCTGTCGATGTGGGGGTCGCCCTCGCGCAGTGGGAGGACTATGTCGCGTGCCTCCGGGCACGCGGATGGGAAGTCGTCGAGGTGCCCTCCCTGGAGAGTGCCCCCGATTGCGTGTTCATCGAGGACACCGTCGTCATGCACCGAGATGTCGCGGTGATCACCCGCCCCGGGAGCGATGTGCGCAAGCCCGAGACGGCCGCCGTGGAGGACACCGTGCGTGGACTCGGGTGCCGCATCGAGCGCATCGAGGCCCCTGGCACACTCGACGGGGGTGACGTCCTCAAGATCGGTGACACCATCTATGTGGGTCGGGGCGGACGCACCAACCAAGACGGCATCGACCAGCTCGCCGCGATCCTCGCGCCACTCGGTGCCACCGTGGTCACCGTGCCGGTCGAGAAGGTGCTGCACCTGAAATCCGCCGTCACGGCCCTGCCCGACGGCACGGTGATCGGGTGGGATCCCGCGGTCGACGATGCATCGGTGTTCCCCGCGTACCTGTCGATGCCCGAGGAGTCCGGTGCACACGTGGTCGTGCTCGACGACCGGACCGTGCTGATGGCCGCCGATGCCCCCCGGAGTGCCGATCTCGTGCGCTCGCTCGGCTGCGAGGTGATCTGCGTCGACATCTCCGAGTACGCAAAGCTCGAGGGTTGCGTCACCTGCCTGTCGGTGCGGTTGCGCGACCGGTAGATCCCGGGGCGACGGCCCGCCACCGCCTCTCCGTATCCTCTGGGGCATGGAGATCGAGATGATCGTGGAGATCCCGCAGGGATCCCGCAACAAGTACGAGATGGACCACGGGACCGGCGCGATCTGGCTGGACCGGAACCTCTTCACCGCAACCCAGTACCCGCTCGACTACGGCTTCTTCCCGAACACCCTCGGCGAGGACGGTGACCCGCTCGATGCGCTGATCCTGCTCCCCCAGGCCACGTTTCCCGGGTGCCACGTGTGGGCCCGACCGATCGGGGTGTTCTGGATGAGGGACGAGAAGGGCCCCGACGCCAAGGTGCTGTGCGTGCCCTCGCGTGATGCGCGCTACGAGCACCACCGGGATCTCGACGATGCACCCGAGTTCCTGCTGGCCGAGATCGCGAACTTCTTCGAGGTCTACAAACTCATCGAGCCGGGCAAGGAATCGACCGTCGGCGCGTGGGCGAACGCCGCGTCCGCCGAGGAAGAGATCCGCGCGGCACTCGCACGCCACGCGCACTGAGTCTCAGACCGGCTCGACCGCCCTGTTGCGGCGGGTTCTGACGACGAGCCACACGAACACCACCGCACCGATCGCGATCGTGGCGTACTGGATGCGGTCACCCCACACTCCGGCGTCCTCCCAGCGGTCCCCGAGTCCCCACCCGACGGCCACCCAGATCGCGTTCCACACGGTGGAGCCGGCCGCGGTGAGGAGACAGAACTTCCCGACCGGCATCTTGTCGGCACCCGCCGGGATGCTGACCACTGACCTCACGATCGGCACCAGGCGACCGAAGAAGACCACCAACGTGCCGTGGCGCTCGAACCAGTCGAAGCCCTTGTCGATGTCACGGCGTTTGAACCCGGCGAACCGACCCACGCCAGCGAGCAGCCACTCGAGGCGTTCCTCATTCAACCAGCGACCGAGTCCGTAGAGCACGAGCGCCCCGCCGACCGATCCCGCGGTCGCGAACACCACACCACCCACGTAGCCGAAGCGCCCCTGGCTCACGTTGAAGCCGGTGAGGAGCAGGATCAACTCCGAGGGGATCGGCGGGAAGATGTTCTCGAGCGCCACGAGCAGCGCGACACCCACGACCCCGATCGAGTCGATGAAATCGGTCGCCCAGTCGATCATCGCAGCAGCGATCCACCGTCACAGGTGACGACCTCACCCACCGTGAACTGACCGGCGCGCGAGCACAAATAAATGGTGAGACCGGCGATGTCCTCGGCGCTGCCGACGCGGCCGCTGGGGTTGGTGCGACCGACCGCATCCCAGTCGGTGCCGTCCACGTCTCCACCAGTGCCGACGCCGGTGGAGAGCATCCATGTGGGGAAGGGGCCGGGTGCGATCGCATTCACCAAGATGTGGCGCTTCGTGAGCTTGGCGGCCAGCACCTTGGTGAGCGAGTGCACCGCGGCCTTGGACGGACCGTAGGAGAAGGTCTCGAACGACGGGGTCTTGATGCCGTCGATCGAACCGATGTTGACGACGCGCGACGGATCGCTCGAGGTGGCGCGGGCCGTGAGCAGCGGGAGCAACTTCTGGGTGAGGAAGAAGACCCCCTTGACGTTGGTGTCCATCACCTTGTCCCAGCCCATCTCGGGGAACTCCTCGATCGGTGCACCCCAGGAGACACCGGCGTTGTTGACGAGGATGTCCAGGTGCGACTCACGCGTCGAGATCTCGGCCACCAACGACTCGATCCCGTCGAGGTCGGCCACGTTGGCCGGGAGCGAGACGCACTCGCCGCCATAGGTCGCAGCGAGGCGCACGGCAGTCTCGTCGCATGCCTTGGCCTTGCGCGACGACACATACACCTTGGCGCCGTTCACGAGGAGCCCCGCGGCGATCATCTCGCCGATCCCCCGGGACCCGCCCGTGACGAGGGCGACTTTCCCCTTCACGGAGAACAGCGAGTCGATGGACAGATCCTGGGTCATGTTGCCTCCGGTGGGTGCGCCACACCCGGGGTGTGGACCCCCGAGGCTAGGTGTTTGGCCGATCCCGGATCGGCTCGACCCCGCCCCGGGATCGCCCACACCCGCCGCTGCGCACTACTTCTTGTTCTTGAAGGCGCGGACGATCGTGGGCGTACCGGGCGGATCCACGGCCCACTCTGGTGACTCGCCCCATGTGTCGCCAAAGACGAGATCACCCATGGGAAGTCGACGCACCGGACCGTGACGACCGGCGGGCTTGCCGAGCGTGATCGTGGCAGCGAGGAACGTGCCATCGGGGATCCCGAGGAGCCGGCGCAGGTCTTCCTCGACGAAGGCATGGAACCCCGTGAGCACGCCCCCGTATCCGAGCGCACGCGCTGCGAGCAGGAGGTTCTGGCACGCCGGATACACAGACGCGCCCTCGGTCGGGGTGGGCGCGCGGTACCTCACCAGGAGCGCCAGGATCAGCACCGGCACGTGCTCGAAGTTGTCGACATAGGACTGCATCGCGGACGCCATGCGCGCCTTCGGGCTGTCGGGCGCGGTTCCGGAGCCCTCGTCGTAGCCATCGGAGGTGCGCTTGGCACCCCAGATGTCGCGCGCGCCGTCGGCGATCAGTTGCTTGGCCTCCCGCGCGCGCTCGGAGTCGACGAGCACCATGAATCGGAACGGTTGGCGGTTCGACCCGCTCGGGGCACGGGTGGCGGCGAACAGGATGTCGCGCAGCACCTCGCCCGGCACCGGCTCGTCGAGATACCGACGGATCGCCCGGGTGGTCGCCATCCCCTCGAGCAGTCCGACCTCGTCGGGCGGCACTGCGCTCATTTCTCGAGCACCCCCGCGTCGCGCGACCATTTCCAGTGCATGCGCCCGTGGTCGGCGTTGGCGGCCAACACTCCCCCGACCGTGCCGTCGGCCCACGGCGCACCGGGGAGAACCTGCGTGAGTTGCTCGTCGGTCAACTCGCTCAGCAGCTGCAGGGTCACCGCACGGGCCTCGGCACCGAGGGCGACCACCTCGTCGAAGGACTTGCCGTGATGACGCTGCTGCCACTCGTCGGTCATCGCGTGCACCGAGGCCATGATCTCGTCCCTCGTGCGGGGGCGGCCGTCGGATCCGTTGACGAGACCGACGGGGTTGTCGTGCCCCGCGACGTGGCGGCGCACCATCTGGGCGAAGTTGTGCTCGATCAGGGCAAGGTGCGCCAGGTGGTCGAGCGCGGACCACCAATTCGAGGGGTCGTGCTCGCTCGGGGTGAGGTCGGCGTGCATCTGCTCCTCGGTGAGGTCGGCATAGGCGGCGAGCAACCATGCCCTGTCCCCGTGGAGTTTCTCCTCGATCTCCCACCGCTTCATCGCCGATGCCCCGTCCGTGTCGCTCCCCTGTGCGGGGCTCTTTCGGTGCGAACCTACAACCCCGTTACTGTGCGGACATGACCGGTGCTCCCCGCCACCCGCGGCTCGGCTTCTACACGCTCGCGGGCGCCCCCCGGAGCCCGCGGGACATGCTCGACGAGCTCACGGCCGCCGAGTCGCTCGGGCTGGGAGCCGCGTTCATCTCGGAGAGATTCAACATCAAGGAAGCCGGCGCCTTGACCGGTGCCGCGGTCGCTGCGACGTCATCGCTGCAGATCATCACCGCGGCCACCAACCCCACCACGCGCCATCCCGCGGTGACGGCCTCGTGGGCGAGCACCCTGCACCTTCTCTCGGGTGGGCGGTTCACACTCGGTCTGGGTCGCGGGATCGATGCGATGTTCCGGGCCTTCGGGATGCCGCTGGCAACCACGGAGTCACTCGAGGAGTTCGCACACCTCATGCGCCGCCTGTGGCACGGCGAGACCGTGTTCAACTGGTCGGATCTCACCGGCACCTATCCCGTGCTCCGGCTCGATCCCGCATTCGACCTGGACATCCCGCTCGGGATCACCGCCTTCGGCCCGCGCACCCTCGAGATGGCGGGTCGCTCCTACGACACAGTGATCCTGCACACGTTCTTCACCGACGAGACCACCGCGCGCGCCGTGCGGACCGTGAAAGACGCCGCCGTGCGCGCCGGCCGCGATCCGGGCACGGTGCAGGTGTGGTCGTGCTTCGCCACGGTCGGCGACCACATCGAGCCCGCACTGCGGCTGAAGAAGACGGTGGGTCGTCTCGCCACCTACCTTCAGGCCTACGGGGACCTGATGGTGCGCACCAACAACTGGGACCCGGGCGTGCTCGCTCGGTTCCGCTCGGACGAGTTCGTGCGCACCTTCCCCGGCGCGCTCGATGCCTTGGCCACCACCGGGGAACTGGAGCGAATCGCTCCGTTGATCCCCGGGGAATGGCTCGCTCCGGCGGCAACCGGATCACCCGAGCAGTGTGCGCGGGCCGTGCGGGCCCAGTTCGACCTCGGGTGCGACGGAGTGATCATGCACGGCGCCACACCCGCCGAGTTGGCACCGATCGTGGCGGCGCTCGAGGCGATCTGACCGGGCTCTTCGGCCCGGTCATGCCCAATGCGCGACTAAGACAGTTCGTGCGCGATCAACGAGACCAGTGCGCGATCAACGCATCTGCTGCATCAGCGGGCTTCTCGATCATCCACCAGTGACCCGCCTCGGGGATCCTGAGCACCCGCGCACCGACCGCCGCCGCGATGCTCTCGTGCATCTCCGACGATCCCGCGAAGTGGTCGTTCTCGGCGATGATCACCACGCCGTTGCCCGGCCGCGCCGCAGTGAAGGCACGGCCGAGGGTGCTCATCTCGGGTTGTGCCGCGCTGCGATAGAGCGAGAGCACGCAACGACCCGTCTCATCATCCAGCCCCAGACGCACGGCGCGCGCGATCGCATCGGTCATGCCGAGCGAGGTGAAGACCGCCGCGAACGCGTCCGGATCGAGCGAGAGCATCCCCGCGATCGCCCGCTCCCCCACCCCGGGGGTCTGCCATGCCTGGGCGGCGTCGTGCCACGCATACTCGGCGTGGAGCAGGCCCGCACAGTCGCTCGCCCACGTGCGCACGATGGTCGGCTCGGCCGCCAGCACGCCGAACACGTGTCCCGCTCCCCAGTCGTGTCCGACGAGGTCGATCTCACCGCCGATTGAATGCAACTCGCGTGCGAGCCACGCGGCGTACTCGGTGCGTGTCGCACCCCATCGGTCGGGCACCGGAGCACCGAAACCCGGGGGTGAGAGGCGCACCACGTCGTCGACACCGCGATCGGCGAGCTCGACGACGAGGTCGTCCCAGATCGCGGCGGTCTCGGGGTTGCCGTGGACGAACACCTTGGGCACGGCTCAGCGCCTCTTCTTCGACGCCAGGTACGCCGCACTCGCGGCCCGGCTCTCGTCGTCGTGGGTGGCGAACACGAGCGCATCGGCGTCGGCGGCGTTGCGGCCCGTTCCCGCCATCTCCTCGGTCACCGCGTTCACTTGTTGCTTGGTTGTGCGCAGCGCATAGCCGGGCTTGGCGGCCAGTTGCGCCGCCAGGTCATCGACATGGGCCGCGAGACGCGCTGTCGGGACGACACCGTTCAGGAATCCGATCGACGTGGCCTCCTGCGGCCCGAACCGCCGGCACGTGAGGACGAGTTCCTTGGTGAGCGCCGGACCGATCTCGCGCACGAGTCGCGGGATGCCGCCCCACGCGAGCGGGATCCCGAGGTCCACCTCGGGGATCGAGAAGATGGCGTCATCTGCGCCGTACCGGAGATCGCAGGCGGCCGCGAGCACCAGACCTCCACCCACGGCGTGGCCGTGGATCGCCGCGATCGTGAGGGCCCGCATGTTCGTGACGGCCTCTGCCATCACCCGGCCGAGGTCGGCGGTGTCGCGCGGTGACCACTGCGGGTCGCGCGTGGTGAAGTCGTCGAGGTCGAATCCCGCGCAGAAGGACCGACCCGCACCCGACACGACGACGACCTTCAGTGCACGGTGACCGTCGAACCAGCGCGCGGCATCGGCGAGCTCGCGCAACATCGTGCGCGACAGGGCGTTCAGGCGTTCCGGTCGCGCGAGCATGAGACGCCCGATGGCGCCGTCGACGGTCACCTCGAGCGTTTCGAAGATCTCCTCGTTGCCGGCACCGACGGTCGCACCACCACCCGACATGTCCGCCTCCCGTCCCGATGGAGCCACCCGACCGTGGCTGCCATAAGGTTCTACTCCACCGTCCCCCCGGGGCGTCACCCGCCCCCGCTCAGAGAAGGCACACCATGGACAGACAAGCCTGGATCATCGACGCAGTCCGTTCCCCGCGGGGCAAGGGCAAGGAATCGGGCTCGTTGCACAACGTCCACCCGCAACGGGTCCTCGCCCAGGTGCTCAACGGTCTCCGCGACCGGATCGGCTTCGACACCGGCGACGTCGACGATGTGGTGATGGGATGCGGCGCCGGCAGTGGCGACCACTCCATGGACATCGCACGCATGGCGGCCCTCGATGCCGGGTGGTCCCTCGATGCCCCCGGCGTGACCCTGAACCGTTTCTGCGGCTCGGGACAGCAGGCCGTCAACTTCGCCGCGATGGGCGTGCTCTCGGGCATGCAGGACGTGGTCGTGGCGGGTGGCGTGGAATCGATGTCGCGACCCTCGCCCATGCACGTGGACGGATTCACCGCCAACAACGCCCACCTGCGCGAGCAGTTCGACATGGTTCCCCAGGGCATCTCGGCCGATCTCATCGCCACGCTCGAGGGCTTCTCGCGCGAGCAGTGCGACGCGCTCGCCGTCGAGAGCCAGCGGCGCTGCGAGATCGCGATGCGCGAGGGCCGCTTCGAGCGCTCGTTGATCCCGATCCTCCACGACGACGGCACGCTCGCTCTCGCGATCGACGAGCACCCGCGCCCGGGCACCACCATCGACGACCTCGCCAAGCTGACGCCGAGTTTCGAGCAGATGGGCGCCTACAAGAAGGATCCCGACGGTCCCTCGATCGACCAGACCGCACTCAAGGCGTATCCGCAGTTGACGGGCATCAACCACGTCCACCACGGCGGCAACTCCTCGGGCGTGGTCGATGGTGCGGGCGCCGTCCTGGTCGCCTCCCCCGAGTGGGCGAGGGCGAATGGCCTCAAGCCGCGTGCGCGGATCATCATGACCGCGGTCGCGGGCACCGAGCCGGTGATCATGCTCACCGCCCCCGGTCCGGCCGCCAAGCGCGTGGTCGCAAAGGCCGGCATGACCTTCGATGACATCGACCTGTTCGAGGTGAACGAGGCATTCGCCTCGGTCGTGCTCAAGTTCTTCAAGGACACCGGCGTCGACCCGGCCAAGGTGAACGTGAACGGCGGTGCGATGGCACTCGGTCACCCGATCGGGGCGACCGGGGCGATGTTGATCGGCACGCTCGTGGACGAACTCGAGAGGCGCGATCTGACCACCGGTCTCGTCACGATGTGCACGGGCGGCGGCATGGGCACTGCCACCGTCATCGAACGCATCTGACCTCGGACCCATCTCGCATCGTGCGCACGCGACGGTGGGGCGGATCTCCCGTTGGGGCCCCGGAGCCGGACCTAGGCTGGGATCGATGACGGGCAAGTTCCTGCACTCCTTCGCCAAACCATCGAGCGAGTCGTTCGTCAACATCGTGCGCGGCGACATGGCGCGGCTGTGGGACGACGCGGGAACCCGCTACATCGACGCCATCGGATCGCTCTGGTACTGCCAGATCGGCCACGGACGCCGCGAGATGGCAGAGGCCGTCGCGGCCCAGATGTCCACGCTCGAGACCTACTCGACCTTCGATCCCTTCACGAACCCCCTCGCCGACGCCACGGCCGAGCGGATCGCGGGGCTCTCGCCGATATCCGATGCTCGCGTGTTCCTCTGCGGGAGCGGCTCCGAGGCGATCGACACGGCGATGAAACTCGCCCGCGTCGCCCAGATCCAGGCCGGGCACCCCGAGCGGGGCGTCATCATCGCCCGCGATCGGGGATACCACGGCACCAACTACGGCGGCACCTCGGCACAGGGGCTTCCCCTGAACAAGGTCGGCTATGGGCAACTCCTCGAGGGGGTGGTCCAGGTCGACGCCGATGACATCGAGGCGATGTCGGTCGAGATGGAGCGCCACCGCGGTCGGATCGCTGCCGTCATCGCCGAACCCGTGCAGGGGGCCGGAGGGGTCTGGCCCGCCACCACCGAGTACCTGGCGGGCCTGCGCCGGCTGTGCGACTCGCACGGTGCCCTGCTCGTCTTCGACGAGGTGATCACCGGGTTCGGTCGACTCGGCGAGTGGTTCGGTGCCCAGTACTACGGGGTCACACCCGATCTCATCACCTTCGCCAAGGGTGTCACCAGCGGGTACCAACCCCTCGGTGGCGTCATCTGCGGGCGTCGCGTGGTGGACGCGCTCGAGGATGATCCGTCGTTCTTCCTGCGCACCGGGTACACCTACTCGGGTCATGCCACGGTGTGCGCGGCGGCACTCAAGAACCTCGAGATCATCGAGCGCGAGGGTCTCATCCACCGGGCCCGCCACGTCGGTGCGCGCATCGAGGCGGGGCTCGCGGCACTGGCGAGCGACGGCACCATCGCGGGACTGCGCGGTGCGGGGGCGATCTGGGCCGGCATCCTGCATCCCCATCAGGACGCCACCGTCATCAGAGATGCGATGATTCGCGAGGGTGTGATCGCCCGCTCAATCCCGGGGTGCAACGCGTTCTGCCCCCCGCTCGTGATCACCGACGCCGAGATCGACGAGGTTCTCGACACCTTCGCCCGCTGCGCCTCGCGCGCGGGCTGAGCGCCGCGATCAGCGCAGACGCCGGATCAGCGAGCTGGTGTCCAGCCTGTTCCCGCCGCGCTCGGCGAGTTCGCCATAGAACCCCAGCACGATCTCGGCGACGGGCAGCTGCGAGCCGTTGCGGCGCGCCTCGTCGATGCAGAACCCGAGATCCTTCACCATCCACTCGACGGCGAACCCGAAGTCGAACGCGTCGTCGATCATGGTGTGGGCACGATTGTCCATCTGCCACGACTGCGCGGCCCCCTTGGAGATCGCCTCGACGACGGCGTGCGCGTCGAGTCCGGCATGCTGGGCGAAGGCGAGACCCTCCGAGAGGCCCTGCACGATGCCGGCGATGCAGATCTGGTTGACCATCTTGGCGAGCTGGCCGGCGCCGGCGCCACCGAGACGCACGCACGAGCGCGAATAACAGTCGGCGACCGCGGCGAAGCGGTCGAAGACGTGCTCGGAATCGGCCCCGCACATGACCGTGAGCACGCCGTTCTGGGCACCGGCCTGTCCGCCCGACACCGGGGCATCCACGAACCCCACGTCGCGGACCTCGCAGGCCCGGGCGATCTCACGGGCCAGTTCGGCACTCGTCGTGGTGTGGTCGACCACGATCGCGCCCGGGGCGATGCCCGCGAGCACGCCGTCGTCACCGGTGACCACGGCACGCACGTCGTCGTCGTTTCCCACGCAGAGCATCACGATCTCTGCGGCCGCGGCGACCCCCCGCGGGGTGGAGTGGGACTGCCCGCGATGCTCGGCGAGCCACGCGTCGGCGCGGGCCTGCGTGCGGTTGTGGACGTGAACCTCGTGACCGGCCGAGGCGAGATGTCCCGCCATCGGGTATCCCATGACACCGAGCCCGCAGAACCCCACGCGGGCCATCGGTCAGTCCTCGTCGTCGTCGTCGGAGGTGGACTTCGTCGCCGCGACCGCCGCCGCGGGCTTCTTGGCCGCCTTGGCGGGCTTGAGGACACCCCTCTCGAGCGCTCTGTTCAGGAACTCCTCGGCCTCCTCGCGGGTCACCCGCAGCGCCGGCTGGATCTCAGAGATCAGGTTCACCCGGGCGCGGTCGTACATCGTGCGCTCGGCCGCCGAGAGCGACGCGTCGCGGTTGCGCGCCGCGAGATTGCGCACGACCTCTGCCACCTGGTACACGTCACCGCTCTTCAGTTTCTCCTGGTGGTTCTTGAACCGGCGCGACCAGTTCGAGGGCACCCGCGGATCGGGCTTGGAGAGCACCGCGACGAGGTCCTCGAGTTCGTCGGCGTTCACCGGGGGCCGCACACCGACGTCGCCGAGTTTTGCGACGGGGACCTTCAGTTCCATCTCGTTGATGACCGTCACGAGCAGGAGGTACTCCTCCTTCTTCCCCGTCCCGAAGGGGTCGAGCTTCTTGATCGCCCGGACGCGGCAGGCCCCGTGCTGGGGGTAGATGACGATGTCATCCTTCTTGAAATCCACCGTCTGAGTGTACGGCGAGGGAGACTCAGAGCCACGTTTTGTGGTGCCGGGGCAACCTCGCACGCACCGAGTCAGCCGCGTGCGACGAACTCGCAGGCCCCGAGGTCCTCCGATGCGAGGAGATCGCCGAGCCGCGCCCCGGGCGGGGTGACCCGGTGGACGTGGCCACCCGTCTCGATGGCGCCCCCGGCAGGAGTCGAACCTGCGACCTGCGGATTAGAAGTCCGTTGCTCTATCCAACTGAGCTACGGGGGCCACCAGCCGATGCTACCGACGTCACCGATGCGGCGTGGTGGACGATGCGCGTCAGCCGAGACGTCGGCGAAGGAAGTCGAGTGCCGAGATCACCGACAACTGACGCACCTGGTCGCGCACTCCCGGCAGCATGAGTCGCGCCGCCTCTGACCGCCCGTCGGGCAGGACCACGCCGACACACAACGTGCCGACGGCTTGACCGTCCTGCTCGTCGGGCCCCGCGACCCCGGTCAGCGCGAGGGCGACATCGCACCCGAGGACGCGCCGAGCCCCCTTCGCCATCTCGAGTGCGGCGCGCTCGGACACAACCGGTCCACGCTCGACTCCCAGCACGTCGAACTTGACTTCACTCGCATAGGCGACGACGCCGCCACGGAACACCTGCGAGGCACCCGGCACGCTCGTGAGGCGACCCGCGACGAGGCCACCCGTCACCGATTCGGCGACCCCGAGGGTCCAGCCCCGGGCGGCGAGGGCACCGAGCACGACGGTCTCCATCGTGTCGGCATCGACGCCGAAGATGATGTCGCCGATCACCGAGCGCACCCTGCCCTCCCACTCATCGAGCAGTCGGGCCGCCGCCACCGAGTCGGTGGCCTTGGCGGTGAGCCTGACCTTGATGCCCTCCCAGCCGCTCGCGAGGAATGCGAGCGTCGGGTTCCCCACCGTGTCCAACTCGGTGATGACCGCCTCGAGACGCTCGTTCAATCCCGATTCGCTCTCGCCCCAGGTGCGCAGAACGCGGCTCTCGATCACGGCGCGCTCACCGGACCGCGCGAGGAGATCGGGGATGACGGCGCGCTCCATCATGTCGTGCATCTCGTGGGGCACGCCGGGCACCGCGTAGATCACCTTGTCGCCCACCGGACAGACGAGCCCGGGCGCGGTGCCCCGTGTCTGGGGGATCACCGTCGCACCGATCGGCACCAACGCCTGACGCAGGTTGTTGCCGGCCATCGGACGGTTCCGCCTCGCGAAGAGATCGGCGATCACGGCCACGAGGCCGTCGTCCTGCACGAGTTCGGTGCCCATCACCTCGGCGATCGCCTCCCGAGTGAGGTCGTCGTGGGTGGGGCCGAGCCCACCGCACACCACGATGGCGTCGGCGCTCTCGAGCGCGGTGCGGAACGCGGTGGCGACACGGCCGAGATTGTCGCCGACTTTCAGTTGGAGATGGGACTCGATCCCGGCGGCTGCGAGGTGCTCACCGATCCACGTCGAGTTCGTGTCGACGATCTGGCCGAGCAGCAGCTCGGTCCCGACGGCCACGACATTGCACTTCACGTCCCCAACCCTACGGTCGGGGACGGTTCAGGTGGCGGGACGCACGGCCGGTTGCCAGCGACGCGACGCGACGAGGGCTCCGACGAGCAGTAGACCGGCCCCGATCATCGCCGCCATCGACAGCAAGTGGTACCCGACGGCGCTACGGACGAAGCCGGAGGAGAGTCCAGCCATCCCACCGAGGAAACTCATCATGAGGTCGGCTGCTCCCTGCACGGTGACGCGCTTGTCGGGGTCGACCGACTCGATCAACATCGACGACCCGCCGATGAGCCCGAAGTTCCAGCCAACACCCAGCATCCACAGCGCGGGGAACAGGATCGGTGCGCTCTCGCCCGAGAGAGATGACAGCAGCAGACCCGCGACCAGCATCACCGACCCGGCGAGCACCGCACGCACCGTGCCCCGACGGTCGACGAAGCGCCCGACGAGTGGACTGAAGGCGAACATGCCCGCGATGTGGAGCGACACCACGTACTGGCTCATCGTCTCGTGGCCGTGGATCTTCATGTGGACCGGTGTCATCGTCATCACCGCGACCATCGCGGCCTGCGACACCACCATGGCGGCGAGTGCGAGCCGACCCCGCCGGGTCGCCAGCACCACTGACAGGGCCTCGGTGATGCTCGGAAGCCTGCCCTCGGCCTTCTCGCGCGTGCCGCCGGCGAGCACGAGCGGGTCGGGACGCAGGCGAATGGCGGTGTTCAGGAACGCGAACAGAAGGACTGCGCCGGAGAACAACCAGGGACCGGTGTATTGGTGCAACCCGAACCACTGCTCCCCCGCCCTCTCGGCGGGCTGGATGAGGAGCGGGCCGAACACCGCACCGAACGTCGAGGAGAACACGATCCGGCTCATCGCCCGGGCGCGCTCCTCGGGCAGCGCGAGATCGGTCGCGGTGTAGCGCGCGAGCAGGTTCGAGGCCTGGCCGTTGCCGAACAGGAACAGCCCGGCGAGGAACACCGGCAGCAGCGAGGTCTCCGCCCCGACACCGGCGACGAAGGCACCGGTGGCAGCGAGCGAGTACCCCAGTTGCAGGCCCGGCCTGCGACCGCGCCGCACCATCAGGCGCGACAGGACCTGCGACATGACGGCGGTCCCGGTGGTGACGGTCGCGGTCGCGATGCCCCCCCACGGGGTCTGCTGGCCGAGGATCTCCTGGATCACGAACGCCCCGACGGTCACCGACGATGCGAGCGCCGCTGCGCCGATGATCTGGCCGGTGACGAGTGTGCGCAACGTGCGCCTCTGGATCCGGCCCCTCGTCGCGTCGTCGAGGGGCACCGCGGTCGTCACGCCGTCATCCGTGTGCGTCGCAAGCCCTGCCATGCGTATTGCAGACCCGAGGCGATGGTGAGCCCGACCGCCAACCACAGGCACACCGTGAAGGTCCACGTGACGTCGTTGACGGTGGCGGGCATGATCGCGAAACCCACGGCGAATTGTTGACTGACCGTCTTGACTTTTGCGAGCCGGCTCGCGGGCATCGAAACGCCCTTGGAGCCGACGAAGACCCTGTAGAGACTCACGATGATCTCGCGCGCCGCGATGATCACGACGGGAACGATCCAGAGCACCTCACGCTGGACGAGGGTGAACATTGCCCCGAGAACGAGAATCTTGTCGGCGAGGGGGTCGAGGAACGCACCGCTGCGCGTCAGGCCGTGGCGGCGCGCGAGGTAGCCGTCGAAGCCGTCACTGACGCACAGGACGACCCACACCACGAATGCCGACCACGACCCCAGCCCGTCGGAGGGGATCATCAGGAACAGAAACGGTGAGGCGAGCACGCGTCCGACCGTGACCATGTTGGCCCATGTGACGATCGCGGTCTCATCGACGGGCACGCGACACCTCGCCCCCGGCGCCATCACGGACGGGCACCGCCATCAGATCCGGTCCGAGGACCTGCTCGACCACCACGTCGTGGAACTCCCCGACAGCCAGTGTCTCGGTCACCTGCACGACGCCGTCGATCTCGGGGGCCTCGCGGTGCGAGCGGGCGATGCCGGGCTCGTCGACCAGCACGGTGACCGTCTCGCCCAGCAGTCGGTCGCGACTCGCGGCAGTGATGCGATCCTGGATCTCGCGCAACTCGGCGAGGCGCTCGGCCATCAAGTCCGCGGGAACATGATCCGGGAGTCCGAGGGCGTGCGTGCCCTCCTCGGGGCTGAAGGCGAAGAACCCGCACCAGTCGAGTTGGGCCCTCTCCACGAAGTCCAACAACTGGTCGTGGTCCTCCTCGGTCTCGCCCGGGTACCCGACGATGAAGTTGCTGCGGAACGTCGCCTCGGGCGAGAGCGACCGGATGCGAGCGATGCGCTCCAAGAACCGCGCCCCGTCGCCCCAGCGGCGCATGCGCCGCAGGTGCTCCCTGGACACGTGCTGGAGCGACAGATCGAAGTACGGGACACCGGTGGACAGGATCGCATCGACCAACTCGTCCGACAGATCACTCGGGTACAGGTACAGCAACCTCGTGCGGTCGACGCGGTCGGCCACGGCACGCACCAGCGGCACGATCGAGCCCGCGCCCATCTCGCCCGGGCGGTCCTTGCCGTAGGACGCGAGATCCTGGGCGACCAGCACCACCTCCCGCACGGCGAGCGCATCGACCTCGGCCAGGATGTCGGCCGCGTCGCGACTGCGTTGGGGGCCGCGGAACGACGGGATGGCGCAGAACCCGCAGGTCCGATCGCATCCCTCTGCGATCTTCACGTAGGCCCACGGTGCCGCCGATCGCGGCCTCGGCAGGTTCAGCAGGTCCAGCGTGGGGAGTCCAGCCGATACCGCGAGCGGCTTTCTCCCGAGGTGGACGGGCACGCCGAAACCGGCCACCTGGTCCGCCTCGGGCAGGGCCTCTGCGAGCTCGTCGCCGTAGCGCTCGGCCATGCATCCGGTCACCACGAGCCGCGACCCGCGCTTTCGCTCCCCGTCCAGGTGCAGGATCGTGTCGATCGACTCGCGGCGCGCCTCGTCGATGAAGGCACAGGTGTTCACCACGACGACGTCGGCCTTGGTCGGGTCGTCGGTCGGCTTCAACCCGTCGGCCAGCAGCGTTCCGGCGATCTTCTCGGAGTCGACGGTGTTCTTCGGGCAGCCCAACGTCTCGATGTAGTACCGCTGAGCCACCGGATTGAGCCTACTGCCAGTTGAGTTTGAGCCCCGGCCGTGGCCACTGCATGCGCATGAGGCGCCCCGTCGATGAAACCGTGATCCATGCCGTGCGCATGTCGGGCCCGCCGAAGCAGATGTTGGTCGTGATGCGATCGTCGGTTTCGATGAAATCGATCACCTCGCCCGCCGGAGAGATCACGGTGACACCACCGTTCACGAGTGTGGCCACGCAGATGTTGCCCTCGCCGTCGACGGCCAGCGAGTCCAACAACTGGAACCCGGGCAGGCCGCACAACACCGACGGCACGAGTGGATCAGCCGGAGCGAGCACACCGGGCGATGCGATCGTGCGCTGGAACACGCGACCCGTGTGGGTCTCGGCCCAGTAGACGCGATCACCCGTCGGTGACAGTCCGATCCCGTTCGGGGAGTCGACCGGGAACACCACCTCCTCGATGTGAGAGCCGTCGGCCCTGGCGTAGTAGATCCCGGTGCGGTCGGCGGTGCGATGGTGGCGCAGGCCGTGGTCGGTGAACCAGAAGCCACCATGGGCGTCGAAGACCAGATCATTCGGTGCGCGCAGGGGCAGGTCACCGCAGTGGGTGTAGAGGTCGGTCACCGCGCCGCTGGCGATGTCGACCGTCTGGATGCGACCACCGATGTAGGCGTCGGGATCGAACTCGCCGGGGAAGAGGTACTCGCCCAGGTGCAGGGGCGTGAATGCACCGCCGTTGTTGCACAGGAAGAGGAGCCCGCCGGGTCCGAGAGCGAGCCCGTTCGGGAGCCCGTCGATCTCTGCGACGGTGGTCTTGGTGCCGTCGGGGGCGACACGGGAGAGGCAGTGACCGAACATCTCGGTGACGATCACCGACCCATCGGACATCGCAACGGGCCCCTCCGGGAACGACAATCCCGCACAGACTTGTTCCAACCGCGCGTCGGCCATGTCATCCTCCCAGGGCTTCGAGTTCCTCCACAGTCATTAGCACGGCACGCGCCTTGGAGCCCTCACTCGGGCCAACCACACCGCGCTCCTCCAACTCGTCCATGAGGCGACCGGCGCGGGCGAATCCCACCTTCAACTTGCGCTGCAGGAGTGAGGTCGACCCGAGACCCGAGCGCACCACGATCTCCATCGCCTGGCGCACCATGTCGTCGTCGCCGGAATCTCCAAACAGGGGGCCGCTGCCCGAGCCCGGGAGGCCCTCGTTACCCTCGATGCCCGAGACGTAGACGATCTCGGGGGCCTGGCGACGCCAGTGCGCCACGATGCGACGGACCTCCTCCTCGTCGACGAACGAGCCCTGCAGCCGCTGGGTCACATTGGAGTTGCCGGGCAACAGGAGCATGTCGCCCTTTCCGACGAGCCTCTCGGCGCCGGGTTGGTCGAGGATGACGCGGCTGTCGGTGAGGCTCGAGACCGCGAAGGCGATGCGCGCGGGGATGTTCGCCTTGATGACACCGGTGATCACGTTCACGCTCGGACGCTGCGTGGCGACGATGAGGTGGACACCCACCGCGCGGGCCTTCTGGGCGATGCGCGTGATGCACTCCTCGACGTCTCGGGCCGCCACCATCATCAGATCGTTCAACTCATCCACCACCACGACGATGAACGGCAAGCGGTCGTACTTCTTGGCGGTCGGGTCGTTCGGGTCGTTCAACTCCCCCTTGTCGAAGGCGGTGTTGTAGCCCCCGATGTCGCGGAACCCGACCTCGACCAGCAGGTCGTAGCGGCGCTCCATCTCCTTGACGGCCCAGCCCAGGGCGTTCGCCGCCTTCTTCGGGTTGGTGACCGGCGCAGTGAGCAGGTGCGGGAGGCGCGCGTACTGGCCCATCTCGACCTGCTTCGGGTCGATGAGGATGAGGCGAACCTGATCCGGCGTCGACCTCATCAGCAGCGAGGTCAGGATCGAGTTGATGCCGCTCGACTTGCCCGCACCGGTGGCACCGGCGATGAGCAGGTGTGGCATCGCCGCCAGGTTCAAGAAGACGGCGCGACCGGTGATGTCCTTGCCGACCGCGACATCGAGTGGATGGTTCGCGCGCTCGGCCTCGGGGGATGCCATCAGATCGCCGAGCGAGACAAGTTGACGGCTCTCGTTGGGCACCTCGACACCCACGGCCGACTGTCCGGGGATCGGGGCGAGGATGCGCACATCGGTGGCGGCCATTGAATAGGCGATGTCGCGGTTCAGGCTGGTCACCTTCGACACCTTCACGCCCAAACCGAGCTCGAGCTCGAAGCGGGTGACGGTCGGTCCCACGGTCATGCCGATGAGGCGCGTCTCCACGCCGTGGGAGGCGAGGGCTTCCTCGAGCAACTGACCGCGCTCGGCGACACGGGCCTTGTTCACCTCGTGGATCTCGGTGAGCGAGAGAAAGTCGGCCGGGGGCAGGATCCACTCACCGGGGCCGGTGGGCGCCGATGTCAATCCGTTCTCATCGGCGGGTGTGTGCGCCATCCCCGGCTTGCCCACGAACTCGGGCTCCCCCACGACCGTCGGCTGGGCCGGCCGCTCCTCGGCCCTGCGCGCACGGTGCTTGGACGGCTTGGCGGGGCGCTCGGGACGCAGATCGTCGTCGTCGGCTGCGTCATAGATCGGCACGTCACGCTGACGCCCGGGGTGGCCGCGATCGGGCCGGGAGTCGGGTCCCGGCGGAGCAACGCGCTCACCGGGCACCTCGACGAGGTCGTCCAGGTTGCGGCGGGCACGCTCGCGCTCCTCGCGCGCCTCCACCACGCGCTCCGACACCGAGGTGATCCACCTGCGCACGAGCACGACCAGTTCGGGCAGCGTCGTGTCGGTGATCAACATCGTGCCACCGAGTGCGACGGCGAGGAGGATCACGACCGTGCCGACCCACCCCACGGTGGTGCGCAGGGGTTCACCGAGCAGCGCGCCGAACCAACCACCGGCGTTCGACATCGCATCGACGCTGCCCACGATGCTGTCCTCACCGTTCGCGAGGTGCAGCAGGCCGAGTGCTGCGAGCACCACGACGGTCCACCCGACGGTGAGGCGGAGTCGGTGCTCGACGCTGCGTCGGCGCACGAGCGCCACCCCGATGCCGATCGAGACGGCCGGCAGGAGGAATCGACCCAGGCCGAGCAGCCACCCGAAGGTGGTGTCGATCGCCTCCCCGAGGGGGCCGGCGGTCTGGAGGTACATGGAGAGCACGAGCAGGATGCCGAGCGAGACGAGACCCACACCCCAGAACTCGACCTCGCGGCCCTCGACCACGCGCCTGACCGCCGACGCCCCCTCGGGCTCCCGGCTCCGGGTGGGCTCTGCCTCGGGGCGCCGACTGCCCCTCGAGGGGGTCTTCACGCCCGCGCGACCCCCACGGGAGGAGCCACGAGAGGAGGGGGAATTCCTCCCGGAAGAGCGGTCAGACATGGGGAAAAAGGTACTCCCGAGGTGCGAGCAGGTTCGGGATACCCCTGCCACGACAGGGTGAGCGCCCGATCGCGCCCGCGTCGACCCAACTACGGTGGGCGTCTCATGTCTCGTTTCGGTGCCGAGTACTACCGCCGCTTCTACGGTAGGGACGCCGTCCACAACAGACGCCAGATCGCCTCTCTCGCATCGGCCGTGCACAGCATGTGCACCTGGTGGGGGGTCGCCCCGCGTTCGATGCTCGATGTCGGCGCCGGCCCCGGCTACTGGCGCGATTGGTACCGCAACGAGCACCCCCGCGTGAGGGTCTTCTCGGTGGACATGAGCGAGCATGCCTGTGCCCGGTTCGGCCACGAGAGGCGCGACATCACAGAGTGGAGGCCCGCGCGACCGTTCGATCTGGTGGTGTGCCACGGGGTTCTCCAGTACCCGGACGATGCGGCCGCGACGCGCGCGATCGACAATCTCGCGGCGGCGTGCGCCGAGGTCCTCTACCTCGAGGTGCCCACCACCCACGACTACGACCACACCGTCGATGCCGCCTCGACCGACATGGATGTCCACCATCGATCCGCGAGGTGGTACCGCGCACGACTGGAGAAGCACTTCGTCCAGGCCGGGGCCGGGCTGTGGGTGCGCCGCGGCGGGCGCGTGCTTCTCTACGAACTCGAACGCACCCGCTGATCCGGGCGCGCCCGATCAGAGGCGCGCCTCGATGAGGCGCGGTCCGCGCTGTCGCATCGCCGACGAGAACGCGGCCTCGAACGACTCGGGTGTCTCTGCGCGCACGGCCTCGACACCCATGCCCCGGGCGATCTGCACCCAGTCGATCGTCGGGTCGGACAGGTCCAGCATCGCGCGTGCCTTTGCCCCCGGCACTCCAGCGCCCGTGCGCTGCAGCTCGATGTTGAGGATCGCGTACGACCGGTTTGCGAAGATCACAGTGGTCACATCCAGTCGTTCGCGGGCCTGGGTCCACAGCGCCTGCACCGTGTACATCGCACCGCCGTCACCGTGCAGACACACGACCTTGCGGTCGGGCGCTGCGACCGCGGCCCCGGTCGCCACGGGGAGACCCTGACCGATCGAGCCACCGGTGAGGGAGATCTGGTCGTGCGGGACGCACGTGGCGAGGGACGCCTGCGCCCCTCCGCCGGAGGTACCGCCCTCGTCGGCGATGATCGCACCCTCGGGCAGGTGGCGCGCGATCGCGCGACCGATCGCCCACCCATCGAACTTGTCGCCGACTGTGTCGTCGATGCGCAGATCCGCCACGACCGGCGCGGCCGACGCGACACCGAGGGTCTCGGCGAGCGCCTCGAGGGCCCCGACTGTGTCCTGGTGCGCAAGCGCGAGATGGATGATCTCGGTGTGCTCGGCCGCTCCCCAACTGGGCTTGCCGGGGTAGGCGAAGAACGTCACGGGTGGTTTGGTTCCCACGATCACCAGCACCTCGAGGTCGGCCAGATACTCGACGAGCTGTTCGGCGAAGTACGGGAGCCGGGTCACCTGCACGCGGCCCGCCCCCTTCTGGATGCGCGGCGAGAACGTGTCGGCCATCAACCGCACATCACCGGCTGTTGCGACACGACCGGCGGCAGTGAGCCCGCGCTGCTTCAGGGCCTCGCCACGCATCAGGATGCCGACCCGGCGTCCGGCGCGCACGGCATCGGCGACGGCACTGACGCGACCTGCGTCGAACGGTGCGGCACCCGCCACCGGGAGGGGTGGTGCGGGCACCCCTCCCTCGGTCCATGCGACGTCGGCGGGGAGGATGAGGGTGGCGATCTGCCCGGGGTGCTGGCGCGCGGCTTGCACCGCGCGCGCCGCGTCGGATCCCACCGAGAGCTGGTGGGTCGCGGTGTGGACCCACCCCGACACGGGTCGCGCGAACCCGACGATGTCGGAGGTGAGTGGTGCGTCCAGTTGCAGGTGGTGCGTCGCGTGATCGCCGACGATGTTGACCACGGGTGACGACGCGCGTCGTGCGTTGTGCAGGTTCGCCAGGCCGTTCGCGAGCCCCGGGCCGAGATGCAGCAGCGTCGCGGCCGGCTTCTCGGCGATGCGCGCGTACCCGTCGGCCATTCCAGTGACCACGCCCTCGAAGAGACCGAGCACCGCACGCATGCCCGGTGTCGTGTCGATCGCTGTGACGAGGTGCATCTCTGACGTGCCGGGGTTCGCGAAGGTGACCTCTACCCCGGAGTCGACGAGGGTGCGGACCAGACTCTGAGCGCCGTACATGGAGCGAAACTTACGCCATCGGCGGATGGTGTGGGTCGGGTGCGACGCGTGCCGCGCGAGCGGATCGGATCCGGGGAGGTGAATCGGTTCCCGTCAGGTGGCCATCACGACGGGCACGATCATCGGGCGCCGCTTGGTGCGGTCCGACACGAAGCGCCCGGCGGCCCGGCGCACCTCGCGCTCGAGCGAGTCCACGTCGGTGACGCCGTCGTCGAGCGCCGCCACCAGTGCCCGCGAGATCGTGTCCTCGGCTTCGTCGAGCAGGTCGTCGGCCTCCGGCGCGTACACCCACCCGCGGGTGATGATCTCGGGGCCCGTGAGCACCGAGCGCGACTCGATGTCGACGGCCGCGACCACGACGACCACTCCCTCCTCTGCCAGGGCACGCCTGTCGCGCAACACCCCCTGACCGACATCTCCGACGATCCCGTCCACGAAGAGGTAGTGGGCCGGGACCTTGTCGACCAGGGCGAGCCCCCCATCGGACAACTCGAGCACGTCGCCGTCAGCCGCGATCAGGACATGCCCGGGATCGGCGCCCATCTCGACCGCGAGATCGGCGTGGGCCTTCATGTGGCGGTACTCACCGTGGATCGGCACGAAGAACTCGGGCCCGCAGATCGAGTGGTACGTCTTCAACTCGTCGGCCTGGGCGTGCCCCGTGGCGTGGACGTCGGCGGTGCCCGAGTGCACGACCCGCGCTCCCGCGCGCACGAGACCGTCGATCACGCGGTTCACGTTCCCCTCGTTGCCGGGGATCGCATGGCTCGACAGGATCACGGTGTCGTCGGGCCCGACCTTGATCCACCGCGACTCCCCGCGCGCGAGCAGAGACAGCGCCGACATCGGCTCCCCCTGCGAGCCGGTCGAGATCACACAGACCTCGCGCGGTGCATGGTCGCCGATCTGCTCGACGGCGATGAACGAGCTCGCCGGCACGTCCAGCAGTCCGAGCTCGATCGCGAGTCGCACGTTGTTCTGCATCGAGCGACCCATGAGTGCGATCTTGCGACCGTTCTCGATCGCGACCTCGATCACCTGCTGGACGCGGTGGATGTGGCTGGCGAAACTCGCCGTGATGATGCGCCGGTCCCGGTGCTGGTGGAACAGGTTGTGCAGCACCGCGCCCACGCTGCGCTCGCTCGGTGCGTGGCCGTGCTCCTCGGCGTTGGTGGAGTCGCACATCAGCAACCGGATGCCCACCGTCGAGGCCAGCTCGCCGAGGCGCGCCAGATCGGTGCGCCTGCCGTCGACGGGGGTGAGATCGAGTTTGAAGTCACCCGAGTGCACGATCACCCCCTGGGGCGTGTGCACGATGATCGCGTGCGCGTGCGGCACCGAGTGCGTGACGGGCAGGAACTCGACATCGAAGGGGCCGATCCCGACGCGCTCGCCATCGGCGACCGGCACGAGACTCGTGCGGTCCATCAGGCCCGCCTCCTCTATCCGGTTGCGAGCCAGACCGAGGGTGACTGGCGAGCCGTACACCGGGAACGACAACTCGCGCAGCAGGTACTGGAGGGCACCCACGTGATCCTCGTGGCCGTGCGTGGCCACGCACCCCACGATGCGGTCACCGTTCTCGATGAGCCAGGTGAAATCGGGCAGCACCAGATCGATGCCGTGCATGTCGGCGTCGGGGAACATCAAGCCGCAGTCGATCATCAGCAGAGCACCGTCCTGCTCCAGGACCATGCAGTTGCGTCCGATCTCGCCGAGACCCCCGAGGAAGACGATGCGAACCGGTGCTGCCACGGACAGAGTCTTCAGATCCCGAGCACCGCGCGAGCGGCCCGCAGGTTGGCGTGCACGGTCGCGGCGCGCTCGGCGAGCCCGGCCGGCGGGGGACCCATCGGGAGCCTGCATTCCCCCACGGAGAATCCGAGATGGTTCATCATCACCTTGCTCGGGATCGGGTTGGGGTTTTCATCACCCGTCTCGTAGGAGTACGACTCGAGGAGTGCGTCATTGATGCGACGGGCGCGCGCGTGATCACCCGACAGGAACGCAGAGATCATTGCTTGGTGCTCGATTCCGCTCCAGTGCGTGGCGACCCCGATCACGCCCACACCCCCATGGGCGAGGAACGACAGAGTCAAGCCGTCGTCGCCCGAGTAGAGCTCGAAGTCGGACGGGACCTGCACCATGAGATTCGCGGTCTCGGCGGGAGCGCCCGCGGCATCCTTCAGTGCCTTGACGTTCGGGACGGTGTTGGCGAGTCGCGCGAGCGTGGCGGTGGAGATCTTGCGTCCCGTGCGCACCGGGATGTCGTAGACGACGACGGGCAGTGTCGTCGCGTTCGCCATCGCCGTGATGTGGGCGGCGAGCCCAGCCTGCGAGGGTCGGTTGTAGTACGGACCGACCGCGAGGATCCCCGCGACTCCCAGCTTGGTCGCCTCGCGCGTGAGATGAACCGAGTGGGCGGTGTCGTTCGACCCGGTGCCGGCGACGACGGGGATCGTCACGGCACCCGCGACCGCCTCCCACAGGGACAGTTTCTCGGCATCGGTGAGGGTCGAGGATTCGCCCGTCGTGCCCGACACGACGAGACCGTCGTTGCCGTTGTCCTGGAGCCAGCGGGCCAGCCGCTCAGCCTCGTCGAGGTTCAGTGTGCCGTCGGCATCGAACGGCGTGATCATCGCGGTGAGAACATGCCCGAAGAGCGCCATGCCCTGATTATTGCCCATCCGGGGTGCCCGACACCCCCTCGGTTGCGGGGGGGATCAGTGATGCTCGCCGGCGGCGAGCACGTCCTTTCCGATCTCGAACTGCGCGTACTCCTCGCCGGTGTCCTGCCAGTCCTCGAACTGGATCACGCCCATCTCCTCGAACTTGCGACGCAGCCACTTGTCGTTGCGGTCGAGGATCCCGAGCTTCTTGCAGTTCGGCACGATCTTGGAGAACAGCATCTGCTGGAACATGAGCCGCGACGGGTCGGCCAGCATGAGCGGAGCAATCTCCTTGGTGTCGATCCCGAGGCGGTCCCAGACCTCCTGCTGCATGAACCGGTCGCGCATGCGCACGCTCGCCTCGTAGGCGAACTCGATGCGGTCCTTCATCTCGGCATCGGACATCTCGGCGTAGACCTCCTGCAGGCTCAACACGCCGAAGGCGACATGGCGGGCCTCGTCGCTCATCACGTAACGGAGCAGTTTCTTCAGCAACGGCTCGTTCGTGAGCTGATGAAGGAAGCCGAAGGCAGCGAGGGCCAGACCCTCCACCATGATCTGCATGCCCATGTAGGTCATGTCCCAGCGACTGTCGTTGATGATGTCGTCGAGCAGCATCCGCAGGTGGGCGTTGATCTGGTACTCGCCACCGAGTTTCTCGTCGAGGTACCTCGCGAACACCTCGACGTGGCGGGCTTCGTCGACGACCTGGGTGCTCGCGTAGAGCTTGGCGTCGTACCACGGCACCGTCTCGGTGATCTTGGCGGTGCACAGCAACGCGCCCTGCTCACCGTGGAGGAACTGACTGAGCTGCCAGCGGCGGCTCTCGATGCCGAAATCGAGCCACTCCTTGTCGCCCCACTTGGCGAGCTGGGTGCCGGCGTACAACGAGGGATCCATCCCCGGCCCGAGCAGGGCCTGGTCCTCGGCGACGACCTTCTCGACGTCGACATCGGTTCCCCACTCGAGATCGGTCGCGCCGTTCCACTGGCCGGTCTTGGCCTTCTCGTAGAGCTTTCGCAGTGCCGGCCGGGCGAGCGAGTAGTCCCAGGTGAACAGTGTGTCGGCATTGTGCTTGACCACGTGTTCCACGGCGTCGACATCGGTGTTGGTGATCGCCAGGATCGCCTCGACGTCGTTGATCTCGTCGCGCCCGATGATGTCGGCGTTGGTTCTCTCGGTGAGGCTCACGGTGTTCTCCCTGTCGTTCTTCCTCTTTGATGTTCCAGTGCGTCCGGTTGTGTGTCTTTTCGATCGTGTGGCCCGCGCGCGAGGCGTCAGTTGCGCGCACCCTCGGGGACGAGGTGGCGGCGCACGAATGATCTGATGTCGTCCTCGCGCGTGAAGTCGAGGCGGCTCGAGGGGGCGAGGAACACCGAGATCACCATCCGGCACATCACCTCGATCGTGTCCTCGGCTGCGTCGGCCGACAGGAACGGCGCGGCCAGCGGCGCGAAGAACGCGGTGGCCACCGAGACGATGCGCGACACCCCGCTCACGGTGAGATCACCGAGCGTCTCACCGGGCGCGGTCGCGAGCATCGTCGCGAGCTGCTCGTCGGCCACCAACTCGGCGTGCGCGACCGCGATCGAACGAACGAGGAGACTCTCGAGTGTCTCGGCGCCCTCCACATGGGCACGCACCACCGTGAAGAACTCGGAGAGGCGCCGCACCCTGAGCGCCTCGAAGACAACATCCCGGCCGCCGGGGAAGATGCGATAGAGCGTGGCCCGGGAGATGCCCGCCTGCCCGCAGACATCGTCCATCGTCACCCGGTCCCACCCATGGCGGTCCACACAGAACGAGGCCGCATCGAGGATGCTCGCCTCTGCCTCGTTGAGGACCGGAAGCACGAACGCACGGGGAGTGGACGCCATCGCATTGAGACACTAAGACGCGTTGTGTCTCACTGTCAACCGATCAATCCTGAGTCTTGTGGTCATCAATCCCAACGGCTACGGTTTTTCCCCTGTCCGACGGTCGTTCGGCCGATTGGCAGTTTCCGAATAGTCAGCATGAAAGGAACGACCATGCGTCGCCGTCCCCTCAGTCTCGCCGTGCCCCTCGTGGTCGCGGCCTCTCTCGTCCTCGCCGCGTGCGGCGGCGGGAGCGGAGACTCCGCCTCTGACGAGGCAGCCACCGACACCACGCCCGCGGGCGCAACCATCGACCCCGCCGAGTGCGCCAAGGGCAAGACCCTCAAGGCCGATGTCCTCACCGTCGCGACCGGCAACCCGGCGTACTCACCGTGGGTGGTCGACGACAAGCCCGAATCCAAGGAGGGCTTCGAGGCCGCCGTGGCCTACGCGGTTGCGGCCCAACTCGGCCTCGGCGACGACCAGGTGGAATGGGTGCGCACCAATTTCGACGAGGCGATCCAGCCGGGGGCGAAGAACTTCGACTTCAACCTCCAGCAGTTCACGATCACCGAGGAGCGCAAGGCGAACGTGTCGTTCAGCGATCCGTACTACTCGACGAACCAGGCCATCGTGGGTCTCGCCGACTCCAAGGCCAAGGGAGTCACCTCCGTCGCCGACCTGAAGGGGTTGAAGTTCGGCGCCCAGGCCGGCACGACCAGCCTCGAGTACATCACCAAGGTGATCCAGCCGACCGCCGAGCCCTTCGCCTACGACGACAACGCGGGGGCCAAGGCCGCGCTCGAGGCCGGACAGGTCGATGCGATCGTGTTCGACCTGCCGACGGCGCTGTATGTCTCGGGGGTCGAGATCGAGGGATCCTCGGTGCTCGGCCAGTTCCCGCTCACCGACCAGGTGGCAGCCGACAACTTCGGTCTCGTCTTCGACCTGGACAACCCGTTGGTCGAGTGCGTGAACGCGGCCCTCGCGAACATGAAGTCAGACGGGTCACTCGACGAACTGACCCTGAAGTACCTCTCCACCGACGCTGAGATCCCGGTCATCCAAGTCGGCTGAGCCGGGCGCTCAATCCCGCGTGGCACGCGGAATGGCCGTGGCCGACGGTCGCCGTGCCGCGTGGGAGCGCGAAAAGAGACGACGCTCGATCGCGGTCGCTGCCGCCAGTTCGCTGGTGGTGGTGGCCGCGATCGTCGCTCTCGTGCCCCGCATGCCCCGCTGGGACAGGGTGCGAGCCTCGTTCTTCGACGGCGCACAGTTCCGTGATTCCCTCCCCCGGCTGATCGATGCATTCTGGTTGGACGTGCGCATCTTCTTGTGGTGCACACCGGCAATCGTCGCGCTCGCACTTCTCGTCGCGATGGCGCGCAACTCCCGGTCGGCCGCGCTGTTCCCCCTGCGGGTGATCAGCGTCGCCTACACCGACGTGATGCGCGGGGTGCCGATCATCCTGTGGATCTACCTCATCGGTTTCGGCGTGCCGGGTCTTGGCATCGCTCGCCCGTGGAACAGCCCGCTCCTGTGGGGATCGGTGGCGATGGTGCTCACGTACTCGGCGTACGTGGCCGAGGTGTTCCGCGCCGGCATCGAGAGCGTGCACGAGTCGCAGCGTGCGGCCGCGCGATCCCTCGGTCTGTCGCACTGGCAGTCGATGCGGCACGTGGTCCTGCCCCAGGCCGTGCGCCGTGTCGTGCCCCCACTGATGAACGACATGGTCTCGCTGCAGAAGGACGTCGCGCTCGTGAGCCTCATCGGTCCGATCGAGATCCTCCGCCAGGCCGGGGTCGACAAGGCCAAGTTCGCCAACTTCACCCCCTACATCGCGGCTGCGATCGTGTTCCTGTGCGTCACGATCCCGCTCACCCGCCTCACGGATTGGATGATCGACCGCGAGCGTCGTCGCACCCAGGGAACGAGGATCGGATGACCGCGCCCCGGTTCTCCCTGCGGGGCGTCCGCAAGTCTTTCGGCGACCATCTCGTGCTGGACGGCATCGACCTGGAGATCAACGTGGGCGAGGTGGTCACCCTGATCGGACCGAGTGGTTCGGGCAAGAGCACCCTCCTGCGGTGCCTGAACCTGCTCGAGCCGATCGACGACGGTGAGATCCTCCTCGACGGGGTCGACATCTCGGTGCCCGGGATCGATCCGAACCCGGTGCGCCGCCGGGTGGGGATGGTGTTCCAGAGCTACAACCTCTTCCCCCACATGAGCGTTCTCGACAACGTGACGCTCGCCCCCGTGCGCGTGCTCGGCCAGGAACACAGCGTTGCCCGGGAGCGCGCCGGGGTCTTGCTCGAGCGTTTCGGTCTCGCCGACAAGGCCGCCTCCTACCCCGACAGGCTCTCGGGTGGTCAGCAACAGCGTGTGGCGATCGTGCGCGCGCTCGCACTCGAGCCCGAGATTCTGCTGCTCGACGAGATCACCTCGTCACTGGACCCCGAGCTCGTCGGCGAGGTGCTCGATGTCGTGCGCGAACTGAAGGCGACGGGCATGACACTCGTGCTCGCGACGCACGAGATGGGATTCGCCCGCGAAACGAGCGACACCGTGTGCGTGCTCGACGGCGGCCGAATCATCGAGCGCGGGGCACCCGAGAGGGTCTTCTCGCAGCCCGACTCGGCGCGCGCGCGCCAGTTCCTCGAGCGCGTGATCCGCTCGGGTCGTCTCTGACGCTCAGGCGTCGGGGAGCTGGAAGTCGGCGTAGCGTTCGCGGAGAGTCTTCTTGGAGAACTTGCCGACCGAGGTCTTCGGCACCTCGTCGATGAAGATGACGTCATCGGGGAGCTGCCACTTGGCGAGGCGCGGCTTGAGGTGCTCGAGCACCTCGTCCTTGGTCAGTGTCTCGCCGGGTTTGACCACCACGCAGGCGAGTGGGCGCTCGCTCCACTTCGGATGCGCAACCGCGATCACGGCCGCCTCGGCGATCTTCGGGTGGGACATGAGTTCGTTCTCCACGTCGACGCTCGAGATCCACTCGCCACCGGACTTGATGAGATCCTTGGTGCGGTCGACGAGCCGGATCCGGCCCCTCGAGTCGACCACCGCGACGTCACCGGTGCGCAACCATCCATCCGGGGTGAAGCTCTCGCGCGAGCGCGGGTCGTTGAAGTAATCGGCCGCGATCCACGACCCCGCCACCTGGAGCTCACCGCTCGACTCGCCGTCCCACGGCAACTGATCGACGGTGCCCGGCTCGACGACGCGCATCTCGACACCGAAGGCGATCTGGCCGACGGTGGTGCGCAACTCGGCCTGTTCCTCCACCGACAACTTCTCGTCGGCCGCCGACAATCGGCACACCGCCGCGATGGGACTGGTCTCGGTCATGCCCCACGCCTGGAGGATGGGGAGTCCCAACTGCTCCCGGTATGCCTCGCTGAGCGCCTTGGGCACCGCGGATCCACCGCACGGGATCGCGCGCAGCGACGAGGTGTCGCGGCCCTTCAACTCGGGCAGCACCGCCATCCAGATCGTCGGGACACCGGCTGCGACGGTGACCTTCTCATCAACGATGAGATTGGCGACAGCGGGACCGGAGAGATCCGGGCCCGGCATGACCATGCTCGCACCGCTCGCCACCGCGGCGTGGGCCAGACCCCAAGCATTCGCGTGGAACATCGGAACCACCGGGAGGATGATGTCGCTCTCGCGGACACCGAGGGAGTCGACCATCATCGCGCCCATCGTGTGCAGATAGGTGCTGCGATGGCTGTAGACGACACCCTTGGGATTCCCCGTGGTGCCACTCGTGTAGCACATGCTCGCCGCGAGGTTCTCGTCGATGCCGGTCGGCCACGTCTTCGGTGTCGCCTCGGCGAGCAGCGACTCGTACTCGTGCACCTCGAAACCGTCGACCGAGTCGGGCACCGCGCCCTTGCCATCGTTCATGAAGACGAGGTGCTTGACAGTCTCGAAGGTCTTGAGCAGTGGCTCGATCAGCGGATAAATGGAGGTGTCGATGAAGATGACCTCGTCCTCGGCGTGGTTCACGATGTAGGTGAGCTGCTCGGGGAACAGGCGGATGTTCAGTGTGTGGAGCACGCGACCCGAGCAGGGTGCGGCGAAGTAGAGCTCGAGGTGGCGCGCAGTGTTCCAGGCGAACGTTGCGACGCGACCTTGGTCGGAGATGCCCAGGTCGTCGAGCACGGTGCCGAGGCGCCGCGTGCGGTCCGCCCACTGTCCATAGGTGACGGTCTGTTTGCCCGTGCCGGTCGCCGTCACGATGGTCTTGTCCGGGTGGTACTTCTCGGCCCGGTCGAAGACATAGTTGATCGTCAACTGGGTCGACTGCATCAAGCCTCTCATGGCATCCCCCTCGAGTTGCGGCGCCTAGCGCCGTGGTGGCGGGAACGGTAGCAAGTACCCTGCGCTCATGCGAAAGGTCCTCCTCGTCCTCGTGACGGTTCTGTTCGCCGCGGGCACCATCGGGACGAACATCGGTCCCGCGCTCGTGGATGACCGGCCCCTGTTGGTGCTGCTCCTCTCGTCGAGGAACAGAAATCTGCTGGGTGCGAGCCCCTACGTGGACACCCACACGTTCTTCCTGGTCGGTTTCTCCCGTCTCCTGGTCGCCGCCATCGCGTTGTACTTCGTGGGTCGCTGGTTCGGTGAGCGGGCCCTGCGATGGACCGAGTCCCAGGTCGGCGAGATGCCCAAGATCTACCGCTGGACCGAGCGGATCGCCGCGCGCGCGGGCTGGCTGGCGGTGCTGCTCATGCCGGGATCGAACATCGTGTGCCTCCTCGTGGGCCACATGAAGATGTCCCCGCGCCGGTTCGTGACCCTGGCCTGCACCGGGATCTCGCTCCGCCTCGTTGTGCTGTGGAACGCGGGCAAGGCCGTCGAGGACGAGATCGAATCGGTGGTTGGCTGGATCAACCGGTACCAGTGGTGGATCGTGGGCGCCTTGTTCGCCGTGACACTGCTCCAGTCGGCGCGGCGGCGGACCCCCGGGCCGCCCGATCCCGGCTCACCGGACCCGAACACGGCGGATCCCGGTGAGCCCGCGACGGAGCCCCAGCCCTAGGCTCGCGCCCATGGCACAGACATCCTTCGGCGGCAACCCCGTCAACACCAACGGCGACCTCCCCGCACCGGGCGCGTCGCTCCCCTCGTTCTCGCTCACCGGCGGCAACTTGCAGGACTTCGGCAATGCGGACATCACGGGCAAGCGCGTCATCTTCAACATCTTCCCCTCCGTCGACACTCCGGTGTGCGCCACCAGCGTGCGCAAGTTCAACGAACTGGCCTCATCGCTCCAGAATGCCGTCGTCTACTGCGTGAGTGCCGACCTCCCGTTCGCCCAGGGACGCTTCTGCGGCGCGGAGGGGCTCGCGAACGTCCAGACCGCGTCGTCGTTCCGCGGGGGATTCGGCGAGGCGTTCGGCGTGCAGCTGAACGAGGGCGCCTTCAAGGGGCTGCTCGCGCGCGCCGTCGTGGTGGCCGACGAGACGGGCAGGGTGCTCCACACCGAACTCGTCGACAACATCGGCTCCGAGCCGAACTACGACGCGGCGGTCGACGCCCTCAGGTGAGCCTTCGCGCCGTGTCGGCGCGATCTCAGAGAAGTGAGTCGATCCCGAGCGTGAGCCCGGGGACAGTTGCGACACGGCGGCATGCGAGCAGCACGCCGGGCATGAACGACACCCTGTCGCTCGAATCGTGTCGGATCACGAGAGTCTGCCCGGCGGTGCCGAGCACCACCTCCTGCGAGGCGGTCATTCCCACCATGCGCACACCATGGATGCGGATGCCCGCCGGCCCCTGGCCCCCGCGCGCACCGGGGAGAGTCTCGTGCGCGGTCGGATCCGGAGCCCACTCGCTGCTGGCTGATGCCATCCGGCGCGCGGTCGCCAGTGCCGTTCCACTCGGTGCGTCAGCCTTGCCGTTGTGGTGGAACTCGATGATCTCGGCGGTCTCGAACCAGGGGGCGGCCTGCTCCGCGAAGCGCATCATCAGCACCGCACCGATCGCGAAGTTCGCAGCGATCAGGCAGTTCGACCCGGAGAAAGCCTTGCGGAACGACTCGACGTCGTCGTCACCCAGACCGGTGGTGCCCACGACCGCGTGCATGCCGTGCAGAGCGAGCCACGGGAGGGTGATGCGCGCGGCCGCCGCCACGGTGAAGTCGACGACGACCTCGCATCCGGCATCGGCGAGCGTCCTCAACTCCGACGAGACCGTGAGCCCGTGGACTTGCCCCCCGGTTCGGGCGGTGTCGACCGCGGCGACGAGATCGAGGCCCTCGGCAGCGGCGACCGCGTCACAGACCGTTGAACCCATGCGTCCGGCGGCCCCCACGACACCCACGCGAATCATGGGCGCCACCGTAGCCGCCGGTCGACGGAGGATTCCCTGGTTATGCGCGGGCTGTGATCAGTGCCGGGGGCCGCACGGGCGGCGATCAGCGCTGACAGCGGAGCGGGCGTCGATCAGCGACGGTTGCCGCGCGGGCCCAGATCGCCGAAGTCACGCGACAACTCGCTGTCGAACTCTGCCTCGAAGGACACCTCGACGGGCGCATCAGCCGACGACTCCGACCGCGGCTCGCGACGCTCGCTGCGATCGCGGTCACCGCGTCCGCCGCGATCCCGGTCACGGTCGCGACCTCCGCGGTCACGGTCACGGCCACCGCGGTCACGACCGCCACGGTCGCGGTCACGGCCGCCACGATCGCCGCGTCCACCGCGGTCGTCGTCACGGTCGCGACGCTCACGGCGCTCGCCACCGCCGCCGCCGCCGGGGAGGGGCTCCCCGTCGGGTCCGACCGGTGTGAGGCTGACCTTGCCCTTGTCGTCGATGTCGTCGACGCGGACCTTGATCACCTGACCGAGCTCGAGCACGTCCTCGACGTTGTTCACGCGCTGACCGTTGCCGAGCTTGGAGATGTGCACGAGTCCGTCACGACCCGGGAGGATGTTCACGAACGCACCGAACTTGGTCATGCTGACCACGCGGCCGTCATAGATCGCACCCAGGTCCGCCGTCGGCGGATCGACGATCGCCAGGATCCGGGCCCTTGCCTCCTCCACGCGGAAGTTGTCGGGCGAGCCGATGGTGACGATGCCGACGGCTCCGTCGTCGTCGACGGCGATGTCCGCACCGGTCTCCTGCTGGATCGTGTTGATGACCTTGCCCTTCGGTCCGATCACCTCTCCGACCTTGTCGAGCGGGATGTTGAACGACACGATCTTCGGAGCGGTCTCTGCGACCTCCGAACGCGGTCCCGCGAGGGCGGTGGCCATGTTGTCCAGGATCGCCATGCGCGCATCGCGCGCCTGCTGGAGCGCTGCCGCGAGCACGTCGGCCGGGATGCCGTCGATCTTGGTGTCGAGTTGCAGGGCGGTCACCGCGTCGCGGGTTCCGGCCACCTTGAAGTCCATGTCCCCGAAGGCGTCCTCGGCACCGAGGATGTCGGTGAGGGTGAGGTAGGTGCCCTCGGCATAGATCAGGCCCATCGCGATACCCGCGACGGGGGCCTTGATCGGCACACCGGCATCCATGAGCGAGAGGCTCGAGGAGCACACCGAGGCCATCGAGGTCGACCCGTTCGACGACAGCACCTCGCTCACGAGGCGGATCGCGTAGGCGAACTCCTCCTGGCTGGGCACCACCGGCAACAAGGCGCGCTCGGCGAGCGCACCGTGGCCGATCTCGCGGCGCTTCGGCGAACCGACGCGACCGGTCTCGCCGTTGGCCCACGGAGCCATGTTGTAGTGGTGGATGTAGCGCTTCTCGGCGTCCGGCCCGAGCGTGTCGAGCATCTGGTTCATGCGCGGCATCGCGAGCGTGCACACGTTCATGACCTGGGTTTCTCCGCGCTGGAACAGGCCCGTGCCGTGCGCGGTCGGCAGGACGCCGACATCGGACGACAGGGGACGAAGGTCCCTTGGTCCGCGGCCGTCGATGCGGACACCCGCCTCTACGACGCGCTTGCGCACGAGCTTCTTGGTGAGGCTGCGTACCGCTTCCTTCACGGCCTTGTCCTGGCCGGCGAAGCGACCACCCTCCCCGCAGAGCTCCGAGACCGTCTCTGCGGCGGCTGCGTCGGTGGCAGCGTTGCGCTCGGCCTTCAGCGCGATCGTGACCGCGTGGGCAAGTTTCGCGGTGGCGACCCGCTCCACCTCGACGAAGATCTCATCGGTGTAGTCGAGGACGGGGGTGTAGGACAGCGGCGCGATCGGACCTCGGGTGGCGATCACACTCGCAACCAACTGGCGCTGCAGTGCGATCGACTCCTTGATCCAGGTCTTGGAGGCCTCGAGCCCGTCGGCGATGACGGCCTCGGACACCTTCGGTGCACCGGACTCGTAGAACTCGAACGCCTTCTCGGTGCCGCCGGCTTCCACCATCATGATGGCGACGTCACCGTTGTCGAGTTCGCGGCCGGCCACAACGATCTCGAACGTGCCCTGCTCGCCCTGCGTGTAGGTGGGATGGGGCACCCAGGTTCCATCCTGGTCGTAGGCCAGGCGGACCGCCCCGATGGGTCCCTCGAACGGGATGCCCGAGATCATGAGCGCCGCCGACGAGGCGTTGATCGCGATCACATCGTGCGGGTTGGCCATGTCGACACCCACGACGGTGATGACGACCTGGGTCTCGTTGCGGTACCCGTCGGGGAAGGCGGGACGCAGCGGCCGGTCGATCAGGCGACAGGTGAGGATGGCCTGCTCGCTCGGGCGACCCTCGCGTCTGAAGAAGGCTCCGGGGATCTTGCCGGCGGCATAGGCGCGCTCCTCGACGTCGACCGTCAGCGGGAAGAAGTCGATGCCGTCCCGAACTCCGCGGGCGGCATTGGCGGTTGCCAGCACCGTGGTTCCGCCGATTGTGGCGAGCACCGCACCCTGGGATTGGGTGGCGAGCTTGCCGGTCTGGAATGAAATGGTCTTGTCCGTGCCGGACACCGGCGCGGACACTCGAATGGCGTCAGCCATGGGAACTCCTTGGATGAGTGTGATGTGTTGTTCCGTCGACACCACGCCGGTTCCCAGTCGGCAACCCCGCCCCATGGCGCGGGATCCTCGACTGACAACCGACGACTCTGTGTAGGGGAGTCGGCGGAGCCTGGCCTCAGCGGCGTAGACCGAGTTGTGCGACGAGCTCGCGGTAGCGGGCGATGTCGCGGGCGCGGACGTAATCCAGCATGCGGCGACGACGGCCAACCAGCATCAGCAGACCACGACGGCTGTGGTGGTCCTTCGGGTGCTCCTTGAGGTGCTCCGTGAGGTGGTTGATGCGGTCCGTGAGAAGTGCGATCTGCACGTCGGGCGAACCTGTGTCGGTGCCGTGCTGCTTGTACGCAGCGATTGTCTCGTTTTTCGTCATCTGAGACGGCCTCGTCCTTGCTTCAGAGGGCGCCGGTCGCGGCCTGTCCGCTGCCGGCATCTCACGCGCGCCGGAGCCCACGTGGACCCCTTCAGGCTACGACACACTCCGGTTGTCCACAACCCCCCGTTCACTTGGGGTCTTCGGCAGTTAGTGTTCGCGTTCGTGTTCACCGGCATCGTCGAGGAGAGGGGCTCGGTCCGGTCCCGCGACGGGTCCCGCCTCGTGATCTCGGCCCGGACGGTGCTCGAGGACTCCGGAATCGGAGCGTCGATCGCGGTGAACGGCTGCTGCCTCACGGTGGTCGAGCGCGGCGATGACTGGTGGAGCGCGGACGTCTCCGACGAGACCTGGTCGCGCACGAACCTGGGGGATCTCGCCGCAGGCGACCCCGTCAACCTCGAGAGGCCGATGGCCGCCGGTGGACGCTTCGGCGGCCACGTGGTGCTCGGACACGTCGACGCGGTCGGCACGGTCGTGGCACCGGCACCGGGTCTTGTCGTGCGGATCCCGCGCGAGCTGATGCGCTACGTGGTCGAGAAGGGGTCGTGCACGGTCGATGGCATCAGCCTCACCGTGTTCAACCTCGGCGCGGACACCTTCGAGGTGGCGGTGATCCCCCACACCGCCGATGTGACCACCCTCGGGGTCAGGCACGCGGGAGACAGGGTCAACATCGAGATCGACGTGCTCGCCAAGCACGTCGAGAGACTGCTGAACGAGCGTGACTGAGTTGTCCGATCTTCGCGGCAGGATCGATGCGATCGATCGTGCGATCGTGAACCTGCTCGCCGATCGCATGCAGGTCTGCCGCGAGGTCGCCGAGATCAAGGAGAAGTCGGGCACCACCGTCATCCAGCCCCAGCGTGTCCGCGACGTGCTGGCGAGCCGCCGCCAATGGGCGATCAACGCCCGCGTGGAACCGGACTTCGCAGAACAGTTGTTCCGCACCCTGCTCGCGGAGACCCACCGCATCGAGGTCGCGGGCTCGCTCGATGTGCCCGCCCCCGACAAGTCGGCCGGTGATGGCGCACGCAGTGAGCTCGACACGGTCGCCTGCCGCATCGACCACGTCGTGGTGGCCGTCGCCGACCTCGACGCCGCGAGCGGATTCTTCGCCGGCATGGGATTCGTGGTCGCCACCACCGACGACCCGAGCATGCGGGTCGCCTCCGCTGGCGGGGTCACGGTCGTGTTGGTGTCGGGCGATCACAACCCGGCCGTGCACCGCCGACTCGCCGAGCACGGCTCGGGGGTCCAGCACATCGCGATCGAGGTGCTCAACGCCACCTTCACGCGCGATGCGCTCGATGCCGCGGGGGTGCCGCGCCTCACCGATGTGGTCGTCGACGGGGCCGGCCACGAGCAGGTCTTCACCGTCGCGGATCCGGTCACCGGGGTGCAGTTGAGCTTCATCAGCCGCACGGGTCACCGGGTCGCGATGGGGAGCCACAACGTGCGCGCCATGTTCGAGGCGATCGATCGCGCGACCGGCGGGGGTTGATCGCCCCGGCACCGGACCCGTCGAGTGTTCCCCGCCGCCGGGGTCATCGCCCCGATGGTGCCCCCGAGGTCCGCACCCCAGTAGAGTGGGGTTGCTCGATCGTTCAAGATTTCGGTGGCTCCTATAGCTCTCGCCGGCGGGGTCTGATCGGCACTGGCACAACACACAGGCTCGATCCACCAGGTAGGTGCACGCCATGACTCGCCAGTTCGCGAGAGCTGATCTCGTTCCCGACCAAGTGCTCGCCATGCTCGTCGGCGAGTTCGAGACCGCCCGGCTCGACGATCTCCTGCCGCGTGCGCGCGCGGTGCGCGACGCCGCCCGAGGGACCCGGATCACCTACTCGCCGAAGGTCTTCATCCCGCTCACGATGCTCTGCCGCGACAAGTGCGGCTACTGCACCTTCGCCCAGCCACCCGCGCGACTGGACAAGCCCTACCTCGAGCCCGACGATGTGCTCGCCATCGCCAGGCTCGGTGCGCGCAACGGCTGTCACGAGGCCCTCTTCACCCTCGGTGAGCGCCCCGAGTTGCGCTACGGGGCGGCGGCCGACTGGCTCGGCGCCCACGGCTACGACTCGACGGTGCACTACCTCCACGACATGTGCGCGCTGGTGCTTGACGAGACCGGCCTGCTCCCGCATGCCAACGCCGGCGCGCTCCATGCCGACGAGCTCGCGATGCTGCGCCGGGTCGCGCCCTCACAGGGGATGATGCTCGAGTCACTGCGCGGCGATCTCTCGTGCCACCGCGGCGCACCCGACAAGGATCCGCAGCGGCGCATCGACACCCTCTGTGCCGCCGGCGAACTCGCAATCCCGTTCACGAGCGGAATCCTCGTCGGGATCGGCGAGGACCGCCGCGACCGCATCGAGGCCCTCGCCGTGCTCGCAGCCGCGCACCGGCGCTGGGGCCACCTGCAGGAAGTCATCGTGCAGAACTTCCTCCCCAAGCCCGGCACGATCATGTTCCGCTCGCTCCCCTGCCCCGAGGACGAGTACCTCTGGTCGATCGCGGTAGCCCGGCTGATCCTTCCGCCCTCCATCCACCTCCAGGCGCCGCCGAATCTCTCGGACGACTTCGGCGTGCTGCTCGATGCGGGTATCGACGACTGGGGCGGGGTCTCCCCGGTCACGGCCGACCACGTGAATCCCGAGCGACCGTGGCCCGCGCTCGACCGCCTGCGAAGCGTCACCGAGGAACGCGGGTTCGCGCTCGCACCGCGTCTCACCATCTACCCCGAGCATGCGAACGCGCCCGAGACATGGCTCGACGGGGCGCTCAGATTCCCGGTGCTCGATCGAAGCGACGCCGAAGGACTCGGCCGCGACGACCCCGGTGCAGTGTGGCCCGAGAAGGTGACCCCGGCCGACGTCGTCCACGACGGCGCCGAGGTCGTTCTCGTGGGCCACAAGTCGACGCAGTGGTACTCGGGCTCGAACCTCGCACCACCGATCCTGGTGCCGCACCCGGCACCGGCCGTGCGCGGACGCATCGCCGAGATCCTCGAGGGACACCGTGCCGGACACGAGATCGGCGAGTCCGAGATCGTGGCGTTGTTCACCGCGCGCGGCCCGGAAGTCGGCGCGATCGCCGAACACGCCGACGAACTGCGGCGATTGGCCGTCGGCGACACGGTCACATGGGTGCACAACCGCAACATCAACTACACGAACGTGTGCACCTACAAGTGCCGCTTCTGTGCGTTCTCGAAGGGTCCCCTCTCGCTCAACCTGCGGGGCACCCCGTACCTGCTCACCCTCGACGACATCGCCGAGCGCGCACTGGAGGCATGGGAGCTGGGCGCGACCGAGGTGACTCTCCAGGGTGGCATCCACCCCGACTTCGACGGCGATTACTACATCGAGGTGACACGCGCGGTGAAGAACGCCGTTCCCGACATGCACGTCCACGGCTTCACCGCCCTCGAGGTGACCGAGGGTGCGCGCCGCAACGGCGAGTCGCTGCGCGACTACCTCGTGCGCCTGAAGGCTGCCGGTCTCGCCTCGCTTCCCGGCACGGCCGCCGAGATCCTCGACGACGGGGTCCGCGCGATCCTGTGTCCCGACAAGGTGAACACCGAGGAGTGGCTGGAGTGCCACCGTCAGGCGCATGCGGTGGGACTGCACTCGAACATCACGATCATGTACGGCAGCATCGAGCATCCCATCTCGTGGGCGCGCCACATGGTGGCCACCCGTGACCTCCAGCGCGAGACGGGTGGCTTCACCGAGTTCATTCCGCTGCCGTTCGTCCACATGGCCTCGCCGATCTACCTCCAGCGCAGGTCGCGGCGCGGACCGACCTTCCGCGAGACGGTGCTGATGCATGCGATCGGGCGCATCGTGTACGACGGATTGATCGACAACGTGCAGGTCTCGTGGGTCAAGATCGGCACTGCCGGTGCAACCCAGTTGCTGCGTGCCGGGTGCAACGACCTGGGCGGCACGTTGATGGACGAGAACATCTCGCGCGCAGCCGGGGCGAACCACGGTCAGGGCATGACCGAGGGACGCTTCGCCGAGATCGTGGCGCCCGTCGGGCGCCGCCTCAGCCAACGCAACACCGGGTACAGGATCCTCTCGGCTTCGCTGGGGGACTGACCCGATCAGCGACCGCGGCGGGCGAGCACCGCGTTGCGGGCGTGCTCGACATCGAGCACCAACTGCCCGCGCAACTCCTCGACCCCGCCGAACTGCTTCTCGCTGCGCAGGAACGCCAGGAACTGGACCGCGGCCGTCTCGCCGTAGAGATCGCCCGAGAAGTCGAGCAGGTGCGACTCGAGCAGCGGCGACTCCATGTCGGTCTTGAACGTCGGTCGCCGACCGAGATTCACCGCACACGTGTGCTCGGCGCCATCGGGGCGGCGGTGCACGCCCGCGTACACCCCATCGGCGGGCAGGCACGCGCCCGGCTCGACCCTCACGTTGGCGGTGGGGAATCCGATCGTGCGGCCGCGTTGGTCGCCCGTCGAGACGATCCCGCGCACCTCGTGGGGTCGACCGAGCATCCGATTGGCGATGTCGATCTCACCGCCGGCGAGCGCGCGCCTGATGGCAGTCGAGCTCACCGGCTCATCGATCCCGTCGGCGCGAGGGACGAGACGCATCGGCTCGGCGGCGAATCCGTGCCGCGCACCCATCTCGCCCAGCAGCGTGATGTTCCCCTGACGCATGTGGCCGAAGTGGAAGTCGCTGCCCACGATCACCCTGTCGGCCGCGAGCGCATCAACGAGGACCCGCTCCACGAACTCGACCGCGGTCTCGCGCGACTGCTGCTCGTCGAATCCGACGACCACTGTGGCATCGACCCCGGTCTGGGTCAGCAGCTCGAGCTTGTGGTCGAGACCGGTGAGCAACTTCGGTGCGACGTCGGGCCGCACGACACTCATCGGATGCTCGTCGAACGTGACAACAACGCTCAGCGCACCGGTCTCGGCCGCACGCCGCCGCACCTCGGCGATGACTGCACGGTGCCCGAGGTGCACTCCGTCGTACATCCCGATCGTCACGACGGCCCGGCGACCCGGGAACACCGGTCCAGAGATGTCGGTCACCGTGCGCACGGGATGACGCTATCCGTGCCGGCTGGACTACCTCCCGCCGAACACCACCGTCGGTTTGGCGAGTTTGTCGTTCCATTCCTCGAACACCGCCACGATCTCACCGGCCCCATCGAGGGCGACCCACGGACCCTCGTCGGACCATCTCTCTCGCACGCGACCGAACCGGGTGTCGTGGATTGCTGCATCGTCGAGCACATGACTGGCGAGGTGCGCGACCATCTCGGTCATCGGCGACAGCACCGGATCATCCAACGTGCTCGCGCGCTCCACCGACCACCGACCCACCCGCGTGCGGCGGAGGGATCGGATGTGCGCACCCCCGCCCATGAGCGCACCGAGATCGGCCCCGAGCACGCGCACGTAGGTCCCGGTCGAACATGTGATCCGCGCGGCGAGCACCATCGGGTCGTCCGTCGCGGCGAGATCGAACCCCGAGACCGTCACCGGGCGCGCCTCTCGATGCACCTCGATCCCCTCGCGCGCCAGTTGGTGGAGTCGCTTGCCCTCGTGGTGGCGGGCCGAGACCATCGGGGGCTCCTGCATCACCTCACCGGTGAGGTGCGCCGCCACCAACGACCGGGCGCGCCCCGGATCGACCGGCGCCATGTCGAAGGTGGCCACGGTCGTCCCGGAATCATCGAGTGAGTCGGTCGCGGAGCCGAAGACGATCTCGCACTCGTACGACTTGTCGAGGTCCTCGATGAATCGGATCAGGCGGGTCCCGTTCCCCACGCCGAGCACGAGAAGCCCGGTCGCCCCGGGGTCGAGGGTCCCCGTGTGGCCGATGCGCCGCTCACCGAAGTGCTTGCGCAGCCGGGCCACCACGTCATGGCTCGTCCACCCCGTCGGTTTGTCGAGCAACACCATCCCATGGACGGTGGCGGGCTTGCGCCGACCCACGCCTATTCCGTCGGGCTGGGATCGGCTTCGCCATCCGGACCGTCATCGGTGGCCGATGCGTCGGTGACCGGCCGCTTGCGGAGCAACTCCTCGATGCGCTCGGCCGCGCGGATGACCTCGTCGGGCTTGAACGACAGGATCGGCGTCTTGCGAGCGTGCATCTCGCGATTGATGCACGACTGGAGACGCGACCTGTGCTCCATGAGCGCCTCCTCGACACCGGCGTCGCCGTCGAGGCCGAACATCGAGTCGAAGTACACGACTGCCCTGTTCATCTCGGGGTCGACATCGACCGCGGTGATCGTGACCAGCTCGAGCCGCTCGTCATCGATGCGCGCGAGTTCCTCAGCCACCACCGCGCGGATCGTCTCGCCGAGGCGGGCACTGCGCGGATACCCGTGACCGGATGCGCCCCGACCTCCCCGACCGGACTGGCGTCGTCCCGATCGGGGTCGTTGCTTGGACACGGCAATTAGAATGGCACAACCATGAGCGACGAGGCAGTGCATCCAGACGCGGCTTCGGGCAGGACTCCGGCTCATCGTTACTCGGCCCGTCTCGCGGCACGCATCGAGGGGAAGTGGCAGGACTTCTGGGAGCGCGACGGCACCTTCGACGCTCCGAACCCGGCCGGACCCCTCGCCGATCCCGCCGCGGTCGCGGGGCGCCAGAAACTGTTCGTCCTCGACATGTTCCCCTACCCCTCGGGTGCCGGGCTGCACGTCGGACATCCGCTCGGCTACATCGGTACCGACGTCTTCGCCCGCTACAAGCGCATGAAGGGTTTCAACGTGCTCCACGCGCTCGGCTACGACAGTTTCGGTCTGCCCGCCGAGCAGCACGCGATCACGACCGGGGTGCATCCCCGCGTCAACACCGAGTCGAACATCGCCACCATGCGCCGCCAGTTGCGTCGCCTCGGGCTCGGCCACGACCCGCGGCGCAGTGTCAGCACCACCGACGAGGCCTTCTACAAGTGGACGCAGTGGATCTTCCTGCAGATCTACAACGCGTGGTACGACGAGCGTGCGGGTCGCGCGCGCCACGTCGAGGAGTTGGCCGCCGAGTTCTCCTCCGGAGCCCGCACCACGAGCGACGGCCGCCCGTGGTCCGAGATGTCGGTCGGCGAGCGCCACGATGAGATCGACCGCCGCCGGCTCGCGTACCTCGCGGATGCGCCGGTGAACTGGTGCCCCGGACTCGGCACGATCCTGGCGAACGAGGAAGTGACCGCCGAGGGACGCAGCGACATCGGCAACTACCCGGTCTTCCAGCGCAACATGCGCCAGTGGATGATGCGGATCACCGCCTATGCGGACCGCCTCGTCGACGATCTCGACCGTCTCGACTGGCCCGAACCGATCAAGTTGATGCAACGCAACTGGATCGGGCGCAGTGAGGGAGCACGCGTGGTCTTCTCGTCGCCGGCCGGGTCGATCGAGGTCTTCACCACGCGCCCCGACACGTTGTTCGGTGCCACTTTCATGGTGCTCTCGCCGGAGCACCCGCTCGTCGGGACCCTCACGAGCCCCGACCGTCGCGCCGATGTCGATGCGTACCGTGCGGCCGCGGCCGCCAAGGCCGATGCCGAGCGACAGGACGACACCAGGGAAAAGACCGGTGTCGCCACGGGTGGCACCGCGGTGAACCCGGTGAACGGTGCGGAGATCCCCGTGTGGATCGCCGACTACGTGCTCATGGGGTACGGAACCGGTGCGATCATGGCGGTGCCGTCGGGCGACCAGCGCGACTTCGAGTTCGCTCGTGCTCACGACCTTCCGATCACCGCAACCCAGATGCCTCCCGACGCATGGTTCGCCGATCGGGGGATCGACCCCTCGATCGACTGTGGGACCTGGCCCGAGGCCTTCGTGGGCGAGGGTCCGTGCGTGAACTCGTCGAACGACGAGGTCTCCCTCGATGGGATCGCCTCGATCGCCGACGCCAAGTCCCGCATCACGTCCTGGCTCGAGTCGCGCGGCCTGGGGTCCGCCACGGTCACCTACCGTCTGCGCGACTGGCTCTTCTCGCGCCAGCGCTACTGGGGCGAGCCCTTCCCGATCGTCTACGACACCGACGGTCGCGCGCACGCACTCCCCGAGTCCCACCTGCCGGTGCTGCTGCCCGAACTCGACGACTTCAAACCCACCGCACTCGATCCCGACGACTCCGCGTCCGATCCCGTTCCCCCGCTGGCGCGGGCCGGACACTGGGTCGCAACGACGCTCGACATCGGTGATGGCGAACGAGCGTGGCGTCGCGAGGTGAACGTGATGCCGCAGTGGGCCGGATCGTGCTGGTACGAGATGCGCTACCTCGACCCGACGAACACCGGGGCCTTCGTCGACCCCGAGGTGGAGCGCTACTGGATGGGACCCAGGGGCGACGGACACACGGGCGGTGTCGACCTGTACGTGGGCGGCGTCGAGCACGCGGTGCTGCACCTGCTGTACGCGCGCTTCTGGCACAAGGTGCTCTTCGATCTCGGCCATGTGAGTTCCGAGGAACCCTTCCACCGGCTCTTCAACCAGGGCTACATCCAGGCCTACGCGTTCCGCGACGCGCGAGGACAGACGGTTCCGGCCGCAGAGGTGACCGAACGGGACGGATCGTGGACGTCGAACGGCGAACCCGTCACGCGCGAGTACGGCAAGATGGGAAAGAGCCTGAAGAACATCGTCACCCCCGACGAGATGTACGAGGAGTACGGCGCCGACACGTTCCGCTTGTACGAGATGTCGATGGGCCCCCTCGATGCGAGCCGTCCCTGGAACACCCGCGACGTGGTCGGGATGCAGCGGTTCCTGCAGCGGCTGTGGCGCAACATGGTCGACGAGGACACCGGCGCCGCCACGGTCCAGGAATCATCCCCTCCCGAGCCGCTCCTTCGAATGCTCCACCGCACGATCGCCGGCGTGGGCGCCGACATGGAGGGCCTGCGCTTCAACACCGCGATTGCCAAACTCATCGAGCTGAACAACGCCCTCACCCAGCATGTCAACACTGCCGGTGCGACACCACGAGCGATCGCCGAGCCGCTCGTGCAGATGCTCTCTCCGCTCTGCCCCCACCTGGCCGAGGAATTGTGGTCCCTGCTCGATCACGCCGGGTCGATCACCCACGTCCCGTTCCCGGTGGCCGATCCCGGCTTGCTCGCCGAGGACTCCGTCGAGGTGCCCGTGCAGGTCAACGGCAGGTTGCGCGGGCGCATCACCGTGGCCGTCGGCGCCGACGAGGACGCCCACACCGCCGCCGCGATGGCGGTCGACAACGTGCGATCGGCGATCGCTGGCAGGCAGATCGTCAAGACGGTGGTCATCCCCGGTCGCACGGTCAACATCGTGGTGAACTGATCCAGTGGAGACCCTCCTCGGGGTGTGGTGCACCGCCACCAGCCTCGCCTTCATCTGGCCCCAGGTGTGGCGCACCGTGCGCCACGACACCACCCACGGGATCTCCTCGTTCGCCACCGCGCATGGCATGGTCAGCTCGTGCCTCTGGTTCTCCTACGGGATCGGCTCGGGCAGCGTGCCGATGTGGTTCTCCAACGCCCAGTTCATCATCGCCCAGTCGATCATCATGTCGGTGCTCCTGCGGCACGGTCGCATCCCGCCGCGCGTGCTCGCCCGGTTCGCCACCGTCGTCGTGGTGCTCGTGGCAGCTCTGCTGCCCCTTCCGCTCGCGGCCTTCGGGTGGACCGCCACGGTCGTCAGCACGACCTCGCTCATGCCCCAGGTCGCCCATGTCGCGCGCGTGGAGAACCTGCATGCGATCTCGCTGCTGTCGTGGGCGGTCACGATTCTGTCGGCGACGAGCTGGATGATCTACGGATGGGTCATCGACGACCCGATCATGTCGGTCGTCAACTACTTCAACATCCCGATGATGGTCTTCATCATCGTGCGCGCCGCTCGCTGGCGCACCGCGAACGGCGTCCCGCTGATCGGACGCACGCCACCGGTTCCCGCCGGCGAGTGAGTCCCACCGGACTCAACCGAGGTGGCGCCCGGCGCGGGCGATCGCCTCGGGGTCGGGCGCGCCGCGGTGGAGCAACACGAGCCGAGTGACACCCTCGGCGGCGAGCTCCCGCCGGAGCGGATGATCACCGTCGGTGAGTGCGGGGTCGAACCAGGTCCAGACCGAGAGATCGAAGCCCGGACGGTTGCCGCTCGCATCCCGCGCAGCCGCGAGGAGCGCGCCGCGCTCGGGATGGTTGAACCGGATGTTCACGCCGTCGAGGCGCTCACCCGCGAGACGAGCGAGCCCCGCCGAGTTGATACCGGCCACGATCAGTGGCTCGGGGATCGGGCGAGCGAACCCGGCGAAGTCCCCGGAACCCGCCGCCGCCCAGATGCGGCGAACCTCGCCGATCGTGTCGATGAGGCGCGCATGGCGGTCCGCCATGCGCGGGAGCATCTCGATCCCGAGCGCGCGCTGCTCGGCGCCGAACTCGCTCGTGGGCGAGGACCCCGCGCCGACACCCAGCACGAGACGCCCGCCGGAGATGTTCTGGACGCTCGCAGCCGCGTGGGCGAGCATGCCCGAAGTGCGGTTGACGACGTTGGCAACGAGTGATCCCACTCCGATGCGCGTGGTCACCGCCGCCCAACCCGACAGGACGGAGAAGCACTCGAGCATCGTGTCGGCGCCGAACATCGCGCCCGAGAAATGATCGAGGTTCCACACCGTGGCGAACCCCGCCTCCTCGGCGGCGAGCACACCCTCGACGAGCCGGGGCCACGGTGCCGAGCCCTGGTTGAACTGGATGTCGACGATCATCGCGGCACTCCCCCGTGCACCCACACGGGATGCGTGTGGGGCCACATTCTCTCGATCTCATCGACCATCCAGTCGCTGTCGCCACGGTTGCGCCACGCCGACATCGACCCGCGCAACCAGTGGCGCCGGATGAGCGAGTCATGGATGACGAGGAACTCGGCATCGGTGATGTGGGTGCGCCACGCCGGCGGCGGTGCCACCATCGGGCGCCCCTCACCCTCGTGGTCGATGTCGGTCACGTGGTGCACCACCGAGAGCATCTCGACCTCGGCCGGAGTCGGCGTGTGTGCGACCTGCATGATCGCGGCCCACACCGCCGACCCGTCCAGATCCCCGGCTCGCACCCCGCTCGGATGGGAACCGGTGAGCATCTGCCAGGCGGACTCGGTCGCGGCCGAGGCGACGCGGCCGACCACGGTGTCCCATGCGCGCCTCTCCGGTTCGGTCTCGGCCCCGATCGGGGTGCCGTCGCCGTCGAAATCGACGACCGACCCATGGGGAGCGGTGACGAGGGCTTCCATGTACTTGACGATCCCGAGGAGACGCAGGTTGTCGTCCAACGGTGCGAATTCATCCATCGCGACACCGCGCATCCCGAGCCTCGTGCGGTTCGGCGTCGCATCCCAATAGAGACCGGTGAAGAGACCCTCGATACGGGACCGGCCACCAGTCTCGTGTGCGACCAGATCAGCCAGGTCGGCCACGGTCGAGGCGGTCCACCCGAGATCGACGACCAGGTGCAGGCCGTCGTCGAGCAATCCACGACGACGCAGGTGGGTCAGGAACCTCGACCGAAGCGTCCGCGCGGCGGCGAGCACCGCATCGGCATTGGCGACCAGGATCTCTCGGGCAGCCCCGGCACCGAGCGCCACTCCGGGCTCTGCGCCGACCAACGCGCACCCGACACGGTGACCGAGCCGCTCGGGGGTGAGAACCTCGTCATCGCCGACGAAACGATGCACATTGTCGGCGTCGAGCCGCTCGAGCATCGCCCGCCACACGACCGACCGCGAGAACGAGGTGTACGAGGCTCGCGGCATCGAGGGGTCGCGCTCGCGCAACCGTGTCCAGAGTCCGTGCGCGAGATGTCCGTCGCGTGCCGCGAAATGCACATCGTGGGCTCCGCGATTCCGCGCCTCGGCGAGTCCATGGTGAACCTGCGAGGCGACGACCATGGCAATCGCGCCGCGACCGAGGACCTCTGCCCGGTCGGTGACCCCGGCGTCGCGGAGGTCGGCCTCGATGCGCGACAACGGGAGCACCGACGGTGCGGTGTTTCGCGCATGCCGGTGGGAGGTGCGCAGATGGGGAACGAGATGGGTCCTCACCCCCATGCCCGCGGGCACGGCATCGTCCGCGCGCGGATCGTCACCGAGGTGCAGGATCCTCGAGCCCCGGACCCCGAGCGAGGAGATCACCGTGCGCCAGAGGCGGCCGTTGTGCTTCTGCCCGCCGTGTTCGCACGACACGAAGATGTCGGAGGCCTCGAGCCACTCGAGACCAGCCGCGCGCGCCATGTCGACCAGGTGCACCGACGGCATGTAGTTGTCGCTCACCACGACGACGCGCAGTCCGCGACGACGCGCCTCCTCGGCGACCTCGACGCCCAGGCCCCCGGGACGCGCGGATGCAACCTCGAGTGCCCTCTCCATCGCGGCGAGACGGTGCCGCTCGTCGAGATCGAGGTTCAACATCTGCGACAACTCGAGATGAATCTCTGCGAGAGTCACATCGCGGTGGGGGTCATCGGCGGCCGCACGCACCCGGGCACGATGCTCGGCCCCGACACGGGCGGCGGCGAACCCGTGGCGGGACGGATCGACCGCCACGAGGACACGTTCCATGTCGGCGAACACGTGCGTGGGTTGGGCCCATTTGCGTGTGACGAGTGTGTCGAAGAAATCAACCGTCACCACTCGCACCCGCGGGTGCGCATCGAGCAGAGCAGCCGCCGACTCAGACATCGTCGCTCCGGCCATCCTCACAGCCACGGCTCACCGACCGAGCCGGCGCCTGACCGCCAGGACCCCACGCGAGGGGTTCGCGATCACGCCCCCGATCCGGCGCAGCAACCCGCGCTGGGCAGCGATCTCGGCGACACGGCGTTCGATCTCCGCCTGGGAGGAGGCTTCGACGCGCAGGCGCGTCTCCTCGGCTTCGAGCGCGGCCTCCGCCTGCACCGACAACTCGCCCTTGTTCACCCCGTTGACCGGGGGTTCGGCGAGCCAACGATCCTGCAGGAGCCTCTTGGTGCTGCGGTGAAGGTCGACCCCGGCGGTGATCGAGTTCGCCGTGCCGACATCGGACTCGGGCGTGCGCGTGTGGTACCGGGCGAGCACGTCGGGAATGAACACGAACGGACCCACCGTGACCGCGCGCAGGTTGAACTCCCAATCACCGAGCACCGGCAGCGACTCGTCGAAGGCACCGACGTCGCGGAGGACGCGCCGCCGGAACAGGGCCGCGATGGGCGGGAACGGGTTGTGCCCGATCATCCCGCGGAACGTGAGGCACCCCTCATCGAGGGGCACATGCTCCTCGCGAACCGGCCACACCCGCACTCCCGTCATCGTCTCGTGCACGCGCACCACTCCGGTGACCACCGCCGAGGCATCGGGCCGTCCCGACAACGCAGCCACTGCGGACTCGAGGAACCGCGGGTGCCACGAGTCGTCGTCGTCGTGGATGGCGAAGCACTCGGATTCCGAGGTCGCGAGTGCCGCATTCGATGCCGCCTCCATCCCCATGCGGGCCGGCAGGTGCAAGACACTGACGCCTCTCATCCCCGAGGCAGCCACGACGGCATCGACGATGCCGGGTTCCCCGCCGTTGTTCACGACTGTGAGTGCGAGTCGCTGACGTGTCTGACCCCGGACACTCGCGAGCGCACGGGCGAGGAGAACCGGGCGCTCGTAGGTGCGCATGACGACCTGGACGTCGTTGACCATCTCGTTGGCCACCTCATTCATCGTGGTGACCCCATCCCCGACGCGCGATCCACGGCACCGTGTCTAACAGGCTCCCCGATGCGATCGGGAGCAATGGTGGAGCTGAGGGGAATTGAACCCCTGACCTCTTGCATGCCATGCAAGCGCTCTGCCAACTGAGCTACAGCCCCGTTTCGGGACTTTTATCCTATCCGTCGGCGGCACGGGCGGCACCAGTCCGTCAGCCGTTGCGGTCGACCATCCCGGTCGGCGGGTGCCAGACGACGGGCACGACATCCTTGTAGAGGCGTTCGATCTCGTAGAAGCGGCGGGTCTCGTCGGCAAAGACATGCACGACCACGTCGCCGTAGTCGATCAGCACCCACTGCTGCTCTCGCGCACCCTCGCTGCGAAGGGGGCTCCGCCCGGTCTCGGTGCGGACCATCTCGAGCACCGCATCGCAGATCGCCCCCACCTGCCTCGGGTTGGATCCGCTCGAGACCACGAAGAACTCGGTGATCCCCAGCACCTCGCCCACGGGGATGATCATGATCTCGGTGCCCTTCTTGTCGTCGATCGCGGTCGCAACGATCCGTGCGAGCGCGAGGGACTCGTCGGCACTCATCGGGCCACCGTCGTGGTCGTGGCACCCGTTCCCCCGCCCGCACCCAGGTGCGAGGTGAAGTCGTGGCCGAGGACGATCCTCGCGTCTACTCCGGCGATGATCACGGATGTCTCCACGAACTCGAGCGGGCCGAGCAACGAGGCGTACGACTCGACCTCGGTGCGCGCGAGCGAGTCGCCGTAGTGGACGACGGTGCGCTCTTGTGGGGGATCGAGCGTCCTGCGCAAGACGACCACATTGGCACCCAGGTAGGCCAGTCGCGTCACTGCCTCACGGGCGAACGATGCATCGTCGAAGGGGATGTCGATCATCAGCGAGATGTTCGTGTTCGACAAGGTGAGGGCGCCGGGCGCCGTGCTCGCGAGCACCATCAGTGCCTCTCCGCCGTCGAGGGCATAGAGATCAAGGCCGGCGGGGTTGCGCTGTGCATCGACGAGGCGGGACGAGGAGATCTGCCACAAGTCCACCCTTCCGGCCAATAGTGCGGTGAGCACAGTGGAGGCATCGGGCGTCGCGGTGGTCGTGGTCGTGGAGGCCCCACCGGCGTCGGCCACATCCGCTTCCACTCCCGCACGCGCGACGGCACCCCACAGCGCCTTGACCTGGGGCAACCGGTACGACTCGGCAACGGCGGCCTGCATCGCGGCGAGACCGGCGGCGATTTCTGCGGGGGACAACGTCGCGGCTCCTGCGGGAAGCACCCGGGCAGCCTCGACCGACCCGCCCCCGTCCCAGATGTCCTGGGGCAGCGTCACCGGTTGGGGACCGACCGGTGCGAGCAGGGTCGCGAGATCGGCGGAGGTGAATCGCTGGGCGCTGTTCAATGACACGTTGAGCAGATCCTCGACATCGGTGCGCAACGCGGCCAGACCACCGGTGGTCCACGAATCGGCGATGCGCCGAGGAGCCTCCGTCGCGGCGACATCGGCGGCCGAACCCGCCGGGATCGAGATGATCGTGCCCCCCCGACCCTCGGGAGTGAGCGCCACGAGCGCAACTGCGGTCAATTCGTCACGTGCGCTCGCGACGGCCCACAGGTGGAGCGACGACGCCGGCACGCTGATGGCAGGAACCTCGTCGACCTTGTCTCCACCCGCGTCGTTCAGCAACGCATTCGCGCCGAGAACCAGCCCGGTCGGCAGGGCCAGGAGCGAGGCCACCGAGGTGGCAACCGCGGCGATCAGGCGCCGCCTGCGACGCGCGGGGATCGCACTCACGATGTCGCGTAAAGATCGAGTCGGGCGATGATGGCGGCAACCGCACCGGTCGTGGCCGGCTCGGCGGAACGTCCTGCCGCCACGTCGGCACGGATCTGCGAGCTCGAGACATCGACGAGCTCCATGTCGACGAACTCGACCCGCGCTCCATCGACTGGCACGGCACGGTCGTCTGCGGGTCGATTCACGACCACGAGCGTAGAGAGACGCACCACCTCGTCGGCTTCCCTCCACGTGTGGAGATTGCGTGCCGCATCGGAGCCCAGGATGATGTGGTACTCGGCGTCGGGATGGTCGGCACGTAGGGCACGCAGGGTGTCGACGGTGTAGGTCGGGCCACCCCGGCGGACCTCATCGTCGCCGACCGTCAGCCCGGGCTCTCCGGCCACCAGCGCCGTCACCATCTCGAGTCTGATCCCAGCCGGGGTGACACTGCGCTCTGCGACCTTTTGCCACGGCTCGTTTGCCACCATCAGGATCACTTCGTCCAGCCCGAGGGCCCGCCGTACCGCATGGGCCGCAGCCAGATGACCCCTGTGTGGCGGGTCGAACGTGCCACCCAGAATGCCGATTCGCCGGGCGCCCCCGCCACGTCCCGGTTCGTCCTGACGACCCCCACGAGGTGGGTGATCCCCGCGAGTTGGCGCCACGGCCAAAGTGTACGAAAGGGGCCCGGGACGCGAGCCACGGCCCTCAAGACCAGGATCTGGGCGAAACCCCCTAGCGGGAAGCACACCCGCGTGTTATTCTCATTATTCCCCTCAACTCGGGCCCCCCTTGTTGAAAACCCCCTATTTCGTGTGTCCCGTGCCACGGGGTACGCGGGAACATCCACGACGAACAAACGGTTGACCTCCACACTATGAACGACTCCATTGGTCTCTACCTGAATGACATCGGCAAGGTCGCCCTGCTCACGGCCGAGGACGAGCGCGAGCTCTCCAAGGCGATCGAGGCGGGTCGTGACGCCGCCGCCCGGATCGATGCGGGCGAGCGCTCGGCTGCGTTGCGGCGCGACCTGCGCAATGCCACCGCGGCCAAGGACCGGTTCATCCGGGCCAACCTGCGCCTCGTGGTCTCCATAGCCCGCCGCTACCCCCTGCCCCAGGGCATGGACCTGCTGGACCTGATCCAGGAGGGCAACCTCGGACTCGAGCACGCGGTCGACAAGTTCGACTGGCGTCGTGGGTTCAAGTTCTCCACCTACGCCACGTTCTGGATCCGCCAGGCGATCGGTCGTGCGCTCGACCAGAAGGCGAGCCTCATCCGTATTCCCGGCGACCGCTCTGCGAGCCTGCGCGCCGCGCTGCGCCAGGCCTCGGGCGACGGAGAGACACTCGACGCCGGCAATGCCCAACTGCACCGACTCACCACTCCGGTGTCGCTCGACAAGACCGTCGGTGATGACGGCGACGCGACCCTCGGTGATCTGATGGACAACGGTCAGGGCACCCCCGAGGACGCCGTCATGGCTCTCGTGGACTCCGAACTGCTGAGCGAATTGCTCGGAACACTGGATGAGCGCGCCCGCTACGCCGTGGAGGCGCGTTTTGGCTTGCTCGACGGGGAGCGCAAGAGCTTCCGCGAAGTCGGCGAGGACCTGGGCGTCACCGCCGAGGCCGCGCGCCGCCTCGTGAGCCGTGCCGTCGAGGGTCTCCGCGACGACGCCGAGAGGATCCTGGCCGTCTGATCCGGCTCGCCCGGGGCCGCGGGCGGGCAACACATCGCCAAATACCCGTTGCGAAACGGGTGCCGATCAGGCGAGGCTGTGACCCTTATGGCACGTAGATGGGCCCCCGACTCGTGGCGGTCGTTCACCGCATTGCAACAGCCCGACTGGCCCGACGCGGGTGCGCTCGAAATGGCCCTCAAGCAGGTCGCCGGGTTCCCGCCGCTCGTGTTCGCCGGCGAGGCGAGGTCTTTGCAGGGCTCCCTCGCCAAGGTCGCCGCGGGCAACGCGTTCCTCCTCCAGGCCGGCGACTGCGCCGAGAGTTTCGAGGAGTTCAGCGCGGTCAACATTCGCGAGAAGCTCCGAGTCATCCTGCAGATGGCCGTTGTGCTCACCTACTCCATGGGCGTGCCCGTCGTGAAGATCGGCCGCATGGCTGGCCAGTTCGCCAAACCCCGGTCGTCTGCCACCGAGAAAATCGGGGATCTCGAGTTGCCCTCGTTCCGCGGCCACATCGTGAACGATCTCCTGCCGACCGCGGCCGCACGCATCCCGAACCCGGAGCGCCTCGTGCAGGCCTACCATCAGTCCGCGAGCACCCTCAATCTCCTGCGCGCCTTCACCAAGGGCGGCTTTGCCGACCTCAGCCGCGTCACCGCATGGACACAGGAGTTCGTGGCCTCGAGCCCGGAGGGTCGGCGCTACGAGGAACTCTCCATGGAGATCGAGCGTGCGCTCCAGTTCATGCACGCCTGCGGCGTCGACACCGACAGCTTCCCGATGCTCCACGAAGTCGACGTGTACACGAGCCACGAGGCGCTGATCCTCGGCTACGAGGAGGCTCTCACCCGTCAGGACTCGCTCACCGGCCAGTGGTACGACTGCTCGGCCCACATGCTCTGGATCGGTGAGCGCACGCGCCAACTCGACGGTGCACACGTGGAGTTCCTGCGAGGGGTCGGCAATCCGCTCGGCTGCAAGGTCGGCCCGACCACCTCGCCCGAGTGGGTGCTCGAGTTGTGCCAGGTGCTCAACCCTGCCCGCATCCCGGGCCGCCTGACCTTGATCTCGCGCATGGGGGCCGACAAGGTCGAGGACTCGCTGCGTCCACTGCTGCGTGCCGTGAAAGACGCCGACCAGCCGGTGGTGTGGGCGTGCGACCCGATGCACGCCAACACCTTCACCGCACCCAACGGGCGCAAGACACGCCACTTCGAAGATGTCGTGGCCGAGATCGCCGGCTTCGTGCGCGCCAACAAGGCAGAGGGCACCTGGCCGGGCGGTATCCACATCGAGCTCACCGGCGAGGACGTGACCGAGTGCACCGGCGGGACCGACGACCTGACCCAGGACGACCTCGACGACCGGTACGAGACGATCTGTGATCCACGACTGAACGGTCGCCAATCGCTCGACCTCGCCTTCCGCGTCGCCGAGTTGATCCGCGCCGGCGCCTGAGACCACGCACCATGGCCGGCCCACCGCTCGAGGCGGCGTGGCACCTCGTCGACGCGTGGCCCGCACCGGAATGGTCGTGCGCGGTGGTCCACGGAATCGGTGGTGAGACGGTCACGCGTGGCGACACCTCACGGGTGCAACGGGTCGCCTCGGTGAGCAAACCGATCGCAGCCTGGGCGGTGCTCGTGGCCGTCGAGGAGGGCACGGTCGCGCTCGACGACCCGGTCGGCCAGAACGGCTGCACGCTCGCCCACCTCCTCTCCCACGCGGGCGGCTACCCCCTCGAGGGCGCACAGCCAGTCGGCAAGCCGGGCATCAAGCGCATCTACTCGAACTCCGGATACGACATGATCGCGAGCCACCTGGAGGCGGCGTCGGGAATTCCGTTCGACGAGTACCTCGACGACGCGGTGCTCTCCCCCCTCGGCATGGGGTCGACCTCGCTCAGGGGTTCGTGCGCCAAGGACATCTGGTCCAGTGTCGATGATCTCGTGGCACTCATCGGCGAGCTCCGCTCGCCCCGGCTCGTCGCGCGCGAGACGTGGTTCGCCGCTGTCACGCCGCAGTTTCCCCACCTGGCGGGAATCGTGCCGGGCATCGGGCCCGCCGATCCCTGCCCGTGGGGGCTCGGTCCTGAGATCCGAGGGCACAAGAGCCCGCACTGGACCGGGTCGCGTAACTCCGCGGCCACCTTCGGTCACTTCGGTGGGATCGGGGCGTTCCTGTGGGTCGACCCCGTCGCCGACGTGGGCTGCGTGATGCTGTCGGAGACCGAGTTCACCGAGTGGGGACTCGCCCACTGGCCCGCGTTCTCCGACGCCGTGCTGGAGTGCCTGGGGCGATGAGTCGACGCTGGCGCAACGGCGAGCGGATCAAGGTGCGCACCCTCGACGAGGACGGCCTGCCGATCGTGCGCTACGGCACGGTGGGTGCGACGCTCTCCTCCGACGGACCAGTCGTGGTGATGTTCGACGATCTCCTCGGCGGCGACATCGTCGACAGGTCCGAGCTCGAGGTGGTCGCCGTCGACACGATCGAGCTCTCACTCGCCGGATTCGACCTCGCCGACGACGCGGTGCTGCGCGCGGGGCTGGCCGACATGTGGCGTGCCGAGGCCGATCTGGCGGGTCTCGCCATAGGTGCGGTTCGTGCGATGGGTGACGACGGTGCGGGTGTGCGCGACAGCGACGGTTGGCTCCTCGCCGAATTCACCCACGACGGGCTCGCGCACGTGGTGAGGTGCACCCCCGATCGGGACCGGGCGGATACGGTGATCGTGAGAGCCGACCGGTCGAACCGATGGGACGGATTCACCGCCTGACCGCCCACCTGATCGCCGCACCCGACTGACCGCACCCGACTGAACGGCCGCCAATGACCGACACTGCCCCACGCACCCCGATTCAGAGATTCACGCTCGGGATCGGCCCACTGCTGATCTGCGGCTTCAGCGTGCCGGTCTCCAACAGCATGATCTTTCCCGCCTTGTCCGAACTCCAGGACACGCACGGTTTCAACGACGCGGGGCTCGGATTCATCGCCGCGGCTGGTTTCCTCGTCTCGCTCCTGGTGCAACTGTTCGTCGCACCCCGGGCCGACAAGGGCGAACCGAGGCGATTCGTGCTCGCCGCCCTGGTGCTGGCCTGCGTGGGTTCGACCCTGTTCGCCTTCGGCTCGACACTGGGGATGTTCATCATCGCGCGCGCGGTCGGAGGTGCCTCACTCGGCATGAGCGGCCCCGCCGTCAGGGCGATCACGGCCAACATCGACAAGACCCGCGCCGCCGAGCGGCTCGGCCGGTTGCGCGGAGTCGAACTGGCCGGCTTCACCGGTGGGCCGTTGATCGGTGCGATCCTGATCGAGCCGTTCGGTCTGCGTGGGGCGTTCCTGATCTTTTCGTGCGTGGCAGTGATCGCCCTCCTCGTTGTGTGGAGCCGCGATCTCCCCTCACTGCCGGCGACCGGGGACTCTGGCAAGTTGAGTTTTGATCTGTTGAGACTCCTACCCGTGCGCGCCGCCGTTCTGGCCTCGTCGGCCCTGTTCCTCCCGGTCGGGATCTACGACGCGCTGTGGGACCGCTACATCACTGATCGTGGCGGCAACAACTTCCAGGTCGGACTCACATTCCTGCTCTACACGATCCCCTTCATCGTGCTCGGTGCCGCCGGGGGCCGACTCGCCGACAGGCGCGGAGCGGTGTCGATGACGGTCGTCGGGTTGTTCCTCACCGCACCACTCGTGCTCGTCTACGGATTGCTCCCGAGCGCCGAGCTGCTCGTGGGGTTTGCGATCGTGGAGGGAGTCATCGGGGCGTTGTCGATCCCCGCGACGCAATCACTCATGGCCTCGGTTGCCCCGAGGGGTCGCGCTGCCGCCGCACAGGGTCTCGCCGGCAGTGGGGACCTCGTGGCGGCCACGCTCATGGCGCTCGTGGCACCGATGCTCTACGGCGCCCATGGACCCGGGGTGACCTTCGGATTCGCCGCGACCTTGATGGTGATCTCGGGCACCGCGGTCGCCCTCATGCTGCGGACGGCCGCGAGGCGGCCCGGGGGTCTTGCCGTCAGTTGAGGCGTTCGATGATCATGGCCATGCCCTGGCCACCACCGACGCACATCGACTCGAGGCCCCACTGCTTGTCTTGCCACTGGAGGCCGTTGATGAGCGTGGTCATGATGCGCGCACCCGTCATGCCGAAGGGGTGACCGAGTGCGATCGCACCGCCGTGCACGTTCAACTTCTCGAGCGGGATGCCGAGGTGCTTGGCCGAGGGAAGCACCTGCGCAGCGAAGGCCTCGTTGATCTCCACGAGGTCGATCTGGTCGATCGACATGCCAGCGCGCCCGAGCGCCTGGCGGCAGGCCTCGATCGGGCCGAGTCCCATGATCTCTGGATTGAGACCGGACACACCCGACGACACGATGCGCGCGAGCGGCGTGAGACCCAGTTGGCGGGCCTTGGTGTCGCTCATCACCATCACGGCCGCGGCTCCGTCGTTGAGCGGGCACGCGTTGCCGGCCGTCACCGAGCCGTCGGGGCGGAAGACGGGCTTGAGCTGCGACACAGCCTCGTAGTTGGTGCCGGGGCGGGGGCCGTCGTCCTTCGAGACGACGGTGCCGTCGGCGAGGGTGAGCGGGGTGATCTCGCGCTCGAAGAAGCCGTTGTCGACGTGCTCGCACGCCAGGTTCTGCGAGCGGACGCCGAAGCGATCCATCTCCTCGCGGGTCACACCCTCGCGCTCGACGACGTTCTCGGCGGTCTGACCCATTGCGATGTACATGTCGGGCAGGCCCGGTGCCGGGGCCCAGGTGCCCTGGCCACCCGCAGCCCGGGTCTTGCTGCGCTCACCGGCGCTCGCGAACACCGTGTTCGGCGCGAGATCGCTCGCGCCCGAGGCGTAGCGACTGACGGTCTCGACTCCGGCGGCGATGAAGCAGTCTCCCTCTCCCGAGCGAACGGCGTGCGCGGCCATTCGGATCGTCTGGAGCGACGAGGAGCAGTAGCGATTGACCGTCACGCCGGGCACGTTGTCGAGTCCCGCGAGGACCGCCGCCACGCGCGCGATGTTGAAGCCACCCTCGCCGGCGGGCTGGCCGATGCCCATCATCAGGTCCTCGACATCGTCGGCCTTGACCTGGGGAACCTTGGCCATCAGAGCCTTGATGATCTGGGCCGACATGTCGTCGGGGCGAAGGTCCACGAGCGATCCCTTGTTGGCACGACCGATCGGGCTGCGGGCTGTGGCGACGATGACTGCCTCGGGCATTGGGTTTCCTCTCGTTGGGGGCGCGGATGCGCCGTCGGGGTGCGTGCCACGGCGGGATTCCACCGCGCCCGATTCAGGGAGAGTAGTCCTGACGCCCCTCGCCCCTCGCCTCGGCGGCCGCGAGGACGCGCTCGAGTTCCTCCAGCTGGAGGGGGTCACGCACTCCGAGGAGACGACCGTAGAACCTGATGCCCCGCGGGGATCCCTCGACTCGCACGGGCACGCGGTCACCGAGATCGGTGTTGTACTCCCTCGGGATGTCCACGCGCTCGATCCCGGCGTCGTGGAGATCCTGCTCGCTGGCGGCGAGTTCACCCCCATTCATCGCGTACAGATCCGCATCGACGAAGAAGGTGAACTCGGCCACGGTCGCGAGGGTACCGGCGAACTAGCCTGCGGGATCGTGAACCTGCCAAGTGTTGCCCTATCCGACATCGACCTCTCCTCACCCGAGTTCTGGGTTGCCCCGCGCGACTTCCGGCTCGGCGCGTTCAAGACCCTGCGAGACGAGTCACCGTTCCAGTTCTTCGAGGAGTTCCAGGTGGAGGGCTCCCCCATTCCGCCGGGCCCCGGATACCGCGCACTCGTGCGCCACGATGACATCTGGCATGTGAGCCGCAATCCGCAGACCTTCTGCAGCGGCAAGGGATCAAACATCGGCGACATGCCCGTCGAGATCAACGAGTTCTTCGGCTCGATGATCGCAATGGACGACCCCAAGCACTTCCGCCTGCGCTCGATCGTGTCGAAGGGCTTCACCCCGAAGGAGATCACCGCGCTCGAGGAGTCGGTGCGTGTGCGGTCGAGGTCCGTCCTCGACAGACTCTTCGAGCGGTTCCCCGAGCGCGAGTGCGACTTCGTCAGGGAGGTCGCCTCCCTCATGCCGCTCCAGATCATCTGCGACATGATGGGGATCCCCGAGTCCGACGAAGAGACGATCTTCAACTGGACGAACGTGATCCTGGGCATCGGAGACCCGGAGTACGTGGGCACCTTCGAGGACCTCGTGCGTGTCGGCGGTGAGATCTATTCCTACGCACTCGCCCTCGGTGAGGACCGCCTCACCAGTCCCCGCGACGACATCGCCTCGGTGATGATGCACGCCGAGGTCGATGGTCAGCGCCTCTCGGCCCAGGAGTTCGGCTCGTTCTTCATCCTCCTGGTCGTGGCGGGCAACGAGACGACCCGCACCGCGATCGCCCACGGGATGCGCGAGCTGACCCGCTACCCGGACCAGCGCAAGTTGTGGTTCGACAACTTCGAGACACACCAGAAGACCGCCGTCGAGGAGATCGTGCGGTACTCGACACCGGTGATCCATTTCCGTCGCACCGCCACCCAGGACACCGAGATCAACGGCCACAAGATCGCCGAGGGCGAGAAGGTCGTGATGTTCTACCAATCGGGCAACCGTGACGAGCGGGTGTTCTCCGACCCCGACACCTTCGACATCACGCGCCCCGCACAGCCGGCCCAGGTGGGTTTCGGCGCGGGTGGCCCCCATTTCTGCCTCGGGGCGAATCTCGCGCGCCGCGAGATCAGCGTGATGTTCGACGAGATCCGCCAGCGCATCCCGACCCTGGAGATCACGAGCGAGCCCGAGTACCTGCAGAGCAACTTCATCAACGGCATCAAGCGCATGCGTTGCGCCTGGTGAGCGAGGGCACGGGAGCACCCCGGGTGGGTGCCGACTACTCGGTCATCCTGATGTCGGCGACCACGGCGGCGTGGTCACTGGGCTGCACCCCACCGACGAGATCGAGCCCCGCGAGCCACACCCTCGTCGGGTTGCCTATCGGTCGTGGGCGCGGCCACGAGACGAACAGGTAGTCGAGCCGGCGGTTCGGCCATGTCGAGTCGTCGATGTAGGGGTTGTCGCGCCGCCACGTGAACCCGGTGCCGTCACCGGCCACCTCCCACAGATCGGTGAACACGAGTCCGTCGATGGCGGGCTCGTGGCGACCGGTGAGCATGCGGATCTCGTCGGAGTCCGGGACGGCGTTGAAGTCGCCGGCGAGCAGGACCGGATTCTCCACCTCGGCGTCCCCACGGAGCCCGTCGACGATCGCGCACAGAGTCTCGCACTGGGCGACACGCGTCGACGAGGCATCGAACTTGTAGTCGAGGTGCGTGCACACGCACCACCATCCACCGTGGGGGCTGTCGACGCGGGCAGCCACGGCGCGCCGATGGCTCGGGGCGCCCGTCACGTCGGGGAGTCTGTGCACCTCCCAACGTCCGATCGGCCACCGCGACAGGACCGCGTTGCCGAGGCTCACACCGTCGTCGTACCAGGGACCCTCGGTGCGCGCGACGTACATGTCGAGTTCATCGGCGAGCCACTCGGCCTGGTCGAGGCCACCCTCCTGGGCCCAGACCTCCTGCAGAAAGACGATGTCGGCGCGCTGCTCGCGCAGCACCGCCAGTATCGCCTCCTGGCGCTCTCGCCAGGGGCCGAACTGCCACCACAGGTTCCAGGTGAGGATGCGCGCCTCCACGAGGCGCAACCCTACGGGACGATGACGAGGGGTGCGTCGCCCCCGCGCCCCGGGGCGACACGATCACTGGATCGCGAGACTGGCCCGGAACTCGGCGTCCGCCAGGAGTGCCTTCACCTCGGCCGAGGGCTCGCTCAGCCGCTCGAGGGTGACACCGTGGATCTCGCCGGCGAATCGGTACACGTGCGGGTAGGGCCCGACCACGGCCCCCGAGTCGAGGCCCACATCGAAGGTCTCCCCGCTCATCGAGAACACCACCGGCACCGTGCGCTCGATCCGCACCGCCGCGACCGGCAGCCCATCGACGGCGAGCACCGCGTCGCCCCCGGCGCCGAAACCCCCGTCATGGACGAACTCGAGCGTCACCACGCGCCGACCGGGAACGAGCGCCCCGGGCGCAGTGGCGACGTAGTGCTCGTGGCCGAGCCAGTTGTAGTGGAACACCGGTCGCGACTCGTCATCGACATACAACGACCACCCGGCCATGTTCCCGCCCTGGCAGGCGATGACCCCGTGAGCACCGGCTGCGACGGTGACCTCGGCGGTGATCAGGTACGAGCAGTTCTTGATGTTCACGACGCTGCGCTCGGGCATCCTCCAGTTCGCGGTGGTGTAGGTCATCTTGGTGACCCCGGCGAGGGCGTCGGTGACCGCGTACTTCTTGCCCATCGTCTGGCCGGGTTCCCTCAACGGGTAGATGTTGTGGGCGCGTGCCTGCTCGTCGAAGAGCTCCTGCAATTCGGCCAGCTTGGCGGGGTACCGCTCCGCGAGATCGACCGACTGGGAGAAGTCGCTGCGGATGTCGTAGAGCTCCCATGCCTCCTGCGGGCCGTCGAAGGGTGTCGAGTCGAACCTGTTCCAGGGGAGTCGTCCGTGGAAGCACGAGGCGATCCACCCGTCGTGGTACATCGCACGGTTTCCGAACATCTCGAAGTACTGGGTCACGTGGGAATCGGGCGCGGCGACGTCATCGACCGTGCCGAGCATCGAGACCCCGTGGAGGTCCATTTGTTCGATCCCGTTCACCCGGGTCGGTGGCTCGATGCCGGCCGCGGCGCAGATCGTGGGATACAGGTCGACCACGTGGTGGAACTGGCTCCGCAGCCCGCCCGGGTCGGCGATGCGCGAGGGCCACCGCATCACCATCGCGTTGCGCGTCCCACCGAAGTGCGATGCGATCTGCTTCATCCACTGGAACGGCGAGTCGAGCGCCCACGCCCAGGCGAGGTTGTAGTGGTTCTCGCACCGGGCCGACCCGAGGTCCCCGATGTGGTCGAGCAGCCACTCGGGGTCCTCGGATATCCCGTTCTGGAACGAAGGGGCGCTCCACGCACCGTTCACGGTCCCCTCCGCAGAGGCCCCGTTGTCGCCGGTCACGTAGACGAACATGGTGTCGTCGGCGATGCCCAGATCATCGAGCGCGCCGAGGAGTCGTCCCACCTGTTCGTCGGTGTGGGCCATGAACCCGGCGAAGACCTCCATCAACCGCGAAGCGACGGGCTTGTAGCGATCGGGATACTCGCTCCAGGAGGGGATCTCATCGGGCCGCGGTGTGAGCGCGGTGCCCGGCGGGATCACGCCCAGGGCGAGTTGTCGCTCGTGGATCCGCGCACGAAGGGCGTCCCAGCCGTCGTCGAACTGGCCCATGAAACGATCCGAGTACTCGGGCCACACATGGTGCGGGCAGTGCATCGCGCCGGTCGCCCAATACATGAAGAATGGCCGGTGCGGGTTCGACGATCTCTGCACCCTCATCCACTCGATCGCCTTGTCGGCGATGTCCTCGCTCATGTGGTAGCGGTCGCGACCGACATAGGGCATCACCGGCACGGACTGGTCGAACATCGGTGGTTCGTACTGGCTCGCCTCGGCCGACAGGATCCCGTAGAAGCGCTCGAACCCCTGCCCCATCGGCCACCTGTCGTAGGGACCGGTGAGAGTCTGCTCGAAGAGCGGTGTGAGGTGCCACTTGCCGAACGCCGCGGTGGAGTAGCCCGACAGGCGCAGGACCTCTGCGATCGTGGCGGCCTCCTTGGGCATGATGCAGTCGTATCCGGGGAACGCCGAGCCACTCTCTGCGATACCGCCCATGTGGACCGCGTGGTGGTTGCGCCCGGTCAGCATCGCAGCGCGCGTCGGCGAGCACAGGGCGGTGGTGTGGAACTGGTTGAACCGCAGACCCTCGACGGCGACTCGATCGAGCGCCGGGGTCGGCACGGGCCCACCGAACGTGGAGCAGGTGCCGAATCCGACGTCGTCGAGCAGCACGACCACGATGTTGGGCGCACCCCCAGGAGGCAGGGAGAGCTCGGGCGACGAGGGCGACGAGTCGCCGATCAGCCGCCCGAGCGTCCCGCCGAAGGGTCGCGTTCCGCGCGGCAGGTCCGGCCCGCGCGGGGGCGTCGAATGGCCCGTCATTGGCGCAGACCGTCGAGTTCGAATGCGGCCCGGATGCGGTCGACGAGCGCGACATCACCCGTGACGACAAGCGAGCCGTCGGCCACCGCGGCACTCCAGGGCGTCCTGCCCGACAGCACCCCGAGGAATACCCCGCGCGTCGTGCGCACCATGCTGGTCGCACCCCAACCATTTGTCGGCACCGCGACACAATTGCGCACGTGCAGCCCGCACTCGGTGCCGTCGATCACGAAGGCGACGTGATGATCGATCCCCGCGATGAGATCGGGGTCGACCAACACCCGCAGGGTCGCCACGATCGAGGCGGTGTCGACATGGGTGAGCAGGCGCGGACTGAAGCGATGCTCGAAGAAGCGGTCCATCGGGGTGGTGCCATCGAGATGGCGCGCACGTGTCAGGGCCCAGCTGCGGATGTTCGCCGCCGGCGTCCGCTCGGCCACCGTGCGCAGGCACGCAGCCAATAGGTCGCGGTCGGCCTGCTCGGCACCATCGGCGCGCGCGAGCCACGTCGCCATCTCGAGTGCCCACCTGATGTCGTTATCCGCGAGGGCGGTCGCGACCTTTCCGCGCACCGCATCACGGCCCCCGAAGCCCGCGATCAGGCGTGCGAGTCGGTCGCCGGGCTCTAGGGGGAACAATTTCGCCTCGTCACCGTCGAACCACCCGCGCAGACCACCGTGGATCTGGCGGACGTGGTGCTCGGCGACCCCGTAGCGCTCCGAGGTGAGGTGGTCGACGTCGTAGAGATCGGGCAGGCGGACGCGCGCAGCGAGCTCGTCGGTGGTCCAACCCTTGTTGATGCCGCGCACGGTCTGGTCCCAGAGGAACTGGATGGAGTCCCGGTATCTGGTCGCCACGGAACGGATCCTGTCCTTGCCCGTGATCGCCGGTCCGTGCGCCCCCACCAGGTACTCCGGTGACCACGCGATGATCGAGTCGACCCCGGGGATCAGCACGCGCGGATCGCGGTACTCCTCGCCCCGGATCGCGAACACGTTGAACAGCACTGGCCACACGGTGTTGTGCACGCAGGTCCCGATCGCACCGAAGAAGTAATTGATCGAGTCGTCGGCGTCGCTCGGTGCATGGCGCCAGTCGACCTGCAAGCCCGCGATCTCGAGACGACCCGATCCGTCCCCGAGCACGTGCGTCGGTGGGATGAATCCCGGAGTGAATGGGGCGTGCTCTGCCTTCCGGTATCGGAAGCCGAGCCCGATGTTCACGTTTCCATCGGGTCCGTCGTCGGGGAGCAGGATCGAGAACTGCTCGATCAACCCGCGCGAATAGGCCGGTCCGATCTCGCCACCAGCGCGCACCTTGTTGGAAGCGATGCGCTCATGGCCGTAGATGGGCAGGGGTTCGGCATGATTGCCCTCGTCCAGCACGGCGCGAGTCCCCTCCACGTAATGGAAGTGGGTGTACACGACGGCCGCGATCGGAGAATCGTTCACCTCACGCAAACGACGCAGGGCCTCGCGCATCTCCTCCACCGACTCACCGGTGTCGATGGCGATGATGCCGTCGGGGGCCTGTATGAACGTCTGGTTCGACAGACCGTTGCCGATGAGCGTCCACACCCCCTCGCGCGGCGATTCGAGTCGGGCAGCGAGCACGGTGCTCTGGGCGACATGGTCACGGTGTGCGCGCTGACCCCCGGGCAGCACCACGGTGTTGGCGGGGTCGGTGTCGAAGCTCCTGACCGTCATCTGGTCACGCGGCGGATCACCCGCGGGTGTCAGCGCGCTCCCCGCACCAGGCGTCCGGGCATGGCGCCGGTCGGCTCACCGTCGGCCATCACCTCTGTGCCGGCCACGAAGGTGTGCCGGTAGCCGGTCGCCCTCTGGAGCACGCGGCGACCCCCCGCGGGCAGATCACGCCTCATCTCGGGCGCATGCAGACGCAGGCCGTCGAAGTCGATGATGTTCACGTCGGCGCGCATGCCCGGTGCGAGCACGCCACGGTCCCCGAGACCCACGGTCTCGGCCGTCAGGCGGCACTGCTTGGCGATCAGCGTCTCGACCGGGATGCGCCCCGTCGGACGGTCGCGACCCCACCACTGCAGGAGCGTGGTCGGAAAACTCACGTCGCAGATCGTGCCGACATGGGCCCCGCCGTCGGAGAGCCCGGGCACCGAGGCGCGATGGCGCAGCATCTCGCCGATCACATCGAGGTTCTGGCCCGCCCAGTTGAGGATCGGCTGGTAGATGAGCGCGCGCCCGTCCTGTTCGAGCACCCAGTCGTAGGCCACTTCGATCGGGTCCCGCCCCTCTCGTGCGGCCGTCGCGGCCGCCGAGTCCGAGGGATCGGGTTCGTAGTTCGGCGGATCACCGAGGCGGAACATGTGTGTGAAGCGGTGGATCGCCCGGCTGCCGAGCACCGTGTCCGAGATCGACGCACCTTCGATGATCGTCCTTCGCACCTCGGGATTGCGCATGTGCGCGACACGCTCGGCGAGCGGATGGTCGGCGATGTCCCGGTACGCGGGGCTGAACATGAACGGATTCAGTGTCGCCTCCAGACCCAGCATGAGGCCCACGGCGCGCGCGCCCACTTGGCCGCGCATCGTGACGCCCTGGGCGGTCGCACGCGCGAAGTAGTCGAGCTCTGCGAGCCAGTCCTGCGTGCGCTGGGGACCCTGCGCGATCGACACCGAGATCGGGCGGCCCGATTCGGCCGCCATGCGCCGGAACAAATCGAGCTCGGCACCCATGTCGATGAAGTCCGACACGACCTGGAGCACGCCGCGACCGGCTTGCCCGAGACCCCGCGCTATCCCCACCAGTTCATCGGCCTCGGCCTTGAGGGTGGGAGTCGGCTCCCCGAGGCTCGTGCGGTGGTTCAGCGTGCGGCTCGTCGTGAAGCCGAGCGCCCCGGACTCCACCGCCTCGCGCGCGAGACGGGCCATCTCGGCGATGTCGTCGGCCGTGGCGGGTTGCTGTGTCGCACCGCGCTCCCCCATCACGTGCAAGCGCAGTGCACCGTGGGGAACCTGTGTGGCCAGATCGATGTCGCGCGGCCTCCGCTCGAGTGCGTCGAGGTACTCGGGGAACGAGGACCAGTCCCACGCGAGCCCCTCGTGGAGTGCGGTGCCCGGGATGTCCTCGACACCCTCCATCAACTGGATGAGTCTCTCGCGATTGTGCTCGGCGACCGGAGCGAATCCGACACCGCAATTGCCCATCACCACGGTCGTCACACCGTGCCAACTCGACGGCGCGAGCTGGGAGTCCCAGGTGGCCTGGCCGTCGTAGTGGGTGTGGATGTCCACGAAGCCGGGACTGACGAGGTGACCATCGGCGTCGATCTCACGTGACCCGGCGCCGTCGACTTCTCCGACGGCGGTCACTATTCCACCGGTGATCGCCACGTCCCCGACGAAGCGTGCGCTTCCCGTGCCATCGACGACCGTGCCGTTCCTGATCACCACATCATGCGAAGCCATCGGTCGTCTCCCCCGCGTCGTGCCCGTGCGTCGATGCCAAGTTAGTGCCGTGAGCGGGTGGCCACGCCACGTGCGGAAGGTCCCGCGGGCCCTCCCATCGGTGACGACGACGGGCGACGGAACCGGACAGGGCCCGCCGATTGGTCGAGGCCCGCCCCGAGGGCCGGGCCTCGACCCGTGTCGGGGACGGTCAGCTGCAACCGCTGGTGGACCCGCACGACGGGCACGCGTGGCACGAGCCGGCGCGCTGCATCTGCACACCGCACATCATGCACATCGGCGCATCCGAGACCCGCCGGGTGATGCCCTGCGGCGAGGAGTCGTCGTTCGAGACCGAGGGGGGTGCGATGCCCATCTCGAACTTGGTGACGAACTCGTGCACCGACTCGGTCGACACCGGATCGGGCACGATCTCGGACCCGTTCATGGTCTCCACCGCATCCTCCACACCGGGCAGTGTCGGCTGGGTGCGCTCGCTGACCGCCAGGATCCCGAGCTCCTCGCGCTCCCCGCGCGTCAAGTACTCGAGCGCCATCCGGCGGAAGAGGTAGTCCATGATCGACGAGGCCATCCGGATCTCCGGGTCATCGGTCATGCCGGCGGGCTCGAAGCGCATGTTGGTGAAGGCCTCGACGAACGCGCGCAGTGGCACGCCGTACTGGAGACCGTACGAGATCGACTTGGCGAAGGCATCCATGATGCCAGCCAGCGTCGACCCCTGCTTGGACACCGTCAGGAACAGCTCACCGGGGCGGCCGTCGTCGTACTCGCCGATGTTGGCGAAGCCCTTGCAGTCCGCGACACGGAACTCGAAGGTGCGGCCACGACGTGTCTTCGGGAGCTTCTGGCGGACCGGGGCGGTCACGATCCTCTCGACCACTCGCTCGACGACCGCAGTCACGGCCTCGGGGGCAGAGGAGCCGACCTCCACCTTGTCGTCGTCCTTCTTGGCCGTCGAGAGCGGCTGGGCAACCTTGCAATTGTCGCGGTAGATCGCCACGGCCTTGATGCCGAGCTTCCATGCGAGCATGTGCAGGTCCTCGACGTCCCGGACGGTCACGTCCTCGGGCATGTTCACGGTCTTGGAGATCGCGCCCGAGATGAAGGGCTGGATCGCACCCATCATCCGCACGTGGCCCTCGTAGTGGATCGTGTTGTCACCCATCGAGCAGGCGAACACCGGGAGGTGGTTCGACTCGATGTGCGGCGCACCGAGGATCGACTTGTTCTCGTCGATGTAGGCGGTGATGTCGTCGACCTGCTGCGTGCTGTAGCCGAGGCGGCGCAGTGCGCGCGGGATCGTCTGGTTGACGATGCTCATCGTGCCGCCACCTACCAACTTCTTGATCTTGATGAGACCGAGGTCGGGCTCGACACCAGTGGTGTCGCAGTCCATCATCAGGCCGATCGTTCCGGTCGGTGCGAGCACCGAGGCCTGGGCGTTGCGAACTCCGAACTCCTCGCCGTCGCGCACGGCCGCGTTCCAGCTCTCCTGGCCGGCATGCACCAGATCGGCCTGGACCACGTCGGCATTCTCGATCTGGGAGTGGTGATCGCGGTGCATCCGCAACACGTTCAGCATGTGGGTCTCGTTCTCGGCGAAACCGGAGAATGGTCCCATGCGACTCGCGGTGCGGGCGCTGGTGGCGTAGGCGTGGCCGGTCATGAGCGAGGAGAGCGTGGCCGCCCATGCGCGGCCCTCGGACGAGTCGTAGGCATGGCCGAGCGCCATCAGCATCGCACCGAGGTTGGCGTACCCGATGCCCAGCTGGCGGAACTTGCGGCTGTTCTCCCCGATCGGCTCGGTCGGGTAGTCGGCGCGTCCCACGAGGATCTCCTGGGCGGTGAAGACGACCTCGATTGCGTGGCGGAAGGCCTCGACGTCGAACCGGTCGTCATCATCGAGGAACTTGAGAAGGTTCAGAGACGCGAGGTTGCACGCCGAGTTGTCGATGTGCATGTACTCCGAGCACGGGTTCGAGCCGTTGATGCGGCCACTCGCGTGCGCGGTGTGCCAGGTGTTGATGGTGGTGTCGAATTGCAGGCCCGGGTCGGCGCACTCCCACGATGCCTGGGCGATCTGGCGCCACAGGTCGCGCGCGCGGATCGTCCGGACGGTGGAGCCGTCCTTCACCGCGGTCAGGTTCCAGTCACGGTCCTCCTCGACGGCACGCATGAAATCGTCGGTGACACGCACCGAGTTGTTGGCGTTCTGGTACTGGATGCTGAACGAGTCGGAACCATCCAGATCCATTTCGAAGCCGGCGTCGCGCAGCACACGCGCCTTGCGCTCCTCCTTCACCTTGCACCAGATGAACTCCTCAATGTCGGGGTGGTCGGCGTTGAGGATGACCATCTTGGCGGCGCGGCGCGTCTTGCCGCCCGACTTGATGGTGCCCGCCGATGCGTCTGCTCCGCGCATGAACGACACGGGACCCGACGCGGTTCCTCCACCCTCGAGAGCCTCGTAGCTGGAGCGGATCCTCGACAGGTTGATGCCCGAGCCCGAGCCGCCCTTGAAGATGACTCCCTCCTCGCGGTACCAGTTGAGGATCGCCGACATCTTGTCCTCCACGGCGAGGATGAAGCACGCGCTTGCCTGCTGTGGCACACCCTTGACACCGATGTTGAACCACACCGGGCTGTTGAAGGCAGCGCGCTGGGTGACGAGGATGAATTTCAGCTCGTTGCGGAATGCATCGGCCTCTTCGGAGTCGACGAAGTAACCGCCCTCGATGCCCCAGTCAGCGATCGTGTCGGCGACGCGGTCGATGACCTGGCGCATCGACCGCTCCCGCTCGGGTGTGCCAGGAGTTCCGCGGAAGTACTTCTGGGCGACGATGTTGGTGGAGTTCAACGACCACGTTGCCGGGAACTCGACATCGGTCTGCTCGAAAGCGACCGAGCCGTCCTTCCAGTTCGTGATGCGCGCATCACGCACCTCCCACACGACCTCGTCGTATGGGTGGACACCCGGCGTCGTGAAGAAGCGACCGATACCGATGGCGAGACGATCGGGTGCGAGTGACATGGTCGTGGGCTCCTTGGTGAGACGAGTAAGTGTGGTCGTGCTGGCGGGGAAACCGGCGGATGGCGGAGGGGGACCTACCACAAGATGTTGTGTGTCCCCCTCCCCTTGCGCAGGCGCCCCCACAAGTGGTTGGATGATTACAGCAGTGTAGTTACACGTTTGTCAACGACCCTCCCGAGATTGTCCACAACCCGCTGAAATTGGCCAATTTGCCGGGGTCCGGCCGACTCGGACCCGACCCCGGCACCCGCCCGTGGTCGGGTCCGGGGGATGTCGGCGACATCCGGGGGGTAGGTCTGGATCAACCAGATCCCAGACGCCTCGCGGCGCCGGCCCGCGCGGACTGGACACCCTCGAGGGACCTCCATCCACCCTCCCGGACATCGCCGAACCCGAGCCGAATGTACGGGGCGATGGCTGTGAATTGGAAGTGGACAGCAATGTGAATTGCGGGATTTTTTGGTGGACAACCCCGTGCACAACCCCTCGTCGGGATGTGGGAAAGATGTGAACGACTCAGCCCGCGATGTGGACAGCCTCGACGCTCACCGGGATCGCCGAGAGAACACCGTTGCCCGACAACGGATCCACGACTGCTTCGTCGGTGAGGATGTTCGAGTTCACTCCCGGCTTCTCGACCGCCACCGACATCCTCGTGCCGCGCGCACCGTGTCCCCATCCGTGCGGCACGCTCACCACCCCGGGCCGCACCGCGTCGGTGACCTCGACAGCGATGTCGACCGACCCGACACGACTCGTGATGCGCGCATACCCACCATCGATGATCCCGAGACGCGCGGCGTCGTCGGGATGGAGGTGGGCGGTGCAGGCGAGCGAGCCCTTCATCAGCACCCTCAGGTTGTGCATCCACGAGTTGTTGCTCTTCAGGTCTCGCCGACCCACGAGGAGCATCTGGTCGGGATCGACCGTCTCAGCGAAGGCCGCCAGGCGGTCGAGGTCGGCCACGAGTGCGGGCGGCGCGAGTTCGATGCGCCCGCTCGGGGTCCGCAGTGCCTCGGGCAGGCGCGGCTCGAGCGCACCGAGATCAATCCCGTGCGGATTGAGGATCAACTCATCGACACTCAGCCCCCCCGGATTCGCACCGAACGCGGCACCGTAGGGGCCGGTCTGCAGCAGGAGGTCGAGAACGCGCACCGATCCCCGCCGGCCGTCGCGCGAGAGCGCGACCAGGATCTCGTCGACATCGCGACCGAACACCGGCGAGCCGGGAGTCGCCACCGACGAGCCCACCATCGTCTGGATCATCACGTCGTCCACGGCCACGGGATCAGCGTCGGGGCCCGCACCCTGGAGAATGGCGGCGAGCGTGGCGAGGATCTCCCACTCATCCGGCTGACCAGAATCGCGCTGGAGCACTGGCGGGCTGTAGTTGGCGATGTTGCGCACCGCATAGGTGTAGAGCGCCACGTCGAAGTGATCCTTCTCAAGCGCGCTCGGTGCCGGCAGGACCACATCGGCGTGCCGCGTGGTCTCGTTCAGATAGATGTCCACCGAGACCATGAACTCGAGATCGGCGAGGGCCTCGTCGAGTCGCGTCGCATTCTGCGTCGACACGACCGGATTGCCCGCGACCGTCACGAGACCGCGGATCCGACCCACCCCGGGGGTGGTGATCTCCTCGGCCATCACCGCGGTCGGGTACTCCCCGAGCACCTCTGGGCGCTTGCTCACGCGACTGTGACCCCGACCGGTGGAGAATCCCTTGCCCTTGCCGGGCGTGCCGCGCGTGGTCGAGCTCCCGGTGGCGGGCAATGTGAACATCGCCCCGCCCGGTGAGTCGATGTTGCCGGTGACCACGTTGATCGCATCGATCAGCCACGCGTTCAGCGACCCGAACTCGACGGCGTTGACCCCGATGCGCCCGTACACCGCCGCGGTCGGCGCCGCGGCGAGTTCACGCGCGATGCGACGGATCGTCGGCGCCGCCACATCGGTCGCATCGGCGACCGACTCGGGGGTGAAGCGCGCCACGGACCGGCCGAGATCAACGAGTCCGTTCAGGATCACAGCGATCCGCGACTCCACCGAGACGAGGTCCTCGGCATAAAGAACGTTCAGGATCGCGGCGAGGAACAACCCGTCGGTGCCCGGGCGGATCGCGACCCATTCATCTGATTCCTCGGCGGTGCGGGTGCGCCGGGGGTCCACCACCACGATGCGGCCTCCGCGCGCGCGGATCGCCCCGAGACGACCGGGGAAATCGGGTGCCGTGCAGAGACTGCCGTTCGATGCGTGCGGGTTCGCCCCCAGCATCAGCAGATAATCGGTGCGGTCGAGATCGGGCACCGGAATGCTCTGGGCCGTTCCGAACATGAGCCCCCCGGCCACGTGCTTGGGAACCTGGTCGACCGTCGAGGCGCTGAACCGGTTGCGGCTCCCGAGCGCCTTGAGCCACACGCTGTTGTGGGTGCTGGCGCCGAGGTTGTGCGCATTCGGGTTGCCCACGTAGGCAGCGAGCGCCTCGCGGCCATGACGGGCGATCACCCCGGTGAGTCCCTCGTGCACGGCGCGCCATGCCTCTTCCCACGACACCTCCACGTGCACGCCGTCACGCTTCACGAGCGGCCGGCGCAGACGATCCGGATCCTCGTGGAGCTGCTTGAGCGTGCTCCCCTTGGGGCAGATGAAGCCGTGGCTGAACACGTCGTCGCGGTCTCCGCGGATCCGCACGATCTGCTCCCCCGGCCCGACAGTGATCTCGAGTCCGCACGTCGCTTCACAGAGAGGACAGGTGCGGAACGCGGTGCGGGTCGAATCGGCGCTCACACGACCCACCGTACACTCGAGACGGTGAAGCGGGCCCAGGTGGAACTGTGCATGATCTCCACCCCCGACGGTGTCATCGATGTCGATGGCCGATCGCGTCCCCTCGGCGGCCCCGCCGACCAGGCGCGCCTCGTCGAGTTGCGCGCCGCTGCAGATGTGGTGCTGGTGGGGGCCGGCACGGTCCGGGCCGAGAACTATGGCACTCCGTCACGGTCGGACCTGCGGATCGCGGTGGTCACGCGGTCGTGCGCGCTCGACTTCAGCACCCCGTTGTTCACGAGCGGATCGGGGCTCGTGGTGACCACGGTGGACGCCCCCGATGTGCCCGTGGAGAGCGTGCGGGAGGGGACGGGGCAGGTCGATCTTGAGGCGGCGATTGCCCGCCTCGATGCCGGTCTCGTGCACGTCGAGGGCGGGCCGCAACTCAATGCAACCCTCCTCGATGCCGATCTCGTCGATGCGATCAACCTGACGATCTCGCCGATGTTGTTCGGCGTGAACGGGCCGTCGTGGGCGACGGCGCCGCATGCGGCTCGCGAGTTCGCACTCGCCTGGACCGAAGGTCGCGACGGTTTCCTGTTCGCGCGGTGGGAGCGCGTCAGGACCGCTTGAGCAGTGCGAGTTCGCGGCGGAAGTCCGACGCGTCGTCGAAATTCTTGTAGACGCTCGCAAAACGCAGGTACGCAACCTCGTCGATTTCCTTCAGGTGCTCCAGCACCGAATGCCCGACCGTCGACGAGGTGATCTCGGTCCCCGCCATGGCGGCCAGCCGCATATCGTCCTCGACCTGCTCGGCGAGGGCCTCGATCTGGCCCTCGGTCACGGGGCGGCCCTTGCAGGCCGACTGGACCCCGAAACACACCTTGACCCGGTCGAAGGGCTCCCTCGCCCCGGAGCGCTTCGTCACCATGAGGGGCGCACTCTCGAGTCGCTCGTAGGTCGTGAATCGGTAGGAGCATTCGGGGCAGGACCGCCGGCGGCGGATCGCCAAGCCGCCCTCGGCCGAACGGGAGTCGATCACTTTTGTGTCGCCATGTCTGCACACCGGACAATGCATGATGACGTCACTATAAGTGACCACACCTTGACTTTCTGTCAGGTACGAATGCCCTGCGCGAGGTGCCAGGCGCACAACGATGGTCCGGATCAGGGAATGCGGACGATCTGGCCGGCCTTGATTTGGGAGCCATTCGTCAGGATGAGGGCATCGACGAGCTCGGTGATGTCGCCGCTCGGGGCGATCTGGCGGGCAATCCCCCAGATCGTGTCACCCGGGCGCGCCACGAGCGTTCGTGGCGCCGGAGGGATGTCGGCTGAGGGATCGGTTGCCAGCGCCGTGGTGGCAAGGACGACGCTGAAGACCGAGAACAACGACACCGCTGCCACCGTGAGCCTCCGACGACGGAACACCGTCAGGGACGGGCCTGTCGTGCCGGTTGAGCGACGTTCCGTCGACGCGGGGGCCACCGGGGCCCGTCGGGCCGACATGGTCGCCAAGAGCGGATCAATCGGGTGGGTGAAGGTGCTGGCCATGGTGGTCTCCGTGTCTGGGTGTCTCTAGATGTCTCAGAGGGTCGTGGGTCGAGTCATTCGGTTGATGGTGTGATGCGGCTTGTCCACAAGGGTCTGTGGATGTCTGTGGACCGTAGCGAACGGGTGTTCGGTAGTCTGACCGAACATCCGTTCGTTTACAACCCCCATTTTGGAAAAGGAGCACCGGACCCCCAAAAACCCATGTGCAGTATGGAGTTTCTTGCGTACATATGTTTCCCGAACAGGTGTTTGACCGTATGGGCGAACACCTGTACGCTCACCTCATGGCCGACACCCTCACTCCGCGTCAACGCGAAATCCTCCATGTCATCGAGAAGTCCATGCAGGACCGGGGCTACCCGCCGTCGGTCCGCGAGATCGGCGAGGCCGTGGGCCTCAACTCCCCCTCCACGGTCCACAACCACCTGGCCACCCTCCAGAAGATGGGCTACCTGCGCCGTGACCCCACCAAGCCCCGCGCCATCGAGGTGCGGTTCGACACCAACTCAGAGGTCGCCATGGAGCGCCGCCCCGCCCGGCACGTGCCGCTCATCGGTGATGTCGCGGCCGGCACCGGCGTGCTGGCGCAAGAGAACGTCGAGGACCTCATTCCCCTTCCGGCCGACTTCACCGGCGAGGGCGAACTCTTCATGTTGCGCGTGCGCGGTGACTCGATGATCGAGGCCGGCATCTTGGACGGCGACTTCGTCGTCGCGCGCCAGCAGAAGGTTGCAGAGCACGGCGACATCGTGGTCGCGGGCATCCCCGGCGAGGAAGCCACGGTGAAGACCTTCAAGAAGTCCGGCAACAAGATCATCCTGGTGCCGTCGAACCCGCGCATGGCCCCCATGGAGTTCGCCGCAGGCGAAGTGACGATCTACGGCAAGGTCGTCACCGTGATGCGCCGCATCTAGGACGCGGTCACGTCACGCCGGCGGCGGAACACGGCCGGGAGGAAGAGCGCAGACGCGATCCCCAGGCCGAGCACGACGATGACGATGGTCGCGAGACCGACGCCACCTCCGCTCTCCGGGTTCACCACACCCACCGCCAGGTCCACCGGGTTGCCGTCGGCGTCGGTCAGACGGACGACCAGCCTGTGCGAACCGGCATCGACTCCCTCCGGCACCGTGAATGAGTGGTCTACGCGTCCCGAGTCGTTCACTCGTCCCGTGCCCAGCCTGACCGGGTCGGAATAGAGCAGAGCCTCGACCTCGGAGTTCGGCTCCAGCCCTTCCATCCGCACCGTGAGTGTGCCGCCCGGCTCCAGTGCGACCGCGCCGTCCGCAGACAGAGGTGTGCGGACCCCGTCAGTGGACTGTGACCCGATCACCGCCTTGACGGTGCCCACCGTGAGGACCACCTCGTTCTCGATGCGTGTGACCTGCACCGATGCCGGCTTGCCGTTCACGACCGCCGCGGCCTGGCCCTCGGGAACCGCGGGGATCTCCTCTGCCGATGGCACGGGCGGCAATGTGGTCGTGGTCGTGGTTGTCGTCGACGTGGTGGATGTCGTGCTGGCGGCTGCCTGTGATGCCGTGGTGACCGGCGGCACCGTGGTGGCGGATGCGCGCGCTGTCGTAGTCGGGACGACCGTCGATCCCGCGGGGGCGGAGCCAACAGGTGTCGAGGCACTGGGCGCCGTTGCACCGGCCGATGCGGCAGGTGCAGTCGTTGTGACCGCAGGGGTCGTGGTGGCAACCGGAGCAGGCGTCGTGGTTGGGGCGACGGTGGTCGTTGGCGCAACCGTGGTGGACGGAACCGTTGTCGTCGTGGTGGACGTGGTCGAGGTCGTCGACGTGGTCGAAGTCGAGGTGGTGGATGTCGAGGTGGTGGTCGTCACCCCACCGCCTCCCGCCCATGGGAAGGGGCTCGCCACATTGAATGCGGCCCCGTTCTGTGCGGTGACCGTCTTGCCCGTTCCCGAACTATCGGTGACGACGGAGCTGGCATCGGTCATGTTCAAGAGGAGTTTGCTGTTGGCCACAGGCGTGATCGGTCCGGCCGGCCAGAAGGGTGCCGTGTAGAGCGCCGTGCCCTTCACGAAATGGAAGTTGCTGATGTGCCCGCCGAAGTAGGCATTGAAGTAGGTCTCGGCGCCGATCCGGAACTCGGTCGTCGAGTCCGTCACATTGCTCGCATTAGTTCCCGACCCGATCTCGGTTCCATTCTTGAAGACCCTGAGCGTCGTTCCGGAACGGGTCACTGCGAAGTGCACCCATTGATTCAGAATGGTGCCACTGGGCACGCTCAGGCGCCATGCGCTCGCCAGCCAGACGTAGATGGTTTCGCCCTCGATGCTGACCCCGATCGATGCGTTCGGCCACGATCCGACTTGGAACACCCGAGCGTTGGCTCCGGCGGTGTTCTGGAAGTACTGGAACCACTCCACGGTGAAGTCACCCGTCCCGACGGCCCAGTCGGCACTTCCGGGCACGGACAGGTACTGGTTCGAGCCGTTGAACGAGACACTGCCACCGTTCACGGCCGACACTCGGCTGACAGTTCCGAAGAAGAGGACGCACGCGACGAGGACGACCGAGATCCCCCATTGCTTCTTCACGCCGTGAGATTACCGATCTCGTCAGCCCTCCCGGTGGGAGGATCAGACGCCGAGACGCGAGGCGACCAGCGCGAGTTTGGAGTCGGGTTGCACCACCGCAACGCGCACATGGCGTGAGCCGCCCGAGCCGTAGAAATCGCCCGGACTCACCAGCGCTCCGCCCTCGCGCGCGAGACGCTCGGTGAAGTCCCACGCGTCCTCGGCATCGAACCACAGGTAGAAGCCCCCCTCGGGGAGACCGATCTCGAGTCCCGACCATCGCGACAGCACGCGCGCCATCATCTCGAGACGCGAGCGGTAGCGGTCGCGCTGGACACTCACGTGGTCGTCATCGTCGAGTGCGGCGACACCGGCCGCCTGGGCCGGACCGGGAACCATGAAGCCCGCGTGCTTTCGCACCTCCCGCAGGTACTCGACGATCTCTGCATCCCCGGCGTAGAAACCGACGCGCACACCCGCCAAGTTCGACCTCTTCGACAGTGAGTGCACCGCGACCACACCATCGAGTCCGTGCTGGAGGATCGACCGGGAGCCCCCTTCCCAGGTGAACTCGGTGTAGCACTCGTCGCTGAACACAGGCACCCCGTGACCACGACCCCACTCGGCAACGACCGAGAGATCATCCAGCAGGCCGGTCGGATTCGACGGGCTGTTCGACCACAACATCAACGCACGCGATGCATCGTCGTCGCTGATCGAGGCGAGGTCGAGCCGCCCGTCGGCGAGCACGGGCACAGGAACGGGACGAAGACCCGCCAGGATCGCACCCATCTCATAGGTGGGGTATGCGACCGCGGGATAGAGCACGGTGTCCCTGTTCGGCCGCCGCAGCTTCATGTACTGGGGCGTGGTCGCGACGAACTCCTTGGTGCCGATGCAGGCAGCGATGCGCGACACCGGCACGTCGATGGCGAACCGGCGACCCATCCACCGGGCGATGGAGCGCCGCAGAGCCTCCGAGCCGATGCTCGCCGGATACCCGCGCTCACTTCCCGAGCCCCCGAGAGCCGCGATCACCGCATCGGGTGGCGGGTCGCACGGGGTACCGATCGAGAGGTCCACGATCCCGCCGTCGTGTTCGGCGGCGATCTTCTGGAAGGCATCGAGGCGGTCGTAGGGATACGGAGGCGGTTCGAACCCCGGTGCGTCGCGGTCGATCGGGTTCCCTGCCATCGTCATCTCCCCCCGGTGTCCGTCGTGTCGACCGGGTCCGGTTCAGATTGTCGTCCATCGCGGCTGGCGATGACGAACTCCTTCAGGCGCCCCTCGGACGCCTCGGAGAGACGGGCGCGAATCCGCAGTCCCGCGTCGGCCTCCTCGATCGAGACCACTTCGCCCTCGCGGTGCACGGCGGCCACGATGTCACCGCGATCGAAGGGAACCACCAATTCGGTCACGCGGGAGATCGCCCGCATCCGATCAGCCAGTGTGCGCAGGAACACCTCGAGCCCCTCGCGCCTGAGGGCCGACACGGCGACAGCACCGGGGTGCTCGCGCAGCAGCGACCCCGCCCCGTGCTCGAGCCGGTCGGACTTGTTGAAGACGATGAACTCGGGCACCTGATCGGCCCCGATCTCGGCGAGCACCTCGCGCACCGCCGACACCTGGTGATCGGGATGGGACGCACTCGCATCGACCACATGCACGAGGAGATCGGCTGTCGCTGCGACCTCGAGGGTGCTCTTGAACGACTCGATAAGGCCGTGCGGCAGACGACTGATGAACCCCACGGTGTCGGTGAGCAGCACCGGTTCACCGCCGGGGAGTGCGAGCCGACGCGTCGTGGGATCGAGTGTGGCGAACAGGCGATCCTGGGCGAGGACACCGGCCTGGGTGAGTGCGTTCAACAGCGTCGACTTGCCGGCGTTGGTGTACCCGACAATCACGACCGAGGCCAGTCCGCTGCGTCCGCGGCTCTTGCGCTGGGTGGCGCGGGTCTTGGCGAGCGCGGCAAGGTCGTGCTCGAGTTTGGTGATGCGCCGCATGATCCGTCGACGGTCCACCTCGAGGCGTGTCTCGCCCGGGCCCCTCGTGCCGATGCCGCCCGCCTGCTGGGACATCTGGGCCTTTGCTCCCCGGCGCAGTCGCGGCAGCCGGTAGCGCAGCATCGCGAGCTCGACCTGGGCCTTGCCCTCCTGGGTGTGGGCGTTCTGGGCGAAGATGTCGAGGATCACTGCGGTGCGGTCGAGTGCAGTGCGCCCGAGCACCTTCTCGAGGTTGTACTGCTGGGCGGGGCTCAGTTCTGCATCGAAGACCACTGTGTCGGCGTCGAGTGCGAGACACACCTCGTGGAGCTCGTCGACCTTGCCCTTCCCGATGTACCAGGCGGGATCGGGCACATCGCGGCGCTGTGTGAGCCGTGCGACCTCGTCGGCGCCCGCGGTGTCGATCAACTGCGACAACTCATCGAGGGCTTCCTCGGTGTCCTCGTCGTCGTGTCCGGCAAGTGTCACCCCCACGAGAACGATGCGCTCGCGGAACGTGCGCTCGATCAGCGTGCGCCCGAGCGCCTCCTGGTAGGGATTGCTCACGTGAGCACCGTGACGGTGCCGATCCACGTCGCGGGACCGGTCAACACGGCCGTGCGATCCCCGGCGATGTGGACCCTGGCGATGCCGCCGTCCATGTGCACGACCACCTCGTCGGTGCTGCGCGGCACGATCCCCCACGCGAGCGCCGCATCGGCGGCGGCACAGGCGCCCGTGCCGCACGCGAGGGTGAGGCCCGCACCTCTCTCGTGGACACGCATGGTCACGGCATTGGTGCCCGGGCCCGGCTCGATGATCTCGAGGTTCACCTGCGGCACGAGCCCACCGAGGCGCGCCAGATCCACGAGTCGCACGTCCTCGACTCCGACCACCGAGTGGGGATTGCCGA
>Ga0194134_10000229_pt1 | contig 85477 bp, 76 predicted proteins | sample TA2KigOff0mmetaG_FD_148602 | JGI IMG/M metagenome (GOLD analysis project Ga0194134, IMG submission 148602) | Freshwater microbial communities from Lake Tanganyika, Tanzania - TA2015056 Kigoma Offshore 0m | ecosystem: Environmental > Aquatic > Freshwater > Lake | place: Tanzania: Lake Tanganyika...
CGGGTCACTTGTTCGTCTTCACCAACTCACGGAAGAACCGCATCAAGATCCTGTTCTGGGACAACACCGGTTGGTGGGTGTGCGCCAAACGCCTCGAGGCCGGGACGCTGGCCTGGCCGGCATCGCCGAGCCCCTCGATCGAGCTCTCGAGCGAGGAGTTGACCCTGCTTCTCGGTGGTATCGATCTATCAAAAACGCACCGGCGACCGTGGCTCCGGAAGGGCTCGCAAACCGTGCCGGTGAGCGGACTATCCAGACATTGAACTGACCTCGAAAACGGGGCTGTCTTCCGGAGCCGAAAACCTTCATCAAACCCAATAACCACGGGCTTTTTGGCAGCGATATTGCTATGACAATCGCGTGGTGATTGCCCCCGATTCAACCCCTGCGAGCCTTGAGCAAGCGCTCGCTCTATTGGGGGAGTCTCGTCGGCAATGGGATGCCGAAAAGCGCCTGCTCGAGCTCCGCATCCAGTCGCTGGAACATCGCCTCTTCGGCACCAAGTCCGAGAAGGTGGCCTTCAAGGACAAGCAACTCGCGCTGATCGACGAGGTTTTCACCCATCCGGAACCGGCTGCCACCGAAGATGTCGTCGTCGTTCCCGACATGGGGAAGCGGGCCGCCAAGAAGCCGGTGCGCAAACCGTTGCCCGAGCACCTCGAGTGCGTTGAGATATCATCGGGTTCCCTGCATTTGGCCTGTAGTTGGACCGCAAAACTGTCAGGAAAAGAGGGTGGTGGAGGGGAGTAGAGACTTGGTGAGACTTGTTGATTTCCGTGGAAATCTGTGATTTTCACGTGGTTCACTGAGTGAAATCAGTTCAAGCCCGACCGTCGGCCCGGCGGATCAGTGCGATCCCCACCGCTTGGAACAGGAAGTTGGGGATCCACAGCAGGTATTGCGGATACAGGTGGGGCTTCGTGTCCAGCGACTGCGCCACGATGATGAAGGAGTAGTACAGCAGCAGGAGGATCAGGGCCATGGCCACGCCGATGTTGGTCTCGCGCCGATGGGCCCGGATCCCCAGCGGGATGCCGACCAGGGTGAAGCCGAGACAGGCGAACGAGAAGGCCGCCTGACGGTGGATCTGCACCTCGATCGGCGTCACGTCGACCCCTTCGGCACGACGCTTGATCCGCTCCTCGAGAAGTTGGCGCATGGACATCTCGCTGAGCTTCGGCGGGTCCGATCGGGCCAGTCGGAAGTTGGCGATCGGCTCGATGCGCTCCTCGGCCGAGATCCCCTGCCATCCGCCGGCCATCTGCACCAGTCCCTGGAAATTGCGCAGCGACAGGGCCGCCGGGAACCGGTTGCTATCCCGCCGCAACTCGGCCTCGGGGGCGAAGAGATCGAGGTAGCAGGTGCCGTTGGTGAAGGCGAAGATGCGCACATCCCGCAACACGTCGCCGTCCACCTTGCGCGCATAGAGCGTGACCGAGCCCAACTCCAGGTAGCGACCCTCGCCCAAGGCCAGCGTCGCCTGGCTCCGCAGCACCGAATCCTTGAGTTCCTTGAAGGCCACCCGCGACCTCGGGCCCACCTCGCCGATGAACCAGAAGCAGACTCCGCACAGGCCGAGCGACAGGACCACCACCGGGACGATGGCCGAGGCGAGGCTGATGCCACCGGCCCGGATCGCCGTCAGTTCCTGGTCGGCGCTCAGACGGCCGAAGGTCAGGAGCGAGGCCGTGAGCATCCCGATCGGCAGGGCGAACGACAGGACGAATGGCACCAGCAGGACGAGGGCCTTGAGGAGCATGCCGGCCGAGGTCTTCGGGCTGGCCAGCAGGTCGAGCACGTCCTTGAGCACATTGCCCAACAGCAGCACGAACGCGAAGACCCCGACGGTCACCACGAGGGTGGCCGTCACTTGTCGGAGCAGATGGAGGTGTAGGGTCTTCAATCGATTCGCCGGATCGGCACGCCAGACGCCGCCCCGCGACCGGAACCCTGAACCGACCCCGACCCTGGGCGCAACGCGGACCTCCGCCCGTCCCACACGGCGCCGGACAGGCTGGCCCAAACCCGTGCCCCGGGGCACCTTGCGTCCATGCCCACCGCACTGGCCGTCTTCGCCCATCCCGACGACATCGAGTTCCGCGCCGCCGGCACCCTGCTGCTGCTGCGGGACCGCGGCTGGGAGATCCACTATTGCAACCTCTCGAGCGGGGACCTCGGCAGCTCGGTGCTCCCACGGCGCTCCACGGCCCGCACCCGGGCCCTTGAGGCCAAGGCCGCCAGCCGGAGCCTCGGCGCCACGTGGCATCCGCCGATCGCCAACGACCTCGGCATTTGCTATACGGACCTGAACCTCCGCCGGGTCGCCGCACTGATCCGCGAAGTCGAACCCGGGGTTGTGCTGACCCACCCGCCCGTGGATTACATGGAGGACCACACGGAGACCTGCCGGATCGTGGTCACCGCCGCCTTCGCCCGCGGGATGCCGAACTACCGCACCCGGCCCGCGCGCCGGCCGACGCTGCAGCCGATGACCCTCTACCACAGTCTGCCCCACGGGCTCCGGGACCCCCTGCGGCGCCCCGTCCGGCCCGAGTTCTACGTCGACACCACCTCGGTCCAGGACCGCAAGCGCGATGCGCTGGCCTGCCACGCCAGCCAGAAGGAGTGGTTGGACGTGTCGCAGGGCATGGAGAGCTACCTGCGATCCCTCGACGAGGGCGATGCGACCGTGGGCCGGTGGTCGGGGCGATTCCGCCGGGCCGAGGGCTGGACCCGCCACCTGCACCTCGGCTTCGGGTCCGAGGCGGATGATCCCCTGCGGGACGCGTTGGGGGCGGAACTTTGCCGGGGTGCCCGTCGGCGGGGGTGAGGCCCCGACCGACCGCCCTCAAAGCCGGGGTCCGCTGCCGCGGGCCGCAACCGGCCGTCCGTAGAGGCGGGCCAACGCCGCGGCGGAAGCCCGGCAGACCCCGCGCTCGGTGATCAGGCCCGTGATGAGCCTGGCCGGCGTCACGTCGAATCCGTCGTTGCGTGCCGGCGTGCCCTCCGGGGTGAGGCGCACCTCCACCCGACGTCCGTCGGCATCGACGCCCGTGATGTGGGTCACCTCCCGTGGCGAACGCTGCTCGATGGGGATCCCGCGGACCCCGTCCCGAAGCGTCCAATCCACCGACCCCCCGACGAAGGCCACGTAGAACGGGACGGCATGCTCCCGGGCCGCGAGGGCCTTGAGGTAGGTGCCGATCTTGTTGGCCACGTCGCCACGGGCCGTGACCCGGTCCGCCCCGACGATCACCACGTCCACGAGGCCATGCTGCATGAGATGCCCCGCCGCGTTGTCCGCGATCAGGGTGTGCGGCACGCCGCGCCCGCCGAGTTCCCAGGCGGTGAGCGCCGCGCCCTGGTTGCGGGGCCGTGTCTCACTGACCCATACATGGATCGGCAGCCCCTCCTCGTGGGCCCGATAGACCGGCGCGGTGGCCGTGCCCCAGTCCAGGGTGGCGATCCGCCCGGCGTTGCAGTGGGTCATGACCCGCAGCGGCTGGCCGGCCGGCCGATCCCGAAGCAGCCTCCGAAGGATCGCAAGACCATGGTCCCCGATCGACCGGTTGATGGCCACGTCCTCGTCCAGGAGGGCCGCTGCGCGGCTGTAGGCCGCGGCGACCCGGTGCCCCGGCGGCAACGGTCTCAGGTGCTCCCGCATCAGGTCGAGGGCCCACCGGAGGTTCACCGCCGTCGGGCGCGTCTCGAGCAGGGTCGCGTGGGCCGCCTCCAGCGCCGCGTCCGACGGGTCGGCCCGGAGGGCCAGGGCGATGCCGAAGGCGGCGGTGACGCCGATCAGGTTGGAGCCGCGCACCTGCATGGTCCGGATGGCCCGGGCGGCCTGGGCCAGGGTCCGGAGGCGGACCGTCCTGACCTCATGGGGCAGCAGCGTCTGGTCGAGGATCAGCACGCTCACCCCGTCCGGCGCGAGCCGGAGGGACTTCTGGGAGGCGACCGGGGATCTCACAGTCCCAACCTCCGTCGGCTGGCGGCCAGCGCACCGGGGTCATCGACAAAGGCCCGGAGCCGAAGCAAGCGCTCCCCGGCGGCCCGCAGCGTCTCCTCCTTCTTGGCGAAGTGGAACCGGAGGAACCGGTGCTCGGGCTCCCGGAAGAAGCTCGAGCCTGGCACCCCCGCCACGCCGATCTCCCGGATCATCCACTCGGCCGCCGCCACGTCGGTCGCGAAGCCCAGGGCCGAGATGTCGACCAGGACGTAGTAGGCCCCCTGCGGCTCGGTGAAGGGCAGGCCCGTCTGGCGGAGGCAGCCGATGAACACGTCGCGCTTGGCGGTGTAGGTGGCCAGCAGGTCGCCGTAGTAGGCGTCCGGCAACTCGAGCCCCGCCACCGCGGCCTCCTGCAGCGGCGCCGCCGCCCCCACGGTGAGGAAGTCGTGGACCTTGCGGGCCTGCGCGATCACCTCCGGGGCCGCGTGGACGTAGCCCAGGCGCCATCCGGTGATCGAATAGGTCTTCGAGAGCGAGTTGCAGGTGATGGTCCGCGCCATGGCCCCGGGCAACGACGCGGCGTACACGTGCCGGTGGGGCTCGAAGACCAGATGCTCGTAGGGCTCGTCGAGGATCACGAAGGCGTCGTGCTCCTCGGCCAGCGCCAGGATTTCCATCAGCTCGGCCCGCGTGAACACCTTGCCCGTGGGGTTGGAGGGGTTGCAGACGATGATGGCCTTGGGCTTGCGGGCGAAGGCGGCGGCCAGCTCGGCCGGATCGTACCGGAAGTCCGGGGGACGCAGTGGCACGAAGATGGGCTCGGCGCCGGATAGGATCGCATCGGCCGCGTAGTTCTCGTAGAACGGCGAGAAGACGACCACCCGGTCGCCCGGATTGCAGGCCGTCATCATGGCCACCATCATCGCCTCGGTGCTCCCGCAAGTGACCACCAGATGACGGTCGGGATCGACCTCAAGCCCGGTTTGCCGGGAAATCTTCCGGGCCAGGGCCTCCCGGAACCTCGGCGCCCCCCAGGTCACCGCGTACTGGTGGAACGGCCCCCGGGTCGCGCGCTCCAAGGCCGCCAGGAGCGCCTCCGGCGGATCGAAGTCGGGGAATCCCTGGGCCAGGTTGAGGGCCCCATGGCGGGTGGCCAGGCGGCTCATTCCGCGGATCACGGACTCGGTGAACACCTGGAGGCGGGAGGCGGTGGCGGGCATGAGGCTCAGGCTCGAGACTGGCCAAAGACCCCACCGGGACGCGAGGGGATTCCTGAGGCGGCTCCATGGCGGCGCAGGACCTTCCTTGAAACCGCCTCCACCTGGGTGCACGAACGATGCAGCGGGATCGGTCGTGCCGGCTGCGTCTTCTTCCGCAATCGCTTCGTGGCTCGCTCATTTCGGGCCTTCCATCGACCCGCGCCTCGCTCTCGCCTCGTCTTGCCAAAGAATCCGCCGCGCCCCCCCTTTCCTCCCAACTGAATCGGTCCGGCTGAAGCACGCTGGCAGGTGTGAGCAAGTTTCCGGGCAAACGGATTGACGACACTACCGCTGGGGGGTTACCTCAATCAAGGCTACCGCCGGTTGATTCTTCGGGACGAATGCTCCAACAACTATGCGCTGTCCCAAATGCGGCGGTCAGGATGACAAGGTCATCGACTCGAGGTCTTCAAAGGAAGGCGCGACGATCCGGCGTCGTCGCGAGTGCCTCGCCTGCGCGCAGCGCTTCACCACCTATGAGCAGATCGAGCACGATCCGCTCATGGTCGTGAAACGGGACGGTCGGCGGGAGATGTTCTCGAAGGAGAAACTCCTCTCCAGCCTGCAACGGGCCTGCCAGAAGCGGCCCGTGTCGGAGGACGACCTCGCCACGGCGCTCGAGCGCATCCAGGGGGCCCTGGCCGAGAGCGTCGATCGCGAGACCACCTCACGGGCCATCGGTGAGCGGGTGATGCGCGAACTGCGCAAGCTGGACCCGGTGGCCTACGTCCGGTTTGCCAGCATCTACCGCAACTTCGAGGAGGCCACCGACTTCGTCAGCGAGGTCGAACGCCTCGGATCCCTGCCGATCGACGACCAGCGACAGCTTGAGCTGATCGCCGAAACGGAAGCCGCCGCCAAGGCCAGGCGCAACCCATGATCGCCCTCCGGGACGAATTCCTGCTGGTGGCCCAGGAGGGGGGACAGTTCATCCCCTGCTCCGTCGAGCACCTGACCTTCGAATTGGCAGGCGCGGCGGCCCAGCAGGTCGATCCGGAGTGGATGCGCCAGGCTGCGGCCGGGGTGCTCCATTACTTCAAGGACGAGTTGGGCAAGAGCCATGTCACGGTGGCCGAGTTCACGGCCGCGCTCTCCAAGGTGTTCCAAGGCCTGGGACTGACGGCCGAGGTGCAGTCGATCGAACCGGCGCCCGCCGGGCCCGCCGCCACGAAGCCGCCCCTCCAGCCCATCGAGGCCCTTGCCACGGGCGAAACTCCGCCCACGCCCACCCACGCCACCCTCCCGGTGGTGTGGCGCGGCGATCTCCGCGCCATCGCGGTCGACTCGGTGCAACTCGGCGAACTGGCCTTCCAGCAGGCCCTGCTCACCCAGTTGGCCACGGCGCTCGAGGCCGGGCCTCAGACCGTGGAATTCTCCGGCCTCCGGGGCTGCGTGAAGATGATCACCGGCCGCAAGATCTGGTGCCCGGAGTGCCGCCGCTGGTCCGACTGGATCGTGGACCTCCTGCGCCTGTGGCTCAGCGAGAAGGCCGCCGACCGCCAGGTCGCACTGGTGGTCCACTGAGCCGGAACCCTACTCCGATCCCTCTTCCGGTTCCTCTTCCGGTCCTGCCCCACCTCCATCCGTCCGCCGCAATAACCGCCCCGATGACCGCCCCCGGCTCCGACTCCACCATGCCCGGCTCGACGGACGACCCGTCGTGGGATATCATCCGCTGGAAGCAACTCCCCCTCGGGCTCATGAACGAATACCGGGTCCAATTCGACGTCTTCGAAGGGCCGCTCGACCTGCTCCTCCACCTCGTCAAGAAGCAGGAGGTCGACATCTACCAGGTCAACCTCACCCGCATCGCCTCGGAGTTTGTCGCCTACATCGACCAGATGCGCGACCTCGACCTGGAGGTCGCTGGCGAGTTCCTCGTGATGGCGGCCACCCTGATCTACATCAAGAGCCGCGAACTCCTGCCCGCCGACCAGAAACCGGACTCCCAGACCGACGAGGCGGACGACAAGGACCCGCGCTTCGAGTTGATCCGCAGGCTCGTGGAGTACAAGAAGTTCAAGGATGCCGCCTCGGACCTCCAGGTCCTCGAGCATCGCATGGACCAGGTCTACGGACACCGCTCGGTGACGGTGGTGCCCGAGGGAACGGGCCCGAGGCGCCGAGAGGCCGTGTCGGTCTTCGACCTCATCCAGGCCGTCAGCGTCATCCTCAAGCGCTTCCACGAGCGGGACGATGTCCGGGAGATCCAGGCCGACCCCTTCACGGTCTCCGAGAAGATGGCCGCCCTCCGGACCCTGCTCCAAGAACGGGGCCGCTTCCGCTTTGGCGAACTCTTCGCCACCGCCCGGAGCCGCAGCGAGGTTGTCGTGACCTTCCTCGCCCTGCTCGAACTCACCCGCCTGGGCCAACTGCTCGTCACCCAGGCGGAGGACTTCAGCGAGATCGACGTCGAGGCCGCCGAAGGGGTCGGTCCTCACTATTGACACAACCTTCCAGCCATCCTGGCCTCTTCCCACCCCGGAATCCGGCAAAATCGGGGGCTCATCCAGGGACAACGGCTCTTGCTTTCGTCGACAGCGGGACGCATTGTACAGGGCCGATTTCGGGAACACCCGCATGAATGCGGCCTCTAAGCCATGAGCGAACCACTGGAGATCAACCTCGACCTCGACAAACTATTCCAGCCTGCCTGGGCCACCTCACCGACGGACCCCAACAAGTATGCCCGGTACGATGGCACCGAAGGGGAATCCCGGGGGGACCGGCGTTTCGGTCGAGGCGACCGCCCTCCCCGCCGCGACGGCGGGTTCGGCGGGCCCCGCGGAGGTCCGGGCGGCGATCGTGGACCCCGTCCCGGGGGCTTCGGCGGACCCGGCGGACCACGTTCTGGCGGTGACCGGGGCCCGCGCCCCGGAGGCGATCGCGGACCGAGGCCCCAGGGTCAGGGTGGCGGCGCACCGGGCATCGCCTGGGATCCCAAGGGCGGCCCCCGGCGCGATGGTCCGGGCCGGGGCCCGCGTCGTCCGGACTTCCGTCCGGAGCCCCTCATCCCGGTCGAACTCACGATCACGCCCGAACCGGGTGGCGTCAGTTCCCTCGCCCGGCAGATCAAGCTCAGCGGCCGCGCCTACCCGCTCTTCGAGGTGGCCGGTCTCGTGATGCAGAAGCCCGACCGCTACGCGGTGGGCTTCAAGGTCATCAAGCGCCGCGACGAGGCCGCCAAGAAGGACGTGCCCGTCCAACCGCTCTTCGTGTGCAGCCTCGACGACACCCTCTGGCTGAGCGAGGCGGCCGCGACCGACCACGCCCTCAAGGCGCATTTCGACACCTTCTACCAGACGCAGAAGCTCCCTTGCGACCCTCCCAAGGGCGTCTGGACGCTCGTGGCGCAGTGCGGGATGACCGGCGAACTGCTCGGACCCCCGAATTTCCACGGGTACCAGGAAAAGTTGCGCAAGCTGCACGCCGACCGCTTCTCCCGGATGAACTTCGACGCGTACAAGAACCGCGTGAAGATCGTCAAGGACGAGGCCGTGGTGAAGCAGTGGACCGAGTCGGTCAGCTTCCGCTTCGAGTACACGGCGCTCAACGTGCCGGAGCCCAAGGTGTTCCAGTCCATGGACGAGGTCCGGGCCCACTTCATCGAGGTCCACCAGCCGACCATCATCCGGCAGGTCGATTCCTTCGCGCCGAAGGCCGATGTCAAGCTGCCCGGGCCGCTGCAGACCCTGACGCGCGTCGCGCTCGACAAGGAAAAGCGGTTCCCGATCCGCATCGCCACGGCCCTCAGCGGCACCTTCGCCTCGATGGGTCTCCAGTTCTTCAAGCGTGACAAGACGGTGGTCCACGTGGCCGTGGCGCGCCCGCATCATCTCGACATCGAGACCAGCGTCGTCTCCGAGACCACCCGGAAGATCATCGAGCACATCAACGCCAACGTCGGGACCAACCGCAAACGCTTGGTCGAGACCCTCGCGCCGAGCCCGGCGCCCGCCGAGGCCCCGGCTGAGGGTGGAGCGGCCCCGGCGCCGACGCCGTTGACGGCCGAGCAGCAGGCCGTGCTCAACGACCTGCACTGGCTCATCCATCAGGGCCATGTCATCGAGTTCGCCAGCGGCATGCTCGAGACGGCCAAGAAGCCGGCCCCCCGCCCGGCCCCGGCCCCGAAGCCCGGCCGGAAGGCTGACAAGCCCGCCGGTGACGCGGCCGCGACCCCGGCGGTCGAGGCTCCTGCGGCGATCCCATCCGACGAATCCATCCCGGCGGCCGAAATGGCGGCGACGCTGGCCCAAGAGGCGCCGGCCGAGGAGTCCTCGACGCCCGCCCTGGGCCAACCGGCGGCCGAAACGGCGGCCGAGCCCGCTGCCGAGGCGGCCGCGGAGAATTTGCCGCAGACGGCCTGAGCCGGGACATCCGAACCGGGAACGGCACCCCTCCGGGGGTGCCGTTTTCCTTGGAGCCCCCAACGAAACGGACCATCCGCGTGACCCTGCAGGAGGAAATCCAACGCCGGCGCACCTTCGCGATCATCTCCCATCCCGACGCCGGCAAGACGACCCTCACCGAAAAACTCCTGCTCTACGGCGGCGCGGTGCAGCTGGCCGGCTCGGTCACCGCCCGCAAGAACCAGCGCGCCACCACCTCCGACTGGATGGAACTGGAGAAGAAGCGCGGCATTTCCATCAGTTCCACGGTGCTGCAGTTCGAGTATTCCGGCTACCGGATCAACCTGCTCGACACTCCCGGCCACAAGGACTTCTCCGAGGACACCTATCGCGTGCTCACCGCCGTCGACGCCGTCATCATGGTCATTGACGCCGGCAAGGGCGTGGAGTCCCAGACCCGCAAGCTCTTCGAGGTATGCGCCCGACGCGGCGTGCCGATCTTCACCTTCATCAACAAGCTCGACCGGCCGTCCCGCGACCCGATCCAACTGATGGACGAACTCGAGGCCGTGCTGGGCCTCCGTTCCTGCGCCATGAACTGGCCTCTGGGCAATGGACCTGAATTCCGGGGGATCTACGACCGGGCCGAGAAGAAGGTGCACCTGTTCGAACGCGTGGTGGGCGGCATGTATCGGGCCCCGGTCAACGTGACCGGGCTCGACGACCCGATCGTGGGCGAGAAGCTCGATGAACTCACCTACGCCACGGTGCGCGAGCAGATCGAGATGGTGGAACTGGCCGGGGCCTCCTTCGACCATGGCGAGGTTCTGGCCGGAAGGCTTACCCCGGTGTTCTTCGGTTCGGGCGTGAACAACTTCGGCGTCCAACTGCTGCTGGACCGCTTCCTGCAATATTCGTCTGCGCCCCGGGGCCGTGCGGTTGCCACGGAATAGCCGGGAGTCCCGGAGTCCCCCAGTCCCCGGCCCCCAAGCGACCTGGAATCACTCCGGGGCTCGGCACGGGCCGTCCGCGTTCAACGCGACGATGCCTTCGATCCCGTGGCCCGGGATGGCTTCAACGGCTTCGGGGACTTCTTCGGGGTCTCGCCAGACGTGGACGCCCGGGCGGGTTTCGCCCGACCGGCGGCCTTCGGGCCACGGCCCGGGAAGGTCAATTCGGCGATGCCGGATTTGTCGAGTTCACCCAAGCCGGCGGCGACCATCCGCTGGTACTGGCCCAGGGCGGCTTGGGCGAGCGGAAGCTTCACCCGGGCCTGCTTCGCGAGTTGGACGGCGATGCCGGAATCCTTGGCCGCATGGGCGGCGCTGAAGTAGCAGGCGTGGTCGCGCTTCTGCATGTCCTCGCCGTCGGTCTCGAGCACCCGCGAGTTGGCCCCGGTCTGAGAAAACACCTCGCGGAGCATCGCCAGGTCGAGACCCAGGGCGGCCCCGAGGCCCAGGCCCTCGGCCAGACCTGCGGTGTTGATGTTCATCACCATGTTGACCAGCGCCTTGACCTGCGCGGCGGTTCCGGCCGGACCGATGCGCCGTCGCGAGGCCGAGAGTACGGCCAACACCGGTTCGGCCCGCTCGCAGGCCGCCGCCTCGCCACCGATCATCAGATAAAGGGTTCCCTGCCGGGCCTGGGTGATGCTCGAGGCCATGCAGGCCTCGACGCTCTGGGCCCCGACGGACTTCGCACGGGCCTCCACCGTGACATGGGTCTGCGGGCTGACGGTGGCGCAATTGATGAACAACCGCTGCGCGGCCCCCTTCAGCAGGCTGTCGCCCTTCGTCGCGAACAACGCCTCCATGGCCGCGTCATCGGTGACGACCGTGATCACCACGTCGGCCAGGGCCGTCACGGCGGCCAGACGTGCCGGTGCCTCGCACCCCAGCTCGGCGGCCAGCGCCTGGGCCTGCTTGCGACGAAGGTCATGCACGGCGGTGACCGCGAATCCTGATTCCTTGAGGCGGCGGGCCATGTTGGCCCCCATGCGTCCGACTCCCACACAGGCGATTCTGAGGCTCATGAGGGTCTGATTCCCGGTCTTCGATCCTGGATCTCTGGTCTCGTCCCTCAACGCTCGTTCCGCACCCCTGCGGTGACCCCGGAAGCCGTGGCCCGCGGATGCGACAGGTCGAGGAGGTCGATCAGGACCCGCTCGGCCTCCCGGAGATTCACGTCGGCGGCAACCCCCTCCTCCTCCTCCTCGCCGTCCTCCTGTCCGGCCTCGCGCTGCCGGCGGCGCTCGGCGGCGGCATCCTTCCCGTTGCCGGCCTTCAGGGCGCGTGCGTCGCGGGCGGTGGCGGCGACGACCGGCTTGGCCGCCTTGGGCTCCGGAAGCCCGGCCTGGGAGGCGTTCTTGAGCGTGATCTCGTAGGTCAGGGGTTCGGTCTCGTTGCGACCCCGGATCTCCGTCTTGCGCACGGCAGCGCGGTCCCGGTCGGCGTCCATTTCCTGGCGACGCTTCTTCTCGTTCAGCGACACCGTCCGGTCGGCCAATTGCTTGCGGTAGCGTTCGATGTCCTCACCGATGTAGGCGTAGTCCTTGTCCTTGGACACCCGGTCCCCCGACCGCTTCTGAAGTTCGGGAAGGGCCCGGGTGAACCGGTCGGTCTTCTCGAAGCGGATCGGCGGGATGGTGTTCCATGGCAGTGCATTGCTCAGGGCGGACTCCCCGATGTCGGCGAAGTTGTTGATGCTCGGAAGCACCACGTCGGGCACCACCCCCTTGAGCTGGGTCGAGGAACCCGAGGGCCGGTAGAACTTGCTGATGGTGACCTTGACTTGGCCAGGTTTTCCCGCACCGCGATAGAAGGGTTCGAGGCTTTGGAGGTTCTGGACGGTGCCCTTGCCATGGGTGGAGCTGTCGCCCACCACCACCGCGCGCCCGTAGTCCTGAAGGGCACCGGCGAGGATCTCGGACGCCGAGGCGCTGAAACGGCTGGTGAGCACCACCAGGGGGCCGTCGTAAAGGACGTTGGCGTCGTCATCCTCGAGGATGCGCTGCTGGCCGAGCGAATTGACCACCTGGACCACCGGTCCGGTCTTGATGAAGAGCCCGGTGAGGCTGACGCATTCCTCCAGCGAGCCGCCCCCGTTGCGACGGAGGTCGAGCACCACGCCGTCGACCCCCTCGGACATGAGCTTGCGCAACAGCTTCGCGACATCCGCCGTCGGGCTCTTGGTCACGCCGTTGCCGCCGATCGCGCCACTGTAGAAGGCCGGCAGGTCGATGACGCCGATGCGGTTGGTCTTTCCCGGGCCGCCGGGCATCAGGACCAGCTTGGCCTTGGCCTCCTGCTCCTCGAGCGGGATGGTGTCACGGGTGATGGTGACGCTCTTCCGGGTGCTCAGGTCCGCACCGCTGGGGATGTAGGTCAGGGTCACCTTGGACCCCTTGGGCCCCCGGATCTGCTCGACCACCTTCTGCAGCTTCTCGTCGATGACATCCACCGCTGCCTGACGGTCCTGGGCCACGGCCACGATCTTGTCGCCCGCCTTGAGGGACTTGCTCTTCTCGGCAGGGCTGCCCGGCTTGATCTCGGTGATGGTCGCATAGCCGTCCTCGCTCGTGAGCACGGCCCCGATGCCGACAAAGGACAGCGTCATCGACATGCTGAATGCCTCCTCCTCGCGCGGCCCGAAGTAGTTGGTGTGAGGGTCATAGGAGTGCGCCAGCGAATCGAGGTACCACTGGAGCACCTCCTTGGACTCAAACTGCTTCAGGTTGCGCATCACCCGGTTGTAGCGGCGGGTCAGGGTCTTCACGATCTCGTCGTGGCGATCTCCCTGGAGGTTCGCCTCGAAGTAGGTCCGAAGGTCGCCGGGCCCACGGAACTTGCCGGCCTCGGCCAGCTTGGCCACGACGGGCGATCGGTTGGTGGACAGGTGCGCGTGGAGACGGATCTCGAGGTCGGCCAGGTAAAGGTCGGCCACCTTCTTGCCTCCGGAAAAGAGCGGCTTGGCGGGCTTCTTCGCCTCGGCCGGCTTGGGTGGATTCGAGGCGGCCGCATTGGTGGCCGCACCCGGGGCCTCCGCATCAGGCGGCTGGGTCATCAGGATCCACACATTGGTGGCCATGGTGGCGAAGTCCCGGTTGAGCTTCTCGGAGAGGTACTCGAAGCGCAGGCGGTCCTTCCAGAGACCCTGCAGCTCGGCCTGATCCCTGGGGCGGGCGGCCTCCTTCCGGTTGAGGAGGATCCTCGTGTCGGCATCGAAGGTGAACTTCTCGGTCTTGAGCAGCGACTGGACGAGGGCGTATTGCTGGTCGATCCGCTGAAGATAGCGGTTGAAGATCTCGTAGGCCGGACGGGTGTCACCCCGGCGGAGCGTGAGGTCGTCGAGCTGGTGGCGGTAGGCGGCAAACTCCTCGTAGTCGGCCGACGTGAAATACAGGCGCTGCGGGTCGAGCGATTCCAGATACCGCTCGAAGAAGCGCTCCGACACACGGTCATCGAACTCCTTCCGGAGGAAATGGGTCCTCTCGATCATCCGGGCCGCCAACCGGGCGATCTCGCCGCTGGACTCCTCCGGGGCGAGGGTCTTGGGATCGGTGAACTTCGAGGGAAGCACCCCGGTGTCCGGAGTGGCGGCATGGAGCGCCGGCGAGGGCGCGGCCAGATCGCCCGACGATTTGCCCGAACCTTTGGCCGCGGGGGAGTCCTTGGCGAGGCCACCGAACTGCAGGCAGAGGCAGGCCAGAAGCGACAGCACCCTATGTTTCATAACGGTTACTATGGTTTGAGACTCGGGGTTTGCCAACCGAAGTTGCGGGTGCGGAGCCGGCGTCGAACGGGGGGTGGGACTCGCGATCCCGGGACGCCTCAGCCGCCCGAGGGCGACCGCGGTTTCCAGACATAGCGGAACATCAGCACCCGCAAGGCCGCCGTCAGGGGGATCGCCAGGATGCCGCCGAGCAGGCCACCGAGAAGCGTGGTGCCGACCATGACCGCGATGATGATGGTCAATGGATGCAGCCCCACCCGGTCGCCCATGATCTTCGGCGAGATGACCAGGCCCTCGAGCGTCTGGACCACGGCGAAGACCGCCAGCACCTGGGCCGGCAGGACCCAGTCGCCCGAGCTGGCGAAGCCCACGACCAGTGCGGCGACACAGGTGGTGATGGCCCCGAGGAACGGGATCATGGTCAGCACGGTGGCCATGAGCCCGATGATGAAGGCGTAAGGCAGCCCGATGAGCAGGAAACCCAGCGTGTAGAGCGCCCCGTCGCAGATGGCGACCAGGAGCTGGCTGCGGAAGAACACGATCAGGTAGTCGTTGATGGACCGGAGGATGAACACCAGCTCGTCCTTGAACTCCGAGTTGCGCACCGGCAGGTAGTCGGTCCATTCCCGCTCGATCCCGCGCTTCTCGAGCAGGAAGTAGAACGCGTAGACCGGGACCAGGAACAGGCCCGCGAGCATCCCGAACCCACCGCTCACCTTGCCCAACTGTTCCAGGAGCCAGGATCCTCCCGCCGGCAGAAGGTTGACCAGCCAGGCCGAGGCGGCCTTCAGCGACACGACCGCCTGGGGATCGGGCGGCCGGGAATCGCCCACGGTCGGGGTGGGATCCGGGCCCCGGTTGGTCGAGGCACCCGTCGGGGGCAGGGCCGAGCGCAGCTCCAGCAGCTTGCGGACGAGCACCGGCGGGTTGGTGCTCCAGGACTCGACCTCGTGCTGGAAACGCTGCCGGTATTGGGGCACCCGCTCCGCGAACTGCCGGGTCTCCCGGAAGACCTGCGGGATGACGCTGGCGAAGACACCACCCATCAGGACCAGCGCCGTCGCGAAGACCAGCGCGATGGCGCGGGCCCGCGGGAGCCCACGCCGCTCGATGAGGTCCACCAGCGGATCCAGCAGATAGGCCAGCACCCCCGCCAGCGCCAGCGGCCACAGGACCGGAGAGAGCACCCTGAGCACCTGGCCGATTCCCCAGATGGCCCCGGCGATCAGGGCCACGAGCACGGCGACGGCCAGGGCCGTCGCGATGCCCCAGAGGAGGCGGACCTGGGTCGGGTGCGGAGGCGGCAGGGAGGGGTTCATCGGGGCGCTGCAGGTCGGGGTGTGGAAGGGACCCGGCGGGTCGGACTCAGGCCATGGCACGGGCCTTGTCGGCGGCGGCGCGAACGGCCCCGATCAACGCCGCCCGGACCCCACCCTTCTCGAGCGCGTGGATGGCCTCGATGGTGGTGCCGCCGGGGCTGCACACGGCATCCTTGAGGGCCCCCGGATGCTGCCCGGTCTCCAGCACCATCTTGGCGGCGCCCAGCAGGGTCTGGGCCGCCAGGCGCTGGGCGACATCGCGGGGCAGTCCGGCGGCGACACCGCCGTCGGCGAGCGCCTCGATCATCAGGAATCCATAGGCCGGGCCGCTGCCGCTGACGCCGGTCACGGCGTCCAGGAGTTTCTCCTTCACCTCTAGGGCCAACCCCACGGATCCGAGGAACGACTGGACCTGCCCGGCGTCGGCCTGGGTCGCGCTGGTCCCGACCGAGAAGGCCGAGGCGCTGGCCCCGACGAGGGCCGGGGTGTTGGGCATCACGCGGACGATCCGGAGGCCTTTCGGCGCGGCCCCTTCCATGCGGGCCAGGGTCACCCCGGCGGCGATGCTGACCACGAGGTGCCTGGACACCTCCCAGAGGTGCGACAACTCCGAGAGGAGGCCCACAACCTGGTCGGGCTTCACCGCCACCACCACGAGGTCGGAGGCGGTGACGACCTCGGCGTTGCCACCGGTGACCCGGGCACCGGTGGCCTGGGCGAAGGCCTCGCGGGCGGCCGCGACCGGATCGCTGGCGATGACGTTCCCGGCGGGCACCACCCCGGCCTGGATCACCCCTCGGGCCAGCGCCGTGGCCATCTTGCCGGCTCCCAGGAAGCCGATCGAAACACGATTCATGCGCCCGTGTTCCTACCAGCCACCGCACGGGCCGGACATGGGAAAATCGACGGACCGTCTCCAATCGGCACCCGGCCGCCCGGAGGTCACCGGCGACCGCCGCCCTGCTCAGCGGGGCTCGCCGCTGCGGGCCTTGACCCAGTCCCAGTCGGTCGTGGGAGTGGCCGCGAAAATGCCCCCCGCCCCGCCCCGCACGTTCGGACGCACCGTCCCCTCGGGTCCAAGCACCTGCCAGCGGTGGCCTTCGGCATGCCCGTCGAGGTAGGTGAAGAAGGCCGAGCCCGAGTGGTAGGAGGCCGGCAGGTTGCCCCACTTCGGGGCCTCCTCGAGTCGGTTCATGAAGAAGCCGTCGTTGATCGTGTCCGGGTGTTCGTCGAGGAAGGCGAAGAGCGTGGCCGGGGACCCCGCGTCGGAATCCTTGAAGACCTGGCGATACGACGGATTGAAGCGGTTGGTCAGCTCACCCGGATCGCCCACCAGCGAGTTGAGCGCATAGCTGCGGATGCGCAGGCCGTTGTCGGCCCGGGACTGATCCGACGGGCAGCGGAACACCGCCGTGCTGGAGAGATGACGCGACAGCAGCCCGCTGGCCAGGAGCGCCAGGTTGGTGTTGCCGTCGCTGCCCGTCCAATCCATGACGTTGTTGGCCCAGGAGTTGGTGCGGGCGCGCGTCTCGCCGACCCCGTGGTTGTTCACGTACCGGTCGCGGTGGTCGTCGGAATAGATCTGGAGGGCCGTCTGCAACTGCTTGGCGTTGTTCAGGCACACCATGCCGGCCGCCTTGGACTTGGCCCGGGCCAGCGCCGGCAACAGCAGGCCGGCGAGGATCGCGATGATGGCGATGACCACCAGCAGTTCGATGAGGGTGAAACCGCGGGAACGCATGCCCCGACGCTGGGCCTTGGCGGCCCGCAACGGAAGCCCCAAGCGCAGGCCCTGTCTCCGCGTTCACGCCCGGGATGCACGACACCCCGCAGGACCGCAAGGATCCATCGCCGACGGAGCTCTCCTGCCCGGCCCGTGGGCCGGCACCGGCGGACCGGCCGTCCACGGATCGCCTCAGCGCCGGGCGGCGGACACCCCGTTGGTTGCCATCGCCGTGGGGCCAGTGAGCCAGCGCGCCGGGTCCGTGTCGCCGCGGATCCAGTCGACGATGAGGCCGATGTCCCGCTCCGTGAGCCGGCCTTCCTTGAGATAGGAGGGCATCCGGTCGTTCCTCGAGCCGTAGAAGTCGACGTGGGTCGGATCGCCAACCAGGCGGATCATCCAGTCGCGCGAGGCCCAGCCGGTGAGGGTCGGTGCGGTCGCCTCCTCGTCCGGTTTCCGGAAGGCATGGCAATCGGTGCAGCCGAAGGTGGTGGCGACGTGGCGACGGCCCGCCTCGACCAGGGTCGTGCGATCGGCGGCTCCCGCCCGGTCGGCCGGCAGGTCGGCCTCGGCGACCACCGCCGCGATCATCGCCTCGAGCGCCACGGGCTCCGAGGCCTGGAGCTTGGGCAGCTTCTCGCGGACATAGCGCACCATCTTGCCGGCCCGGAACTTCGTGCCCCCGTAGTAGGCGCTGTTGGTGATGGTGTCGGCCTGGAGCAGGCCCCGGAGCCATGCGGCGGACCCGAATCCCCGGAGGTCCGGGGCGCTCGGGGGCTCGGCCGACACGATGCCCAGCCCGTCATGCCCGCCATGGCGGTGGCACGATGCGCAGTGCTGGGCGAAGAGCCGGGGGCCGACCGTCGCCGGGTCCTGCTTCAGCAGCGACGCCGCACCGTCCCGGGGAATGCCACCGGCGGCCCGGATCAGGGTGACCATCCGGTCGGCCTCGGTACGGGCCTGGGCCACGGCCGCCTGGAAGCCCGGGTTCGCGGCGTCGCTCCGCAGCGACTGCACCGTCAGCAGGGTGGCCCCGACGAGGATCGCCGCCAGGAAACCGAGGTTGAACCGGTGTCCGAGACGCCAGTTGCCGAGGAGGGGCATGGCCGAGAGGACGCCCATCACCAGGCCCGGGATGACGATCGCGCCCACGAGTTCGCCATGATGACCGAACCACTGGGTGAGGAAATCCAGCTTCAGGAACTCGAACAGGAACAGGAAATACCACTCGGGGCGGGCCGCATTGAACGGCTGGGTTGGGTCGGCCGGGGCATGCAGCTCGGCGCCGTGGTGGCGCTCCGTGAGGTAGACCACCGTCGCCAGCACCGCCAGGCAGGCCACGCCGTCCATCAGGACCTGGTCGGGCCAAAACCGCGCCTCGGGCTTCCGGTACGGCTGCTTGGCGGTGATGCCATGGCGCCGGAACAACGCCACGTGGGCGGCGATGGCCACGATCATCAGGCCAGGCAGCACGCCGGCATGCAGCGCGAAGAAGCGCGTGAGGGTGTGGTGGCCATAGTCCGCGCCGCCGACCACCAGCTTCTGCAGCGACGGGCCGATGACCGGGACGATGCCCATGAGGCTCGTGGCCACCTTGGTCGCCCCGAAGCCCTTCTGGTCCCAGGGCAGCAGGTATCCGGTCAGGCCCAGCCCCAATGTGAGCATCAGCAGCACGATGCCGAACCAGTAGTTCACCTCGCGCGGCGCCTTGTACGCCCCGTCGATGATCACCTGGAGCAGGTGGAGCACGAGCAGCACGTGCATGGCCTGGGCCACGAAATGGTGCAGCCCCCGGAGGAACCATCCGCCGGTCATCTCGTGCTGGATGTAGTACACGCTCTCCCAGGCCGAGTGGGCGCTGGGGCTGTAGGCCATCCAGAGCACCACCCCGGTGAGGATCTGGACGAAGAAGCAGAAGCTCAGCGTGCTGCCCCACACGTAGCGCCACCGCGCCCCGCCCGGGATGCGCTCGAAGAGCACCTCGTGCAGGAGGCCCTGCAGGCCGGTCCGCTGTTCGATCCAGTCGATGAGCTTCTTCATGTCAGCGCCACCTTCGCCTGGATGCCTGGGCGGAAATTCTGGAACCGCAGCCACACGGACCCGCCCCGCACCTCGACGGCCAGGGTGTCCATGGGCCTCGGGCTCGGTGAGCGGGGATCGTTGATGGAGCCATCGACCGCGAAGGTGCTGTCATGGCAGGGGCAGAAGAACGCCCTTCGGTCGACCTGGTAGTCGACGAAGCACCCGGCATGCGGGCACACCGAATGGAGCGCGACGACCTCCGCCGGGCCGGTGCGGCGCAGGTACACGACCCCGACCGGCACCGCCGACTCCCGCGTCCAGGCGTCCGAACGCGACGTGACGACCGAGATCCGGACCGGCGTGCCGTCGGCGGGGATGCTGGCAACCTCGGCCACCTGGATCCAGTCGCCGCCGCCGGCACCCCGCGTCAGCGGATCCAGCCAGGCGATGAGGCCCGAAACCAGCGGTACGGCCCCACAGCAGGCGCCGACGGTGCACGCGGCGGCTCCGGTGAGGAACTCACGACGATTGCGTGAAGGGATTCCGGGATCCGACTCCATGGAGTTGACGAAGCCCCGGCCCTCCCGGGGTTCGGGAGGCCGAAACCGGCGCATCCTCCCCCGGCCTGCGGATTTTTCCAGCCGGAACGCAGGGTTTTTGAGCTGGCATGGATTGGCGCTTGACTTGCCCGGATGATTCGGGCTTTTAGGCCGGGTTCTTTGACCGGGCCGGCCGATAACCGGTCGGCCCATCATCAAAACACCTTTGGAAGTGCGGGAACGCCGTGGGAATCGGCGACGGTTGCGCCACTGTATCAGGCTACAACCCCCCTGGTCGGACAAGACAGCCACTGGACGCAAGTCTGGGAAGGCGGGGGAGAGGATCGAAGCCTGGAGTCAGGATATCGCGCCAGGGGTGCTCGTCGGGTCCCGGCCCCGTGCCCGGACCGCTTCGCCGCCAAGCGAAGGATGAGGCCAGCCATGCCGGCTCGTTTTGCCGGCGTGGGAACATTCCAGAATGTCTGACGCCTTCATTCCCTGTTTCGCCGGTGGATGGATGGCGTCGTTTTCGTTTCAGGCACCCGGTGTTTCACCGGAGGTCCGGGGCGTGCGCGCCCCCGTTTCCGGCCTGGTCTCCATTGACCCAACCCGCCCGCCGTGGAACCCGGCGGGCGATTGCCGTGACCAGAGACCATGCCGAAGCCCACCCAACGTCCGTCGCCGATCCAACCGCCATCGAGCGGGCCCACGCCCGCTTCCCTGAACCCCGGTCCCCTTCGGACCGCCTCCGCCGCCTTGCTGGGCCTGATCCTCGCCACCCCGCACCTGGAGGCGCAGCACGCCTCCACGGTCGTCGACTACCGACCCGGCACCGGATTCTCCCCGGGCTACACCAACGCCGCCGCCGCCCTGGGCGCGCCCTCCCGCGTGACCCCGGGCGACTTCGGGGGGCCGGTGACGCCCTTCGCCCCGCCCTACACCCGCGAGCAACTCGTGAGCATCGGCACCGGCGGCTCGTTGACCCTTCGGTGGGACACCCCGATCCGCAACGCCGCCGGCAATCCCTTCGGCCTCGACTTCACGGTCTTCGGCAGCACGGGTTTCCTGATGACCAATGAGTTCGACGCCAACTGGAACCCCATCGGCGCGCCGGCCACCGACGGATCGCTCTTCAATCCCAACCCGGGCACCCAGCGCCTCAGCGTGAGTGCCGACGGCTCCACCTGGTATGTCCTCGACCCGGCCCGGGCGCCGAAGGTGGACCACTACCACCCGACCGACGGTTCCGGGGACTTCGGCATCCCGATGAGCCTGTCCCTCCAGCCGGCGGACTTCGCCGGCAAGACGCTGGACCAGATTCGTGGGTTGTATCGGGGGGCGGCCGGCGGCGCAGCCTTCGACCTCGACTGGGCCCTGGACGCCACCGGCAAGGCGGTGACGCTGAGCGAGGCCTCGTTCGTCCGCATCGATGTCCTGACTGGCAAGGCCGACATCGACGCCTTGTCGCTGGTGGCCACCGTTCCGGAACCCGGGACGTGGGGGTTGATGGCCTCGGCTCTGGTCACCGGATGGCTGGGTCGCCGCATCGCCCGGAGGCACCCGTGAGCGACCGCAGGATGCCAGGTGCCGATGCCCTTGGGTTCGGGCCGATCCCGGCGGCAACCCGGCCGACCGTCGACGATTCCGTCTGCCCGTTGTGCGGCGGCGCCAACTCCTGCGCCCGGGCGGACGGGGGCGATCCCTCGCCGGGGCGCTGCTGGTGCGAATCGGTCTCCATTCCGGGCGAGGTGCTGGAGGGCATCCCGGCCGCCTCCCGGGGCCGGCATTGCCTGTGCGCCGAATGCGCCTCAGGGCCTGGGCCCGTCCAGGACAGTCCGGACACCGGGCCGGACACCTACCTCACCGAGGATGGGCGGGTGGTCTTCACCCGTGCCTTCCACCTGCGCCGGGGCCACTGTTGCGGCAGCGGTTGCCGACATTGCCCGTTCTAGTCGGCCATTCCCAACGAGGCGCCCCCTGTCGATGGTTCCCCTGCTCCCAGTCCGCATCCGATCGCTCGTCACCGCCACGGCCATGGCGGTGACGGCGGGTGGGGCATCGGCCGGCCCGGTCGGGGCGGCGACCGTCGAGGAGACCTTCGACACGCCGCCGGAGACCCGGGGATGGACTGTCTGGGGCGACGGAGCCCCCTTCGCCTGGGACCCTGTGGGCCAGCGCCTGGAGGTGGACTGGGATTCCCGCCGGCCGAACGGGTTCTTCGCCCTACCCCTGCCCTCGCCGCTGACGGCATCCCACGATTTCGGCTTCGCCTTCGACCTGACCCTCGGCTCGCATGCGGTCGGGGTGCTGCCAGGGCAGCCCGGCACCTTCCAGATCGCGGCCGGGTTGATCCGTCGGGCGGATGTGCTGGCCACGAATTACTCCCGGGGAGCCATCCCCGGGCCGAGGAACACCGTCGAGTGGACCTGGTTCGGCGAGGCGGGCGCCGTCTCGGCCTCGGTGTCCCCGGTGATCATCCCGTCCGACGGGCGCCTGCCCTGGGGCTATGCCGACAGCTTCGTCACGCTCGAGCCGGGTCGGCGTCACCGCTTCGAGCTGAGTTACACGGCCACCGATCGCACCGCCCGCCTCCTCATGGGCGTCGACGGCCAAGCCGGTCCCCTCCTGCAGGACGTGGTCCTCCCCGCCGGCTTCACCCGCTTCGAGGTCGATGCCTTCGCCATCTGCAACTATTCGGGGGCCGGCCAGCACCCGCAGTACGCCGGGTCGGTGTTGGCCCGGGGCTGGATCGACAACGTGAGGCTCACGCTTCCGGATCCACCGGCGCCGCGTCTTCGGCCCCTCGAAGGCGGCGGGGCCGCCTTCGAGGGGCTCGCCGGGTGGCGCTACCGGTTGGAGGCCTCGGGCGACCTGGCCCGGTGGGACCCGGTGACGGAGGTGCGCGCCGGGCAATCCGGCACGCTCGAGCTGAGGGACCTCCGGGACGGATGGTTCCATGTCCAGGCCTACCGGGTCGTCGCCTTCCCGCCATGAATCCCGACGGGAATCCACGCCGGGCGCCTCGGGCGGGCGCCTTCACCCTGGCCGAACTGCTGGTGGTCCTCGCCATCCTCTCCCTCTTGGCGGCGTTGATACTGCCCGCCCTGAGGAGGTCGCGTACCGCCGCCCGGGCCACCGTCTGCATCTCAAACCTGCGGCAGATGGGACTGGCCGCCCAGTTGTACTGGGACGACCACGGCGGCATCGCCTTCGTCGAGCGCGGGGCCCGGACGAACAACGGATGGAACTACTGGTTCGGCTGGCTGGAGGACGGACCGGAGGGATCGCGACGCTTCGAGCCAGCCTCCGGGGCGCTGTGGCCCTACCTGAGGCACCGCGGCGTCGAGGTCTGCCCCGCCCTCGACCGGAGCGATCCCGGGTTCAAGGGCAAGGCCCGGGGTGCGGCCTTCGGCTACGGGTACAACCTGAGGATCGGCACCCGGGGCGTCTCCGGCATCGCCATGGCCGGCGTGCGCGCCCCGGCCGAATGCGCCGTCTTCGCCGATTGCGCCCAGGTCAATGATTTCCAGGCCCCGGCCTCACCGGACCATCCCCTGTTGGAGGAATTCCATTACTTCGACCTAGAGGGACCGACCGTGCACTTCCGGCATGGCCTGCGCGCCAAGGCCTGGTTTGTCGATGGCCACGTGGCCGGCCACCCCCCGGCCGAAGGCTCCGAGGATCCGCGGCTTCCATCCGCCCACGTCGCGCGGCTTCCGGCGTCGTTGATCCTGCCGTGAGCCGGGGCGGCACTACTTGAGGAACACCCGACGGCCGCGACGCTCGCCCTCGGCCCGCACCAGGTCGGGATGATCCTTCAGCCACTTGACGACCGCCCCATAGGAGGCGCCCGTGGCCTCGCTGATGGCGACCTGGCTCAACCCCTTCGGCGCCTTCCGGAGCGCCTCGGGGATGCGGACGTCGAGTTCGGAGTCGCTCAGCCTAGGACGGCGATCCTCCCGGGGGGCATCACCGAGACCCACCTCGATGCCCAGTTCACCGCAGAACTGACGGAGCTTGGCGTCGATCGCGGCGATCTTCGTCTCGCAGGTACGTCGCTCGGCGATCCACGCCGCGAGGTCGTTGCCCGAGATGCGGGCCAGTTTGGCCTCCAGATCGCGTTTCTGCGCTTCGATGATTCTGTTGATGTCGCTCATGGTGTGGCGTTCGAGGGTTCCAAATCCCGGGATCAGGCCGGTGAGGATGGCGTTGAGTTCGGCCCTGGCCTTGTCCCTCGGTCCAGAGCCGGAGAAATAGGAGAAGAGCAACCGGTGGAGATGATGCTCCCCGAGCGAGGTCAGCGCATGCCTCCACTGCAGCGTCAGAGCGGAGAATTCGGCGGCGATCTGATCGGTGGTGGGCATTTGCAGGGAATCGGTATTCATGACCCCGTCCGAAGCCTCCCGACCACGGGAGGATCCTGACCAAGGATTCTTGATTCTGCGGCTTGGGCGATGGCAATTCAAGCCCTGCGACCGCTTCGCGCATCGCGCGCACGGCGCCCCCCAGGTCGCGCGCCCTGATCCATGGGGCGATTCCGGCCAGGCCCCCGGGGTCCCGCGCCCCGAAATGGCGCACGGGGTGCCTCCGCGGTCCGGAGACACCCCGTGCAGAGATCGATCCGCCGGGATCGGCCGGCGCATCAGGCACCGGTCACTTCAGGACGGCCTGGTGGAACTCGTACCAGTCGTCGAGGTCATTGAGGCTGATCGCGTCGGGCTTGACGGTGCCGTTGTCGGGGATGCCGTTGGCGGCGAGGATCGGTTGGCGCACCTCGGGCGTGTGGATGTAGCCCGCGATGGACACGTTAAGCTGGTGGATGTTGCCCGGAGTCAGGTTCACGCCGGGCTGCTTCTGGATCCATGCCTCGAACTGGGGATAGGTCGGACGCTGCTCCACGATGAACGTGCGGACGGCCTCGGTGTCGAGACCCAGGGCGCCGAGCACCATGGAGTCGTACCCCTTTGAGAGGGCCGGATAACCCGGGGCGATCTGTTGGCGGGCCTCCAGGGAGGCTTTGAGCCAGAGGCGCGGGAGGTGGAGGACACCCAGCGGGCCGGCGACGCCGGAGCTGATGAGGGGAACGTAGGTGGTGCTCATGGATGGAGGTGATGGTCGGGACCAGAACCTAGGAAGGGCCGGGGGATGGGGTCAAATGGCTTTCTTTCCCGACTCCGGCCAACCCGGGCAACCGGGATGGCACGGGCGTTGCCATCGGGCCACCTGGGGCCGATCCTGCGTCCATGACTCTCTTCGAGCGAATCATCGCCCGCCAGATCCCGGCCAAAATCCTCTTCGAGGACGAACACGTGCTGGCGTTCCATGACATCCAGCCGCAGGCGCCGGTGCACGTGTTGGTCATCCCCAGGAAGCCGATCCCTCGGATCGGCGAGGCGCTTCCCGACGACCAGGCGCTGCTCGGCCACCTGCTGCTCAAGGCGGCCGAGGTGGCCCGAACCCTGGGCCTTGAGACCAGCGGATACCGCCTGGTGATCAACCACGGCCGCGACGGCGGCGAAAGCGTCCCGCACCTGCATTGCCACCTGCTCGGCAAGCGACCGATGAGCTGGCCACCGGGCTGAACCCTGTCGGATCAGGCGGGCTTGGAGCATCCCCGCGGTGGGGCGCTTCCACGATGGGTCGGTGGAGCCACGGGTCCTGAGGGAACACGGCCTCCGTCCGCCCTTCAAAGCCTGTCTGATCAGACAGGCTCTCAGCAGGTCCCGAAACTCAGCAGGTCCCGAAGCGGTACTCGGTCCGGCTGTTGAAGACCTGGCCCGGCCGCAGCACGCAGGACGGGAATCCGGGATGATGGATCGCGTCCGGGAAATTCTGCGTCTCGAGGCAGAACCCGCCATGGGTGGGAATGGGCACACCTCCGGTGCACACCAAGCCCTCGGGCGCCCGGTTGAAGGTCCACAACTGCACGCCGGGCTGGCTGGTGTGGCACTCCATCGTGCGGCCCTTGCTGCGTTCGACGACGCGCGCGGCCAATCCCAGCGACTTGCCGCCGTGGCGCAGGACGAAGTTGTGGTCGTAGCCCGGCGGGGTCAGGCCGGTCCTCATCCCGCGCCCGCCGATGGCGGTGGGGCGGGTGAAATCGAGGGCCGTGCCGCGGACCGGCAGCAGCTTGCCGGTCGGGATGAGCGTGTCGTCCACCTCGGTGAACTGGTCGGCGGCGATCTCCAGCTCATGCGAGAGCACGTCGCCCCGCCCGGCGAGGTTGAAGTAGCTGTGGTTGGTGAGGTTGAGGATCGTGGGCGCGTCGGTGGTGGCGCGGTAGTCGATGCGCCAGACGTCGTCGCGGGTCAGGGTGTAGGTGACGGTGACCGTCAGCGCGCCGGGGTAGCCCTCCTCGCCCGCCGGGCTGGTGTACGAGAGGTCCATCGAGACCGCCTCGTGCGTGGTGCGGACCTCACCGGCGATCCAGAGCTTCTTGTCGAAGCCCACCAAGCCACCGTGCAGGTGGTTCGGGCCGTTGTTCACCGCGAGCACGTACTCTTTGCCGTCCAGCGTGAAGCGCCCCTTGGCGATGCGGTTGGCAAAGCGGCCCGCGATGCAACCGAAGAACGGGTGCCCCTCGAGGTACCGGCCCAGCGTCTCGAATCCGAGCACCACATTGCCCGGCTTGCCGTGCCGATCCCGGGTGTGCAGCTCGGTGACCAGGAGCCCGTAGTTGGTGAACTTGAGCGTGGTGCCGTTGGGGTTGCGGAAGATGAAGCGATGGGCTTCGCGGCCATCGGGCAGCGTGCCGAAGACGGAACGTTCGGAGGTCATGGGGGCGTGGGAACCTGGGTGCTTGTGGCCACCGCCGGTCGACACCGCATCGGATTGGCAACCGGCGGCCAGCAGCGGCAACGCACCGATCATGGGCAGGGCCTCACGGCGGGAGATGGGATCGTTCATGGTGGGAAGATGGATCGATGATCCTCGAAGGCCTGCGGAAGGCAATCTGCGTTTGAGGTCCTGCGGGTCTCGACGGCGCGGGCCACCACGGACCAACGCGAGTCGTCACACGACGCACCGACACGAAGGCCGGAGCCGCCCATCCAGGGCATGCTCCGGTCGATGCCGGGGGTGGACCCCGTGGATCGGGGTTCAACCGGGGCGCACCCCGGGTTTCAGCGGATGAACTCGTTGAAGATGGCCTCGAGCAGTTCCTGCCGGCCCGACTCGAGCCCGGAGACGTTGCCCAGGGCCAGCGCGTGCTTCTCGCAGTCGGCGAAGGAGGCCTTGCCGGCCTCGATCCGGGCACCGATGCCGGAGTCCCACGTGCGGTAGCGGTTCTTCACGAAGCCGTCGATGCGGCCGTCCTTGCGGATGGCGGCGGCGATCTTCAGGCCGCGGGCGAAGGTGTCCATGCCCGCGATGTGGGCGATGAACAGGTCGTCGGGCTGAAAGCTCTCGCGGCGCACCTTGGCGTCGAAGTTCACGCCACCGGTGGTGAAGCCGCCGTACTTCAGCACGGTGAGCATGGTCTTGGTGGTGAGGTACAGGTCGGTCGGGAACTGGTCGGTGTCCCAGCCGAGGAAGTAGTCGCCCATGTTGGCGTCGATCGAGCCCAGAGCACCGGCGGCACCGGCCACCTCGAGCTCGTGCTCCATCGTCTTGCCGGCAAGCCAGGCGTGGTTGACCTCGATGTTGAGCTTGAAGTGCTCGAGCAGGTCGTACTCGCGCAGGAAGTTCAGGCAGGAGGCCGCATCGCTGTCGTACTGGTGGCGGGTCGGCTCCTTGGGCTTGGGCTCGATGTAGAAGGGGTTCTTGAAGCCGATCTTCTTCTTGTAGTCGACGGCCATGTGCAGGAACCGGCCCAGGTGGTCGAGCTCGCGCTTCATGTCGGTGTTGAGCAGCGTGGCGTAGCCCTCGCGGCCGCCCCAGAACACATAGCCCTGGCCGCCCAGCTCGTGGGTCCATTCCATGGCCTTCTTGACCTGAGCTGCGGCGAAGCAGAACGCGTCGGCGTTGCAGCTGGTGGCCGCACCGTGCATGTAGCGCGGGTGGACGAAGTTCTGGGCCGTGCCCCAGAGCAGGCCGATGCCGGTGTCCTTCTGGAGCTTCTTGAGCTCCTGGCCCACCGCGTCGAACTGGGTGTTGGCCTCCTTGAGGTTCTTGCCGTGGGAACCGAGGTCGCGGTCATGCCAGGCGTAGTAGGAGACACCCAGCTTGGTGGCGAACTCGAAGAACGCACGGGCGCGGGTGATGGCATCCTTGGTGGAGCATTCGCCGGTGTTCCAGGAGCGCTCGGCCGTGCCCCAGCCGAACATGTCGCCGCCGGTTCCCCGCATGGTGTGCCAGTACACGGCCGCGAAGCGCATGTGGTCGCGCATCGTCCTGCCTTCGACGACCTCGTCCGCGTTGAAGTGCTTGAAGGCCAGGGGATTCCTGGAATCCGGACCTTCGTAGGCGATCCGGCCGATCTTCGGGAAGAACTGCTTGCTCATGTTGGTTCGCTGAATGGACCCGGCAGGCTACGCACGGCCCCGGGGCCATGGAAAGCCGATAAGGATCCGCACTGGCGGTGCGGTGTGCCGGGCACGGCGGGCGGAGACGGCGGTGCCATCAGGGGCGCGCGGGATCGAGCAGCAGGTGCCGCACGCGCTCGGCGCACAGCGGATGGTTGTGGCCGCTGTGGCCGCACGGGATCACCGTCTCGGGGACGCCCTCAAGATGGCTGCTCCGGTAGGGCACGACCCCATCGCTCGACGCCTCGGGTGTCCCGCACCCCTCGAGACATCCGATGATGCTGGCCACCCGCACGCGCGGATCCATCGGCAGCTCCTGGAGCAGGCGGGCCGTGTCGCCGTCCGGCTGGAGGGAATCGATGCTGCTGCCCGGCATCAACCGGCCCCGCAGGGTCAGGGCATCCGGGTTGAGGGTGACCAGGCCTGCGGTCGTCTCGAGCGCGGTGATCGGCAGACGCGCGACGTACCGCGCGAAGCGGCCCGGCCAGTCGGTCGCCAGCGGGCTGCCACCATGCGGGACGCAGATGAAGACCACCTGCCCCACTCGGGGATTCGGCTCGAAGAAGAACATGTCGCGGACCAGCCGCCGTTGGGATTCCTCCAGCCGCAGGGCCTCCACCGGCCGGGTGAAGTAGCGCCGGTAGAGACCTTCGCCTCCCCGGACGATCTGCAACCGGGACAGCAGCCCTCCCATGCTGTGACCGACGAGGATCATGCGGTGGAGGTTGGTGTGCACCCCGTCGGGATCCATCCGCCGCTGCCAGTCGGCCAGGCTTTGGCGCAGCCGTGTCGAGGACCATTGGACCGGGGTGCTGCTCGGATACTGGAACACCAGGAACTGGTACCGCCGGCGGATCTCCGGATCGGCCAGGAGCGCGGCGTGGAGGAACCGCCAGGTGTTGGGCTCGCTCAACAGGCCATGCACCAGCACCACCGGGATCCGGTCGGTGTCCGGGGTCTCCAAGGCGTGCAGACCGGTGTCCTCGGAGAAGCGATCCCCCTGGAGGAAGCGCCTCAGGCCGAGGCTGAGGAGGTTCTGGCGGTCGAGTTCACGGGTGCGGACGGCGAAGGGGGTGGCGAAATCGCCGGCCAGCGGCTGGGAACGTCCGGCGATCTCGAGGAACTCGGTGCGCCTCCGGTCGTGCAGGCGGAAGGCGACGGTCCGCATCGGCGCCGGCGGGCCGAAGTCGACCGTCAGGGTCAGGGGAACCCAGGTGCCCGGCGGTGGGCCGAGGCCTCCAGACGCCGCGGCAAGGCCCGGACGGGTCGGGGCGGTCCCGACCTTTCCGACGCAGGCCGCCCCCCACCCGGGCACCGGACCGATCGCCGGGCCATCGCGGATCCGGAACCGGTCGACCGGCACCACCCTCTGCCACGGGGTCGGATCTTCGCCGGAGGCCGGAAGGGGTTGCCGATCCCACTGATACCGGCGGGTCGGCCCCGGGACGAAGACGGGCGCCTCCGGGCGGGAATCCCAGAGGGCGCTGCCATGGCGATCCAGGAGCCTCGACAGCGCGAAGTCCTGCGCCCGCCGGGCGAAGTGGCGATCCTCCTCCTCCTCCTCGCCGGCCGCGCCGGGATCCAACCCTAGGTCGGCCGCATGTTCGGCCGCACACAGGTAGAACCCGTCGACGTCGCCCGCCCGGTCCCCGCGCCGTTGCGCCTCCATGCCGGCGGCCAGCGCCAGTTCCACCAGTGCGCGCCGCCCCGCCGGTCCGGTCAGGGCCGGCTCCAGATCCCGCAGGGCCGCCGCGGGCCGGGCGCGCCAGAGGCTGCCCCAACCCCGCGCATCGAGGAGCGCCTGGCTGGCGCGGCTGAATTCACCGGGGCCCCAACCGGGCGTGGGCCCGGGTCGAAGCGGCTGGACCGGGACGGCCGAGAAGGGGCTCGCGCACCCGGCCACCCACCAGAGCAGGACCACACACCAGGCGGTGTGGCGTCGGGAGGCGGTCGTGGGAGGCATCGGTCCTTGTCTAGCCGGTCCGGTTGCCCGGGTTCAAGGCGGTCGAGGCGGGCCCGGGGCGCGCCGGCTCCGCGGGACGATCCCGCCAGTCGAAGACCAGCTGCCGTCCGCGGGTCTCGACCAGGCCGCCGACCCCGGATCCCAGCAGGCGCAGGGGGCGATCCACCAGCCGGTGCCGCGCCAGGAGCCAGCAGGCCAGCCGGTACAGGTCGCGGGCCTCGGAGACGGGCTCGTCGAAGGAGTACTGTCGGGTGAGGGTCGAGAAATCCCCGTAGCGCACCTTCACCTGCACCGTCTGCGCGGCCAGTCCATGCCGTTGCAACTTGGCGGCGACCTCGGCCGCCTGCTCCTTCAGGATGGCCCGGAGGGTCGGCCTGTCGGCGGTGTCGGCCGGGAGGGTGGTCTCGCTGCCGATGCTCTTGACCGTGTCGTCCTGGGAAAGCGGACGCTCGTCGATCCCGAAGGCGAAGGCGCGCAGGACGGGACCCCAGGATCCGACCAGGGCCTTGAGGTCACCGGGATGGTCCTGGAGGTCGCCCACCGTGCGGATCCCGGCCCGGAGCAGCACCTCCTCGGTCACCCGGCCGACCCCGTGCAGGGTGCGGGCGGGAAGCGGGCGGAGGAAGGCCGCACGGTCGCGGTCCGGGATCAGGATCAGGCCGTCTGGTTTGCCCCAGTCGCTGGCCACCTTGGCCATCAGCTTGTTCGAGGCGATGCCGATGCTGGCGGTGAGCCGGCGCGCGGCACGGATCCGGGCCTTCAGCGCGCGCGCCCAGCCGACGGTGGCGACCAGGGCCTCCTCGGAGTCGGTCGCCAGCCGCAGGCCGGAGGCGTCCAGGTAAGCCTCGTCCACCGAGACCTGCTCGATCTCGACGCCGCTGGCGGCCACCAGCCCGAAGATGGCCCGGGACTCGTCCCGGTAGCGGTCCATGCGGGGCGACAGGAAGATTCCCTGCGGACAAAGCCGGCCCGCGGTCCGGCTGGGCATGGCCGACCGCACCCCGAACCGCCGCGCCTCGTAGCTGGCGGCACAGACCACGCCCCGGGAGGCGGGCGACCCACCGACGATCACCGGCAGGCCCTGCAGCTCGGGACGATCGCGCTGCTCGACCGCCGCGAAGAACGCGTCCATGTCCAGATGGAGGATGACCCGTGGCGTCTCCATGTTCGGGGGGACCATCCGGGCCGGGCCTGCCCTCCCCGGGGAAGTGGCCGGACCTCAGCGCTTCTTGGAGCTGAAGCCCTTGGGCAGGTGCGGCGCCCCGGGATCGGGCTCAGGCCCGGTCTCGGTCGCCGGCGGCGGGGCCTGGGGGATCTCGGCATCCTCGGGGACGCCGAGGCGGGCCCGCGCCTTCTTGGCGGCACCCGTCTCGGGGTACTCGCGGAGGATGCGCTCAAGCAGGGCCAGCGCCTTGTCGGGTTGGTTCATCTTGCCCGAGTACAGGTTCGCCAGGTGGATGGCGGTCCAGCCCCACTTCTCGCGGCTCAGGCGCTTGGTGAGCACCTCCTCGAGTTCCAGGGTGGCCGCCACGTAGTTGTGGAGGTCCTTCTCGTAGATCTCGGCGATGCGGATCGCGGCGTACTGCTCCGACGGATTCTTGTCCAGGTACTCGCGCATCTGCCGGATGGCCTCGAGATGGTTGCCGTTGGCCCATTCGGCCTCGGCCGCCTCGTACTCGGCGTCGGTCGCGGCCGGGGCGTTTTCCGACAGCACCACGTCGCCGGTCCGCCGGGATAACCAGCGGGACACCTCCCAGCCCAACAGTCCGGCCAACCCGAGCAGGGAACCCACGAACCCGGCCAGCCATGGAAAGCCCGAACCCTTCATTGCCGGGGCCTTCCGGGCGGGTCCTGAAGCGGGCGCGTTGCTGGCCGTTCCCGTGGCGAGGGCGGAACCGTTGGTTGCGGAACGGCCTGCGCCCAGGTTGGTCTCCGACCCGGCGGGGCCCGGCGCGTTGGTCCTCGAGGCGGCCGGGGTGTTGGTCGACGGCTCGGATCCCGGATCCACGGCGGCCTCGGCCGCGGCCCCAGGCGCCTCGAGCCCGGCCCGCCGGACCTCCGCCCCGGCGTAGCCCGCGCGGAAACGCTGCAGGCACAGGGAGGCGGAAAGGAACAGCAGCACCGCGGCGAATCCCTTGATCCAGGAGCTCATCGTTGGGGTCGTGGTACCGCCCCGACGCCGATTCGAAAAGGGGAAAGCGACGCGCCGGCCGGGGTGGTCGGCCTTGGCTTCCCGGCGGCTTGGGCTTGAATCCCGGGCCCGGTTCAAGGCCTGCTGCGTTCTCCAGACCATGGAATGGTTCGAGACACCCCAGCCCTCCTCCCCGGCCGAGCCCCTCGCCTGGGACGAGGCGTTCCTCGAGCGGGCGGAGGCCGGCCGCGGCGGACCGGCCCTTTGGTTCTGGGAGGCGACCTCCCCCTGCGTGGTGCTGGGGTATGGGCAGCAGGCGGCGATCGAGGCCGACCTTGACGCCTGCCACCACCACGGGGTGCCGGTGCTGCGACGGTGCAGCGGCGGAGGGGCCGTGCTGCAAGGCCCCGGGTGCTGGAACTACGGACTGGTGCTCCGCGTCGCCGAGACCGGACCGCTGTCCACGATCCCCGGGGCCAACGCCTGGATCATGGAACGGAACCGGTCCATCCTCCAGAGCCTGCTGGACCGGCCGGTCACGATCGAGGGCCACACCGATCTCGCCGTCGACGGCCGCAAGTGCTCCGGCAACGCCCAACGCCGGCGGCGCCACCACCTGCTCTTCCACGGGACCATCCTCCACGGCATCCCGCCGGGGTTGATCTCCCGCTTCCTCCGGTTTCCATCGGCCCAGCCCGACTACCGCCGGGGCCGTCCCCACGCCGAGTTCGTGGGAAATGTCCCGACGGACCCGGACGCGTTGCGGGATGCCTGGATCCGCGGCTGGGAGGCCATGCCGGCAACCGGACCCTTCCCGGCCGGGGAGACCCTCGCGGCCATGGCGGAGCGCTATGGCGATCCGGCGTGGCATGCACGGCGTTGAAATCCTTGGGCCCCTGTTGGGCTTCAGCCACCCGCCACGATGCGGACGATCTCCAGCCGGTCGCCCGGCGCCAGCGGCCGTTCCGGGAACTCCGACGGGGCCACCGCCTCGCCATTGAGCTCCACCACGACGCTGCGCGGGGGGAGGCCGCGCCGGCGGAGGAACTGCTCGAGCGTGCACGGGAACTCGGCCGGAACGGGCTCCCCATTGGCGATGACCGACATGGGCGCAGCGTGGTGCCGGCAGACGGGATGTAAAGTCTTCCGGAAAGCCCCCCCGGCCTTCGGCTCCTTCCGCCCCGCGCCCTGCGCCACGGGCCTCCAGATTTCACTTCGGGCTTCCCGGTCCACCCACTAGCGTTGACGCGTGTCGCAGGATCCAATCCTCTCCCTCGACCTGCCCGGAATCCCCAAGGTGAAATCCGGGAAGGTCCGCGAAGTCTTCGATCTCGGGGACTCCCTGCTCTTCGTGGCCACCGACCGCATCTCGGCCTTCGACTGCGTCATGCCCAACGGCATTCCCCGCAAGGGCGAGGTCCTCACCCAGATCTCCTACTTCTGGTTCGACCAGACCGAGTCGTGGCTGCCGAACCACCGCCTACTCAAGGCCGACGATCCCCTGCCCGACCGCCTGAAGCCCTTCGCGGCCGTCCTGGACCGCCGGAGCATGGTCGTCCGCAAGACGAGGCCCCTGCCGATCGAGTGCGTGGTGCGCGGCTACCTGTCGGGCTCCGGCTGGAAGGAATACCGGAAGTCCGGATCGGTGTGCGGCATCGCCCTGCCACCGGGACTGCAGGAGTCCTCCGAGCTTCCCGAGCCGATCTTCACGCCCGCCACCAAGGCCGAGTCGGGCCATGACGAGAACATCCCCTTCGACGAGGCCTGCCGCCTGGCCGGACCGGAGATCGCCCGGCAGGCGCGCGACCTGAGCCTGCGGCTCTACACGTTCGCGCGGGATTACGCCCGGACCCGCGGCATCCTCATCGCGGACACCAAGTTCGAGTTCGGGATCGTCGACGGCCGACTGATCCTCATCGACGAGGTGCTCACCCCCGATTCGTCCCGGTTCTGGCCGGCCGACCAGTACGCGCCCGGACGCGGACAGCCGAGTTTCGACAAGCAGTTCGTGCGCGACCACCTCGAGTCCCTCGACTGGGACAAGACCCCCCCGGCGCCGGCGCTGCCCCCGGCGATCGTGGCCCGAACCCAGGCGAAGTACCTCGAGGCCTATCGACTGCTCACCGGTTCCCCGCTCTGAACCGACAGGCCGCCCCGACACACCCCACCCGCCGCCCCTCCCCTCCCGGACCCATGCTCAAGGCCTCCCACCCGACGGATCCCCTGCGGACCGATGGCCGATTCGCCATCGTCTGCTCGCGGTACAACGCCGAGTACACCGAACCGATGCTGGCTGCGGCCCGTTCGATCCTCGAGGCGGCCGGGGCCCGCGAGGTCGAGGTGGTCCGAGTGCCCGGGGCCTTCGAGATCCCGGTCGCCGCGGCGGCCCTGGCCCGGCGCCGGACGCGCAGACCCCGGGCCATCCTCTGCCTGGGCGTGATCTGGCAGGGGGAGACCACCCACGCCGACCAGATCGGCGGCGCGGTCACCCGGGCGCTGATGTCCATCGGCCTGGACACGGGGATCCCTTGCATCCACGAGGTGCTCACGGTGACCACCCGGGCGCAGGCGCGGGCACGCTGCCTCGACCCGGAGACCAGCCGCGGGGTCGAGGCAGCCCATGCAGCGCTCGAGATCTCCGAGGCACTGGCCGGGATCGCCGGCCCTTCCCGGGGTCGGCACACGGCCTGAATCACCCCACGACCATGGCCGCAATCCGCCCCCATCTGCCGCCGGACCGGCTGACCCTGGTGCTCGCGCTGGCGGTGCTCGGCTTCGATCAGGCCACCAAGTGGCTGGTCCAGCGGTCGATGGAGTTCGGCGCCGAGCGGACGATCCTCGAGGGCTTCTTCAAGCTGGTGCACTGGGGCAACACCGGGGCGGCGTGGAGCATCTTCCGCCACCACAACGACTGGCTGGCCGGGTTCTCGGCCCTGGCCATGCTGGCGCTCTGGCGCTGGCGCCGGCACTTCGAGTACGACCGCCGCCCCGGTCAGGTCGCCCTCGGCCTGCTCTTCGGCGGCATCGTGGGCAACCTGCTCGACCGGATCATCCACGAGCACGTGGTCGATTTCCTGCGGTTCTACTGGATCCGCCGCAGCGGCTCAGAGGTGGGTTTCCCCGCGTTCAACGTGGCCGACTCGGCGATCTGCACGGCGGTGGCCATCCTGATGATCCTCGCCTGGAGCGCGGAGCCACCCTCCACGGCGGGCCGGCCGGTCGGCGGCGGCTCAAAGCCATGAAACCGGTGCTGCTGACCGGACCCACCGCCTCGGGCAAGTCGGCGGTGGCCATCGAGCTGGCCGAGCGGATCGGCGGCGAGATCGTCTCCGTCGATTCGATGCAGGTCTACCGGGGCCTCGACATCGGCACCGCCAAGCCCTCCCCGGAGGAGCGGCGACGCGTCCCGCACCACCTGGTCGACGTGGTGGGCCTGTCGGAACCCTTCGACGCGGCTCGGTTCGTGGCCACGGCCCGGGAGGCGATCGACGACCTGTCGGTCCGGGGGCGCGTGCCCATCCTGTGCGGCGGCACCGGCCTCTACATCAACGCCTGGCTCGGCGGACTCGGCTCGGCCCCGCCGCCGGACCCGGCCTTGCGCGCGGAACTCGAGGCGACCGGGACGGATGCCCTGCTGGACGAACTGGCGCGCAAGGATCCGGCGACCCTGGACGAGATCGACCTTCAGAACCGCCGCCGGCTGGTCCGGGCCGTCGAGGTGATCCGCCTCACCGGCCGGCCCTTCTCGCTGCAGCGGGCCCGGTGGCCCGAGCGCGGCGGCACGCTGCTGGCCGGCCGCGCCTTCGGCATCGGGCGGGATCGCTCGGACCTCGTGGAGCGCATCCACCGGCGGGTGGACCGGATGTTCGGGGAGGGCCTCGTCGTGGAGACCGCCCGGCGGCTGACCGAGGGGCTGCGGGAGAACCGGACGGCGATGCAGGCGATCGGCTATCGTCAGGTCGTGGAGCATCTCGAGGGACGACGCACCCTCCGGGAGACCCGGGAGCTGGTCCAGTCCAAGACCCGCCAGTTCGCCCGACGCCAGCGCACCTGGATGACGGGCCAGTTGGATCTCGAGTGGCTGGAGGTCCGCCGGGACGAACCTCCGGGGCACACCGCCGACCACATCGCCCGGCGGCTCGCCGAAGGGTGGCCCCGGAGGGGATGCGCCGGAAGATGACCCGGAAGCCGCACGGGTCGAACCCCCTGCCCGTCCTGGCGGTCAGGGCTCGAGCACCCGGAGATCCACGATCTCGCCCGGCAGCACTGGGACGTTCGCAGGCAGGGAGACGAGGATCGGAAGGCCGTTCTCGGGCGCGGAGCGGGTGTCGCCCCCGGGCCCGGAGGCCGAGGAGGTCCTTGGCAACAACGACGGGAAGATCGGCTCCAACTGCGCGCCGACGCTGAGCACCTCGCCGACGCCCACCTCGCGGTTCCGGGCCCGGGACCGCACCTCGATCCTCGTCCCGGGACGGGCATCGATCTGCAGCGGCTGGCGGAGGAAGGCGACGACCCTCGAGGGCTTCTCACGGGAGACCGTCAGGATGGGTTCGCCGGCCTGCACGGTCTCGCCGGTCCAGCGGTGCACGATGCTCACGACCCCGTCGAACGGGGCCACCAGGTCGATCGGCATCAACTGGGCCTCGATCAGGTCCAGCGCGCGGGATTCCACCTCGATGGCGGCCAGCGTCGAGGAGGACTCCTGCCCCTCCGGCCGTCCGGCCGCCATCTGCTGGAGGCTGGAGCCGACCTGGTTGACCAGCGCCTCCAGTTCCTGCACGGCGGCCTCCTCGATCGCGGCATCCCTCCGGGAGATGTCGAGATCGTCCTGGCTCAACACCGGCAGCGCGCCGGAGGCACCCGGGGTCGGGACGCCGGAGCGCAGCTTCTCCAGACGCGCCAACTCGAGCTGCCGATAGGCGCTGCGTGCCTTGGCCGAAAGCCAGTCGACACGCTTGGACATCCAGTCGAGCCGGAGACCCTCGAGGTTCACCCGGCTGTTCTGCTTCCGGAGTTCGGAATCGTTGCCGGCCCGGATGAGTTCGATGCGCGCCTTGCTGAGGGAGATCTGGGCCTCGAGGACCCGGGGTTCCACCGTGATGACGCGGGCCAGCACCTGGCCGGCGACCACCCGCTGCAGGGCGTCGACCTGCACCTGGGCGAGACGACCCGGCCCGACGCTCGAAACCACCCCGCGCACCGACTCGGCCTCGCCCACGAGCGCAGCCGGGCCGACATGGCCCTGCCAGAGCCACAGGGTGGCTCCGAGCACCACCGCGAAGGCGAGGTAAGGGACCACCTGGATCCGGAATTCCCGGAACCGGGTGCCCGGCGGGGTGGGGATCGGTGGCAGTCCGCCACCTGGCCCATGGTTCGGTTGGTTTGGCATGCGACTAGACTTCCGATTCATCCTCCGCCTTGAGGCTCGTCACCCGGGACACCCCCGGGAAGGCCTTGAGTTCCGAGACCAGCTCCCCGGCCCGGGAGGCATCCCTCAGGAGGATGCGGTAGGAAAGATCGGTTCCATCCGACGCCGCACCGGCCCTCTGGCTGGCCAGATGGCTGCGTCGCCCGTGCCTCTCGAGCAACCCGGCGAGGCTGGGCAACTCGTCCAGCGGGCGGCCCCAGTGCAGGTTGAGGATGAGGTCGTAGCGGTGCCGGGCACCGAACGAGGTCCAGTGGAGGTAGAGCATGATCGCGGCGAAGACCAGGCAGCCCAGGATCGCCGTGCTGAACTTGCGCGTGCCGGCGGCCATGCCCGTGGTGATGCTGGCGAGGATGTAGGCCGTGTCGAGGGTGTCGCGGAGGATGTTCCGGAAGCGGACCACCGCGAACACGGCCATCATGCCGAAGACCATCAATAGGTTGTTGAACATCACCGCCATCACCAGCGCGACGATGACGCAGAGGATGACGAGGGAGTTGACGAAGGACCTCGAGTAGCTCAGGCCCGAATGGCAGATCATGTATACCCAGGCCACGACATGACCGCAGAGGAAGGCGATGAGCAGGCCCAGCACCATGCCGCCCAGGTCGTCGGGCGCGGTGCCGAAGTCACCCCGGATGAAAAGGTCCGCAACGTTCATGTGGCCAGGAGGCCGGGTTGTCCCAGCCGGTTCGCGAGGCGAGAGAGTCGCGCCTTCCGACGCTCCACCGCCAGTCCAACCTCGGGAAATCCTGCGCCCGTCGCGGGATCCCTCAGGAAATGGTGTTCACCCTTCACCGCGATGCCATCGGCATACTTGGAGGCCGATCCCGGCCGCAACCCGAAAACCCGGACCATGTCGGCGAACCAGTCCGGGAAGCGGCCGGTGAACTTCAGCTCGAGGACCACGAGGTTGCCGAAGACCGGGGTCGGATCGTCCATCTCGGCGGCGAAGCGGGCCGTGAACTCCGGCGAAATGAGCACGTTGCGGTCGAAGGTGACCCGGACCGAGTTGTCGTTCGGGCTGATCCAGGCCTCGCGGTCGTACGAGACGTGAGCCACCGGCATGGCCCGCTGGTCGCCGGCCAGCTCGATGAAGCGCTGCACCGCCACCAGTTGGCGCGCATCCTGGGTGACGAGTTCGGAGGCCTCGGGCAACTGTCCGGCCAGCACCGCCTCGACCGCGGGCCGGCGCACGCCGCACCGCTGCTTGAGGATGGCGTCGTTCATCCGGCGCTTGATCTCGAAGAACACCGGCGCCTGGGGGTTCTGGGTGTCGGCGTAGAAGCGCAACCGGAGCTTGTAGCGGTTCTTGTCGCCGTTGATCGTGCCCCGGTAGATGCGGAGGTCCTCGGAGTCGAGATAGAGGTTGTGGATCGAGTAGGAGAGGTTCGGGCGATGGGCGCCGTACTCGTCGATCTCTAGGTACGACGACACGAAGTCCCGCAGGGTCAATGCCAGCGCCTCGGGAATGACATACTTCAATTCCCACCGCTGCATCTGCATGTTGTCGGCTGACATCGTACGGTTCCAGACGCCCCTCTCCGGCTCAGGAATCCGGGCAGGCTAACCGATCGTCACCAGATTGTCACCAAGGCTGACGACCAGACACCAGACCCTTTGGGGCTGCGCTCCCCCGGGGCTTGCGTCTTGGAACAGTAAAACCACTAGCAAGTGCCGTGCCTGAGGCTTCACTCCTGCACCTTCGGCATCGTCCGGCCGGCATCAGTCCTTCCAGGCGTTGAGGACCGGGTCGCCATCGCCCCTCCGGTACTGGAACGGAACGCTGTCGACCACCGCCTCGATGAGGGCCGAGAAGCGCAGGCCGCGCTGCCGGACACGGGCCTCGATGGCGGCCAAGGCCGGGCGATCGTAGTATTCCAAGCCACGGCCGAGGGCGTAGGTCAGCACCTTTTCGCTCAGGCACCGGATGAAATCGGCTTGGCGGGCCTCGGAGAGCACCCGGCTGAGTTCCTGATGGTCGCTGAAGCGCTCGCCCGAAACCAGCTCGCCCCGCGTCTCGACCGGGGCGTCCCCGTCCTGTTCCCGGTAGCGTCCCACGGCGTCGAAGTGCTCGAAGGCGAAGCCGAGCGGATCCATCTTGGCGTGGCAGGAGGCGCACATCGGGTTGTCGCGATGGGCATCCATGCGCTGCCGGAGCGTGCCGTGGGTCTCCTTGGACTCGAGGGCGGGCACCCCGGGCGGGGGCGGCGGCGGGGGCGAGGCGAGGATGTTCTCGAGGATCCACTTGCCCCGCTTGACCGGCGAGGTCCGGTTGGGGTTGGAGGTCAGCGTGAGCACGCTGCCATGGGTGAGGACCCCGCGCCGGCCCGTGCCCGCGAGCGAGACCTTCTCGAACGAGGAGGCCCCCAGCGGAGCCGGCAGATCCCGGAGGCCATAGTGCCGGGCGAGGCGGTCATTGGCGAAGGTGTAGTCGGCCGTGAGGAACTCGGTGATCGGCCGGTCCTTCCGGAGGATGTGCTCGAAGAAGGCCTCCGTCTCGGCGCGCAGGGCGGCCCGGAGCGGCGGGTCGAAGTCCGGGAAGAGCCGGTCGTCGGGGGCGACGATGTCGAGCGTCCGCAGCTGCAGCCATTGGCCGGCGAAATTGTCGACCAGGGCCCTCGACCGCGGATCGGCCAGCATGCGACGGACCTGGGACCCGAGGTTGCGCCGCAGACGCCCCTTCCTGGCGAGCGTGAAGAGTTCCTCGTCCGGCATGGTGCTCCACAGGAAGTACGACAGCCTCGAGGCCAGCGCATGCTCCGACACCCGGTGGATGGCCCCCGGGTCGTCGGGATCGGCCTGCGGCTCGCCCCGGTAGAGGAACTGCGGGGAGACCAGCACGGCCGTGAGGACCTGCTTCACCGAGCCCTCGAATCCCTCGCCCTCACCCTGCGCCCGCGCGAAGAGGGTCATCAACCGGTCGATCTCGGCCGTGGTGGCGGGCCGGCGGAACGCCCGATCGGTGAACCGCTGAACGATCTCGCGGGCCACCCGGTTGGTGGTCCCGGGCGAGGGCTGCCTGAAGAAGATCCGCCGGTGCATCGCGTGCAGCGGAGGCACCTCGTCGGAATACGGACCCTTCACCTCGATGAACTCCACCTGCAGGTTCCGGTCCTCGATCTTCTTCTCCTTGAAGGTCTTGCCTCGCGCGTTGGTGCGCACCAGCTCGGTCTCCCGGTAGAAATCGTTCAGGAACGCCACCGACAGGCGATGGGTTCCGGCCTCGAGCCGCACCCGGTGCTCGTGGAGCTTGGGATTGCCACGTCCGCGGCGGACCTCGATCTGCTCCAGCTCCCGGCCATCGGCCCTGAGGGCCATCTGGACCTTCTCGTCGCCGGCCTGGTCCCCGTAGGCCTGGACCCGGAAGAGGTAGTCGCCGCCGACCGGGGCCGGGTAGGCCACCGACATCTCGCCCCGGGTCGAGAGCGTGGCGAGGGCCCCGCTGCCGGCATGTCCCTCGATGCGCGACGGGGCGAAACGGGTCGTCCTTGGGGGGATCGGTCCGGAGACGATTCCCCGGTCGAGGATGTCCTCGGCCGCCTGGAGGTACTTCTCGAGGAGCATCGGAGGGGTCGAGAGCACGTCCCCGATGTTGTCGAAGCCGTAACCGACGTCGTCCTGGGGGAAGTCGGCCGCGGGCTCGAAATCCACCCCCACCAGGTCGCGGACGGTGTGGTTGTACTCGACGCGGTTGAGACGGCGGAGGGTCACCCGGCCCGGGTCGGGCCGGTCGGGATCGACCGGGAAGAGCGTGCGGTCGATCCATCCGGCCAGGTGGCTGCGCTCCTGGGCCGTCGGCTGGACCTTGCGTTTTTTGGGAGGCATCTCGCCCGAACGCACGGTCTGGAGCACCCGCTCCCAGGTGCCCCGGTCGCCCAGCACGGCGACGAGGTTGGTGTGCCGGTCGAAGTTCACCCCGCCCTTCGATTCAGAATCCCCGTGGCAATCCCAGCAGTGCTCCCGGAGCACGGGCAGCACGCCCTCGCGGAACTGCCGCTCCACGGCCGGACGGTCCACGGCGAGGTTGGCCCGCGGACGCTGCCGGGCCGCCCCGGCCCAGACGGCCAGCGCCACGGGGATCAGCCACAGGAAATGAAGTTTTCGGATCATGCGCTTCCGTGGGACGCCACAAAGGGCGGCGTCCATTCATCGCAACCTCCGCGCAACCTCGCGGGGCGTCAACCACCCGGACGAGTGGAACCCGGGCTGCGCCTCCCGACGGGCCGGGCCGGGCCGGAGGGCCGGAGCCGACGCAAGCCCTCCAGGGCGGCCTCGCCCCCCCCCGATTCGCGCGCCGCCGCATAGTCGGCCAGGGCCGATTCGGTCTCACCTAGGAGTTCCCGGGCAAGGGCCCGGTCCAGCAACAGGGCGACCTCCGGGCGATCGGCCGGCATGCGTCGATCGATCTCGGCGATGGAGGCCCGGAGATCCTCCTCGGCCTCCGCGCGCCGGCCCAGGCCCTTCAGCGCCCGCGCCCGCCGGATCCGCCAGGTGCCCGGCAACCGGGAGGACCGGATCTCGGCCTCGATCCATCCGAGGGCCTTCGCCCATTGGCCGTCGTCCAGCAGCGCCTCCACGCGCTCGACCGCCAGGATCCCGGCTCCGGTCCTTCGCCGGCCCTCCTCCAGCCCGGTGATCCGGTCGCGGGCCAGTCCGAGTCGTCGCTGGAGCCCGCTGCGCTCCAGGTAGGCGGGGACCAGCGAGGGATCGCATCGGAGGGCCTCGTCGCAGTCGGCCAGGGCCTCGCGCCAGGATCGTCGCGCGGCGTGCGCCTCGGAGCGGATCATCAGGAAGGCCGCCCGCTCCGGACCCGCCAGCCCGGGCCGCCGCAGTGCCTGACGCAACGTCGACATCGCCTCGTCGACGCGGCCGCGGCGAAACTGGACCTGCGCCAGTTCCCGGAGCAGCAACGGATCGTCGGGATGCAGGCGGGCCGCCCGGCGCAGGTCCGTCTCGGCCTCGGCCCACCGCCCCAGCGTCCGGTACTCGATGGCCCGCTCCAGCAGCAGGTCGGCATTCTCGCCCCCCTCGGCCATGCGGCGCGACAGCTCCTCGATCTCGTGCTCCGGCCCCTCGTGGGCGAGGGCTACGAGGACCAGCCAACCGGCGAGGGCCGCGGCGAGGAGGCGCATCAATCCTCCATCCAGAGGCGTGCGTCCAAGCCGAAGTCGATCGCCCCGTCGGAGTGGGCATGGCACTCGATGGCGAGCACGTTGACGCCGTCGACCAGGTGTCGGTGGGCCGGTCCGAGCGGCAGGTACACGAACCCGGAATCCTCGCGTGGCTTGACTCCCTGCGCGTTGCGGCCGGAACTGCGGCCCACGTTGGCGCGGGCCACTTCCTGTCCGTTGACATGCACCACGATCCCGTCGGCATAGTCGACCCAGAGGCCGAGTTCGGTGACCTTGTCGGCCTGGGGCACGGTGAACTCGCGCCGAACGTAGAGGGAGGGCCGACCCGTCGTCGACGAAGGGTTCGCAGGCTTGAGCCGACCCCGACCCAGATCGAAGGGCGGCTGTCGGTCCGCCCAGCCGGCGGCGTCGAATCCCGCCCGGGTCCACGCGGTCCCCTGCGGATGACCGGAGGCGAGCTGGCTCCAGGTCGAGCCCTCGGGGATGAGCACCCGGTAGTCGAGCGGGGGCGGATGGGGAGTCTTGGGTTCCTTGGAGGGGGCCTTGTACTCCGGGGGCTGCCACGGCAGGGCCAACCTGCGGACGAGCCCGCCCCCCTCGCGCTTGACCAGGCTGAACCGGTCGCGTTCGAGACCGTCCCGGTTGATCATCCGGCCCACGAGGGTGTCCCCGTTCACATCGACGACGAGCGACCCGTGTTCGAGGATCGTCCGACGCATCACCGGCGAGGTGCCCACCCTGCCGAGACCGGCCCCCGAATGACCGGCGACGACCTGGACGGTGCCCTCGTGGGCCCGGAGGCCGGGACGTTTCTGGTAGGGCCCGTCGCCGGAGGGGTCGCCGTCGCCGTCATCGAGGATGAAGTTCTCGGCCACGGTCGCGCTGGTGGAGTAGGCCCCGTCCATGAGCATGGAACGCTCGTAGATGTGCGAGTGGCCCGTCAGCACGAGGTCCACCCCGCCGGATTCGAGGATCGGCAGGATGTGGTGTCGCATCTCGATGAGGTCGGCCTCCTTGTCGCTGTCGTGGCTGCCCTTGGTGTAGGGCGGGTGATGCCAGAAGGCGACCAGCCAGTCGGCCTTGGCCTTCTCGAGGTCGGCCTTGAGCCATTTGGCCATTGCGCCGGCGGGCTTCCGGTCGAGGTCGTGGGAATCGAGACAGATGAAGTGGAGGTTCCCATGGTCGAACGAGTAGTAGGCCTCGGTGCCCGAGGCCAGGCCGCCGGACTCGCCCCGGGTGGGCACGAGGTAGGCGTCGTAATAGGGGCCGATGCCGGTGCTGCCCTTCGAGGTGTGGCCTTCGTGGTTGCCCATGGCGGGCCAGCAGACCAGATGACGGAGGGTGTCCGCGTAGCTCTCGAAGAACCGGCTCTGGAACTCGACGTCCCGGCCGGTCCCGTAGGCCATGTCGCCCACGTGGATCCAGAAGTCGAGCGGCCGGCCGTCCTCACGCACCCAGCGCAGCATGCCTTCGTGCACGGCCCGTTGGGCCTCGCGCCCGGTGCCGCTGTCCCCCAGCACCCAGAAGCGGTAGGGCCGCACCGTTCCGGCCTTGGGCTGCGCACGGAACCGGTGGTCGGCCGATTCCGGGGTCAGGCGCCGGTCGCCGTCGAAGATCGCGTAGTAGCCGACCGCATCCGGCTCGAGGCCGTCGATGCGGGCCTCGTACTGGAAGGTGCCGACCGGGGCGCTGTGCAGCTTCGGCAGCGCGAGATTCTCCGGGGTGCGCAGCGCCTGCCACCGTGCCGGCACGGCCTGCCCGGCGGCCCCGAGGCTGGCCCGGACGACCAGGTCGTCCTTGCCCACGACCCGGTCGAGACGGTCGGGACGGGTGCCCCATCGGAGCACCGGGCGTATCGGCCCCTCGGTCCGCCACAGCACGTGGACCCGGTCGGGCCCCGAGGCCTGGACATAGGGCAGTCGTGCCATCGGCGGCTCCGGGTTGGCCGCCCGAAGCCTGGGCCGACCCATCAGGTCCATCAGGACCCATACGCCCAAAAGCACCAGACTCCGCAGGGAGATGGCGGCTCGTCCTGAACCACGGGCACCCAAGGGCAGGCACCACCGCATCGTGGAGTGTCTCATGATCCTAAGGCCTTCGTGTCGTTGGTCCGGCCGGTGGCCAGGCGCTTCCCGAACGTTTCCAGCCGGGCCTCCCAGGTCGCCCACGTGGGCTGCCAGGCCTCCCCGGCAAACCGCTCCCGCGCCGCCGGGAGGGCCTGCTGAAGGGCTTCAAATTCGCGCCGCGCCGCCGCGGGCTCCCCGTCCTTCAGCAGGTACCCGATCCATTCCAGCCGATTGCCGGGATGGACCGGTTCCAACTCCACGGCCTTGGAAAGATGCTGGCGCGCCTTGGACCGGCTGCCGAGCCCGAGGGGCGGCGGCGGGCACTCGGCGTACAGCATGCCCAGGGAACGGTCCGCCCCGGCATGGTCGAAGGCCGGGTCCAGCAGCCGCGAGGCCTGCCAGGCCGACTCCATGTCCCGGACATGACCCAGGGCCCGGAGCGGCTGGGATTGGGCGAGGATGCCAAGGTTCATGGCGAGGTAGTAATGGCACCCCGCCTCGGCCGGGAAGGTCTTGAGGGCCGTCCGGCAGGCCTCGACGCCTTCCTGGGCGACCGAGATGCGCACGGGCTTGGAGGCCAGCGCCTCGCACCGGTCGAAGCAGGCGCGGGCAAAGGCCCAGGCGAGATCGGGCCGGCCCGGCGACTGGCGGTGCAGGGCCTTGGCCGCCTCGTAGGCGCGGGTCGCAGCGACGCTCGTGGACATCCCGTATTGGATCCTCCGGAGGCCCCGCGTCATGCCCTCGTCATCGCGGGATCCCGCCACCACCTGCGAACCGGTGGCCAGTCCCACGACCAGACCCAGCCCGCAGACCAGCCCGAGCCCCGTGCGGGGCGCGCGTCCAGGGTGCGACGAGACGAACTTCGTCAGGAAGGCGATCATCGTAGCAAGAGTGCCCGCGCGCATCCTTGCCGGCAAGTCACGTTCCGGTGCCCGTTCCCGACGAGACGGGCCCATCGGTCCGCACCGCCCGGGCAACCCGGGCATCCGGGGCGAACCGCCGCCGGGTCATTCCTCGACCAGTTGGAAGAAGCCCGAGGCCCGGGTGGGATCCAGCGACAGGGGCACACGGACGTTGCCCGTGGGAGTGATCTCGGGCTGCAACCCACTGTCACGCCACGACGCCTCCGAACCACCGAGCGAATCCGAGGTGCGGACCCGGAGACGCCGGTCGCGAGCCGAGACCACCTTGCCGGACGAATCCACGGCCTCCAGCTCCAGGCGCCACTGCGAGCCCGACACGGTCTGGCCCACCACCCGGCCGCCGAGCACCCGTCGCCGCTGGGCGATGCTCAACTGGCGCGCGCTGAAGCGCACCTCGGTGACCGGCCGGGCCTCGACGGTGGCGATGAGCGAATCGAGCGGCACGGTGCCGAACCGCAGCTCGGTGGTCCCGGCCTTGGCCTTGACCCGGAAACCCGCCTCAAGCCGCACCGAGGTCCCCGCCGGGGCCGCCTCGCCCGCCGGCCTCCAGAGGACCGCACCGACCCGACCCTCGGCCGCATTCCTGCGGTTTTCGAGGAACGAGGCGTTGCCCGGGGTTCGGAGTCCCACGAATTCGAGGGCCGCCGGGTCGAACTGGAGGTTGAACGAGAAGGCGTTCTCGTTGCCGACGCCCTCGAGGATCACGGGCACCCAGGCCTCCTCGCCCGCGACCAGGTCGCTCCAGCCATACGCCAGCGAGCGCACCGGTTCCGCGGTGCGGTTCCACGGCAGCGACTTGGCCACGGCGGAGCCCCGCGATCGGTTCAGAAGGTAGTTTGGCCCGCCCGAGGCCGGATCGGCGGCGGGCTGCAGGGGATCCAACTGGGCCACATACCGGGCCACCTGGACCAGGTCGGCCAGGTTGATGGACCAGTCGCCCGACTCGGAGCGGGGCGCGCAGTCGATGCGCCGCCGGGTGACGAGGTTTGTGTCCACCGTCCCGGCCGCCAACTGCGCGGCGATCGAGGTGATGTCCAATACATCCACCGATCCGCTGCCGTTGACGTCGCCTTCCACGGAGTCGGCCAGGATTGCAAGGGCGCCGCCCTCGGCGGCCACCGGGGCCTGGGTGGCATTGGTGTAGGCCACCCGGAACGCGAGGTCTCGGTTGGTCACCTGGAGTTCGGCATCGGGAACGACCCGGACCGGCACCCAGAGCGGCGGGACCACCGGGACCCCCGAGGTGCCGAGATTGCGGATGATGCCGATGGACTCGGCCGTCTGGGCTTGGAACGACAGGCGGGCGATCCGGTTCGTTCCCCGTGGCAGGCCCTGCGTGGGGTCCTTCTGGGCCAGCAGCACCTGGAGTCGGAACCGGTTGCCACCGACCCCTCCGTTGGCCGGCGGCGCCACCAGCGAGCCGAGGCGTCGGACGCTCAGGGTGGTGGTGGCATTGAGGGCGGGGTCGAGGGTGAGGGTCAGGATCGACTCGTCGGTCACCAGGTACGGCGAATCACAGGCGAGGGTGAAGGAGACCGCCGACTCGTCGCCGAAGCCGACGAGGAAAAGGGGCAACTCCACGGCGCTGCCCGGGGAGACCAGGGTCTGGGTCGGCATGCGGAGCACGCGGTCCACCCGCAGGGCGATGGTCCTCGACACCCCGGTGGTGCCACCGATGGCATTGGTGGCCACGAGGCGGTAGATGCCCGCGTTGGTCGGGACGGCGCCGACCAGCCATCGTGGCGAGTTGGTCGCCTGGACGAGGACCTGGTAACGGGCCGGCACCGCACCCGAGGCCGGGGAGACCTGCCGCTCCCATCGGAATACCGGGGCCGGGAAACCGGAAACGGTCAGGTAGGCCGAGAGGTCCACCGTGGAGTAGGCGATCGCGGCGATGGTCAGGTCCACGCCGGGGACCGACCCCGGAACCCAGGATCCACCTCCCTCGACCGGAGCGGGCGGCGAGGCCGGGACACCGAGGTCGGCGGCGGAGATTAACGTCACCGGGAAGGCGACGATCTGCTCGGTGCCCGCCAACTCGACGCCACCGGGAACGGTCAACTGGACGGCGCGGACGCGGTAGATGCCGGTCATCGAGGGCTGGAGGGCGGACGTTCCCACCGAGAACGACGCGCGGCCGCCGCCGCCGGTGAGGTCGAGATCGAAAAAGCCCCCCGGTGCCCAGACCGCCGGCAGGGGCGGCACCGTCACGGGGAATGTCGCGCTGGCATCCCGCCAGGATCCCAGGACATCGTCCCAGCGCTGGAGTTGAACCCGTCCGGCCAGCGAACCGGCGAGCTGGATCTCCAGGGACGCCGCCGTGCCCGACGGAGCGAGGATGTTGGTCCGGGACAGCGCCACGGTGGCCGCCAGCACAGGCGTGAACCCGCCGGAGACCGCCGTGCCCCGGGAACGGTCCGCAGGCAGGCTCGAGCCGGTCAACGGGTTGGAGACCCGCACCGAGTAGGAGCCGATCTGGACAAAGCTGAAGTTGGTCAGGGCCATCGTGCCATTGGTCGCCTTGGCGATCTCCGATCCGTCCTTGAGCCACTGGTAGGTCACCGACGGGCCATGCGCCGAGATCACCGAGAAGACCACGTTGGTGGATCCGGCGGCGACCGGCCCGAGCAACGAGGGCACCGTCGGGTTTGGCGACACCGCCGAGGAGACCGCGGGCGTGGTGATCTCCGGGAAGATCCCGACGGAGACCAGGTTGGTCACGGCCTTGCCCAGGGCGTTGCCGACGACGACGAGGTAGTTGCCCGAGTTGGCGACGGCGAGCTGGCGTAAGGTCACGACCACCGATTGCCCGAGCACGGACGCCGTGGCGTTGGTCACCGGCGTGTCGATCGCGGACACCGGGTCGCCGGTGCGGGAATCATAGACCGTGACGGTCGGTTGGGGATCCCCCTCGGCCCGGACCACGAAGGCGAGGCTCAGGGCGGGATCGGCCACGGCGAGAGCCGTCCCGGAGGAGCTCTCGCCCAGGGGCACGGCCAGGGGGGCCGGCATTGCCCGGAACGAGGCGGCATCGATCGAGACCTCGGCCGGGGAGTCGGCGATCCGGACCAGCACCGACCGGAGGTCGCCACCGAACGCGTTGATCGCCTCCGCGTCCATGCGGAACCATCCGGACTCGGAGGGTCCCACGGTCAACGAGACCTGGGCGTTGGTGGCACCGGGGACAAGCACCCCGTTGCGTCGCCATCGGTACTGGACCGGAGGCGCGCCGTTCTGCAGACCCACCCGGAAGGTCAGGGTGCGGCCGCGGTCGGTGAAATGGGCCGCAGGATCGAAGTCGCGGACGCCTGCGGCCGAGGTCTCCCGGATCAGGACGGCTTCCAGCACGGGGCGCTCCCGGGACACCAGCACCAGGTTGTGCTGTGAGCCGGCGGCGATGTCCACGACGTTGACCAGGCCGGCGGGAATGGAGGTCTGCCCGGACCCGTTGTGGCCCCAGGCCGTGACCGTCCCATCGTCTTTCAGGGCCAACGTGTGGCCCCGGCCGGCGGCGATCTTGACCACCCTCGAGAGCCCGGCCGGGACGCTGGTGCGACCGTCGGCGGCATTTCCCCACGCCACCACCGATCCGTCGCCGCGCAGGGCGACTAGGTGCGAGGCACCCGCCCTAAGCGAGACGACATTGGTGGCGTTCAGCGGGACGGACACGACACCGGAGGCGTCGGAACCCCAGGCAACGACCTGGCCGTTGGCCAACAGCGCGGCACTGAAGAACTCGCCGGCCACGACCGCCACGGCGCCCGTCACGCCCGACGGCACCAGGCGCTCGCCGAAGAGATTGTCACCGCCGAAGGCCGAGACCGTCCCGTCGGCACGCAGGGCCAGGACATGGGTGGAACTGACCGAGACGGCCACGTACCCGCCGAAGGGATCGGCATCGGTCGCTGGCAACCCTGCCGAGATCCGGTCGCCGAAGAAGGCCAGATCGCCGGGGAACTGGTCCCTGAATCGGCCCGAAGGGATCGGTGACGGGGCGTTGGTGGGCCTGCGGATGAGGGCACCGAAGAGGTTCCCGAAGTCGACGCGGTCGGAGACCATCCGCCCTGCGGCATCCCGGAGGGCGACATTCCAGGAGGTACGATCGGCGTGATCCTCGGACCCGGGGCCGTATTGGACCACGCCGTCGGGTCTACCGGTCAGCAGCGCCGGGCCCCGCAGGAGGAGTCGGCTCCCCGCATAGTTGGTCCCACCCAGGAGAATGGCGTCGCGGAGCACGATCCCGGAGACGAGATCCCCGGCGACGACCGAGTCGACATCGTTGGCCGTGACGCCCGGCGGAAGGTCCGGTGGTCGGTTCAGACCTAGGAATCCATCGCCCCAGGCCACCAGCGAGCGGTTGCGGACCTGGCCCTGGAGCGCTGCGGCCGCGAGGAACGCCCACAGCACGACGGCAGCCGACCACCTTCCCCGACCCGACGGACGCGAAGACATACATTGGATCCCATCGACGGATCCCGCGACGACTTGAATCGCCACCGCCCACGCGGTCCGCAGGTCCGTGCTCGCCGCCTTTGACAGGCCGCCGCCCGCCCTCGCACGCTGAAGGCATGTCGTTCGCCTTCCGCTTCCTGGGAACCGGCACCTCCCAGGGGGTGCCCCTCATCGGCAAGGAGTACCCGGAGGCCTACCTGGCCAACCCAAGGAACCATCGGTTGCGCGCGTCGATCTACGTCGAGACCCCGTCGGCCCGGGTGGTGGTCGACACCACGCCCGATTTCCGCACCCAGATGCTGCGGGAGAAGCTCGGCCACCTGGACGCCGTGATCATCACCCACGCCCATGCGGACCACATCATGGGCATGGACGATTGCCGCCGCATCTGCGACCTGCGCGGGGGGCCGCTGCCGGTCCACGCCACCGAGGAGACCTTCCGGTCGCTGCGCCGCGTCTTCGACTACGCCTTCGGCGGACACCCCATCCCCTTCAGCTACTTCCATCCCCTGCCCCGCGTCATCGACGGTCCATTCGAGATCGGGGACCTGCGGATCGTGCCGTTCCAGTTGCCCCATGGCCGGATCACCACCACCGGGCTGATCTTCGAGCAGGGGGGCACCCGGCGCCTGGCCTACTACTGCGACTGCAAGGAGGTGCCCGCGGCCGCGGTCGAAGCGGCGGGCCGGGTCCAGGTGGCCGTGCTGGATGCGCTCCGCCCGGAACCCCATCCCACGCACATGTGCCTCGACGAGGCGCTGACGACGGCCCGTCGGATCGGGGCGGACCAGACCTACCTCACCCACCTGACCCACCACTACGACCACGACCGCGACCAGGCGGAACTGCCCCCCGGGGTGTCTCTGGCCCATGACGGCCTGAGGATCGTCCTCGACTGAGCCGGGCCAGGCCGGCCCCGGAACGCGACCATGACCCCGAAGAGCCCCCGACCCGCCGATGCGAACGACCAGCTCGAGCGCGCCGCCCGCATGACCTGGGCCTACCGCACGGCCTGGTGGCTTTCGAGGCAGGTGGCCCGATGGGTCTACCGGACCCGCGTCGAGCACGTGGACCGGATCCCGCCGCTCGGCCCGGCCATCCTCGCGTCCAACCATGCCAGCCTCGCCGATCCCCCGCTCATCGGCGGATCGGTGCCGCGCGCGGTGTGTTTCCTGGCTCGGGACACGCTCTTCCAGATCCCCCTGTTGGGCTGGTACATCCGGCGCCTCAATGCGGTGCCCGTCAACCGGGATGGCGGCGGCGGCGCGGGCCTGAAGGCCATCCTCGACCGCCTGCAGGCCGGGTCGGCGATCCTGCTCTTCCCGGAGGGAACCCGGTCGGCCGACGGGCGGCTCGGACCCGCCAGGTCGGGCATCGGCCTGACGGTGATCAAGTCCGGCGCCCCGGTCATTCCGATCCGGCTGCACGGGACCTACGAGGCGTGGGGACGCCACCGCCGGTTGCCAGGGCCGGGACGTTTCCGGGTCGTCGTCGGGGAACCGCTGCAGTTCGAGGCCCTCCGGGCCGAGGCACGGACCTGCGACAAGGACCGGCTCAAGGCGATCTACCGGGAGGTCGCCGACACCATCATGGCGAGGATCGCCGAACTCTGAGCCCCCGGGGACCGTCGCCGCCGCGTCGACGTGCCGGGTCCCGGTCAGCCCTTCACCTGGTCGAGGGCCCAGTTGACCTCGGCATCGGGCACCCGCTGTCCCCAGAACACCTTGCCGATGCACTCGGCCAGCACGAAGTGGATCTCGCCGGCGCTGACCTTCTTGTCCAGCCGCATCGCCGAGACGAGCCTGTCGCGCCGGTCCTCGGCCAGCTTGATGGAGGTGGGCAGGCCGACCCGCTCGAAAAGCGCCTTCAGGCGCTGGACATCGGCCGCGGGCAGGCCCGTGCGACGGGCCGAGAGATGCGCCGCGGCCACTTGACCGATGCTGATGGCCTCACCGTGGAGGAACTTCCCGTAGCCGGAGGAATTCTCGATGGCATGGCCGATGGTGTGCCCGAAGTTCAGCGTCGCCCGCAGCCCCGTCTCGGTCTCGTCCTGCACGACGATCTCGGCCTTGATCGCGCAGCAACGGGCGATGATCGCCGACAGCGTGGTCGCCGACCGGCCGAGAATCTGGTCCAGCTGCTTCTCGAGACGCTGGAACAGGGCCGCGTCGTGGATGACGCCGTACTTCACGATCTCGGCGACGCCCGAGCGGAACTCCCGGTCCGGGAGCGTGCCCAGGGTGTCGAGGTCGCACAGCACCAGCCGGGGCTGGTGGAACGCGCCGACGAGGTTCTTCCCCGCCTTGAGGTTGACACCGACCTTGCCGCCGACCGAGCTGTCCACCTGGGCCAGCAGCGAGGTGGGCACCTGCACGAAGGCGATGCCCCGGAGGTAGGTGGCCGCGACGAAACCGGCAAGATCGCCAACCACCCCGCCACCGAGGGCCACGATGAAGCTCTTGCGCTCGATCCGGTGGGTGGCGAGCTGGTCGTAGCACTTATGGACGGTCGCCAGGCTCTTGGCCGACTCGCCGGCCTCGACCGTGATCAGGGTCGGGGTGAATCCGGCCACCTTGAGCGACTTGATCGCCGCCTCACCGTAGTGCTTCCCGACGTTTGCGTCGGTGATCACGGCACACCGCGTCCCGATCTTCAGGCGCCGGCAGCGCTCGCCGAGGGTCGCGACGAGCCGGGTCCCGACTTGGATTTCATAGGAACGGTTCCCCAGCGGAACCTGGACGGTTGGCATGGCCGGCGAGCATGCACCCGCCGGGACCCGGAAGGCAAGGCGGTCGGCGGATACCCCCTCGGGGGCGGGGGCCCGCGTCCACGCCGACCCGGCCACGGGGACGGCTGCATGGTCCCGTGGTTTTGGCGCTCCGGGTTATGACGCTCCGGGTTTTGCCTTGGGTCGCACCGGAGGGTGTCGGATGCTCCCGCCCGGATGTCACGATGGTTGTCCTCGTCCGGTGCCGCAGGCGCCGCCACGCTGCTGAGCCGGATCCTAGGCTTCGTCCGGGAGTCGGCCTACGCCGCGTTCATGGGCACCGGGCCGGTGGCCGACGCGTTCTTCCTGGCGTTCCAGATCCCGAACCTCTTCCGCCGGCTGCTCGGCGAGGGGGCCCTGTCGTCGGCCTTCATCCCGGTGTTCAAGGAGACCGAGCGCCGGGAGGGGGTAGCCGCCGCCTGGAAGGTCGGGCTCGCCTGCACCTGGGCCGTGCTCCTGGCCTGTTCGGTCGTCTGCCTTGCGCTGCTGGGAGGGGTGAGCCTGATCGTCGCCTTTTCGAGCGTCGACACCGACACCGAGCTGATGTTCCGGCTGATGCGCTGGATGCTGCCCTACCTGCCGCTGGTGTGCGTGGCCGCGGGATTCATCGGCATGCTCAATGCCCGCAACCACTTCTTCCTGCCCGCCCTCGGCGCGACCATGCTCAACGTGACCATGCTCGCGGCGGTCTGGTGGCTGGCCCCCCGCTTCGGCGTCGAATTGCGCGATCAGGTGTACGCGTTGGCCGTCGGCGTGGTGGTGGCGGGCATCGCCCAGGCCGGGTTTCAGGTGCCGTCCCTGCTGTCGGAAGGCTTCCACTTCCGCTGGCTGAGCCCATGGAAGGAACCGGCGGTGCGCGAGGTGGCCCGGCGCATGGCCCCATCGGTGCTCGGTGTGGCCGCCTTCCAGGTCAACACGGTCCTCTGCCAGGGCTTCGCCTACGGCCATGGGCGGGAGATCATCTCGTCGTTCAACTACGCCGTCCGGCTGATGGAACTCCCCCAGGGCGTGGTCGGCATCTCGCTCGCGACGGTCCTGCTCACCGAACTGAGCTCGCTGGCCGCCGACCGGAACTATCCGGAGTTCCGACGCACACTGGCCGAGGGTCTCCGGCAATTGGTCTTCCTGACCCTGCTGCCGCTGGCGATCCTGCTCACCCTCTCGGAACCCATCGTGCGGCTGCTCTTCGAGCGGGGCGCCTTCGGCCCGGCTTCGACCGGCCAGGTCAGCCTGATGATCCTCTGCCTGAGCCCCAGCCTGTTGGCCTTCTCCCTCAACAACATCCTCGCCCGCGCCTTCTATGCGCTGGGTGACACCCAAACACCGATGCGGATCAGCCTGGCGGCCATCGTGACCAACCTCGTCGCGGCCTTCGTCTCGGTCAGCCTGATGCCGCGGACCGGGCTGGCGATCGCCAACTCGGCCAGCTCGATCTTCCAGTGCGTGTTCCTCCTCTACGCCCTGAAGCGCAAGCAGCCGAAGTTCGACCTCACCGCCTTGGTCGCACCCCTGCGACCGATGGGCCTGGCCGCCCTCGCGGCAGGCGGAACCGCCGCGGTGTCCCTCTGGGCCTGGGACCGGTGGGTTGGCCACGCCGGCCTGGCCCGGCGCCTCGGGGCCACCTTCGTGCCCATGACCCTGGCCGCGACCTGCTACTTCGGCATGGCGATGCGCCTGGGCCTCCCCGAAGCCGCCGACGTGCTGGCGGTCCTGACCCGCCGGTTCGGCAAGGCCCGACCGGAGGCGTCGCCACCGGTTCCCCCGCAAACTTCCGGTTGATCCGCCCCGGGCCCGGGGAGTAGCGTTTTTCCCAGATCCACCGGTGAATCCCCAGCGTCTCCCCGCCCTGGTCCGCGGCCATGAATGCCCGGCTTGGCGGAGGCGTCGGCCCTGCCGGAACGTTTCCATCCCATGAGCCCAACCATCCCCTCCGCCAGCGCTCCGGTCCTCAATCGGCGCGGCTTCCTCTCCACCTCCGGCACCGCCCTCGGCGGTGCGATGATCGGCGGCCTCGCCATCGAACGCATGGCCTTCGCGGCCGCAAGCTCCGAGATCAAGATCGCGCTGGTCGGCTGCGGCGGTCGCGGGTCCGGTGCCGCCAACCAGGCCCTCAACGTCCCGGGCGTGAAGCTCGTGGCCGTGGCCGACGCCTTTCAGGACCGCCTCACCGGCGCCCTCAACAACCTCAAGTCGTCGCAGGCCGCCAAGGTCGATGTGCCGGCGGGGCGCCAGTTCGTCGGGCTCGACGGCTACAAGAAGGCCATCGCCGTGGCCGACGTGGTGATCCTCGCCACGCCCCCGGGATTCCGTCCGCAGCATTTCGAGGAGGCCGTGCGGCAGGGCAAGCACGTGTTCATGGAGAAGCCCGTGGCCGTCGACGGACCCGGCGTCCGCCGTGTGCTCGCCGCCGCCGAGGAGGCCAAGAAGAAGAACCTCAAGGTCGGCGTGGGCCTGCAGCGCCATCACCAGCCGGGCTACCTCGATACGATGAAGCGTCTGCACGACGGCGCCCTCGGCGACATCTACCTCGTGCGTGCCTACTGGAACGACGGCGGCGTGTGGGTCAACCCCCGCAAGGACGGCCAGACTGAACTCGAATACCAGCTGCGCAACTGGTACTACTTCAACTGGCTGAGCGGCGACCACATCACCGAGCAGCACATCCACAACCTCGACGTGGCCAACTGGGTGAAGAACGCCTACCCGGTGAAGGCCCACGGCATGGGTGGCCGCCAGGTGCGCATCCAGAAGGAGTACGGCGAGATCTTCGACCACCACGCCATCGAGTACACCTACGCCGACGGCACCACGCTGCTGAGCCAGTGCCGGCACATCCGCGGCGCCGACAGCAACGTGTCCGAGCAGTGCGTCGGCTCGAAGGGATCCTGCAACATCAGCGGCCACTCGATCACCCCGTCGGGCGGCGGCAACGCCTGGCGCCACCGCTCCGAGAAGCAGGTCGACCCATACCAGCAGGAGCATGACGACCTGTTTGCGGCCATCCGCAACAACACCGAGTACAACGAGGCGTTCAACGGGGCCAAGTCGTCGCTCACCTCGATCATGGGCCGCATGTCCACCTACACCGGCAAGACCATCACCTGGGAGCAGGCCTTGAATTCGGGCGTGAACCTCGTGCCGAACGACTTCGAGAACCTGCGCTGGGACTCCGAGTGCAAGTCGCTGGCCGATGCCAACGGCTTCTACCCGGTCGCCGTTCCGGGCGACGCCAAGTGGTTCAAGAGGGTGGTCTGATCCTTCAAGCTCCGCCTGGGCCGGCGATCCTACCTGGATCCGTTCCGGCCCCTCAGGCGACGATCGGCACCCCGGCCAGCGCCGGGGTGCCGATGCGGGCCCTCCGCTCCCCACCAAAAAGCCCCTCCCAGCCCCTTCCCGCCCCTCGAACTCGACCTCCCGGACGGGCCGCATCTCCGGGCGCCTGCTGACCGATTGACGATGCCGGCGGCGGGCTTAAGATTGGCGTGATGAAGCGCCTCCACCTTCGGCCCCACCTCCGGCTCCTCCTTCCCGCCCTGCTGTTCTCCCGCGCCGAGGCGGCGGATTGGCCCCGGTTCCGCGGACCCGACGGGACGGGCATCTCGCCGGAAACCCGTTGGCTCGGGACCTGGCCCGGAGGCCAGCCGCGACAGGTCTGGAAGGCCGAGGTCGGTGTCGGGTTCTCCTCGATGACCCTGGCCCAGGGCCGCCTGTTCACCATGGGCCACAACGGGCAGAAGCAGGACGGCATCGACAGCATCGTGGCGATCGACGCCACCACCGGCGGGGAACTCTGGCGGCACAGCTACCCGGAGAAGCTGGCCAACCACTACTACGAGGGCGGCACCTCCGGCACCCCGACCGTGGAGGGCGACCGCGTGTACACCCTGTCGAAGGCGGGGCTGGCCCTCTGCCTCGACGCCGCATCCGGCAAGGTGGTCTGGTCGCGCCACCTCGCCTCGGAACTCGGACTCAAGGTACCCGAATGGGGATTCGCCGGGGCCCCCCACCTCCATGGCGGCCGGGTGATCTACAACGCGGGCGACGCCGGCCTGGCGCTGGACAAGGCCACCGGCAAGGAGGCCTGGGCCAGCGGCAAGGGGTCCGCCGGCTATGGCAGCCCGGTGCCCCTGTCGCTCGGCGGCAAACCCGCCCTCGCCCTCTTCGGTCTCCAGCATGTGATCGCGGTGGACCCGGCGAGCGGCCGTGAATTCTGGCGCCATCGCTGGAAGACCCGCTATGACGTGAACGCCGCCGACCCGGTGGTGGCCGGCGACATCCTGGTCCTGACCTCGGGCTATGGCACCGGGGCCTGCGGGATCCGTTTCACCGAGTCCGGTGCCACGGAAGTCTGGAAGAACCAGTCGCTGCGCTCCCACATGCAGGCACCGATCGCCATCGGCGGCCATGTCTACGGGATCGACGGCGACGGCGGCGACGCCAAGGCACGCCTGAAGTGCCTCGATGCCGCCACCGGCAAGGTGGCCTGGGAATCCCCCACGGCCGAGACCGGCGTGCTGAGCGCGGCCGACGGCAAGCTTATCTGGGTCACCGGGAAAGGCGAACTGGTGGTCGTGAAGGCCGATCCGTCCAGCTACCAGGAGGTCGTGCGCGCGCAGGCCGCCCGGGGAAAGATCTGGGCGACCCCGGTGCTGCTCGATGGCCGGCTCTACATCCGGAACTGGCGCGGTGAGATCGTCTGCCTCGACGTCCGGGGCGGCAGTGGGGCCTCCTGAGCCCGCCTCGTGGCGGAACTCCAAGCCGTGGCAACCACGCCCGGGTTCGTGTACCGGAACGGGGGCCTTCATTTCCCGGGGCTGGGCCTCTGGATGGACCCCTCCAAACCGGTCCGGACCGGCGAGTGGTCGGTGGTCACCCATGCGCATGCCGACCACACGGCCCGGCATGGGGCCGTACTGCTGACCGAGCCCACGCGTCGGCTGATGCGGGCGCGGGTGCCGGGCCGCCGGATCGAGCACGTGCTCGACTACTCCCGGGTCCTCCGCTCCGGGGACCTCGGTGAGCCTTCGGCGCGGGCACCCTTCACGCTGAGTTTCCATCCGGCCGGCCACATCCTCGGCAGCGCCATGGCGCGGGTGGAGCACGAGGGCGACTCGGTGCTCTACACCGGAGACTTCAAGCTGCGTCCTGGCCTGAGTTCGGAGCGCTGCGAACCGGTCGCGGCGCGGACACTGGTGATGGAGACCACCTACGGACGGCCCCGATACCGCTTCCCGCCGACCGCGGCGGTCCTCGAGGACATCGTCCGCTTCTGCACCACAACCCTCGAACAGGGAGCCACGCCCGTACTGCTGGCCTATTCCCTCGGCAAGACGCAGGAGGTGCTCTCGGCGCTGTGCGATCCCGTGCTGCCCATCCAACTCCACCCCAAGGCGGCCGAGATGACCCGCATCTATGCCGACCTCGGCCACCGGTTTCCTGCGTGGACGCCGCTGGATCCGGAGTCGGTGCGCGGGCATGTGGTGATCACCCCGACCCTGCGCCCGCTCCTGGCCGAGCCCGGGCGGACCGGCCCCCTGCGGATCGCCTCGCTCAGCGGCTGGGCGCTCGATTCCCGGCGAGCCTCCGATCTTCCAGGAGGCCAGGCCCACCGGAGGTTTCCGCTCAGCGACCATGCGGACTTCGAGGACCTGCTGGAGTTCGTGCGGCAGGTCAACCCACAGCGGGTCTTCACCCTGCACGGATTCGCCGCCGACTTCGCCCGGGTGCTTCGCCGTCAGGGCGTCGAGGCCCGCGCCCTCAGCGAGGACGACCGCCAACTGGATCTCGCCCTGTGATCGGGTGCCCTCTGGATTGGGCCGACCTTCCGCGCCGGCTCACGGAGCCTTCGAGGCCTGGGGGATCGTCAACTCGTACTCCGGCGACATGGTGCTGTTGATCCGGTTGTCCAGCACCCCGGGATAGAGGAATTCGAACTTGTACCGGTAGCGCAACACCGGGCGGTCGGCCGGCAACGGCAGGAGCGCCTCGAATCGGTTGACCGCGTTGGGCACAGGTTGCATGGGGTACAAGGCTAACCCGATGACCACCCAGGCCTTCACGTTCTCGGGGGGCACCCCGCGGCGATGGGTCTGGAAGGTGGTCTCGAAGAGATGCGTGGACTCCGCGGCGGTCGTTGCCGTCCGGGGGCTCAGATTGGTGTTCCGGGACCCGGTGCAACCCAGGGACAGGACGGAGGCGAGCATCACCCACAGCGCATGAGACACGTGCTTCATCGGTTCGGTACATCGCACACCCTTGCAAATGTTGGCAAGGGACGAGTTGGAAGGAACCGTGCCCGGAGCCGACAGATCCCGGCCCGTCCATCACGGGCCAAGGCCATCGCCGGTCGCCACCGGGACGCCCGCGGATCCCCCGGTCGGCGACCCGGGGGCGGGTCGGGCTTCCCAGGCCAGGAGGGCCAGCTTGCGTCCGCTCCCCCAGCGATACCCGTGAAGGCGGCCTGACCAGCCCACCACCCGGTGGCACGGGATCCATAGGGCCACGGGATTGGCCCCGCACGCGGCGCCCACGGCCCGTGCCGCCTTGGGCATGCCCAACCGGTCGGCCAGGTTGCCGTAGGTCACGGGATTCCCCCGGGGAATCTCCTTCACGAGCCGCCAGACCCTCACCTGGAAGGGCGTCCCCGGGGGATCGATGACGAGGCCTGCCCGGGATTCGGAACACCCCGAAAGCCACGCATCGAGCCATCGCTGGGCCTGTGCCGGATCGGGCTCCCCCGGGCACGTCACGCGAAAGGACGGGTCCAGGTCGGGCCGGGGGTTGGTGTTCGGACTGGGGCGGGGACTGGAGCTCGGACTGGGGTTGGGCCGATGACTCCGGTCGGCCAACGCTGCGGCAGGCGGGTCCATTCCGGGCATGGCCAAGGAATTCGAGATCCCGGGAGCCGTCGACCACGTGCCCTCGAAGTCACACCGGAAGATCCGGCTCCCGCACCAGACTAGGCTAACCGGTCCCCAGGGGGTTGTTGCCTGACCCCACCGGATCGTCGCGGGTGGAGGATTCCCCGCCCTCGAGTCCCCGTCGGGGAGGCGGATCACTTCGCCTTGGGCAGTTTCTTGAGGTAGGCGGCCGTGTCCTTCTTGAAATCCTTGAGACAGCTCTTGCAGCAGAGCTTGATGGTCTGCCCCTCATGGACAAACTCATGGGCCTCCATGCCGGAGCCTTCGAATTTCTCATCGCTGACGAGGCACTTGTCCAGCGGGTACGGCTTGGCCTTGGCGGCCTTGGCCTTGGGCCTTTCCTCGGCGGAGGCAGGCAACGAGACGATCGCGAGGCACAACAGGGCAAGAATGGAACGGGTTTTCATGGTTTTTGTGCGGTGGGTCCCACCGACCAAGGGTAGTGTCGATCCGAAAGACCCGGGTGGCAAGGGGATGAATTGCCACCGGATGGAACCGGCCGGCCGGCCGAGCTTCCATGGAAGGGCCATTGGACTCGCCATCAATCGGGGTTAGAATCGCACTGAGCGAATGATCCGCATGCGACCGACCAGCGCATTCCAGATCGGTCCCCGTCCCAGCCGACGGGGATTTCGGCGTTCACCCTGCTCGAATTGCTCGTGGTCGTGGGCATCATCGCCCTGCTGGCCGCCATGCTCCTGCCCGCCTTGGGCAAGGCCAGGTACCGGGCTTCGCAGGTCAATGAGATGTCCGGGGCGCGTCAACTGCTCATCGCCTGGGCGCTGTACGCGGAGGACCATGCCGACTCGGTCCTGCCGGGCTACCGGTACGGCCTGGCCGCCACGGACTTCCAGGGGCGGCAGGTCCAGCACCCGATCAACGCCCGCTACCCCTGGCGCATCGCCCCCTACCTCGGCAAGAGCTTCGACGTGATGTACCTCAACGAGAACCGTCGAACGCTCGACACCTTCCGGCGGATGGAGGATCCCGACCTCGGCGTCTATGCCGCGTCGGTGTTCCCGTCCCAGGGGATCAATTCGGTCTTCGTCGGAGGGGATGACCTGGAGCTGCCACCGACCGACCGGGCCTTCGAGCGCTTTGGACGCTTCTGCGTGCTGAAGACGGCCGAGGTGTCCCGGCCGACCGAACTGCTCGTGTTCACCTCGGCCCGGGGGCCTTTCGAGGGTCGGGTGGTTCCCGGCTTCTACGTGGTGAAGCCGCCCTACCTCAATGCCCGGCGCTGGGCCGTGGAATGGAATCCCGACGACGGTCCGGAGGCCTGGGGCCACGTCCACCCGCGCTACAACCTGCGGTCGGTCACCGGCATGGTCGACGGCCATGTCGAGAACCTCGATCGCCGGCGCCTGCAGGACATGCGGATCTGGGCCAACCCCGCCGACCGCCCCGACTGGACCCTGCGGGCGTTGCCGAATCCCTGAACCCCCCCCCTTGCCTCCCAAGGCCCGGCACCGGGGCCAGGGCTTGGGCATACCCGGCGCGGACGGCCCCGCCACACCCACCGCGGACGGTGGATTTCCCGAACACCACTGAGCCAACCGCCCTCGAGGATCCCCCGATGTTCGGACGTGATTCCCGTCGGCTGGAAACCGTATCCTCCCTCCAACGATGAGCATCCTGGACACGATCGTCGCCCGCAAACGTGAGGAAGTCGCCCTCCTGCCCGCGGGCCCCGTGGCGGCCCACCGGCTGCGCGAGGCGATCCAGCGGCGGGGCTCGGGCGTCCGGGACTTCACCGCGGCCCTTGCAACCCCCCGGCGCGGGGACATCGGATTGATCTCCGAGGTCAAGAAGGCGTCCCCCAGCCTGGGCGTGATCTGCCCCGACTTCGATGCCGTCCGCATCGCCCGGCAGTACGAGGCCGCCGGTGCAAGCTGCCTGTCGGTGCTCACCGACGGGAGCTTCTTCCAGGGATCGCTCGACGACCTGAAGGCGGTGCGGTCGGCCGTGTTGCTTCCCCTGCTCCGCAAGGACTTCCTCATCGACGAGCGGCAGATCCTTGAGGCCGTCGAATGGGGTGCCGATGCGATCCTGTTGATCGTCGCGATCCTGTCCGACGACCAATTGTCCCATTTCCACGGCCTCGCCGACGCCGCCGGACTGGCGGCGCTCGTGGAGGTGCACGACGAGGACGAACTCGACCGGGCGCTCCGCTGCGGTGCCCGCCTGGTGGGGGTGAACAACCGGGACCTCAAGACCTTCCGGGTGGATCTGGGGACCACCGAGCGTCTGGCCCGTCGACTCGCCGCCGCAGCCGACTCGACCCCCCGCCTGCTGGTCGGCGAGAGCGGCATCCACTGGCGCGACGACGTCGTCCGCCTCAAGGCCGCCGGATGCCGTGCGATCCTCGTCGGCGAGTCCCTCATGAAGAGCGGGGACATCCCCGGCAAGGTGGCCGAATTGACCGGCACCTGAGGTCCCGTTCCTCCAACTCGAGGACGGTCATGCACGGCCCCGTCCCCGACCCGACACTCTCAACCGGAGCAGGACGATCCATCGGGGCCGCATGGGTGCCAAGGCCTCGAAGCCTGCCAGGAAACCCCAGCGGGGTCCTGTTTTGTGACGGACTCTCAGGCCAGGAACCGGCGGATGTCCGCCTCGAACGGGGCCGATCGAACGCCCAGGTCGCGCTCCACCGGGCCCGGATTGCCGATGTTGTCCTCGTCCAGCATCAGCAACTGGTCGCGGCTCAAGGGTGCGGCGCGTCCCAGCAGGCGGGGATACACCGCCTCGAGCAAGCCGGCCTGCATCCGCGCGATCGCCCCGGGCAGACGCATCCGGATGCGGCGGCGACCCGTGACCCTCAGGATCGTGGCGAGGATCTCGGGCAGGGTCATGCGGTCGGGACCGCAAAGGTCGTAGGTCTTCCCGATGGCGACTTCCGCGTCGAGGGCCCGGGCGAAGGCCTGGGCCACCGCCCCGACGGACACCGGCTGCAACCGGGCGGTCCCGCGGCCGACGACCGGGAGCACCGGAGACCAGCGGCTCATCCGCTCGAAGAGATTCACGAATCCGTCCCCCGGACCCTGGATCACGGAGGGCCGGAAGATCGTCCACCGCAGGCCCGACCCTCGGACCGCCTCCTCGGCCGCCCACTTGGTGCGGTGGTATCGGGATGCCGCCCCGGGCCGGGTGCCGAGGGCGCTCATGTGGAGGCACCGGTCCACCCCGGCCGACCGGCAGGCCTCGAGAACCCGCAGGGTCCCCTCGTGATGGACCCGCTCGAAGGTCTGGTCGCCCACCTCGCCGATGATGCCGACCAGGTGGATCACGGCCTGGCAACCGCGGACGGCCTCGCTCAGCGCCTCCGGAGACACCACGGAACCGGGCACCCAGACCACGGGCCCGTCATCCGTGCGCGGCAACCGCCGCGCCAGGGCCCGCACCGCATGCCCTGCCCGGACGACCTCGCCGGTGACGGCCCTGCCCACGAACCCGCTGGCCCCGGTGATCAAGACGTTCATGCACCCCACTCTCGACCGCATCGACCCCGCCGTCCACCCGGGAGGCCTCTCAGGTCACGAGCGTGCCAATTCCGGCCAACGGTTCACCGGCCCGCACGGCGATGGGCCTCGAAGAGCCCATCCCAGGCCCCGGGAAACGGGAGCCGCCACACCGTCGCCCAGAGGATCCCTCGGACCTCCGACCGGCTGACCTTGACCCGTCGCGCGGGATCGAGGATCCCGGGCTCACGCAACCGATCCAGCGTGCGCAGCCCGATCAGGATCGGCCAGGCGCAGGCCAACCGGACGCGCCGCTGGTCCGCGGGGATGCGCCGCACGTACTGCCAACCGGCCTCCAGGTGCGACTCGGCCTGGCGACGCCAGGCATCGTGGATGGGCCTCAGGCGCGGCTCCACCGCCGGATCGCGTAGGTCGGCGGGCTCGAGCCCCACCCGGGCCAGCTCGTCCTGCGGCAGGTAGCACCGGCCCGCCTGGAGGTCCTTCGGCAGGTCCCGCAGGATGTTGATGAGCTGGAGCCCCTTGCCCAGCCGGATCCCGTCCGCGAGGAAGGCCGACTCGTCGATCCTGGCCTCCGGGAAGAGACGCCCCCGGCAGAGGTGCGTCCAGAACTCGCCCACGCAGCCGGCCACGCGCCAGGTGTAGTCGTCGAGGGCGGCCGCGTCGGGCAGCGCCACCACCACCCTTGGCCCCGTCCCGGGCTGGAGATCGCCGAACCGCTCGAGGTCGAGGATCTGTCCGCCGGTGATGGTCTCCAGCACCGAGCGGATGCGGCTCTTCTCCCAAGCCTGCGTCCGGTCGAGCGCGTCGAGGGCCCCGGGCAGGCGGACCATCAGCCGTCGTTCACCGGGTGTGATGTCCGGGACCTCGGCCTGGAAGGGCTCGAGCGGGAGAGCCGGGGCCGCCGGGTCGAGGATCCGGGCGCGTAGCGACTCCAGGGTCCGCCGGCGCAGCGCCACCGGCAGCGACGAGGCATCGGCCACCGTGTCCGTGGCCCTGGCCAGCAGGTAGGCCAGACCGATGGGCCGGCGCACCGACCGGGGCAGCACCCTCAGGGTGAGGTGGAAGGAGCGGGAAACCTCCTTCAGGAGGGCCGCCCAGGGCTCCCCGGATCCGCCATCGGTCGACATCGTGGACCAAGGCAACCAGAGCCGCGGCCGCTTGGCCAGTCGCGGTCCTCCCCCGGTCCGGACCCTCCGGCGGCCCCGGGTGGGCCCAACAGCGGATCCCCGGTCCATCCCCGGAGGAAATCCTCCGGACGATCCGCCCCGAGCCCCTGGGGTGCAGGCTTGAAAAAATCCCCCCGGTGATCCCAGCGTGCCGACGATGGACGACCAAGAACCCCATCCCGGAGGCGACCCCGAGGCGAACGACGAGGCCATCACGCAGGCCTTGCGTCGGTCGCTGGTCGCCCTCGTGGGCCTGGGCGTGCTGGCGGGAACCGCCGTCTGGTGGCTCCAGCGCCGTCCCGAGGCGCGAGGCGTCGCGCCGGCGCCGCTGGCCAGCCCCGTCCAGCCCGCCCGGAAGGGCCCGCAACCGCCGAAGGTGCGGTTCACGGACATCACCCGCGAGTCGGGGATCCGGTTCACGCCGGTGAACGGGGCCAGGGGAGCCAAGCTGCTGCCCGAGACGATGGGAGGCGGCGTCGCCTGCTTCGACCTCGACGGCGACGGCGATGCGGACCTGCTCTTCGTCAACGGCGTGGAATGGCCCGATGCACCGGACCAGGGCTGGCCGCCGGCGACGGCCGCGCTCTACCGGAACGACACGCCGGCCAGCGGGCCGATCCGTTTCACGGACATCACGGCCGGCTCCGGGCTCGACGTGCCATTCTACGGCATGGGGGTGGCCGCCGGCGACATGGACGGCGACTCGCGGACCGACCTGCTGCTGACCGGGGTCGGCGGGCTTCGCCTGTTCCGTAACCTCGGCGACGGTCGCTTCCGCGATGTCACCACCCCGGCGGGCCTGCCGGCCTCCTCCTCCGGCTGGTCCACGGCGGCCGCCTGGCTGGACATGGACCGCGACGGCGACCTCGACCTCTTCGTCGGTCACTATGTCGAGTGGTCGCCCGACATGGACCGCGAGGTCAACAACCAGCTCGTCGGCGTGGGAAGGGCCTACGGGCGACCCTGGCTCTTTCCGGGCACCTTCCCGGCCCTCTACCGGAATGACGGCCCGGCATCGCCCGGGGCACCTCCCCGCTTCACGGAGGTCTCGGCCCGCAGTGGCCTGCGCATCCGCAACCCGGCCACCGGCCAGCCGATGGCCAAGACGCTGGCCGTCGCGCCCATCGACCTCGACGACGACGGCTGGATGGACCTCGTGGTGGCCAACGACACGGTGCAGAACTTCGTGTTCACCAACCGGCACGACGGGACCTTCCAGGAGGTCGGCGCCCAGAGCGGACTGGCCTTCGACGCCTACGGACAAACCCGCGGCGCCATGGGGATCGATGCGGCCCGCTTCCGGTCCGACCGGGCGCTCGGCATCGCCATCGGCAACTTCGCCAACGAGATGAACGCCCTGTACGTGGCCCAGCCGGCGAGGGATGCGCTGGTGTTCGCCGACGAGGCGATCACCGAGGGCATCGGGCCGGCCAGCCGGTTGCTGCTGAAATTCGGCCTGTTCTTCTTCGACTACGACCTCGACGGGAGGCTCGACGTGCTGACCACCAACGGCCACATCGAGGAGGACATCGAGAAGGTGCAGCCCAACGTGCGGTACCGGCAGCCGGCGCAGCTCTTCTGGAACGGCGGGGGCGACCAGACCTTCGTCGGCGTGGGACCCGACGACGCGGGCCCCGACCTGTTCCAGGGCATCGTCGGGCGGGGATCCGCCCATGCCGACTTCGACCTCGACGGCGATCCGGACGTGGTGATGACCCAGGTCGGCGGCCCGCCCCTGGTCCTGCGCAACGACCAGGCCCTCGGCCACGGCTGGGTCCGCCTGCGGCTCGTCGGAAACGGCGCGAACCCCGAGGCCATCGGCGCCTGGGTCCACGTGCGTACCGAGGACGGGCGACGGATCTCGCGGCAGGTGATGCCCACCAAGAGCTACCTCTCGCAGAGCGAACTGCCGCTGCACCTCGGTCTCGGCCGGGGAAAGATCCTCGAGGCGAAGGTCCGGTGGCCGGATGGGCAGGAGACACCGTTCGTGGCACCCGCCCAACGGACCACCGTGGTCCGCCAATGACCGGCTGGATGCTGGGGGATGCGCTGCGCGCCACCCCGGGCGCCGGACCGCGCCCGCCCGCGGCACACCGGCGCTTCACTCCGCTCGGATCCCTTCGGAACGCGCAAACGGCGCGCCCCCCGAAGAGGAGACGCGGCGTGTGCCAGACATCCCTGCCCGAGCGGCTCAGGCCGACTTCGACGATCCCGCCGGGGCCTTCTTGCCCTCCGGCTCGTCAGCCGACTTGTTGCGGTAGTGCGAGGAGTAGTACCGGTTCTGGTAGTAGTGGTAGCTGTAGTAGTACGAGTCCTTGCCCTCGAAATCGATGTCGTTGAGCGCCAGGCCCACGAGGTGGATGCCCGCATCCTGAATGCGTTGCACCGAGCGCTGGGCATGCTCGCGGCGGATCTTGTTGAACTTGGTCACGAAGATCATGCCATCGGCCATGGCCCCGACGATGAGCGGGTCGGACACCGCCGAGACGGGCGGGCAGTCGAGGATCACGCGGTCATACCGACGGGCCGCCTCCTCGAGGAAGCGCACCATCCGGTTGGACCCGATCAGCTCCGACGGGTTCGGCGGCACGGCCCCGCAGCAGATCACGTCGAGGTTCGGCACCTCGGTGGTGTGGATGAACTCGCCCATGTTGTCGGTCCGGCCCGCGAGGTAGGCCGACAGACCGACCGGGCTCTGCAATTGGAAGGCCTTGTGGACGGAGGGACGGCGGAGATCGGCGTCGACCAGCAGGGTCTTGAGGCCGGTCTGGGAAGTGACGATCGCGAAGTTGGACGCCACCAGCGACTTGCCCTCCGAGGGGATGGTGCTGGTGAAGGCCAGCACGCGGAGCTTGTCGGCGTTCTTTGCCAGCGAAATCGCCGCCCGCAAGGTCCGGAAGCCCTCCGCCGGGCTGGATGTCGGGTGGAGATGCGACTGCAGGTCGCGCTCGACGATGCTCGCCGACTTGATGTTCGGGATGTACCCGAGGAACGGCAGCCGGAGGAAGTTCTCGACGTCCTCTTGGCTCTTCACCGAGTCGTCGAGGAAGTTGAAGAACAGCGCCAAGCCGAGCGCCACGGCCAGGCCGCCGACGACGCTGCCGACGAAGATCAGCGGCTTGTTGGGGCTCACCGGCTTGAGGGGCGCGAAGGCCGGGTCCTGCACCTTCATGTTCTGCAGGAGGTCCTTGGTGCCGATGTCGAAGTCCTTCGCCTTGGTCAGGATGGTCTGGTAGAAGCCCTCCACCCGTTTGACCTTCTGCTCCATGATGTCGTACTCGATCTTGGCCTCGTCGAGTGCGAAGACGCGCTCCACGGATTCCTTGTACTTGCGGAGCGCCTCGGCCTCGCGGTTGGCCTCGAGTTCGGCGAGCTGGAAGATGGCCTGGAGGGCACGCTCGGACTCGTCGCGCAGCCTCTGCGAGTCGGCCTGCAGCTGGGTGTAGACCTGGATCACCTTGGGGTGCTTCTCGCGGTACTTCGTGCGCAGGCCGGCCAGCTTGGAGCTGTTCTCGTTGACCTGCTTGCGCAGGAATCCCACCTGCTCGTCCTTGGCCAGCGGTCCGAAGTCGGTGATCTCCTTGCCGGCGGCCACCCATTCCCGGGCTTGCTGGGCCGTCTGCTTGGCCACGTCGGCGGTGGCCCGCAGGGTCTCGTAGCCGAGCTTGAGGTCCCGCATCGTGGCGGTGTCGATGTTCTGCTCGTCCTTGAGCGACACCATCCCCTTCTCCTTGCGGTACTTCTGCAGATCCTTCTGGAGCGTAGCCAACTCGACCTCCTTGCCCTTGGCCTCCTGCTCGAGGATCTGGAAGCCCTGCAGGGCCTTCTGCTTCTTGTCGTCGAGGTTCCGCTGCAGGAAGACCTTGAGGATCATGTCCCCGATCCGCTGTGCCTGCTCCCCCTTGGGATGGGTCACCTGCACCTCGACCAGGCGGCTGAGGCGGATCGGCACGATCTTGATGTCCTTGGTCACCGCCGTGACCTTGTCGATGGCCTTGGAATAGCGCTCGTCCTCGGTCTCGAGCTTGAGCTTGTCCATGACCTCGAGGATGAGGCTGCGGCTCTCGAGGTTGCGGTACTGCGTGGTGAGGTAGTTCTGGTCCTGGTTGCCCAGGGCAAGGCTGTTGAGGTTGAGCACGCCTTGGTTCTCGGGGTCGATCTGCAGCCGGGCGACGGCCCGGAACATCGGCGTGGCCTGGAAGGCGTAGAGCACGCCCAGGATGAGGCACACCGACCAGGTCGCCACGATGAGCCATCGGCGCTCAAGGATGACGTGCCAGTACTGGCGGAGGTTGATCGACGGATCGCCGCCGCCGGTGCCGGCACCCTGTTGGGATTGAAAGGAGTCTTCCATGGTCGGGGAGTCTGGGCGGTTCAGAGGATGCTTTCCCGGACCTCCAGCGTGTCATCGGGCTCGATCATCACCCGCTGCCCCTGCTCGTAGAGCTTGTCGAGGTCCTTCTTGGAGTAGTTGGTGACCTGGCCCTTGCGCCGGAGGATGATCTTGCTTTTGTCGGCCCGCGGGCTGAAGCCCGAGCCGAGGGCGATGGCATCCATGATGTCGATGGAGCGGTCGGCCGGGATCTCCTTGCGGCCCGGCATGACGAAGCTCCCGGTGATGTTGATGTACTGCTTCACATACTCGGCGACCTCCACCGAGATGGCCGGCTTGATGATGTAGTCCTTGTCGAGCATCTCGTAGAGCTGTTGCCGGACCTCGGCCACGGTGCGGTTGGTCACCACCACGGGGTCGAGCAGCCAGTAGGTGATCTTGCCATCCGAGGGCACCCGGATGTTCTGCTTCATGTCCAGCTCGTCGGCGACGTTGATCACCAGGACATCCCCGGAGACCAGGCGGCGCACGGCATCATCGGCCAGAACCAGGGCGCCCGCGAGGAGACCCGGCAACCCGAGGCAGGCCTGCCACTTCAATCGACTCTTCATGTTCAATAACCGATCTGTAGGCCGAGCAGGACGCGGTGCGCGTCGTAGCTCGGCAGGAACACGTCCATCAGGCCCGCATCCGCGTAGCTGATGGAATAGTTCTCATAGGAGTAGTTCAACCCGAGGCGCAACCAGCGCCGGGGCATGTAGGTGAGACCGCCCGTGAACGAGGTCATGGCGTCATCGCGCCGGTAGTCCACGGTGCGGAAGTTCAGGGACCGGACGGCGGTCCCAGGGATCGGATCGTAGGCACCCCCGAGTCCCAGCAGTGAATCGAAGGCCCCGTTCTGGTGGGAGACCCCCCCGGTCACCAGCCACGTGCCGGTGGGGCCCACCAACTGCTGGACATTGAGCGCGGCCGTGTCGTAGGTGACCCCCTGCCGGGCGATCTGAGCGGCGTTGTCGGTCCGGCGGGTGTAGGTGAGGCTGAACTTGGTGGTCTCGCGGAAGGCATAACTCACCGAGACGTTGGCGGCCGGGATGGAGAACGACGCCCCGGGGATGTCCGGAAAGTCCCGGATCTCGTAGCCGCCACCGATCGTGCCCTCGAGACGCTCGGTGAACTGCCCGCGCACCCCCACGAAGCCGCCGTAGACGTGCGAGGTGGGAATGAATCCCAAGGCCTGGGTCCCGCGGATGAAATCCGTCAGGCCATAGCCGCCTTCGACGAAGACGAAGATCCGCTCGGTCGGCTTGTAGCTGGCCCCGAGGTTGCCGCGCCATCCGTCGTTGCCGTAGAGGGCCACCCGCTCGTAGTTGATGTAGTTGTACGAGCCGCTGAGGTAGACGTCGGTCTTGTCGGTGCTGTCGTAGGTGACCCGGCCGGACGTGGCGTGGGTCCAGCGGTCCACGAGGGTCGCCCCGAGGTTGACCCACCCGCCCATGAAGGACGAGTTGAACTCGGTGCGGTGGGAACCCTCCATCCTCAGGCGGCTGAGGTTGTCGTAGCTGCCCATCAACTCGATGCGATGCATCGGGGCCGGAGACACGCCGAGGTCGAAATAGCGGGTGTTGTCGCTGTGGTACTCGAGGGTGAGCGAGTTGGCCGGGTCGGAACCCGTCTGGAACTTGACCCCCGGCGACACGGTGCCGATCAGGTCGGCCACCTTGGCGTTGAGGGTGAAGCGGTTGGTCGTGAACCCCGCGAGGAGGGACGTGGCCGTCGGCGGGGCGCCCGGCGGCAGGGCGACGGCAGGCGGGGGATAGGTCGAGGCGGGGAAGACGGGCGAGGAGGCGATCAGCCGGCTGAACAGCGCATCGTCGTAAACCTGACGTTGGAGGAGACCCGTGTACGGCACCGACCCCACCGCAAAGCCCGGCCGATATTGGTAGCCACCGTTGATGTCCGTGATGGTGTACGCGGGATTCGACGGCTGGATGTACTGCACCGCCCCGACATCGCTCGCCGAGAACACGTTGTTGTTGTACATCATCTGGATGTCCAACTGGGGCTGGATGCGCACCCCGCCGACCTCGTAGGACATCCACCGGTCGAGCTGGTAGGCCTCGACACCTCCGACCTCGCCGGCGGCCGATGCCGGCAGGCCGATCATCGACGCCATGGCCGCGATGCCGAGGGACAGCGGTCCGATGCGATGGACTAGAGTTGACATGCGTTGACAGACGATGAACTCCGAGGCGGATGCATGGCCATCGGATCCGATCCGGCGGCCCTTGGGCCGCGGATCCATCGCGAACGATTCATGCCTCCCCGGACCGACAGGATGCTGAAGAAACCGCCCCGAGGTGTAAAACGATTATTCCGGCCCGGACACCTCCCCGGCGGGCCCATCACCGGTCGGGGTTCCGGTCCGGCGGCAGTTCGTCGAAGCCCTCGAAATCGCCGGGTCTCAGCTCCCGGCAGATGCGGCGGGTCTCGTCGAGCCATCCGCCCAGGTCGAGCAACCGGCATCGCTCGGAGCAGAAGGGCCCGGACGGACCGGCGAGCCAGGCGCCCCGCCGTCGGCACTGTGGGCAGGGAACCTCCGGGGGAAGGGGACGGGACAAGGGGTTCATCGGTTCAACCAGCGGACCAGGAGGCTCAGCAGCACGCTCACCACCAGGCAGGTCACGATCGGAACGTGCAACGAGAAGCCGGGGCGCTCGATCACGAGGTCGCCCGGCAGCCCGGCCCGGGACGGCGGCCACCACCGGAGCATCGCCCCGAGCACGAACAGGACGGCACCCAGGATCATCAACAGCTTGCCCACACCCGCACCCATGCGGCCGAGCATGCCCGACCGGAAGCGATCCGTCCAATCGCCCCGGCGTGCCGCACCCTGTGCCGCCCCCGTGCACCTCAACTGCCCGGGCGCCGGGATCCGTCCATCGTCGACGGCGGTTTCTCGAAAAACCGTGCCGCCCGGCCCCGGACTTGCTTTCCTTTTGGACTCGAAACGCTATGAGCTACGATACCGATCTGCTGCGCGGAATCCTCAAGGCCGCCGTCGAAGGAGGTTCCTCCGACATCCACATCAAGGTGGGTTCCCCGGTGGTTTTCCGGATCAACCGGCAACTCATCACCATCGACACTCCCACCCCGACCGAGGAGTGGATGGACAAGATCCTCGCGGCGATGGTGCCCGCCCATGCCCGACGCCGCATGGACGAGGACCGGGAGGTCGACTTCAGCTACTACGAGCCCGGCGTCGGCCGCTTCCGCACCAACGTCTTCCAGCAGCGGGGCACCTTCGCCCTGGCCATGCGCTATGTGAAGACCCAGGTGCCCAGCTTCGAGGAACTGGGCCTGCTGCCCGTCATCCGGACCATCGCCAGTTCGCCCCGGGGCATCGTGCTGGTGGCGGGCACCACCGGGTCGGGCAAGTCGACCACGCTCGCGGCGATGATCGAGCACATCAACGCCAACTTCAAAAAGCACATCGTCACCCTCGAGGACCCGATCGAGTTCGTCTTCGAGGACAACCAGTCGGTGGTCGAGCAGCGCGAGATCGGCCTCGACACCAACAGCTTCCAGGCCGGCCTCAAGCACGTGCTCCGCCAGGATCCCGACATCATCATGGTCGGCGAGATGCGCGATGCGATCTCCTTCCAGGCCGCCATCAGCGCCGCGGACACCGGGCATCTGGTGCTTTCGACGCTGCACACCCAGAACGCCTCGCAGTCCATCGGCCGCATCCTGGACTTCTTCAAGCCCGACGAGCGCGAACAGATCCGCCGCCAGTTGGCCGCCACGCTGCGCTCGGTGATCTGCCAGCGCATGGTCGGCACGACGACCGGCGGCGTGACCCCGTCGCTCGAGATCCTCATCAACACGCCCACCGTGAGGAAGATGCTGGAGGAGAACCGCCTGGAGAAGATCGGAGCCGCCATCGAGACCGGCCGCGAGGATGGCATGCAAAACTTCAACCAGGCACTCTACGACCTGGTCAAGGCCGGCAAGGTCGGCGAGAAGGAAGCCCTCGGGAAGGCCAGCAACCCGCAGGCCCTGGAGATGATGTTCAAGGGCATCTTCCTTGACGAAGGCCGCCGCATCCTCTCGTAGGCTACCGGGTCCGTGCCAACCGGTCCAGATTCCAACCGGTCCAGATTCCAACCGGTCCAGATCCCGACATTGCGGCCACCAGCCTGGGCTGTAGACTTCCCCTATGCTGACCATCCTCGCCATAGGGCTGGTCTTCCTGGGTTGCGGGATCTTCATGGCCCACCGGATGTCCAAGCGGGACGACGGGCAGATGTTCGACCCACGGGACCGGGTGATCATCACCCTCGCAGTGGTGCTGCTCCTCGGTGCCGCCGCCAAGACCCTGGTGGGAGGCGGCGCGTCGGCCGGCATCTTCGTGCTGGTGCTCGTCATTCCGACGGGCGTGATCCTCTCGTACATCTGGCTCCCTGCGGCCGTGGACGCACTGCTGAGCGGCTTGACCGGGGCGATGACGGGCGGGAACCAGCCGGTGGAGCCCAAGCCCTTCTATTTCCGGGCGCTGGCCATGCGCCGGAAGGGCAGGTTCTCGGAGGCGCTGGCCGAGATCGACGCCGAGCTGGTCAAGTTTCCGGGCAACCTCGAGGGCCTGTTCCTGAAGGCGGAGATCCAGGCCGACGACCTCAAGGACCTGCCCGCCGCGGCGGGTGTGCTTCAGGAGGCCCTAGCCAGCCCTGGCCGCCCCCAGGCTGAACGCCTGAACGCACAATTCCGCCTCGCCGAACTGCGGGTGCACCGGATGAACGATGTCCCCGCCGGCAAAGCCCTCCTGGAGACCATCCTCGAGGAAAACCCCGACACCGAGGCGGCGCACACCGCGCGGCAGCACCTGGCCCACCTGCCCGGAGTCTCCGCCGGGGCCGCGCCCGAGCGCCGCAGGCTGGTGGTGGTGCATCACGAAGGATCGCTGGGCCTCACCGAGGATCTCGGCGCCGGCGCCCTGCCCCAGGAGGACTGGACGGCACGGGCCCAGGAATGGGTCACGCACCTCGGGCAGCACCCGACCGACTGGGAGGCCCGGGAGAAACTGGCCACCGTCTACGCCGACCATTTCCAGCGCATCCCCCTGGCCATCGACCAGATCCGCACCCTGATCGACCAACCCGGCCAGCCCCCCAAGCGCGTGTCCGGTTGGCTGAACCGCATCGCCGACCTGGAACTGCGCGCCGATTCGGGCACCGATGGCGTCGTCAAGGCCCGCGCCGCCCTCGAGGAGATCCAGACCCGCTATCCCGACAGCCCCTGGGCCGACCAGGCGGTCGATCGGCTGGCCATCCTGGGCCGATCCGAACGGGCCAAGACCCCCACCCCAACCCTCAAGATCGGCATCTACGAGCAGAACATCGGCCTCAAGCGCGGTTCCGCCGACATCCCCAACCCGGATCCGGAGGCCGGCGGGGGCCCCTGATGGCCTGGCCCATGCCACGATTCCTGCGCCGCTTGTCCATCGCCGAACGACACGACCACGCCTCGCCGTGCGCCAAAACCAACGGTTGCCCGCGAGCCTTGTTCCGGATGGGCCAAATCCACGCGTAAGAAACGATGGTGTTCCCTTCCGCCCCGCTGGGTTGAGACCTCAAGCCCTGTGCCAACTCTTCGATGTAGCGCACGGCGCTTCGTAGGAGGTTCGGATGTCAACCCGCTCTCTTCCGGCTCGGAGTGCCCGACCGAGGTCCCCAAAAAAGTGTTTACGCGTGGTTCATGGGATGGGCGTCGCTATTGCATCCGGAGGTCGCCCCCGTCATTTTCATCGCCTCGCCGACCCCACCGTGCACCGGTAGCTCAATTGGATAGAGCTTCTGACTTCGGATCAGAAGGTTGCAGGTTCAAGTCCTGCCCGGTGTACCACGGTTTTCATTGGGGTTTTTGAGGTTTTTCGGAGTTTTCGAGGCGACCATTTTTGACCCATGCTGCCACTTTGCTGCCACTTTTTGCGACGGTGGATGGGCTGTTGCCACTTCCCCCTGTGCGATCAGGCGCTGCCGTTCTACCGGGCGGACGTGCCCGGGTGGACGTGCCGGGATGGTCAGCGGGTTCGATGCAGGGTGCCGGGGGTCCGTACAAACGATCGGCGAGGCGACCGTTGACCTGTCGCAGAGTTGGATTTCTCCTCGTGAAATGAATCAGGTGCGTGTTGGACTTATAGTGCTGCTCCTGCTTGCAATGCGGTGTCTGAGCGGTGAGCCAGCCACCGCGGTCGCGACCGTCACCGCAGGCTTCGTCAGCGGCATCACCGTCACTTCAGGCGGCTCCGGGTACTCGAGCGAGCCGACGGTCACGATCACCGGAGGAGGAGGCAGCGGCGCAACGGCCAGGGCGATCCTGAGCGGGGACAAGGTGTCGCTGGTTGTGGTGCTGACGGCTGGGAGTGGGTACACGAGTGCGCCAACGGTGAGCATCGAGGCACCGCCGAAGGAACTGGGGTTGTCTTTGGAACTGGTCCCAAAGCTCACCGTCGTAGGGCCGCCGGGAAGTCTTGCCCGAGTGGAGTGGTCGGTGGACCTGTCCGGTCCGTGGACGACCTAGAGTAACATAGTCATGAATGCGGAGGGAATTGTTTTGGTGGATATATCGCCTGCCTCAAGCCAACGCTTCTATCGTGTATCTGCTCAGCCAAAAGGCTACGTCTGGATTGAACCCGGATCGTTTAGAATGGGAAGCCCAATTAATGAACCAGGTCGGAATCCAGGTAACGAAGCTCAACGGACAATTATATTGACAAGAGGTTTTTGGATTTGTGAGCACGAGGTGACTCAAATTGAGTATAAATCGATAATGAGAATAAACCCATCACCTCATGTCGGCGATAACCGCCCCGTCCATCGCGTTAGTTGGAACGATGCAGTTGAATACTGCAGAAGGCTAACAGCCAAGCAAAAAGAATCTAGATACATATCTAGCAATCAAGAATTCCGCCTCCCGACAGAGGCGGAGTGGGAGTATGCCAATAGAGCTACAACATCTGGGATACGTTACGGGGAAATTTTGAGTACTGCCTGGTATAGAGAAAATTCGAACGGTAAACCTCAAGACATAAAAACAAAACAACCAAATAACTGGTTTATTTATGACATGATAGGAAACGTTTGGGAATGGTGCTCGGACTGGGCTGATTCAAAAAAACCTGGCTCACTTACCGACCCTCAAGGTCCAGAAATGGGACAAAGTAAAGTCTTCCGCGGCGGAGGATGGATCAGCGACGCTTCAAATTGCAGGGCTGCTGTTTCGGGTAGTGGAAAGCCTGACGAGGGGTATTTGGATATCGGTTTCCGTGTTGTCCTCAGCTCAGTTCGGTGAGTTGAAGGCAGCGCCGGAGGCGGCGATAGCGGATCGGCGGCGGAGCCGGAGTCGGGAGCGAGTGGAACGAGCGGAAGACGCAGGCGCAGTGGCCGCGGAGCGGAGGGCGAGGGACCCACGCCCGGTCGTACCGGGAATGGAGCGAACACACCGGCACTGCAGAACTACAAGCGGACGTTTACCCTCTGTCGTGTGTCGCTTTCCTTTCATGGTCTGGTCCCTTTCTTGGTCGCCCAGACTCTCACTCCCTCTGGATCAGTTTTGCGAGGTCACGTCAGATCTTGCATGTAGACACTGTCTAGTTGACTTGCGCCTCGCGTCAAGCCAAGAGTGCGAAGTGTCATCCCGCGGTCCATCCATCCCCCGGAAAGGCGCTTCCAGCACCCCTGGGGCGCCACCGGCGGCGTCCTCCGCACGGGGCCGATCCTCCGGCTACCATCATGGCGACCTCCGATCGGCCTGCATCCGGGCCGGGCTGGAGATGGTGGCGTCGGGGCGGCTCGACTTCTCGATGCGCGACCTGGCCCGCCAGCTGGGCGTCTCCCATCAGGCGCCCTACCACCACTTCAGCGGTCGCGAGGACCTGCTGGTGGCGATCTGCGCGGAGGGGTTCGAGGAGTTCCGGTTGGATCTGCACCGGGCCCGCCGCGCCGAATCCAACCCGCGTGCGGCCCTCCACCGCATCGGCCGGGCCTACCTCGAATTCGCCCGCCGGCGCCCGCACCACTACCGCCTGATGTTCACTGTGCCGGCGTCGGACCGCCCCCGACCGGAGGACCGCGACACGGAGCCACGGTTGCCCTCGGCGGCGGAGGTGTCGTTCGAGGAACTCCACGGATGCATCCGGGACCTCCAGGCGGCCGGCGACTACCCGGGCCGATCGAGCCTCGACGTGGCCGTGGCGGTGTGGTCATGGTCACACGGATTGGCGCTGCTGCTCTCGCAGGGCCAGCTCCGATGGCTGGGCTACGGCGACCGCCTCACGCCACAACTCTACCGCCGCTGGGCCGCGCTGCTGCCGGAGGCGCCGACGCCGGACCGCCAGGCCACCGAGGGTCCCGAAGGTCCCAAGACCGATCTCCCAACCCGTCGCGAAACGTCGTCCCGGCGGGCCGGGCCGCGGCTCAAGGCTTCTTCTCGCGCACGGTCGTCTCCGAACGGATGACCTGACCGGCCTGGTTGAGCACCAGTTCCACCGCGTGGTCCTGGGCCTTGGCCTGCACCCGATAGGCCATCTGGCCGTCCTCGAAAACCTCGGCCACCCGCCGCACCGGCGCCTCGCCCACCGCCTGAAGCACCGTGCCCTGAAAGGTCTCGGGCAGGGTGCCCAGCTCCACCTCGCGGCGCATGCGGACCAAGGCTCCGTTCGGGTCGAGCGACAACTCCACATGCCGGCCCTCGGGCGTCTTGGATTCCATCGAGTAGAACATCCGGCCCTCGGATTGCTTGAAGTGGGCTCCCTCGATGGGCACCTCGCCCAACTGCTGGCGGAACCCCTCGAGCACGGCCTCAGGGAGGCCGGACCGATCCATGAAACCGCTGCGCAGGTAGGTGGGCACGGCTCGCATTGCCGGCCCGGTCCCGGTGCGAGGACGGTCGCCATCGACGGCCACCTCCGGTCCGCCGCGACCGGCGGGCCACCGCTGCTCCACCTGCTGGCGCAGCGTGGGCACCTCGCCCCGGAGCGCGGAAAGCTCCGCCGCCACCCGATCCAGTCCCGTCTCACCGGACGGGGGCGGCGGCACCGGCGGGCTGTCCGGTTCCGCAGGGGCATTGGCCATCGCCCGCAGGGCCTCCAGCTCCACGCCCTGGCGTTGCCACCGGTGCTGATTCCAGGTGCCCCAGGCCCCCAACACCGCCACGGCTCCCCAACCCAGCCATCGTCGATCCACCCCAGAGGTTGTCGGCAGAAAACCCGGCCAAGGCAACCCGTGACTCGGGGTCCGGCCTCCCAGGCCTCGCTGTGTGGGTCAGGTTCGCGGGGCAAGGCACCGATGCCGACGAGGGAGCCGGCGTGGGAGGCGATGTCGCCCTTCGGGCCGCCCGATCCGTTCGGCACGCTGCGATTGCCCCAGCCCCCGGGACGGGCTCAAGATTTCCCCATGTTCCGGACCCTCCTCGTGGCCTGCGCCCTGTCCGGTGCGCTGGCCTGTTTGGCCGCCACGCGCTCCGATCGGCCCAACATCCTGGTCATCCTCACCGACGACCAACGCTGGGATGCCCTCGGGGTGGTGCAGCGGGAGCTGGGCGACCGGGCGTTGTTCCCCTGGTTCCAGACGCCGAACCTCGACCGCCTGGCCCGCGAGGGCGTGCGCTTTTCCAACACCTTCGTCACCACGTCGCTGTGCTCCCCGAGCCGTGCCTCGTTCCTGAGCGGCCGGATGGCGCGCAACCACCGGGTGCAGAACAACTTCACCGAATACCCCAACGAGCTGCCCGGCTACCCGCGTCGGTTGCACGAGTCGGGCTACGAAACGGCCTACATCGGCAAGTGGCACATGGGCGAGAACAACGACGAGCAGCGACCCGGGTTCGACTTCTGGATGAGCCACCGCGGCCAGGGCAACTACTTCGACAACGAGTTCAATGTGAACGGCACCCGCCGGCGCTTCCCCGGCTACTACACCACGGTGGTGACCGAGGCGGCGGTCGATTGGATGCGGCAACCGCACCCGAAACCCTGGCTCATGGTGCTGGGTCAGAAGGCGCCGCACGGAGGCCCGATCCAACCGGAACCGCGCTTCGCACAAGCCCTCGACGGCTTCCCCATCCGCAAGCCGGTGAACTACGACAACCACGCGGTCGCCGACGGCAAACCGGCCTGGCTGTCGGAAAGCCTCAAGACTTGGCATGGATCGCAGGGCCCGCTCTACGGGCTCCAGGAACACGACCGGTTGGTGCGGGCCTACCTGGCCACGCTCCTGTCGGTCGACGAGAGCGTGGGCCGCGTCTACGAGGCCCTTCGCGCCTCGGGCCAACTCGATCGCACGGTCATCGTCTTCACGAGCGACAACGGCTTCGTGCTCGGCGAGCACGGGCGGGTCGACAAGCGCACCGCCTATGAAGACAGCCTTCGCATCCCGCTCATCATCCGGCATCCCGGCCTCGGTGGTGCAGGCATGATCGTGAGCAACCTGGTGCTCAACCTCGACTTGGCCCCGACGCTGGTGGACCTCGCCGGGGCCCCTGCCCTGCGCGGCACTCAGGGCCGCTCGCTCCAGCCGCTGATGCAGGGGCGTCGTCCCCGCTGGCGGGAGTCGTTCCTCTACGAATACAATTACGAGGAACAGTTCCCCTACACCCCGAATGTGCGGGCCCTGCGCACCGACCGTTGGAAGCTCATCCGGTATCCGCACGGCGACGGCAGTGCGGACCGCTTCACGGCCGAACTCTACGACCTGGCCAATGATCCCCAGGAGCAGCGGAACCTCATCCAGGATCCCGCCGCGGCCCCGGTCCGACGCCGGCTGGAGAAGGACCTGACGCGGCTCTCGCGCCAGAGCGGCCCCGACCGGATGCCGGTGTACGGCGGCATCGTGAACGTGCTGCCGAAGTACTAGGGAGCGCACACCGAAGCGCATCCGGAGACTCCGGGTCCAGGAACCTCCTTTGGCCGCGCAGGGGTGATCGAAGGCCCGCGAAGGATTCGGTGATCCGTCTCGAGTCAGCCGGAAGCGCCCGACCGAGGTTCCCGACGCCGGGCCATCCAGCTCCAGTGGAGCATCAGGCCCACGAAGAAGATCCACTCCCAGAGCGGCGTGGAGTGAAGTCCGTCACCGGGCCAGTGGCGCAGGCTGCGGTCTTCACGGCAGAGCCGTTCCCATTCCATCAACTGGTGGAATCCGAAGGCCGAGACACCGGCATACAGATGGAAGGGCCAGAGGCTGCGAAGGCCAAAGCCGGCCCGGAGATGGGCGGCCGCATCGAGGACCACTCCCAGGCCCAGGATGGGAATGCCCCACAGGGCGATCCGGGTGTGGAATTGGCCGCTGGTCATTCCAAACCATCGCCCCGAACGGCTGTCCGGGATCCACACCGTCACCAGGATCATCGCCAACCCCAGGGCCAGCGTCAGGGTGGCGATCCCGCCGGGACTCGCCCACCGGGCAACCCCACGCCGGTGGCGCAGCACCAGCAGGTCGGCCATCCACAGCAACAGAGCCGTCATGCCCAACTGATAAATCCGCCAGCCCCCAGGGTTCCGATCGGCATCCGGTGATCCCAGGTACGAGATGGTGCACCGCATCGGAGAATACCGGTTTTCCGGCGGATAAAGCACCCAGGCCAAGACCAGGCCGGCGATTCCCAGGCACAGCAGCGCCCGTCGGCGCAACGGGCCATCCTCTAGGAATCGTCGCAGGAGCGGTTTCATCGGCGGTGTCGCGAGAATGGATCCGGAGTTCCGGGGAGCACAACCGATGAAGTGCCCCACGCCGCTCAAAAGACTTGCCCGGCGCCGTCCAACGCGGAACAACCACACTCATCCCCATGAAATGGAACCTTCGATCCTGCCGCACCGGAGTTCGCCCAGACGGCTTCACCCTAATCGAGTTGCTCGTGGTCATCGCGATCATCGCCATCCTCGCCAGCATGCTCCTACCGGCGCTCGCACGCGCCAAGGAACAGGGCAAACGGGCCCGTTGTCTCAACAACCTGCGGCAAATCGGCATCGGCATGACGCTCTACGCCAACGACAACAAGGACGTGCTGCTCAAGGCCCGTTTCGATGGTGGCAACTGGGTGCAGATCTCCATCAACGAGCCCGAGGCCGGATCGGCCCGCCAGCTCGGCCTGCCCGTGGACACCAACTCGACCGTGGCCAAGATGTGGACCTGCCCCAATCGACCGGATTTCCCGACCTACGAGCCCGAGTACCGGCAGTTCAACATCGGCTACCAGTACTACGGCGGCATCGCCACGTGGAGCAATCCGGCCGGCACCTTCGATTCGAGGAGTCCCGTGAAGACGGCCACCTCCGAACCCGGCTGGGTCTTGGCGGCCGACGCCGTGATGAAAGTGGACGGCAAGTGGGGCGGCGGTCGTGATTCCGCCTTCAAGGGCATGCCCCCGCACCAGGGTCCCGGCAAGAAGCCCATCGGCAGCAACCACCTGACCATCGACGGCGCCGCCCGCTGGGTGCAGGCCCAGAAGCTCCTGTTCCTCCACAGCTGGAACACCGGCGGTGCCCGCGACTCCTACATGTTCCAGGACGACATCGGCCCCGACCTCCAGGCCAAGATCGCCCAAATCCGCCTCAAGCCCTGACGAACCGATGGGGTCGGTCCTCACTATTGACACAAAAGGGGCCAGTCCTCACTTCCTTTTGTCGCTCGGCGCCCAGAGCATGTTGGCCTCATTCCCTGCCGCAGCGAGGACTTTCCTAGACCATCCAGCCTCGATTTCCGTGGTTCCCTTGCGAACGAGCTGGGGAAATGCTCCAGCCATGTCGATCCGGTATTCCGTGAAGTCCGTTTCCATCTGGCTGATGTCGCTGGCCTTGGCCGGCAGCTCTGGCAGGGCTGCGGCATTGCAGGTGCCCGCCTTCACCGCCTACACCCTGCCCGACACCGATTCGCCCCGCATCTCCGAACGCGGCGGCGTACGCGGGTGGACCGATCCCGCCAACTCGGTGCACTGGTACTGCCGACTGAACCAACCCGGCACGCTCCAGGCGAAGCTTCGCCTGAAGCTGCCCGAGGGGAGCGAATCCAAGCTGCGCCTGACCGTGGCCGGTGGATTCCGCGAGGTGACCGTCCGGGGCGCTTCGGGCCCGGAGCCGGTGACGGCCGACTTCGGCACCTTCACGATCGAACGCCCCGGGTATCAGGATTTCCACCTCGGCTCGCTCAATCCCAAGGGGCAGGATGCGGGTCAGCTCGAGGCCCTGGTGCTCGACGGTCCCGCGGTCGAGGGGGCCCACTTCAACCTCAAGGAGCGCCGCAACGCGGCCTCGGTGCACCTCAGCTACAAAGCCTCGACCCATGCCATCGCGGCGTTCTATTGCGAGGTGACCGCGGTCGAAGAACCGGTGACCACCTTCTACATGGCCTGCGGCTGGCACCGCGGCTATTTCGGCATGCAAGTCAACAGCCCGACCGAACGGCGGATCATCTTCTCGGTGTGGGACAGCGGCGACGAGGCCGTCGACCGCAACAAGGTTTCCGCCGAGAAACGGGTTCAACTGATGGGCAAGGGGGACGGCGTGTATTCGGGCGATTTCGGCAACGAAGGCACCGGCGGCCACAGCCACCTCAAGTACCCGTGGAAGACCGGGCAGACGCAGCGCTTCCTGGTCACGGCTCAGCCGACCAACCAGACCTTCACCGTCTATTCCGGGTACTACCACCACCCCGACAGCCACCGGTGGATGCTCATCTCGTCGTGGAAGGCCCCGCGCGAGGGCGGATGGCTGCGCGGCCCCCACAGCTTCAGCGAGAACTTCTGGGGCAGCACCGGTCACCTGCCCCGCAAGGCGCTGTATGGCCGCCAATGGATCCGCACCCCGGGCGGCGAATGGATCGAGATCACCGAGGCGAGCTTCAGCCACGACCCCACCGGCAAGAGCGACCGGCTCGACCGCTTCATGGGCGTGGAACAGGGGCAGTTCTTCCTGAGCCACGGCGGATTCCTCGAGGGCACCATGCCCTTCGGCCAACGCTTCACCCGCCCCGCCACCGGCGAACCTCCGAAGGACCTGGTGGAGTTCTTGCGGTGAAACCGTCTGAAACGATTCTCCGATTCGGATCAACCCGGTTGCCCTCCCGTTCAAACCCAGTCACCTTCATGCAAGACCGATCATGAGTTCCCAAGGCATCGCGCGCGTCATCGGAGTCGGGTTGCTGCTCTTCAGCGCCCTCGTCATGGCCACCTCGGGGACCTTCGTGGTCAAACCCGGGTACCGGGGGATCGAAGTCACCCTGGGCCGGGTCTCCCCGGGGTTCAAACCCGAGGGCTTCGGACTGAAGGCTCCGTTCGTTACCGAGATCATCCCGGTCTCCGTGCGGCAGCAGACCGCCGAGGAACTGGCCGAGTGCTATTCTTCGGACCTTCAGCAAATCCGGGTCGACCTGCGATTGCTCTACCGCATTCCCGAGGCGTCGGTGGTCAAACTCTTCCAAGACTATGATGGCAATCCGTTCGAGAGTCTGGTCGCGCCGCGGGTGCAGGAGGCCTTGAAAGAGGTGGCCGCGATGCAAAGCGCGGAGCTCATCGTGAAGAACCGCGAGCAGATCAAGACCCGGTCGCTGGAGATCGCCCGCCGCAAGATCGGCTCGCTCGTCGTCCTCGAGGACATCGTCATCCAGAACATCGCCCTCACCCGGGAACTGGAGCACGCCATCGAGGCCAAGATGGTCCAGGAACAGGAGGCCTCAAAGTCCAAGTACCTCCAGCAACGCGTGCAAATCGAGGCCGACACCGCCGTGATCCGGGCCAAGGGCGAGGCCGAGTCCATCCTCATCCGGGGGGACGCCTTGAAGAAGAACCCCGCCTTCGTGGATCTCCAGATCGTGGACCGCTGGGACGGCATCGCTCCGCTGGTCATTGGCGGCAACGATCAGATCCTCTTGAACTTCCAGGACCTGGAACGGCTCAAGGGCCAGAAGACCGAGCCCGCCGGTTCCCGCCCTGCGACTCCGGCGGCCACCCCCTCTCCCGCCACCCGGTCCATCAAGCGCTGACGCCATGAATCCCCAAACCGCCTCCCGCCTGATCATCGCTTCGATGGCGTCCTTCGTGGCCTTGCTGGTGCTCAACTCGGCCTCGTACGTCATCGAACCCGGCACCCGCGGCCTGAAGGTGACCCTTGGCAAAACCCAAGAAGGATTCCTGCCCGAGGGCTTCGGGCTGAAGACGCCGTTCATCACCAGCATCGTGCGGGTCAATGTCCGCCAACGCACCCGAGGGCTGACGGCCGACTGCTTCTCCTCCGACTTGCAGCAGGTGAAGATCGATCTGCGGGTGCTCTTCCGCATTCCCGAGGGGTCGGTGGTGCCGATCTACCGGGAGTTCGCGGGGGATCCCTTCGACAGCCTCATCGCTCCCCGTGTTCAAGAGGCCATCAAGGAGGTCACGGCGTTGATGACGGCCGAGCAGATCGTCAAGAACCGCGAGGAGATCAAGAAGAAGTCCATGACGCTGGCCAGCCAGAAGATCGGATCGTTGCTGGTGGTCGAGGACATCGTCCTGCGGGACATCGATCTCTCACCCGAATTGGAGAAGGCCATCGAGGCCAAGATGGTGGCCGAGCAACAAGCCAACCAGGCCCGCTTCACCCAAATCCAGACCCAGACCGAATCCGAGACGGCGGTCATCAGCGCCAAGGGTGAGGCCGAGGCCATCCGGGTCCGCGGCGAGGCGTTGCGTCAAAGCCCATCCTTCCTGCGTTGGAAGATCGTCGAGCGCTGGAATGGGCGCTCACCCATGGTCATCCCCCCTCCCTCCGAACACAACGCCGCCGGCCTGCTGCTGCCGATTAGCCCGTCGGAGACCCCGGCCACGCCATGACCTCCCGACGCCGGGCCGCGATCCAAGCCCTGTTCTTGGCCGGCTTGGGATGCCTCCTGATCTGGGTCTTCCCGCGCGCCGCCGCGTTCGCCGAGATGGCCGCCCGGGAGTTGCGATACCTGTGGTGGCTCGTCCTGGTGATCGGCGTCGGTGCCTGGTTGATCTGGGGCTATGGGCGAAAACCCAAGGAATAGCCGTCCGGGTCTGACAGGACCGCAAAAACTGCTCCAAGGGATGTGAGAGTTTCAGGCGCTGGTTGACGGTGGTTGGTTCGCTGCGGAAAGTCCATCCCCGGTGGAGGGAGGGCGGAGCCCGACCGGAGCCGGGGATGGACTTTGAGTCTTGGCGAAGGCCGCCGGGCTGAGATAGCCCAATCGGCTGTGCGGCCTGTGTCGGTTGTACTCCTGACGATAATCCCCAATGACCACCCGGGCTTCGGTCAGCGTATGGAGCTGCTCCCGGTTCAGGCATTCGTCCCGGAAGCGTCCGTGGAAGCTCTCCACGAAGCC
>Ga0194134_10000236_pt1 | contig 84254 bp, 82 predicted proteins | sample TA2KigOff0mmetaG_FD_148602 | JGI IMG/M metagenome (GOLD analysis project Ga0194134, IMG submission 148602) | Freshwater microbial communities from Lake Tanganyika, Tanzania - TA2015056 Kigoma Offshore 0m | ecosystem: Environmental > Aquatic > Freshwater > Lake | place: Tanzania: Lake Tanganyika...
CGAATCATCCAAGGACCTGCAGAGGAGGTCATGGAGCAGATGGAAACGGATGTGAATACCGTAGCGCTCCTGATGACGCATAATTTTGACTACGAATTGATTCTCCTCGAGAAATTGTCCCGGTTACAACTCCCCTACATCGGAATCTTGGGCCCCAAAAGAAAGACGGAAAAGCTGTTGGATAGACTACAGGCAAAAGGTATCGCTATTTCAACCGGTAATCTCTACGCTCCTATTGGCTTGGACCTTGGAGCGGAATCTTCCGAGGAGATCGCCCTTGCCATCCTTGCTGAAATCGCGGCTGTAGTTCGCAAGCGCAAACCCGGTTTCCTCCGGGACAAGCAAGGTCCCATCCATGATGCTGCACTATGAAAACTGGAATTATCCTTTTGGCAGCTGGTTCATCTTCCCGTTTAGGTAGACCAAAGCAACTACTTAACTTTCAAGGAAAAACCCTGATTCAATATTCCATTGAAGTTGCCCAGCAAAGCGCTGCGGACGATTTAGTCGTGGTACTAGGGAGTAACTCGGATCTAGTCCAGAAAGGCATTGAATCCAAGGAAGTAATTGTGCTCGTTCATGATCACTGGGAAGAAGGAATGTCCTCCAGCATGCAGTGTGGCTTGCGACACCTTAGGACAACTAGCCAGGTGGAGCAGGTGATTTTGATGCTCTGTGACCAGCCCCACGTCAGCCAAGGGCTCTTGGATCAATTGATGGAAGAAAAAAAGGATTCTGGAAAAGGGATCGTGGCCTGCAGCTATGCAGGAACCTTTGGGGTACCCGCCCTATTTGATCAAAGTTACTTTGCCGAATTGCTGGCGCTTAAAGGGGCTGAAGGGGCTAAAAAAGTGATTTTGAACCATCAAAACGATACATTTTTGGTTGACTTCCCTTTGGGAGCAGTGGATCTGGATACCGAGGAAGATGTAAAGAAGTTTACTGGATGTCACTGAAAAACTCTTCCAAATCCAGTTTGAATCCCTTCACTACCTCCGACTCGACTTCATCTCCAGTAGTAAACAAATGAGAAGGTACATACCTGCCATTAACCCAAGTGTAGATTGTCATCGTTTGGTGTTCGGGTTGGATAATCCAATATTCTTTCACTTCACGGGATTCGTAGAGGTCAAACTTTTGTTTCAATTCCAATTTACTGTTACCGGATGATAGAATCTCCACAATCAAATCAGGGGCACCGATACAGCCACGCTGATCTAGGATTAATGGATCACAGACTACACAAATATCGGGCTGTACCACATCAAAGATTTCGTGGTCTTCCTTAGAGTCCTTGGGTAACCGAACGTCAAAAGGAGCCACATAGACTTGACAGGCCTTCCCCTCTAAAAATTGATATAGTTTAACGGAAAGCTTTAAAGATACCCGTTGATGGATGCGATTTGGAGCTGCAGCAGCCTTTTTGAATACCTTTCCTTGAATCAGTTCAGCAACCAGATCCATGGGCCAGGTCAAGTAATCCGCGTAGGAATAGTTCCCGTAGGTAGCATTTGGCTCTTCGACTACATCTGGCTTTTTGGAATCCATAAACCAACTTACATCCTAATTTCCACAATACTTCCGTTGAGTGTAAAAAAGATAAGGGGATTTTTATCAGGAATTTCTCAAATTCTCCACCACTGATTTAACCCAGGAAACAGCCTGATTTACGTTTTCAGCGTTAGTATCTTTCCCCAAACTAAAACGTAGCGAAGCTCGGCCCAAATCCGAAGGGATACCCATGGCCTGCAGCACATGGCTCGGTTTGGGAGAGATAGAAGTGCAAGCAGAGCCAGAACTCACGGCGACCCGCTGATTTACTTTAAGTAACAATTCCTCCCCTTCTACTCCCGAAAACGAAAGATTGCTTACATGAGCAAGCCGATGTCTCGGCGATCCGTTTCGATACACTCCTGGAAGCTCCAAAAGAGCGGATTCCAAGCGATCGCGAAGCTTTTCGAGCCGAATTGCTTCCTCTTCCATGGCTTGAAATCGAAGTCCAGCTGCTTTGCCAAAACCTACAATTCCAGGTACATTCAGTGTGCCACTTCGGAAACCCTTTTCATGCCCTCCCCCATGGAGTTGTGCAAGAGGCTTGGGTAAGGCATGGTTGTGGCGTACAACCAGTGCCCCAACCCCTTTCGGACCATACAGTTTATGCGCAGAAAGGGCCATCAGGTGAATCCCTTGGGTAGTTACGGAGATTTTGCCTACTGCCTGCACGGCATCTGTTAAAAAAATAACGCCATGTTTGTCTGCAATGCTCGCGATTTCTTGAATGGGATGAATAACCCCCGTTTCATTATTTGCCCACATCAAACAAATCATTTTGCTGTGGGGCTGAATGTATTGCTCCAACAAGTTTAAATCCAGCTCTCCATCCGCATTTACGGGAAGGTAAGTCACCTCCGCTCCTCTCCGCTGAATTTCAGCCATGCTGTCCAATACAGCCTTATGCTCGGTTTGGCAGGTGATGTAGTGTTGTTTTTGACCAGAAAATAAATCAAACACCCCCTTGATGGCCAAATTCAATGATTCAGTAGCACCCGAGGTGAAAATGAGTTCCTTGGACTTGGCTCCAACCAACTGAGCTACCGCCTCTCTGGCATCTTCCACTGCCTGCTCTGCTACCCAACCGTAAGCATGACTCTTACTCGCTGCATTTCCAAAATGTGTACCAAAAAATGGCAACATGGCAGCAATCACCTCTTCTGTGCAAGGCGTGGTGGCATTGTGATCCAGATGCATTGGGTAATTCATAACCCTAAACTACTGCTTTTACTTGTTTTTTGAAGGGTGAAAAACTCGATTTTCCTATCTTTAACTTTCCCATGCAAGAATCCTGGACTTTTGAATTTCCCTTTGACAGGCTTACCTCCGAAGCTTGGACTTGGCTTATCCAAACTCAGCAAAGAGAGCTAAGTATATTTCTATCCTATTACTACAAAAGACAAGGAGCAGTGGTGGAAAAAGTCAAATTGAAAACTGACCCACCATTGAATTCCCAGGATATTGGTACCCTCTGCCTTGGATTTGAGTTGATTTATTTCAATGCCTGTCAAGATCTGCATGAAACTCAATCTGAGGAAATGAACCTAAGCTTTCAATTCGATGCAGAAAAAAAGAGCCTAAAGCTAGTTGGGCCCTATTGGCCCATTCGTGAGCTAGATGAAATTTAAGCTTGGACTAGTCATCAGCTATGCGATTGGAATTCCTAGCATTTGACGTATTTTTGAGACCGAATAGACGATTATGAAAGAAGCTACCGAATCCCTGAATTTCATCGAACACATCATCGAAGAAGACCTAGCCAACGATTTTCCAAAGGAGAAACTGTGCTTCCGCTTTCCACCTGAGCCCAATGGCTACCTGCATATTGGACATGCAGCATCTATTTGCCTCAACTTTGGTTTGGGTGAGAAATATGGGGCTCCTGTCAATCTTCGATTTGATGATACGAATCCAGCTAAGGAAGAACAGGAATATGTAGATGCGATCAAGCGTGACATCGCCTGGTTGGGATTCAAGTGGGCTAAGGAATGCTATTCTTCGGATTATTTTCAGCAACTCTACCACTGGGCAGTCTTGTTGATCCAGCAAGGAAAGGCCTATGTGGACCAACAAACCTCCGAACAAATCGCCGAACAAAAGGGTACGCCTACCAGTCCAGGCACGCCTAGCCCATTTCGAGATCGCTCCATTGCTGAGAATTTGGACTTGTTTGAGCGCATGAAAAACGGGGAATTCGCCCCGGGCACTTACCTGCTTCGGGCAAAGATTGACATGGCTTCTCCAAACATGCACATGCGAGACCCAATTTTGTATCGCATCATTCGTGCGCACCACCACCGTACCGGGGATACTTGGAATATTTACCCCATGTACGATTGGGCTCACGGAGAGTCTGATTATATCGAACAGGTTTCTCATTCCATCTGTACCCTTGAGTTTAAAGCGCACCGAGAATTGTACGATTGGTACTTGGATCAAATCATCGACCCTAGCCTATTGCGTCCCACGCAGCGGGAATTTGCACGGCGAAACCTGAGCTTCACGGTGATGAGCAAGCGTAAGTTGCTCGAGCTAGTTCAAAAGAATGTGGTAAGCGGATGGGATGATCCCCGTATGCCCACCATCTCTGGTTTGAGAAGAAGAGGTTATACCCCTAGTGCTATCCGCAACTTTAGCGAGGTGGCTGGTATTTCTAAAAGAGACAATGTCACAGACGTATCCTTGCTTGAGTTTTGTGTGCGTGAGGACTTAAACCAATGCGCTACTCGAGTGATGGCTGTATTGAACCCCATCAAAGTGGTGATTCAAAACTATCCTGAAGGTCAAGTAGAAATCTTGCATTTGGAGAATAATCCTGAAAAAGAAAATTCAGGTACCCATGAAGTTCCCTTTTCTAGAGAGTTGTATATCGAGCGCGAAGATTTCAAGGAAGAAGCTGACAAAAACTTTTTCCGCCTCAGCATAGGTCAAGAAGTTCGCTTGAAAAGTGCTTACCTTATCAAGGCAGAATCAGTAGTAAAAGATGCAGCGGGAAATCTTCTTGAAATTCACTGCAGCTACGATGCGGATTCCAAGTCGGGTTCGGGCACGGAAGCAAGCCAGCGAAAGGTGAAATCTACCATTCACTGGGTCTCTGTGGCACATGCCATTCAAGCTGAGGTTCGAGAATACGATCGCTTGTTTTTGGATGAATCTCCTGACACCCATGAATCCAAAAGTTACATGGACTTCATCAATCCCAATTCCTTGAAGGTAATTAAAAATGCCTTTCTGGAACCATACTTGGGTCAGGCTAGTCCAAACCAGAGCTACCAATTTCAGCGTCTCGGCTATTTTACCTTGGATTCAGATTCTCGTGAAGGAAAGTTGGTGTTCAATAAAACAGTAGGATTAAAGGATACCTGGGCAAAGCAAAATGCAGCTACCGCAAACAAGCAGCAGACTACCGCGAAACCGGTAGTACAAGCTCCCCAAGAAGTCAAGTCGGCTTTGAACGAGATTCAATACATTGGGAAAAAGCTGACTAACCTATCTGGAGATAAGCTGGAAGAAGCATTAGAGAATATCCGAACTCAGGCAGAAAATATAAGTTACGAAGAGTTGGAACCCCTGTTTGCCACTGCTGCCAAGAAAGTGGGTACTCGAATAGCTGTTTTGGTAGCCCTTTCCGTGCTTTTGGCAAAAGGCTCATCCAAAACTCCTACAGCTTCGGAATTCATCACTTCTTGCCTTTCGGATGAATCCGATATCCTTAGGGAGGAGGCAGCTAAGATTGCTTGAGCAAACCACCTAATAATAAAAAAGCCACTGTATTTCGGTGGCTTTTTTGTTGCAATTAGGTTCTTTTGATTTGGAGTTGTATATCGGAAAACTCCTTTTGCTCGATGAAAGGTTGACTTCGTAGCCTTCGTCCCGTGGCGGCAAAGATAGCATTAGCGATAGCTCCACCTGTAGGTGGCAAGGCAGGCTCTCCCAATCCTGTTGGGTCAAAACCTGAGTCCACAAAATGGGTATCTATCTCAGGAACCTCCTTCAAACGAATCAATCGGTAGGTATCAAAGTTTTTCTGCTTGGGCACCCCAGCTTCAAAAGTCAAATTGGTGTACATGGCATGACCCATTCCATCCACTATGCCTCCCCTAACCTGGTGATTGGCTCCCGTAGGGTTAACTACCAAACCACAATCGGTCACAGCAGTGATTTTTTTCAAGGTAGGCTTACCCCCTTGCACTTCAATATCTGCCACCTGGGCTACATACGACCTATGCGAGAAGTAGACACTAAATCCTTGTTTGATGGATGGGTTTTTTCCCCAATTGGATTTTTCTTTCGCCATATTCACCACACCTAACATGCGATCTACGTCGTAGTCCACTTCCCCAACGGGGTTGGTTTTTGCTCGTTGCAGGAGTTCCAAACGAAAATCAACTGGATCTTTACCCGCCGCAAGAGCCACTTCGTCTAAGAAGCTTTGCTCGGCATAGGCGAGGAAGTTTGTAATTGGAGCTCTCCAAGCATTGGTAGTGATACTCGAAGCATGTTCTATGGTTTCTATTAATACATGATCTACTGCCCCAGAGGGAAAGTTATTTTCCCGAGTAGTGTTCCCTGCATTCATCCCAACCCCTCTTAATTTATATCCTGTAAGGGTACCTTTATCGTCTAAAGCCGCCTCAAATCGGTACCTAACGGCTGGCCTGTAGGCTCCTCCGGTTAATTCATCCTCTCGGCTCCAGGTTACTTTCACTGGGGCTTGAATTGCTCGAGATACTTCTACCGCTTCAATGACATAATCCGCACGAAGTCTTCTTCCAAATCCCCCACCCAAACGAGTGATTTCCACACTTACATTTTCTGGAGGGATACCCAACAAAGCGGCAGTTTCTTGTCTGGCACGGTCTGGGGTTTGTGTGGGCCCAACCAATTCCACTTTATCCCCCTGCACATGAGCAAAAAAGTTTTCCGGCTCCATGGGAGAATGGGCTACAAAAGGACATTGATACTCTGCTGTAATGATCTTTGCGGCATTTTTAAATGCTAGGTTGACATTTCCATCCTTTCTTTTGACTTCTGCACTTCCTTTGGCAAGCAAATCGGCAAAGAGCTTGTCATGATCTGAGCTGCTCTCCACCTCAGTTTCTGGTTCGTAAGAAATTTTCAACAATTTCTTTGCCTTCATCAAGGGCCAGGTAGAGGTTCCAACCACGGCTACATTGGATCCAAATGAAACCACATCGCTCACTCCAGCAACGGCACGGGCAGCTGCATCGTCTACCGAAACTAATTTCATCCCAAATGGAGCGCGTTGGATCATGGCATACTTCATGCCTTCCCGATAAAAATCTAAGCCGTACATGCCTTGACCCGTATACATACTCTTGGCATCCACGTTTTTAACGGGAGTGCCGATAATGGTAAAGTCCTTCTTGTCTTTTAAAACCACCTCTTCAGGAGCAGTAAGCGTAGTTGCCACTGCAACAAATTCTCCAAAATGCCCTTTTTTACCCGATCCCTCGTGGCTGATCATCCCTTTGGAAACGGTTAACTCTGAGGCCGGAACTTTCCAAGTTTGTGCGGCTGCTGCCACCAAAACAAATTTAGCTGTTGCCCCTGCCTTTCGCAGTCTTTCCCAGCTATGTGGCATGGCGCCAGAACCACCAGTCAGCTGTCGTTCGTATTTTTCAGGATCTAGGTTGGCTTGCACTACCCGCACCTTTTCCCAATCCGCCTCCAACTCTTCTGCCACCACCATGGGGAAAGAAGTTTTGATGTTTTGCCCTAACTCAGGATTGGGTGAAAAAATAACCACATCTCCGGTTGGAGAGATGGATAGAAAACTATTGAAGGATTTGGCTTGCGCCAAAATCTGTTCGGTGCTAAGTACCTCCATTTTTGGAGAATCACAGCTAAACCAATTGAATCCAATGACCAATCCTCCAGCAGTGGTCCCTGCTATCTTTAGAAAATCTCTTCTGCTTGTTCGTAGTTGAGTTTGCATGATTAGGAGGATTTAGAGGCTAAGGATACCGCTTCTCGAATTTTATGGTAGGTGCCACAGCGACAAATATTTCTATTCATGGCATTGTCAATTTCTTCCATACTGGGGCTAGGATTTTGATTTAAAAAGGCAGCTGCGGTCATGATTTGACCTGCTTGACAGTAGCCACATTGAGCTACATCTACTTGTTCCCAGGCTTTCTGTACGGGATGATCCCCCGCCTCTGAAAGACCTTCGATGGTGACTACTTCAGCATTTCCTACGCTCGAAATAGGCGTCATGCAAGAAAAGGTGGCATTTCCATTGACGTGTACCGTACATGCCCCGCATTGTGCAATCCCGCAAGAAAACTTTGTTCCCACCAATCCCAAGTGATCACGAAGGACCCAAAGTAAGGGGGTATCGTCTTCCACTTCTACGGTTCGGGTGGTTCCATTAATTGATAGGGTAAAACTGGCCATTACTAGGTTAGGTTAAAATTGATTGGATAAGTTAGCTAGTTTTTTTAAAAACTAAAAACCATTCGCAAAAAGGCCTTACCCTCAGAAACTTCACCTAGATCAAGCCTCCGACTGCGTAACCTTAGAAAGGAAAATTTTTCTTAGTTAAGAATTTTTCTAATTTCGAAAATATCTTTTTAACCCCCATCAAACCCATGTCTCAACCTATCAACGTAGCCATTGTAGGAACTGGATTTATAGGACCTGCACATTTGGAAGCCCTAAGAAGAATCCCTCACGTAGAGGTAGTAGCCCTCGTAGAAGTCACTCAGGAGCTAGCCAATGAAAAAGCCAAGCAATTGGGAATTCCTAGAGCGTATGTTTTTGCCGATATGCTCAAGCAAGATGACATCGATGTAGTCCATATTTGTACGCCTAACTTCCTACACTACAGTCAAGCCAAGGCGGTGATGGAATCGGAAAAGCATGTCATTTGCGAAAAGCCCTTAGCACTCACCATTCAGGAGGCAGAAGATTTGGTACGTATAGCTAAATCCACCGGATTAGTCAATGCCGTACACTTTAATTTGAGGTATTACCCCATGGTACGCCAAATGAAGGTGATGAGGGAAAAAGGAGAATTGGGCAAAGTATATTCCATCATGGGCTCCTATTTACAAGATTGGCTATTCCTTCAAACCGATTACAATTGGCGACTTGAACCAGACAAATCAGGCGATTCTCGAGCCATTGCGGACATAGGTTCTCACCTCTTGGACATTACCGAATACGTGACGGGGTTAAAAATTACAGAAGTACTTGCTGATTTTTCTACCGTGCACAAGACCCGATTGAAACCCTTAAAGCCTATCGAAACCTATTCGGGTAAGATGCTTACCCCATCTGATTACCAGGAGGTCCCCATCAATACCGAGGATCATGCTACGGTGTTGCTTCGTTTTGACAATGGGGCCAAAGGCTCCATCACGGTATCTCAAGTCAATGCAGGAAGAAAAAATCGACTCAATATCGAAATTGCTGGCTCTGAAGCTGCTTTTGAATTTAACTCAGAGCGTCCTAATGAATTGTGGATAGGAAAGAGGGAGAAAGCCAATGAGCACTTGTTGAAAGATCCTTCCTTAGTTCATAAAGAGGTTAGTTCTTTGGTAAGCTTTCCAGGAGGACACAACGAAGGATTTCCTGATACCTCCAAGCAGATGTTTAAGGAAGTATACTCCGCTATTTCTTCTGGAAAGCAGCCTGATAAGCCTTCCTATCCCACCTTCGCTGACGGGTGCAGGGAATTACTTATAGGTGAACGCATCGTAGAGAGCAATAAAAAGCAGGCTTGGGTTAAAATTTAAAACAAAAAATTAAAACTAAACTTAAAAAGTCTAAGAGAGTTAATAACAAATTCCTATTTACCAACCCTACCCATAAACAACCAAAAAAGATGAAAATTACAAAGATTAGTTTCGTATTATCCTTACTTTTCCTAAGCGTAATGTCCGTTCAGGCACAGGAAAAAGCAAGTCCAGCGCGTACAGCAGAAGGAGTGGCAGCTGGATCCTCCATTACCATCAATTATTCTTCCCCAGCCGTAAAAGGAAGAACCATCTGGGGAGAGTTGGTGCCTTTTGGAAAAGTTTGGAGAGCAGGGGCAGACAATGCCACTACCTTTTCTACTTCCAAGGACATTACCATAGAAGGTCAAAAACTCCCAGCAGGTACTTACAGCTTCTTTATCATTCCTGGTGAAGTAGAATCCACGTTTATTTTTAATAAAGTGGCCAAGCAATGGGGAGCCTACACCTACGATGAAAAAGAAGATATCTTGAGAGTTTCGGTTCCTTCCCAACAATCTTCTACCCTAGAAGAACGCTTGGTATATGAAGTCAAGTCGGATTCCTTTGAAATTCGGTGGGAATATGGAAAAGCTTCTGCCAAAATAGGTTCATAAGACAACCCCACAGTCTTATCCCCATAAATTGAGTTTTATGGGGATTTTTTTATTGCCTATTCAAACCTGTTTCAATCGGAAACTGCATGTATTTTTGCACTATATGGCAATGCTTTCATTATCCCAATTGGACCTACCAATTACTGAAATTATCCCCGAGGTAAAACAACAGCTCACTGCTCGAAATACAATCCTCATCCAAGCGCCACCCGGTGCAGGAAAAAGTACGCTATTGCCGCTCTCCTTGCTTCAGGAACCTTGGTTGGAGGGCAAAAAAATCTTGCTGCTCGAACCGAGACGCTTGGCTACCAAAAGCATTGCACAACGCATGTCAGATTTGCTCGGTGAGGAAGTTGGACAAACCGTAGGTTACCGCATTCGATTTGATACTTGCGTCAGTGCAAATACCCGATTGGAGGTAATCACGGAGGGCATTCTTACCCGAATGCTTCACCAAGACAATGCCTTAGAGGATGTTGGAATGGTTATTTTTGATGAGTTTCATGAGCGAAACCTGTTTTCCGAGGTAGGGCTAGCACTCTGCAGAGAAGTACAGCAGATTTTAAGGGAAGATTTGCGCATCCTGCTGATGTCTGCCACCATCGATTCTCCACAGCTCTCCAAACTTTTGGATGCACCCATTATCCAAAGTAAAGGAAGACAGTATCCTGTGGCAATCAATTACCTGCAAGAAGTAGATGAATATTCCATTGGAGAAGATTCCGCAAGACAGCTTATTCCACTGACCAAGCAGCATGCAGGAGATTTTCTGGTTTTCTTACCCGGTCAAGGGGACATCAGAAAAGCCGAGGAAGTGTTGAAAAAGGCCTTAGCTACAGATCTAATTGTCCCTCTTTACGGACAACTTTCCTTTTCGGAGCAGCAACGGGCCATTCTTCCCCACCCCAATGGAAAGCGAAAGATTGTGCTTGCCACCGATATCGCTGAAACCTCCCTTACCATTGAGGGAGTTACCGTAGTGGTGGATACGGGATTTGCGAAGTCAAATCGATATGATCCGCGCTCAGGACTTTCCAAATTGGAGCTCCACCGCATTAGCAAGGATTCTGCAGATCAACGAAGTGGGCGCGCAGGAAGATTGGCTCCCGGCCATTCCTATCGCTTGTGGAGCAAAGGTACGCAAGCGCAATTGGCAGATTTTCGTACCCCAGAGCTCCTAGAAGCCGATTTGACAAGCTTGGTGCTAGACATGCAGATCTGGGGAAAGAAGGATATCCGCAGCATGACCTGGTTGAATCCTCCCCCAATCAATTCTTTGGTATCGGCAGAAAAAGTGTTGGAAGCCATTGATGCCCTCGACCAAGGCCAATTGACTCCTCATGGGAAAGAACTCCATCAAGTTCCTGCCCATCCAAGAATTGCGCACATGCTCCTCTATGCCAAAAAGGCAAACCTCTTGCCTCTGGCCACCGATATTGCCGCCATTCTCGAAGAAAAGGACCCACTTGCCTCCCAGGCAGGTGTAGATCTCAACCTTCGAATTGAAGGTCTGAGACGGTTTCGAGGGCAGGTAAATGGGGCATTTGGGTACAAAAAGATAGAGAAGGTGGCCGCCCAATACCGTAAACTACTCGCTGTAACTCCTGAAAATAGTCCAGTAGATCCTTGGGCAACAGGACTTTTGCTTGCCTATGCCTACCCAGAGCGAATCGCAGCGGCTAGACCTGGAAACAATGCTCAATTCCAACTTGCTAATGGGAAAATAGCCCAAATGGGGCATAAAGATGATCTCGCCTACGAATCCTGGTTGGCCGTGGCTCACCTGGATGCTCGTGATGGAATGGGGAAAATATGGATGGCAGCCCCCTTGAATCCAAAGGATTTGGCTCCCCTACTCAAAACCAAGGAGGTGCTGGAATGGGACCGAAAGAAAGGTGGCCTCCAAGCGCATGCGGAGATACGAATCGGGGCAATTGTCTTGGGCAATAGACCGCTTCCAAAAGTTAACCCAGAACTGGCAGTTCAACTACTTCTTGAAACCATTCAAAAGGAAGGAGAATTTTTGCTAGACTGGAACGAGTCTGTTCTGGAATTAATTGCTCGTGTACAGTCGGTAGCGATTTGGCATCCCAACCAAAATTGGCCAAATTGGTCGGTAGGGACGCTTTGTACCACAGCAGGAAACTGGCTGGAACCCTACCTGATGGGCATTACCAAGAATGAGGAACTGAAAAAATTGAATTTAAGTCAGTTTTTAATCCACGCACTGTCCTTTGAGCAACAGCAGGAATTAGAAAGGCTGGCGCCAAGGTTTTTGACGGTACCTTCTGGTAGTGAAATAGCCATACGCTACCAAGAAGATGGAAGCTCCCCTTGCTTATCCGTCCGCTTACAGGAACTTTTTGGCATGTTTGAAACCCCAAAAGTGAATGAAGGACGTGTGCCATTACTCATTGAATTGCTCTCTCCGGGTTTCAAGCCCGTACAGTTGACTCGGGATTTGAAAAGCTTTTGGACTTCTGGCTATTTTGAAGTCAAAAAAGAACTCAAACAGCGCTATCCCAAGCACTCTTGGCCGGAACAACCTTTGCTTGCAGAGGCGGTTAGAGGAGTAAAAAAAAGAGGATGATTCTAAGTGCACTAGGAAAAAAGAGCTTTTAACTCCTGCAACATGGGTTCTACCTCTTGCTTTTTTATCCTTGTGCTATCCTCATCCTCTGGATTATGCAGGTAATGATTCCAATGTTTTTCTGCTTTTCTAATGGTCCTTGGACTTATATCAAATTCCAGTCCATCTAGGTAATCTTTGGCTAAGGTGGACGCCTTAAAATTACCAAAGAGGTAGACCCTTAAAAGATCCACAAAAGATTCACTTAAATTAAATTCTTCTAGTATTTGAACAAACGCTCCTTGCCAGTCTTTATTTTTTTTATCAAAAATGGTCTCGAAGATGGAATCCAACGCTTCTTTGTTCCAAGGAGTCTTGGAAAGTGCCCTGCAGGCCAAGTAAGCAATTTCCCAATCCTCACCCCTCACTAGTTGGAGAAGTACTTCTTTTGTTTCCGCATCGGCTAGGGCTCCCACCTTATCTGCGAAATGGTAGGCTTCCGATTCTTTAGGGTCGCACATGCGATCTAAGGCTTTTTGTATTTCTTCCTGCATGTAATTTTGATTTCTTTTGTGTAAAGATAGCCAAGCAACTGGCTTTACGATGAAAATTCCACAAACTCAAGTTATTTCTACAGAGCAAGCACATCTCCTCCTACATCGTGGTGAGCGTGAAATCTGGAACATATTCTATCTGCCCGAAAAGCATCAATTGGTCATAGAAAGAGACAAAATTTGGCTTTGCAAGTTTACTTGCCCTGGACATCCACTTGGTCAGCAACAGGTTTACTAGAACCTGCAGAAGATATTCATTTTTGCTTAACCCTCATCAGGGCAGGCCAAGCTGCTGCAGGTTATTTCCACCAAGGAAAATTATTAGACCACAAGGTTTTTCGCGCCTATATGGTCCGTCAAAAGCAAGGTAAATCGCAATTTAAATACTTGAAAACCAATGGAAAATCTAGAGCTGCTTCTCGTATTAGATTAGTAGAAACTTCTCATTTTTTCAAAGAGATCCACCAAAGATTGCAGATTTATAATTCTCAGTACCCCCTAAATTTTTGGGGATTGGGATGTGCCAAAACCATGTGGCCCTTGCTGTTTGACCAAAGGGAAACACCTCTTTTAGAATCAAAAACTTTGCGATTGATAGAGCTCCCTTATCCGTTCAAGAAAGCCTCTTTCGAAGAATTTCAAATTTTAGAATATAGGTTAAAGCAATTTCATTTGCTGATTTCCTCTTCAGGTCATGAGCTCATTCATTCTATACTTGATGAAACACCAGAGGATGAGGAGGGTTTTTGGTAAAAAAAACCTTTGGCTTCTTAGAAACCAAAGGTTAAAAGGAACGTGGAATGTTGTTTTAGTTATTTCCTTTTTCTGAGAAATTACAGGTCAACATATTCAAGGTTTCATGAGCTACTTTGATGTTGTATTCGTAGGCCAGACTTTTGTAATTCACCAGATCGACAATTGTTCCAATAAAACATAAACCAGCAGTAATTAAGTATAATATACCTAGCCCAAGTTGGCCCAATATAAAGCGATGCAATCCAGCAAAGCCAAAGAAACCTAACAAGGTTAAAATCAATATCATCTGTGGATCTTTTCGTCTTGCACGGTAAACTTGTGCGAATAAAGATGCTTCTTCCTCATCCATAGTTTTCATTAATCCCTGAATGTAACCCAATTCCATCCCTTCCAATTCGGGAATATGCTTCAATACGTTAGCCATAGTGTGTACGGTGTTTTAATTGTTTAACTAATACCCAGATCCGATGAAAGATAACTCCAAAAGCCAGTCCTGCTGCAGGATGAAGTCTCCAGGATGCCTGAAACTCACCACTAGCTAAGAGATTCATCGCTCGTCCCAATCCACATCCTGGACACCAATCCAGGCCCATCTGGTGTAATGGACAAATACTAATTGCCTCGACTTCAGGATTGATCGTAAGAATGGCCGCCATGCTTCCAATCCAGAAGATAAGTTCCAGGGGCCATTGATTCATTCTTTTCGAAAGACCTTTCATTGTTTTCCTAATTACGAAAATGATGCCATACTGTAAAAAAATGGGTTAAGAAGGTTTTTTGTTTGGAAAGTATAAAACCTGTTGCATTAGTGAACAGTAAGGTGCGCGATTACGAACGATTAAACTCTGGAAGTTGAATTTTTAGCACCCTGCCAAATTGTAAAAGTTGTTGAGAGTCTAAATTCTTTTTCAAAGCCAAATAATTTTTTTGAGACCCAAAAGTTTTGAATCCTGTCCCCTTTAATACTTGGCCCAAAATATCCCCTGGAACCTGAAGCTTAGATGAAATACCAACCGCCTTGGACGCTTCTTTTCCAAGAAAAAATGCCAGTATTGACTCCATCTGAGCAGTTAAAAGCGCATCTGGAATGTTTTTCTGATAGAATTCGAGAAGCGCACGGGTAAGTTTCTTTCCTGCCTCAGATGCCTTCAATTGCCTCTTCCGGATTAAGCGATCCAATTCATAAGCTTCCTTCGGACTGCTAGGCCATAGGCTAGTTTCCACTCCTAAAAGTTCCCCAATCCATTTCCAATACCCAAGTATAGCTTTGTGTTCTTCTAGGCTTGGCCTCTTTCCTATTTTGAACATTCCTCGTAGAACAATGTGACTGAATGCAAGATTAGTACCCAAAAGGTCTTCCTGGTTGATAGGCTCTCCGAAGGAAGCATTCCAATCCTTGAAATAAGTTCGAATAAAATAGCGACTAAATGCATGAATCAACCGAACCTTAGCGCAAGCTAAATATGCAGCATCTTGACTTGTAAACGCGCCTGGCTTAAAAATATCCAATACAAAACGGGTGGTCTCCCCTAGTCTTTCTCCAATTTGATCCAGTATTCGCTGGGATCGCACTAGCACTTGCGCTCCATCGGCAAATGCATAGCAATAAGGCAAGGAATAAAAGCCGAGCATGGCAAGGTATAAATCCCCATTCAACTCAAAATAGGCCTGAGCTAGTTGATGTTCTTTTGCTGTAAACTCTTTTTCTTTTTTTATGAAAATTTCAAAATAACATTGCAATTTCTCCGGAAAATCTTCCGGAAAAATATCTGGAATGGATTCCCAAGAATTGATTTCTTTTGCGAAATGTGGATTCGAAACCAACGCTAGCACTGCCTGATCAGCCAAAAAATCTTTTTTTAACCGCAATTGGTCAAAAATTGAGTTTGAATATTGAGAAAGTAGATTCACTTGTTCTTAACCGAAAATATTTACTTTAGTTAAATCAGAAATTAATTCTATGCAAAAAATAACTTTTACCCTTCTGCTAAACCTCTTCTTTGTTATTAACCCGGTCAGGGCTCAAGTAGCTACAGACTTGTGGTTGGTAGATATTTCAGGTAAAGGTGGGAAACTAAAAATAATGCCATATACGGCCAAGCCACTTACCAACCGGCCTGAATACGACAACCAGCCATGTTTTATCAACGATTCGGAATTGCTATTTTCTTCAGCTGATGATGAGGGAAATCACGACATCATCTTATACAGTTTTCGAACCAATCGATTTACCAACCTTACTAAAACTCCTGATCGAAGTGAATATTCTCCTAGCCTCACCGAATGTGGATCCTATTTTTCGGCTATTGTGGTTGAGCCTGATGGTACCCAAAGGCTTTGGTTATATCCCCTTACAGGTGAAGCCCCAGAACTATTGTATGAAGATATTTTTCCTGTAGGATATTACGATTGGTTTGAGGGAAAAGCTGCATTTTTTTTGTTGGGAGATCCCAATTCTTTGATCTACGTTCGCGGAAAAGGAAAAGTGGATACCTTAGATACCGATATTGGTCGAACCGTAAGACGCAGGCCTTCTACCGCTGAGATTTCTTATTTGAATAGAAAAATAACAATGGAAAACCAAGAAGAAAAGGCTTTTGAAATGGCCTCAGTAGAATTAAAATCAGGAGAAAAAAAATCATATGGAATGGCCCTTCCTGCCTCCCAAGATTTCATTTGGATAGATAAAAACCACCTTCTTATGGCCAAAGGAAATGAAGTTTTTTTAAAACATATTCGGGATTCTGATTGGCAATCTATTGGAAAAATTGAATCTTCAAGTCATCAAGGCATCAGTAGGATGGCTTACAGTCCTGAAGTGGACAAACTCGTTTTAGTGATGAATAGAAAATAACATCTTCCCCCATGAAATTTTACGTCTCTTTATTATCTTTTTTCGTATTCTTACTAGCTTTTCACTACAGTCTACTCGCACAAATTGATGACAAGCGAGGTATTGTTGCCAAAGGCGCTCAATTGGAAAAAGTGAAAGATGGATTTTCTTTTACTGAAGGTCCAGCGGTGAACCGCTTTGGAGATATTTATTTTACTGACCAACCTAACGATAAAATTTACCTCTGGAATGCCAATAGCAATCAAGTTTCCTTGGTCAAAGAAGGTACCGGTAGATCCAATGGTTTGTTTGTTCAATTGGATGGAAAAGTGATAGCAGCGGCCGATTTAAAAAATGAATTAATAGAATTTGATATGCAATCGGGAAAGGAAAAAGTCTTGGTCACTTCTTTTAAGGGGAAAAAATTGAATGGCCCCAACGACGTTTGGGTTCGACCAAGTGGAGGACTGTACTTTACCGATCCCTTGTATCCCCGTCCCTATTGGGAAGGGATTCGTGGGAAAGAAATGGAACAGGATGGACAACACGTTTATTTTATTTCTGAGGATAGAACGGAATTGTTTAGGGTTACCCAAGATTTGACCCAACCCAACGGGATCATTGGAACTCCCGATGGAAAGATTCTTTATGTGGCCGATATCGGAGCATCCAAAACTTGGAAGTATGACATACAAGATGACGGGTATTTGACCAATAAAACCCTTTTCTGCGAAATGGGGTCTGATGGCATGACCATAGACGATAAAGGCAATGTTTACCTCACGGGCAAGGGAGTAACGATTTTTAATAAGTTTGGAGAAAAAATTGCCCACATTCCTGTCCCTGAAAACTGGACAGCCAATGTAACTTTTGGTACCTTGACTAGGAATGTATTGTTTATAACTGCCATGGGATCTGTCTACACCTTGAAAATGAAAACAAGAGGGGTTTGGTAAGAAAAGGTAAGTTGAAGCCAGCAAATTCATGAAAAAAAAAGAATGCCCTTCTTGTGCCATGAAGATTGAAAGTTCATTATCCATTTGCTCTATTTGCGGATATGAATTTCCAAAACGAGCACCTTGGATTACAGGAATGGCTATTTTTTTACTGCTTATTTGGTTACTTTCCTATTTCTTATAAAAGTCCTAACTGATGAACAAGCGAACCTTTTTAAAAAACATCACTGCCTTAGGTATTGGAGGAAGTTTATTTCCAAGCACTGTGCAGGCTATTTCTTTGAAAAATGTGGATTGGAATCGGGAGGATATTTGGGATCAACTTCGAGCAGGATATAAACTCAAACCCGATTACCTGAATTTCGAGAACGGCTATTATTGTTTTTTACCAGAAGAACTTTTAGAAAAATATATTTCCCATATCAGAGAGGTCAATTATCAAGGCTCCCATTACATGCGGGGTGTCCAAGTTGAAAATAAAGCCAAATCAGCTGCTGCACTTGCAAAATTGGTTGGTGCTGATTCTGAAGAAGTTGTGTTGACCAGGAACACCACCGAATCTCTAGACTTAATCATTTCAGGCTTTCCTTGGCAGGCTGGAGATGAAGCAGTATATGCAAATCAGGATTACGGTAGTATGCAGACCATGTTTGAATTGGCATCCAAGCGTTGGGGGATAAAAACCATTAAAGTCGATATACCCATGCATCCAATATCGGATGAAGAAGTAGTGGAAGTCTACCGCAATGCCATTACTCCCAAGACCAAATTGATGATGGTGCCTCATATCGTAAATATCACTGGACAGATCTTACCCGTCAGAAAAATTGCCGATATGGCGCATGCACATGGGGTGGATATTATGCTGGATGGGGCGCATGCGGTGGGTCATTTTACTTTTTCTATGCATGACCTGGACTGTGATTATTACGGTTCTAGTTTGCACAAATGGTTGAGTGTTCCCTTGGGCGCAGGCATGTTGTATGTGAAAAAAGATAAAATCCAGAAGATTCAGCCCCTTTTGGCTCCATTCAATCTCAGTCTTGAAACCATAGGTTATCTCAATCATATCGGTACACATCCAGCAGCTACCGACCTGACAGTGATCGATGCTATCGCCTTTCAAGAGCAAATTGGATCCAAAAGAAAGGAAGACCGATTGCGCTTTTTACAAAAGTATTGGAGCAATCAGGTTCGTGGTATTTCTGGAATTCAAGTAAATACACCAGAAGATCCTGAACGTTGCTGTGGAATTGGTAACGTATGGGTGGAAAAATACACTCCTTCTGAAATGAGTAAAATTCTATTAGAGAAATACAAGATTTTTACTGCGGCTATTGACGGTGCGGGTGTTCGAGGTGTGCGGGTTTGTCCTAATATTTACACCAGTACAGCGGATTGCGATAACTTGGTAGCCGCGTTAAAAGACATGGCAAAATAATTTTGTTTAAATAAAAAAATCGCCCCTTTGTCTCAGCTTTTGCATTAGAAAAGGATTTTTTTTTCATTTTTATTAAGTTTTTACTCAATTTACTTGCAATTCTTTGCTGTACATACAACATTTGCACCCTTGTATGATGGCAAATAACCTAAATCTATTAGATCTTTCTCATCTGGCTTTGATGCTCAAAGCTTATGAGATAAGCGTTGCCTCAGTTCCAATGACTTTTTCGAGGCAGGCCTTCAGGGCTTGACCCTTCGCATTTTCTTGTTTTCCTACGGGGAAAACACCACTAGCCATTTTAATCCCTATAATAGTCCAAAATAACATCAGAGATGATGTCCATTAATTCCTATGAGTGAAATTTCATTTATCATTTGTGTAGCAGATGCATCCCACAAGAAGTATTCCAGCCAAATCACTGCTGAAATGGAAAACTCAGCGAAGGCACGGGGTACAGGAATTGCTAAACGAAGCCCAGCCTATGTCGAGGCCAAAATGGAAGAAGGAAAAGCAGTAATCGCTCTTACAGATACAGGTGTTTGGGCAGGATTTTGTTATATAGAAGCCTGGGGGCACGGAAAATTCGTGGCCAATTCCGGCTTAATTGTTTCCCCAGAATTTAGACAATCTGGCCTTGCTAGGAAAATAAAGCAAGAAGTATTTAAGTTGAGTCAACAAAAGTATCCAGATTCCAAAATTTTTGGTCTGACTACTGGAGCTGCGGTGATGAAAATTAATTCAGAATTGGGTTACATCCCTGTTTCTTATGCAGACCTAACTGACGATGAGGAATTTTGGAAAGGATGTCAAAGTTGTATCAATTTTGAGATTTTAATGTCTAAAAAACGTCAAAATTGCCTTTGCACTGCCATGTTATACGATCCCAAAACAAAAAAGAAAGACTAAAAATTTAGGTATGAAAAAAGTAGTTTTAGCCTATAGTGGTGGTTTAGATACCACCTTTTGTGCCCTTCACCTTTCCAAAGACCTAGGTTATGAAGTTCATGCGGCATTGGTAGATACGGGAGGATTTTCAAAGGAAGAATTACTTGATATCCAAGGTAGAGCAGAGGTATTGGGAATTGCCTCATTTCGAGTCTTGGAGGTCAAAGAAATTTATTACCAACAGGTAATCAAGTACTTGATTTTTGGCAATGTTTTAAAAAACGATACCTATCCCCTATCCGTCTCAGCAGAGCGCATTGTTCAAGCTACATCTTTGGCTGAATATGCGTTATCTGTAGGAGCTGAGGCAGTAGCTCATGGGTCCACGGGTGCTGGCAATGATCAAGTTCGTTTTGATATGATTTTTCATATCCTTGCACCCGATTTAGAAATTATCACCCCCATTCGAGATCTAAAGCTATCTAGACAGGAAGAAATAGATTACCTCAAAAAGCATGGGGTGGAAATGAATTTTGAAAAGGCAGCCTACTCGGTTAACAAAGGAATTTGGGGTACTTCTGTAGGAGGAAAAGAGACCTTGAGTTCCACTGGTTTTCTTCCAGAAGAAGCTTGGCCCACTCCAGTAAGTAAAAAAGATCCTTCTGAAGTTACGTTAGAATTTGTGGAAGGAGAATTACTTGCTTGCAACGGAACTAGGTATTCTAGCCCGGTAGAAGCCATTCTTGAACTATCAGCATTGGCCGCACCTTATGGTATAGGAAGAGATATTCATGTGGGGGATACCATTATTGGAATTAAAGGAAGAGTAGGCTTTGAAGCTGCTGCTCCCCTAATAATAATCAAGGCGCACCACCTGTTAGAAAAACATACCCTAACCAAATGGCAGTTGTCTTGGAAAAAGCAAGTGGCCGAATTCTACGGCAACCATTTGCATGAAGGGCATTATTTGGATCCCGTCATGCGCAACCTGGAAGTTTTTTTAAAAGACACCCAAAAGTTTGTGACCGGAGAAGTACGGGTCTTGCTTCAACCCTATCGATTTACCTTACTCGGAATCAAATCAGAATTTGATTTGATGTCTTCCAAATTTGGATCTTATGGTGAGATGAATAAGGGATACACAGGGGAAGATGTGAAAGGGTTTACTAGAATTTTAGGTAACCAAACAGCCATTTTCCACAAAGTCACCCGAAAGCCATGAAGACTATTAAAACAGCCATAGTAGGAGCAGCAGGCTACACGGGTGGAGAGCTAGTACGCCTTCTTATTCATCATCCAGCTTGTGAATTGGTTTGTCTCCATTCTTCGAGTCAAAAAGGAAAAAAAATAGCTGAGGTGCACTCGGATTTATTAGGTGAATCCGATCTGGTATTCTCAGATGACCTACCCGTTGACCAGTTGGATGCTGTGTTCCTTTGTTTACCCCATGGTGAAGCAGAGACGTTTTTAACTAATTATTCCTTGTCTCCAAGTACAGTAGTGATCGACCTTTCCCACGATTTTAGAGATGAATCCCAGGGTTTTATTTATGGATTGCCCGAGGTGAATAAAGAAAAAATCAAAGCTTCTAAGAAAATTGCAAATCCGGGATGCTTTGCAACTGCTATACAACTGGCTCTTGCTCCAGCTATACAACAAGCTTGGATCAAGGAAACCGTTCATGTAACCGGAATTACAGGCTCTACCGGAGCTGGAAAAGGATTGTCAGAAACCACGCACTTTAGTTACCGCTCTGGTAATATTTCAGTTTACAAGGTATTCGTTCACCAACACTTGAAGGAAATTAAAAGAACATTTCTTCAGTTGCAGGATAAGACTTCGCCAGAAATTCTATTTGTTCCTTACCGAGGAAATTTTACTCGTGGGATTTGGGTAACGGCTTACTTTTCCTTTTCAGGGACGTTAAGCGAAGCCATAGCTATTTATCATAATTACTATCAAGATGCTGGATTTACCCACATTTCAGCTCAGGAGGTACATTTGAAGCAGGTGATCAATACCAATAATTGCGTTCTTCATCTACAGCAAGAAGCTGGACAGTTAATCGTCCATGCAGTACTTGATAATTTGTTGAAAGGGGCTTCTGGTCAAGCAGTACAAAACTTTAATCTTGCCTTTGGTTTGGACGAACGCTTGGGGCTCAAGTTGAAGTCTAGTGTTTATTAGTTCTATGTTCATCAACCTCACACAAGATGAAATTATTTGATGTATATCCGCTTATCCCCGTCACTATAGTTCGTGCTGAAGGGTGTCGCCTTTGGGATGAGAAGGGCACCGAGTACCTTGATCTTTATGGAGGACATGCGGTCATCTCCATTGGACATAGCCATCCGCATTATGTGAAAAGAATAAGTGAACAACTTTCTTCCTTGGGTTTTTACTCTAATTCCATTCAAATCCCCATTCAACAAGCCTTAGCCAACAAATTGGCTGAGCAATCTTGTCTTCACGAATACCAATTGTTTTTAGTCAACTCAGGTGCAGAGGCCAATGAGAATGCCATAAAAATGGCTTCTTTTTCAACTCAAAAATCAGGATTTATTTCTTTTTCAGGTGCCTTTCATGGGAGAACTTCTGCTGCTGTTGCACTAACCGATAATCCCAAATTAATTGCTCCCTGCAATGCAAGGGAAGATTTTCATATTCTTCCTTGGGGAGATTTGGGGGAAGTAGAAAAAGTTCTTGCTCAAAATACGATCGCTGGCATCCTTATCGAAGGCATTCAAGGAGTAGGTGGCATACAAGTGCCAAGTCCTGAATTCCTTTTGGGTTTAGCCAAACTAGCCAAGCAATGGGGCGTAAAGTTGATTTTGGATGAAGTGCAGTCAGGGTATGGAAGAACAGGCCGTTTCTTTGCGCATCAATGGGTTGAGGGTTTTCAACCTGACCTAATCACCGTTGCCAAAGGAATGGGGAATGGATTTCCCCTAGGGGGGCTTCTTTTATCTCCTGAATTCAAGCCCAGTTATGGTCTCCTTGGTACCACTTTTGGTGGTAATCATGTGGCTTGTGCTGCAGGATTGGCCGTTTTGGAAGTAATGGAAATGGAAAAATTACAAGCAAATGCCTTACTACTTGGAGAAAAATTGATTACTGCCTTGAAGTCCATTCCTGGGGTGAAAGACGTGAGAGGTAAAGGGTTGATGGTAGGTATTGATTTGGATCGCGATGCAGCACCCGTTCGTAACGATTTGGTTAATAGATATAAGATTTTTACTGGTTCTGCTGCCACCAAGGAAACGATTCGGGTTCTTCCCCCTTTGTCTATACAATGGAATCAGCTACATTCGTTTGTAGATGCCTTGACGCAGGCGTTAAACAATTAATTGGATAATGATTTTTTTAAAAAAATGAGCATGAAGCACTTTATTCAATTCGAATCCAAAGACCTTGGAGAAACGCTATTACACTTAGCCATGGCCTTTAAGTCAAATCCTAGAAGGGATGAACACAAGGGAATAGGTAAACGTGTGGGTTGTATATTCTTGAATCCCTCACTTCGTACAAGAGTTTCTACGCAAATCGCTGCCCAGCATCTTGGTATGGAAGCCATGGTACTCAATATGGATAAAGAAGGTTGGGCCCTGGAAATGCAGGAAGGAGCTATAATGAATAAAGGGACTGTGGAGCATATTAAAGATGCAGCAGCAGTATTAGGAAATTATTTTGATATCCTGGCCATTCGAGCTTTTCCTACCTTGAATAATAAAGAAGAGGATACTACAGATTACGTTTTGCACCAGTTTATCAAGTACAGTGGAGTACCTGTAGTAAGTTTGGAATCTGCTATTCGCCATCCCCTTCAAAGTTTAGCAGATCAAATTACAATAGCCGAATGCGCTCCTGCACAAAGAAAACCCAAAGTAGTTTTGACTTGGGCGCCTCACATAAAGGCAATTCCTCATGCAGTAGCCAATAGTTTTTCAGAATGGTCGCTAGGTATGGGACACGAGCTCACCATAGTACACCCAGAGGGATACGAATTGGATCCGAAATTTACTCGAGGAGCAACTATAAGTTATGATCAAAATAAAGCATTACAAGATGCTGATTTTGTGTATGTTAAAAATTGGTCTGCTTTCAATGATTATGGTAAAATCTTGTGTACCGATGAGCGCTGGATGCTTACCGAAAAGCACTTGAAAAAGTCACCTGAAGCAAAAATTATGCATTGCCTACCGGTAAGAAGAAATGTAGAATTGTCGGATGAACTTTTGGATGGAAAGAGATCTTTGGTCCAATTTCAAGCAATAAACAGAATTTATGCCGCCCAGGCTGTATTAAGTACTATGGTAGATAGTTTAACAAGAGGCCAGTAAAATGAAACTTTCAATCGTAAAAATTGGAGGCAATGTCATTGATTTTCCAGAAAAGCTGGAGGAATTCATCACTATTTTCGCGAAGCTTCCTGGACCAAAAGTACTGGTGCATGGAGGAGGAATCATGGCTTCAAGATTTGGAGAAAATTTGGGAATCATGCCCGAGATGGTAGACGGTAGAAGAATCACGGATAAGGATACGTTGGACATCGTCACTATGGTCTATGCGGGATTAATCAATAAAAACTTGGTAGCAAAGCTTCAGTCTAGCAAAGTAAACGCCATTGGGCTAACAGGAGCGGATGGGAATTTGATTCAATCGGTAAAGCGTCCAGTGAAAGGAATAGATTATGGTTATGTGGGGGATATTCAAAAAGTAAATGTAGACTTTCTTTCCCCCTTACTCCAAGGGGGTATGGTCCCTGTGCTCAATGCCATCACGCATGACAAAAAAGGGCAGTTGTTAAATACCAATGCGGATTCTGTTGCTTCGGCCGTCGCAACGAGTTTGGCTAAGGACCATTTGGTAGATCTATATTTCTGCTTCAATAAACTGGGAGTATTGGTGGACGAAAAAAACGAACAATCCATCATTCCTTTGATCAATGAGGATATTTACGGGGAACTCAGAAAAGAAAATGTCATCCATTCTGGAATGATTCCAAAGTTAGACAATGCCTTTGATGCCTTAGGTAAGGGAGTTCAGCGCGTTTGGATTGGAAAAGCTGAAAATTTGGCAATGGCATTCAAAGGTAAACTGGCAGGTACCATTATCGAAAAACAACGATACGACTTGTACTGATGGATAATTCAGCCCAAGAGGCCATACAGGTATTGAAGCAATTGATTGCACTCCCCTCTTTTTCTTTTCAAGAAAAAGCAACTGCTGACCTAATTGAATCTATTCTTCTCCAAAAAGGTTTTTCTTCCCAAAGAGAAGGAAATAATGTTTGGGCTTTTGCCCAGTCCTTTGACCCTTCCTTACCAACTTTTTGGCTCAATTCTCATCACGACACCGTCAAACCAAATACAGGTTATACCAGAGATCCCTTTTCGCCAGATATAGAAGCAGGTAAGCTTTTTGGTCTTGGGGCAAATGATGCAGGAGCTTCTTTAATTGCATTATTGTTTGCATTTATTGAGCAAAGCCAAAAGTCTCTTCCTTACAATCTCCTTTTTATTGCTTCAGCAGAGGAGGAAACTTCGGGGCAAGGAGGAATGTCTAGTTTGATTCCCTTGCTACCGGTTGCTGAACTCGTACTAGTTGGTGAACCTACACAAATGAAATTGGCAGTGGCTGAAAAAGGCTTGTTGGTTGTGGATGCGGAGATTCAGGGAAAAGCAGGCCATGCAGCTAGAGAAGAAGGCATCAATGCTATTTATGAAGCTTTAGAAGACTTGGAAATCATCCGGAACTTTCAATTCAAAAAAAGTTCGCCTTATTTGGGAAAGTCTAAAGTGAGTTGTACAGTAATACGAGCTGGAGAGCAACACAATACCGTACCCGCTGTATGTAACTATGTATTGGATTTACGAGTCACAGAAGTCTACAGTCACGAAGAAGCCTTGGAAGAATTGAGATCCGTACTAAAAGCTGATCTTACGCCCAGATCACTTCGACTCCGTTCTTCTTATTTACCAAAAGATCATCTTATGTTTGAGGTAGCTAGACAATTGCAACTAGATACCTTTGGAAGCCCTACCCTTTCGGATCAGGCTTTGATTCCCTATCCTTCTGTGAAAATAGGACCTGGAGATTCCGCTCGTTCACATACTGCAGATGAATATATTTTTATAGATGAGTTAAAAGAAGGTATACGAGGATACCTGCAAATTCTAGATGAATATGCTCGACTCAAAAGAATTAACCCCTAATGAACATGAAACTTTGGCAAAAATCCACCTTATCTAAAAGGGAAGTAGATCAATTTACCATTGGAAAAGATCCAGAGTTCGACGTCATGTTAGCTCCCTTTGATGTTTTAGGATCCATGGCGCATGCCGCCATGTTAAGCAGTATAGGGTTATTAAGTCAGGAGGAAAACCAAACCCTGCAGAAGGGATTGAAGAATATTTACTTAGACATACAAACCAACTCCTTTAAAATCGATCCTGGAGTAGAAGATGTACACTCTCAAATAGAACTCCTTCTTACCAAAAGGCATGGAGAAGTTGGAAAAAAGTTGCACAGTGGAAGAAGCAGAAATGATCAGGTTGCTGTAGCCCTAAAGCTTTACTATCGAAGTGCCATTCAGGAACTGGTCACTGAAATTCAGGAGCTTTCTTCCCTGTTACTTGAGCTAGCAGATAAGCATAAAAATGATCTAATGCCGGGCTATACGCACACCCAATTGGCCATGCCTTCTTCCTTTGGCTTATGGTTTTCAGCTTTTGCTGAGGGTCTAAGTGAAGATTTGGGTTTGATTCAAACGGCTTTTGAGCTTTGCAATAAAAATCCTCTAGGATCTGCGGCAGGTTACGGCTCCAGTTTTCCTTTAGATCGAAACTTGACCACGAGGCTATTAGGTTTTGAAGACTTACATCACAACGTAATAAATGCCCAAGCAAGTAGAGGCAAGACCGAAAAAACTTTGTCTTTTGCCTTGTCTGGATTAGCAGGTACATTGAACAAATTGGCATCAGACGTATGTCTATTTTCCAATCCTCATTTTGGATTTATTTCATTTCCAGAGGAATTGACCACAGGAAGTAGTATCATGCCTCATAAGAAAAATTTGGATGTATTTGAATTGATAAGGGCAAAAACCAACCAGATTCAAGGCGTACCCACTACGATAACTCATCTTCTTACCAATTTAATCTCAGGATATCATAGGGATATGCAGATTCTCAAAGAGGAAATTTTTCCTGCCCTAGAGCGCATGAAGTCTTGTTTGCAGATGAGCACCTTTATGCTTCGGGAAATTCAGGTTCGAAAGAGAATTTTAGATGACCCATTTTATGCTCACTTATTTTCAGTTGAAGAAGTGAATGCTTTGGTTTTGCAAGGTATTCCTTTTAGAGATGCTTATCTACAGGTCGGAAAATCCATAGAAGAAGGTAGATTTTCCCCAGATCAAAAGAAGGTAATGCACAGCCACTTAGGCAGTATAGGAAATCTGTGCTTACCCAAAATTCAAAGTAAAATTTCTAAAAAAATAGCTGAATTTGACTTTCAAAAAATTGAAAAAGCAATTTCAAAGCTATTGGCTTAAAAATTCGTTTATCCTTTTTAAATAGGGATTTTCTTCTATCTTAGCATAAAGTTCTCCATTACACTTTTATCAAGACGCTATGTCTCCACCATTAAATGAAAATTTTAAGTATGATTTAAAATCAAGCTTTGTAGTTTTTTTAGTCGCTCTACCTTTGTGTTTGGGAATTGCGGTTGCGAGTGGAGCACCACCCATTTCTGGATTAATTGCTGGAATTGTGGGAGGTATAGTAGTTGGCACGCTATCAAAATCCCAGGTATCAGTGAGTGGGCCTGCTGCAGGACTTACGGTCATTGTCTTAGACTCTATTACTAGCATGGGTTCTTTCCCCTTATTTCTAGGGGCATTGGTTGTGGCTGGCTTACTTCAACTCCTTTTTGGCTTATTAAAAGCTGGAGTATTATCCTTCTATTTCCCACTATCTGTAATCAAAGGAATGCTTGCAGCCATTGGGTTAATTTTAATCTTGAAGCAAATTCCACATGCATTGGGTTATGATAAAGATTTCTTAGGCGACTTCGCTTTTATTCAACCTGATCAACATAACACCTTTACTGAAATCATTTATGCCTTGCAATATTTTAGTCCAGGAGCTATCCCCATAATTTTAGTAGCACTTTTTTTTGTAATAACATTTGACTTACCTGCAGTAAAAAATCACAAATTATTTGGAAAAATTCCGGGTGCTCTTTTAGCGGTAATTAGCAGTGTTCTAATTAATTTAATTTATCAAGAATTAAAACCAGAATGGGCTTTAGCGAATGAACATTTAGTTACAATCCCTATTTTTTCCAATTTGAGCGACCTTTCTTCATTACTAATATTCCCAGATTTCTCCACGATTTCTACATCACTATTTTGGTCTGTTGCGGGCACGCTGGCAGTTATAGGAAGTATTGAAACGTTACTTTCAATAGAAGCGGGAGATAAAATGGATCCTTATAAACGTAAAACTCCGGCCAGTAGAGAACTTATTGCTCAAGGAATTGGTAATTCCATTTCTGGTTTTTTAGGAGGCTTACCAATGACAGCTGTGATCGTAAGAACTTCTGCCAATATTGAATCTGGTGCTAGATCTAGTAAATCTACCATATTACATGGTATTTTACTTCTGATTTTAGTTTTTAGTATTCCAAATTTACTCAACAAAATCCCTTTAAGTGGCTTGGCGGCTGTTTTGCTTTTGTTAGGATACAAATTGGCTAAGCCTTCATTATTTATTCAGCAATACAAGAAAGGCTGGAATCAATTTTTACCTTTCCTAGGGACCATAATGGCTATCCTGCTAACCGATCTTTTAATAGGAATTGGTATAGGACTAATTTTTGGCTTATTCTTTGTCATCAAATCAAATTTTCATCGGGCAGTTTCCATTACCGAAAGAAATGGTAATTACCTTGTTAAGTTTCAAAAGGATGTTTCATTTTTGAATAAGGCTATTCTTGTGGAAATGTTAAATACTATTCCCAAAGGAAGTGATGTCATCATAAATGCAACTATGGCAAGTTATATCGACCATGATATCCAAGACGTAATTAATACTTTTATAGACAATGCTGAGTCTAACCAAATGAATTTAACTGTAGAGGGCTATAATCCTTACGCTTCCAAACTCATATGAATCCCTACGAAAAATTATTACTTCAAAATAAGGCCTGGTCAGAGGAAAAGTTACTCATGGACAAGGACTTTTTCAATAGACTTGCTCATCAGCAAAAACCAAAATTTTTATGGATTGGAAGTTCGGATAGCCGAGTTCCTGCCAATGAGATTACAGGCACTGATCCCGGTGAAATATTTGTGCATACAAACATCGCAAATATGGTCATTCATACGGATTTAAATCTTTTATCCGTTCTTCAATATGCGGTGGATGTATTACAAGTGGATCACATCATCGTTTGTGGACATTATGGATGTGGAGGAATTGAGGCAGCATTAGGAAATAAAAACTTTGGCTTAATTAACAAGTGGCTTAGAGACATCAAAGAAGTTTATAAATTATATCAAGCTGAGATTGACAGCATAGTTGATTCCAAAGAAAGGGTGAATCGATTGGTAGAACTAAATGTTTTGGAGCAATGTCAGAATTTAATTAAAACTTCTATTATTCAAAAATCCTGGTACGACAGGAAATCGCCAGAAATTCACGGCTGGGTTTATGGATTGAATAATGGGCTAGTTAAAGAATTAACCACCATAAAACCAGATCCAGAAAACATACATCCCATCTTTAGGTATTCAGATGATCAATTTTAAATCTCCTAAAAGAGGTATTGAATTGAAATGACAAAAGGCATATTTAATTCATCCGAATCTTTAACCCTAGAATCCGGAGAGATCCTTCATGGGCATGATATCGCTTACACTACCCAGGGAAAGTTAAATGCAGATAAATCCAATGTAGTCTGGGTAGTACATGCCTTAACTGGAGACGCACATCCGGAGATCTGGTGGAAAGGAATAATAGGTACTCAAGGCTTTTTCGATGCGGAAGACTATTTTATTGTATGTGCCAACTTGCTAGGAAGCCCCTACGGATCTACTTCTCCTCTTAGTTTGAGGAAAGATTCTGGTGTACCTTTCTACAGGTCCTTTCCACAACTCACTACTCGGGATATAGCCAAGAGCTTAGATAAATTAAGGGAACACTTGCAATTACCTCATCTACACGTACTCATTGGTGGATCTTTGGGAGGACAAGTAGCCTTAGAATGGAGTATAAGTTTAGGATCCAAATTGAACCATGCCATCATTGTCGCCGCCTCATCCAAGTCTTCCCCCTGGCTTATAGGATTTAATCAAGCCCAACGCATGGCGATTTCTTCTGATAGTACTTGGGCTGAAAATACCCCTGAGGCAGGGTCCAAGGGCTTAATGGCTGCAAGGGCCATGGCCATGATGAGCTATAGAAATCCTAAAGACTTAAATTCCAAGCAAATGGATGATTCAGATAAATTGGATGGGTACTTAGCCTCTTCCTACCTAAGCTACCAAGGAGAAAAATTAGCCAAAAGATTCAATGCATTTTCGTATTGGACCTTAACCAAAACCATGGATAGCCACGATGTGGGTAGATCTAGAGGAGGAATAGATCTTGCCCTTCAATCTATCCAAGCGAAAGTTTTAGCTATAGGGATTAATTCTGATTTACTTTTTCTAGCAGAGGAAGTTCAACTTATAAGTCAAAAAGTAAGCCAAGGAGTCTATAGAGAAATTCAATCCTCAGTGGGTCACGATGCCTTTTTGGTGGAATTTGAACAATTGAAGACTATTTTAATCTCCTATTTTTCTGAAAAAAATACATCAACTTAGTTAAGAAAAGTATTCGCTTTATCTTAAATAAAAGCTCTTTCTATTATTTAGCTTTTGTCCACTCTACAGTTCTCCCAATCAAGGAAAATCCAATGTATCCTTTTACCTCCAAAATATTTGCAGATTTCAGAGTGATTTGACAAGAATAGGTTTTTCCAGATTTTGGATCGTAGATTGTTCCATCGTCCCAAATGCCATCGTCAAATCGTAATCCTTCCAATAAATTTAAGCCCATTAATGTTCTGGTTTTTAATTTTGGATCAGGATTCACTTTGTCAACAGCAGGTTTTCCTCCAGGATTTGGATCTTTTAACCAGACAATTTTTCCATAAAAAGTAGCTCCACGTTTATAAATTTCTACTTGCGCTGTTTTCTCTGTATTAAACCAAACCCCTAGAATGGCGTTTTCTGATTGTGCTTTGGTTTCATGGTTGGAAAGTAATCCTCCAAAGAAAAGAAAAATGGTCAAAATGCCTGTTTTCATACAAAATTCAATTTGTTTAGAAAATTACAAAGAGCTTTGGATTTTGTTTAATTAAAAATTGTAATACAAACTATAAAGGTAAAGTGCGGGGATTGCAGATCAGCTTACTACATCAAGTGCTGGAATTATTGAAGGAAAAAGCGCTTTGGATAGAAAAACATAAAATTCTTTTAATTGCTGATATTCATCTGGGAAAAGCAGCTCATTTTAGGAAGGCTGGACTACCCATTCCAGAAGAGGTACATGCTCAAGATTTCCTACATTTAAAACAACTTTTAGGTACCCTAAATCCAGAAAAAATCTATTTCTTGGGTGACCTGTTTCATAGTTCTTGGAATCAACAATGGGAAGTATTCGAATCATTTCTAAGTAAAAATCCTTCCATTAGTTTCCATCTTATTAGGGGAAATCACGATATCATGCGTGAAAAAATTTACTTGAGCTCATTATTAAAAATTCACGATTCTCCTTTAAAAATCGATAACCTTTTATTAAGTCACGAACCATTGGATGATATTCCGGAAGGATATCTAAACATATGCGGCCATATCCACCCAGGAATAGCATTGAGGACAACTACCAAACAAAAGATAAGAATACCAGTATTTTACTTTTCAGAAAATACATTGATCCTGCCCAGTTTTGGCAACTTCACGGGGAAGTTTATGATTCAACCCAAAGCTGAGGATTTGGTATGGGGAGTTAGTGAAAATTTAGTGTTTCCCATCCTTTCTCCTCCAGGCATTGGGTAATTCCGCTTGGCTTTCTTATTTTTGATAAGAATTTTAGTTTTCATGGCTACTTCTTCCCGTACTAAAAAACAATTAGGTCATTTCAAATTTGGAAGCGTATTGTTTAGCACTACCCTATCCTTATTTATTGTAGGACTTTTCGGGATCATTTTGATTCAAGCCAACTCTCTGACCAAAATGATTCGAGAAAATATTGAAATCCAGGTATTTTTAGATAAAAACTTACCAGAAAGCAGACTGGCCGAACTTAAAAGCGAGCTTTCCTCAAGACCTTTTGTATTGGCTGACGAGGATAGTATTCGTTTTAGATTTATATCAAGTGATGAAGCTGCCAAATCCTTTATTGAAAATACGGGAGAGGATTTCACCAAGTTTTTGGAAGATAATCCTCTTCGCGACAGTTACGTATTTTCGGTAGCCGAGGAGTTTCAAAGTGCAGAGCAATTGGATTTGATCGCTGAAGAATTGCAGGACATCCCTGGGGTATTTGAAGTCTCCTACATGACTGACTTGGTAGACTCCATCAATGCTAACTTATTTAAGGTAAGCTTAATCATGGGTGGCTTTATTTTGATTTTGATTGTTACAGTAATTATGTTGATCAATAATACCATTCGTTTGGCTTTATTTTCTCAACGATTTTTAATTCGATCCATGCAATTGGTTGGTGCTACTAGGGGTTTTATCCGCAAGCCCTTTTTAATTCGGGCCACCATTTTTGGAGTTTTAGCGGGTATAGTAGCCTCTGTGGCCCTATTTATTCTCTTAGAATATACCAAAGGAAGTATTGAAGGGTTTTCTTCACTTCAAAATACTCCTCAACTTATAAGTTTATTTATTGGTCTTTTGATTATGGGGGGAACACTTTCTTTGGTCAGTACCTTGGGTGCTGTAAATAAATATTTAAACATGTCCTTGGACGAACTGTATTGATTCATGAGCAAATCATCTTTTCCTTTCTCTAAAAAAAACTTCCAACTCATGTTTGTGGGATTGGCGCTTATTGTTCTTGGATTTATCGTAATGGGACTAGATAATGAACCACACGGAAATGGTATTTTAGGACTCACGGTAGGTCCAATTCTTACCCTCTCTGGTTTTGTTTTTGAGTTCTACGCCATTTTTGCGAAGTCATCCAAATCTTAAGTAGTATAAATTTTATACTTAGGAATCCCTAATTCCATGCAGCAAGAATCATACGGCGAAGTTTTTCTTTTGGATAAACCCCTACAATGGACTTCGTTTGATATGGTTAAAAAACTGAGAAATACCTTAAAGATCAAAAAAGTAGGTCATGCAGGTACCTTGGATCCTTTGGCAACAGGTCTTTTGATTGTATGTGCAGGAAAAATGACCAAGCAAATAGAGTCTTTCATGGGACAAGAAAAAGAGTATGTAGGAACCTTTGTATTGGGGTGTACCACAGAATCTTTTGATTTAGAAAAGCCCGTATTTCCCGTAGCTGATCCTAGCCACCTAAAACTACATCACATTCAAGGTGCTGTTGCTCAACTTACTGGTGCTATCCTACAGGTCCCTCCTATGCATTCTGCCATCAAGATTGGAGGGAAGCGGGCCTACAGTGCTGCAAGAAAGGGAGAAGAATTAGAACTTCAATCCCGTGCTGTAGAGGTCAGGGAATTTGAAATTACGCGATTTGAGCAGGGAGAGTTGGATTTCCGGATTTCTTGTTCCAAAGGCACGTATATTCGTAGCCTTGCTAGAGACTTGGGTCAACTTTTAGGTGTAGGAGCCTATCTTAAGTCATTGCGTAGAACTCGAATTGGAAATTTTACGATAGAACAAGCGAAAAATATTGAAGAAGTTGTAGAACAAGTAACTGCCAGAGAAAATGAAAATTTACGAAGGCTTAGCTGATTTTCTTCCACTTCGATATGCCGTGGTCACCTCAGGTACCTTTGATGGGGTGCACCTGGGACATCAAAAAATTCTCCTAAGACTGAAGGATATTGCACTAAAGAAAGAAGGAGAAACGGTTTTGATCACCTTTTGGCCTCATCCAAGAATGGTGCTTCATCCGGAAAAAAAGAACCTTCGCTTGCTGAGTACTTTTGAAGAGAAAGTAATTCTATTGGAGAAATTTGGGGTAGATCATTTGGTGATTATTCCATTCACTAAAGCATTTTCCCAATGGAGTTCTCAAAAGTTTATTCATACGATTTTAGTAGACCAAATCCATACTCAATGCCTAGTCATAGGATACGATCATAAGTTTGGAAAAAATCGAGAAGGGAGTTTTGATTACCTAAAAACACATGCCTTAGAATTTGGGTTTAAAGTAGAAGAAATCTCCCGTCAAGATGTAGATGAGATAGGTGTATCTAGTACTAAAATTAGAAAGGCTCTGGAGCAGGGAGATGTAAAGTCAGCTGCACGGTATTTGGGTAGACCTTATGAAATTAATGGTAAGGTGGTACACGGGCAGCAGCTTGGAAGGTCTATTGGATTTCCTACCGCGAATATCCAGGTAGATAGTGAATTAAAATTATTACCTAAAGACGGGGTCTATGCTGTAAGAGTGGTGGTAGATCAAGATCTCTACCCTGCCATGGTAAATATTGGAATTAGACCCACGGTTCAAGGTAATGAAAAAACCATAGAAGCACATTTACTTGAATTTGAAGGAGATTTGTATGGAAAACAACTTCAGATTCTTTTTATTGATTTTATCCGAGAGCAACAGGATTTCGGTTCCTTGGAGGCACTTAGACAACAGTTGGTCTTGGACAAAAATATCGTTAACTTACTTCTATAAGCCCAAATATCATGATTCAAAAAACGGTTAAAGATGCCAAGGAGGCTGTAGCAGATATTGCTAGTGGCGCCTTCCTGATGATGGGAGGTTTTGGTCTTTGCGGTATACCAGAAAACTGCATAGAAGCCTTGTTAGAAAAAGGAATTTCTGATCTCACCATCGTTTCCAATAATGCAGGCGTGGATGATTTTGGGATTGGCCTATTTCTTAAAAAAAGAATGGTCAAAAAAATGATTTCTAGCTATGTGGGAGAAAATGAAGAATTTGAGAGGCAGATGCTTTCAGGAGAATTAGAAGTAGAATTGCTTCCACAGGGTACTCTTGCTGAGAAAATTCGTGCCGGAGGTGCTGGAATACCGGCATTTTTCACTCCTGCTGGGGTAGGTACAGAAGTGGCACAGGGAAAAGAAACAAGAGAATTTGATGGGAAACCCTATTTGATGGAAAGATCCTTTATTTCTGATTTTTCTCTTGTAAAAGCCTGGAAAGGAGATACGGCGGGAAACCTGATTTACAAAGGTACAGCGCGCAATTTCAATCCCATGATGGCTGCTGCAGGAAGAATAACCATTGCGGAAGTAGAAGAATTGGTTCCAGTTGGGACCTTAGATCCCAACCAAATTCATACGCCAGGGATTTATGTGCAACGAATTTTTCAAGGTAATAAATATGAAAAACGGATTGAGCAACGTACGCTAAGCGTCTAAACATGATTTTTTTAAGATGGAAGTTGTTATATAAACCCAAATATTCTCATGCTAACTAAAGAGCAAATCGCCCAACGTATAGCCCAAGAAGTAAAGCATGGGCAATACATCAATTTAGGAATAGGAATTCCCACCTTAGTGGCAAACTATATCCCTAGAGAATTGGACGTGGTCTTGCAATCTGAAAACGGCTTGTTGGGTATTGGTCCTTTCCCCTATGAAAGTGAAGTAGATGCAGATGTCATCAACGCTGGAAAGCAAACCATCACCATGCTTCCTGGATCAGCCATTTTTGATTCTGCCGAATCGTTTGCTATGATTCGAGGAGGCCATGTACATCTCACCATTCTTGGTGCTATGGAAGTCTCCGAACATGGAGATATAGCCAATTGGAAAGTACCTGGAAAAATGGTGAAAGGAATGGGTGGAGCTATGGATTTGGTGGCCTCAGCCAAAATGATCATCGTGGCTATGCAGCATTGCTCTAAGGATGGACATTTCAAGCTACTTCCTTCTTGTACCCTTCCCATTACTGGAGTGCGTTGCGTAAAAAAAATTGTGAGTGATTTGGCTGTAATTGAAATCGCTCCAGAAGGTGGCTTTATATTAAAAGAGCGCGCACCTGGAGTAAGCGTAGAAGAAATTAAGTCCAAAACAGCTGGAAAGCTCCTAATTTTGGACAAGGTACCAGAAATGCAATTCAATTAAATTACTAATTCCATTCTTTTTCCAATAAAAAATGAAAAAATCTGAAATTCAGTTTCACATCGAGTTAGATGCAGAAAATCTTCCCCAAGCCATTCGCTGGGATGCTACCGATAAAGAAATGCCTGGCTTAGAGGACACAAAAAGCATAAGTGTGAATGTTTGGGACAATTTGAATCATACCACTTTACGAATTGATTTGTGGACTGACAGCATGTCTGTTGTGGAAATGAAGAGATTTTATATCGACATTCTTGGTGGAATGGCTCAGACTATTTTAAATAGTACAGGAGATGAATTTATGGCAGAAGAAATGAAAGACCTTTGCGATAGACTTGTTAAACACGTGAATGAAGAGAATAAAAAAAATTTATAAACAAACGTTAAGTAATTTAAATGGAAGCATAGAGGATAATTTTTAGTTAAAAATAGAATAATTCTAATTTTATTAAATTTCCAATAAAATGGCTTAAATTTTAAAAAATTAAAAAAAGTAACTAAATAATTTAAAAAGCATAAAATAAAATCCTAGTTTTTAATAAAAAAGAAAATCAATACTAAAATTATTTCTATTTTTTTTTCTTCAAAATCAATAGAAAATTCCCTTTTTAACATAAATTTCGAAGAATTGAATTGTAAAAATCTCACTTCAATAAAAAACCAAACTATTTTACAAATTAGCCTATGAAAAATTTTACCAGAAAAATCTGGGGCTCAGTGTGTACCGTGGCCTTGTTCTTATCCTTAGGAACTAGCCTAGCACTAGCTCAGACCACTATCTCCGGTACAGTCACCGATGCGGAGACTAAGGAAACTTTGGTCGGGGTAAATATCATTGTGAAAGGAAAAGTTATTGGAACAATCACTGATCTTTCCGGAAACTTCACTTTGAATGTTAATCAGGCCCCTCCTTTTACCTTGGTTTTCTCCATGGTTGGCTTTTCCAGCAAGGAGGTCGAAATCACAGGAGGTATTTCCAACTTATCTGTTGAGCTTGCGGAATCTACCATTTTGGGTCAAGAGGTTGTAATCTCTGCCTCTAGAGTAGAAGAAAGCATTTTGAAGTCTCCAGTATCTGTAGAGAAAATGGACATCATTGCCATCAGAGACGTACCTCAAGCTTCTTTCTATGATGCGTTGAACAACATGAAAGGTGTGGAAATGAGTACTCAATCCCTAACTTTCAAGTCTTTCAATACAAGAGGTTTCAACGCCAATGGTAACGTAAGAACGGTACAATTGATTGATGGTATGGATAACCAAGCTCCAGGGCTTAACTTCTCCGTAGGTAACATTGTGGGTATTTCTGAATTAGACCTTGAAAGCGTTGAATTGCTTCCAGGTTCAGCTTCTGCTCTTTATGGACCCAATGCCATCAACGGTATCCTTTTGATGAATTCTAAGAATCCATTTCAATACCAAGGACTTTCTGCCAATGTAAGAACAGGATTGATGCATCAGTCGGATAGAACTACTCCAGGAACTGGATTCTATGACTTTAGTGCACGTTATGCCAAAGCATTCAACGACAAGTTTGCCTTTAAGATGAATGTTTCTTACCTACAAGCAGACGATTGGCAAGCCAATGATTTCCGAGATCAGTCTTTGTTAAATGCTTCTCGAATCAATAAGGGAGACAGAATTTCTAACCCTGCTTACAATGGAGTTAACGTCTACGGAGACGAAACCAACGTAAACATGAATTCAATCGCTCAGAGCATGGTAAGTGCAGGTGCTTTACCAGCTGCATTACTTCCGTTAATCCCTCAGACTTTTGTTTCTAGAACAGGTTATAAAGAATCTGATATTGCAGATTACGGAACTAAATCCTTGAAATTGAATGCAGCATTGCATTACAGAATTAATGACCGTATCGAGGCCATTATTCAAGGTAACTACGGTTTTGGAACTACAGTGTATACTGGAGCGGATCGTTATTCTATTGCTAATTTCAAATTGGGTCAATACAAAGCAGAACTTAAGGGAGCCAACTGGTTCTTGAGAGGATTTACTACCCAGGAGCGTTCTGGTGATGCCTTTGCTGCCGGTATTGCTGCTCAAGGAATCAACGAAGCATGGAAACCTAGCAGTACCTGGTTTCCTCAGTATGTAGGAGCTTTTGCACAAGCTAGAGCAAGAGGTCTTGACAATGCTATGGCTCACGATGCCGCTAGAGCCTTTGCTGATCAAGGCAGATTACTTCCAGGTACAGCTGCGTTTGAAGCAGCTAAAAGTGCTGTAACAAGCAGACCTATTCCTGGTAATGCGTCTGGTGTAGGAGCAAAATTTGTGGATAAAACAAACTTATACCACGTTGAAGGTTCTTACCAGTTTACAAACATTAAATGGGCGGACTTTGTAATGGGTGCAAACTTCAGAACATACCAATTGGATTCTGAAAAAACAATATTTGCGACAGACGAAAATGGTGATGAATTCACCATCAAGGAACATGGAGCTTACCTTCAAGGCGCTAAATCTCTATTCAATGATAAGTTTAGATTAACTGCATCTGCGCGTTACGATAAAAACGAGAACTTCAAAGGTCAGTTATCTCCACGTGTATCAGGAGTATATACTGCAGGAACACACAATTTCAGAGCTTCTTACCAAACTGGATTCCGTATGCCAACGACCCAAGACCAATACATTGATCTGGTTACTCCTCAGGCAAGGTTGATAGGTGGTTTGCCTTTGTTTAGAACGCGTTATAACTTCACTGCAAACCCAGTGTATTCTCTAGCCACTGTAACTGCTTTTGGTGGAGCAGTTTTGGCTGATACCCAACCTTCTTCACCGGTGTATCAAGCGACTATTCAGCAAGCTACTCAGTTGGCGATCACCCAAGCTACCAATATTGTAACTCAACAAGTGCTAGCCGGTCAAATTCCAGCTGCTCAAGCACCTGCAGCTATTGCTGCTTTGGTTCCTACTATCGTGCCACAAATTGCTGCTCAGTTGGTACCTGCTAACGCTGCTTCAGCCAATAGAAGTAAGCTAGTTCCTTTCAAGCCTTCTGATTTCAAACCTGAGATCGTAAGATCTTATGAAGTGGGATACAAAGGTTTGTTTGCTAACAAATTATTGATTGATGCGTATGCATATTTCAACCGATTTGAAAACTTCATTGGTGGTCAAGTGTTGGTTCAGGATAAGAACTACAATCCTGCTAGCCCTGCTTCTGCCCTTGGTCTTAACCTACTAAGTGCGACTACAAGAAATATCTATTCTATGCCTGTAAATAGAACAGAGACAATTAATTCTTGGGGTTGGGCTTTTGGTGCAGATTATAGATTGCCTAAGAATTATACCCTTGGTGGTAACGTGTCTTACAATACCCTACAAAACCTTGAGGAGTTAACTAAAACTGGCTTCCAGCCTTCTTTCAATACTCCTGAATACCGTTATGTAGTGAACTTCGCTAATCGTGAAGTAGCTAAAAATGTAGGATTTGCTGTTTCTTACAGATGGCAAGGAGAATTTGTATGGCAGTCTTCATTTGTAGCTCCTACAGTATCTTCACAGCAACTTTCTGTGATGCCGGCGTTTGGTACATTTGACGCTCAAATGAGCTATAAAATGAAGGCCTTGAAGTCGATCTTAAAAATAGGTGGAACCAATTTGTTTAATAGCACTGGCTATAGACAAGCTTGGGGTAACCCTACCGTAGGATCTATGTACTACGTAAGCTTGACCTTTGATGAGTTCTTGAACTAATCACATTCTTTTTAAAGAAAGGCTGTTCGATAGAGCAGCCTTTTTTTTTGTACCAAGTACGAAGTACTAAGTACTAAGACCATGTACATTGCCTGCGGCAATCAGGCAAGATTCTTAAGAAGTACTATCTAGGTCAGGGCACGAATGCTTACTTCACCATTCTTAGCTCAGCGTTGGACATTCGACATTAAAAAAAGTATCAAGTATCAAGTAGCAGGAACCTAATATCTTCAAAAAAAGGTACTAAGTACTAAGTACCATGTACATTGCCTGCGGTAATCAGGCAAGATCCTTAAGAAGTACTATCTAGGTCAAGGCAAGAATGCTTACTTTGTACTTGGTACCTTGTGCAAGGTCAATGTACCTCCCCCATCATTTTACGAAGAATGGGTTTGAGGATAAATAAAAGTAGTGCAGAACCAATGACCGTGTATACAATCATCATAAATTGATCTGGCATGGTAGCCAATCCTTCTTTGGATCCCCCACTCGCCTCACCAGCAATTAACCCCGCAAAGAGGTTGCCCAAGGCTACAGAGAGAAACCAAATACCCATCATTTGTCCACCGTAGTTTTTTGGTGCTAATTTAGTTACTAACGAAAGCCCTACAGGAGATAAACTTAATTCTCCAAACGTATGCAGCAAATAGGTTACTATCAACCAGCTTGGGGCCGCCAATTCACCAGAGGCAGCGATCTTGGTGGCGAAATACATCACAAAAAAACCTATTCCCAGCAAAGCCAACCCAAAAGTGAATTTTAATGGAGAACTGGGCTCTAAATTTTTTCGTCCTAGCCAAACCCACAAAGAGGCAAAGAAGGGTGCAAAAAGGATGATAAATAAAGAGTTGATGGATTGAAAGTATCCTGTAGGAATTTCCCATCCCAATACTTGACGATCGGTAAATCGCTCTGCAAATAAATTTAGCGTAGATCCTGCTTGTTCAAAACCAGACCAGAACATGGCAGAGAATAAAAACAAAATAGCAATAACACCTACTTTCTTTTTATCTGATATGGATAATCCTCCAGCCAAGATCACCAAAGCCAAATAGATAAAGGCTACAATGGCAATGACTATACCTGAAACACTCGCGATTAAGGAAGCATTGATAGGAACCAGACCTGTAAATAGTATAGAAATTATAATCACCCCAAAAACACCCACAGCCATACTAATTATCCTTAATTGTTGTTGAGAGGATTTCTCTGCTGGGCTTGAAACAATGGGCGCTTCCCCCACCCCATCTAAATTGTTAGACGTAAGCCTATACTGGATCAAACCTAATATCATGCCTAATCCTGCTAGACCAAACCCCAAATGCATATCGTATTCTGCTACAGAAGCGCAGGCCAGTGGAGCTACAAATCCACCAATATTGATCCCCATATAAAAAATAGAGAAACCTGCATCTCTTTTGGAACTTCCAGCTGGATACAATTGACCAACAATGGAGCTAATATTTGGTTTGAGTAAGCCTGTTCCAAGAACAATCAAAAGAAGTCCCAAGAAAAAAGAAGTGGTATCTAAGGCACTCAAGCTTATTTTTGGCGTTGAATCGTCCGATATCCATCCTTCAATTCCTGGCAGAGCCATCATAAAATGACCCATGGCTATAATAATCCCTCCATACCACACTGATTTTTTTAACCCAAAAAGTCGGTCTGCTAACCATCCTCCCGGGAGTGCCATGAGATATACCCCCATGGTGTAGAGACCATAAATGGCACCAGAGGTCTTGTCATCAAAACCCAAGCCTCCATCGGCGATGGCTTTGGTCATAAACAAGATCAGCAAGGCCCTCATGCCATAATAGCTGAATCTCTCCCACATTTCTGTAAAGAATAGGGTCATCAGACCTTTAGGATGACCAAATGCGGTAGGGCCTGCAAATTCTGAATTAAGTGCTTTTTCCAAGGGAATTTGGGTTTAGTTGAGGTAATGCTTCTACAATGATAAACTTTTTTGAGAGTTCGTTCCAAAAATCTTAAATAAACTACGCTCCTATTTAATTCAAATTAGAAAAAATCTTTTCTTTAATCTTTTAGGGGGAGGTGATTCTAAATGCCCCATCATGTTTTATTTTTGCAATTCACCACAAACAAGTCCCGTCTCAACACTTACCTATGAAAACAGCAGAATTGATTACAGAAAAGGGAACCATGCATATTGAATTTTATGAAAAAGATGCTCCCGGAACCGTTCAAAATTTTATTGACCTGGCTAAAAAAGGATTTTACGATGGACTGACTTTTCACCGCGTAATCCCCAACTTTGTGATTCAGGGTGGCTGTCCTTTAGGTACAGGTACAGGAGGTCCCGGATACAAAATACCCTGTGAATTGGATGGGGGTAATCAATACCACGACCGTGGCGTCTTATCCATGGCCCATGCAGGGAGAAATACAGGAGGTTCCCAATTTTTTATTTGTCACAGCAGAAGTAACACCGCACATTTAGATAGAAACCATACCTGCTTTGGTAAAGTCGTAGAAGGTCTGGAAGTCATAGATGCTGTCCGAGCTGGTGATAAAATTGAAAAAATCTTAATCCACGAATCTTAAAATTATTTTTTCCGTGATGAAAAGTGAATAAAACTCTTTTCATCACGGATTTTAATGCTTCATTTGACCCGATGAGGCAGCTCTTCCAGAATACGTAACACCTCTTGATGGATCTTAGGAGCCGTTTCTGGTCCCAAAGAATTAATTTCTCCATAAGGTCTTTCGTTGTATCCATAGGTATAAGGAGGTTCTACGTCCCATTGGCTCTTGGGAATTATATATCCTATCATGTCATTAGACATTCCAGAAAAGAAGGCGTATTGACCAGGGATACGAGAACCAATAGAAGGAACCTCCATGGGTGAAATTTGAAAATCACCCCCTTGGGGAGATTCAATGCCTCCATGTAATATTTCCGGGTAAAGTTCTCCTGGAACATGCACAAATGTAGCTGGTCCTAAAAACCAAGCCGAAACCTCTGATCGGATTTTCTTCCAACCCACAAATCCTCGGTCAAAAATACCTAGAAAGGCAGCTAGTTGGAAAAGAGTATTGTCCATGGCTAATTCAATTGTTCTCGCCCTGATTCCTAAATCCAAGGAAGAATGGAGGATTAAGCTACTGTCTTGAAGTGTTTCCAATGTAATTTTTGCCAAAGCCTTCCCTTGCGCTTGAATCTTTTCAGGAGATTGCTTCTTGACTTCTACTTCCGAGTAGGGGTCTATGACAGCCATGTCAGGATGTGTAGTCATCAATCCACCCACGGCTCCATTGAGGAAAATGGCAACCCCTCCTATACCAGGAGCTGCCAAAGAATCGGATATAGGGATTCCATTCTCAACGTAGTTTCTCCAAGGATCTGCAAAATCTGAACTCAATTGAATATTTTGAGACCAGAGAGTCTCGGGATGATTCCCCCAATTCATGATCGTTCCTAGCGTTTGTCCAGTTTGGGCATCAATCACTTGCATGAGCTTCAATCCTGCATCTGCTACCAAAGGCATCCGGGTATCTCCTACCAAGGATTCTAATCGATTGGGTTCTACCGCAAACTTCACCTGAGCCTTTTTCTTAGCGCCATAGGCTTCTTCAACGGCCGCTTTGATCCCTTCTTGAACTTTAGTCAAATAAGCTGGGTTGACTCCCCTTTTGTATTCGGATGGTCCCCACATCCCCATCACATCCGGAGAGGAGTGCACATGCGTACTGGCAATAATTACATAATCTACATCTGGAAGTGCTTGTTCGATCATTTTTCGTGTTGCAATGACCTCATCGTTTCCAAAGCCAATCATATCTATCACACAAAGCGCAAGGGTAATATCTCCAGAATTTAGCACCATGGCCCTAGCCCACAATTTATCTAAGACACCTTGAGCAGGTCTAGAATTATGAAAACCTGCCAACCAAATCGCATCAAACATTCCATTACCATTCTTATCGACATACTTATCCCCTTTTTCTGGATCATATTTGGAGTCTCCGTCTACATCTTCCCAAGTTTCGAAATCGGTAGGGGTGATATCTACTTTGGCAAATCCAGCTTCAAGTGGACCCGACCTTGAAAATAAGGTAAGATCCACACGGTAATCTGGATGTCGGTCTCGGAATTGATACCAGGCATAAATGGTAATACCAGTAAAGAGTAGAAGTATACTGATCAAAACAATCCCTAAAACCTTTTTCATAGTATTAATGTGGATGATAACTCCCTAAACTACAAAAAATAGCCTTACAATTAAAGTACATGAATTAGGCTAAGTTTCGCTTTCGAAATTCCTTTTCATGGATTTCAGAATGGGGTACAATTTGTCTGTACCACTTCAGACGAAGTTCATGTTTTTCATTTTCCGTAAGAAACATGTTCCAGGTAGGATCTTGGCTAGCCTGTTTGGTAAGCTCATATAAAAAAATAGAAGCGGCTACCGATACATTAAAACTTTCTGTAAACCCTTGCATGGGTATATGCAGTAAGCCATCTGCCTGCTGTACAACATGAGGGCTGACACCTTCGTGCTCGTTTCCGAAAACTAAGGCAATTTTTTGATCAGGTCTAATTGGAAAATCATAAATCGAAGTGGAAGACGGTGCTGGACTAGTAGCAAATAGTAAATAGCCTAGGCTTCTAAGATGAGAAAAACATTGTTCTACTGCCTTACCCTCTGCTCCCACATACTTGTGAAGATCTACCCATTGGGAAGCACCTCTGGTAACAAAAGGATTGATCTTGTATAGGTCTGTTTTTTCGATGAGATGGATGTCTTGAACGCCAAAACAATCACAGGTTCGAAGAACAGCACTCGCATTATGGGGCTTAAAAATATCTTCTAAAACAAGGGTAAAAAAACGTGTTCTCTTGGCTAGAACACGCTCTATAGATCGCTTTTTAGATTCGGTAATGTATTGACCCAAGTAATCTACCAAGGCTTGATCTGAAAATTCAGGAGTGATGTGGTCAAGCATGGTTTAAACATCTATTCTAAAATAAACCCAATTGCTCTTCATCTCCCTTTTTAGGTGATAAGGAAATGGTATTTCCAACTTCTATGGAATCCTTGGGTAGTTCTTCTGGTTGTTCCTCCTCAGGTTCCTCTTGCTTAAGCTCATGCTCTAGAGGCTCAGAGGAAATCAAATGTATCTCCTTGACCTCATGTGAACTCAATTTATTTCCAATCGCTTTCCAACCTTTGACATCGATCAACATGTCCAAATCAAATTCCATCTGATCTTCTTGTTTCCCCTTTAATAGTGTCACCGCCAATTGGGCTTGGGTATCTGTGGTAACCACCTTCAAGTAAGATTGCCTATGGTCTGTAATAAAGCTAAAACGTTTGTTTAAGGTGGTCGTTTCGATCAAAAATCGCTTGACCATAAAGGTCTTGGACGCTCCATCATAATAGACGGCTGCTATGATTTTTTGAGGGTCAAATTTTTGCAAGAGGAGTACTTCATTGGGCTCGTAACGATTCGTCAATTCGAAATTGGTAAGCTCGTAATCTCCATTCCGATAGCAAACCAATATTTTATCATCCCCTAAAAAGTTACCTACTATTTTTCCTCTAGCATCCGTATTTAAACGTCCTACAGAGGAATCATAATAAACATTTAAGCCTCCTAATGTAGACTTACCTTCCATTTTAAACTGTACTTTTCGAACAGGGTACTTGGTTAGAATATTTCCGCCTGCTGCTCTGCCTTTAATTTCGATTTCTGAAAAATCAAAATCAAATACCTTAATTCTAGCCTTAGCGCCTTGAGTAAGGTAAACCGTAACTACCTCGGCTTCACCATTTGGATTTGCTGTAAGGTACAAAGCCTTGGATCCTTTGGTTCCTTTAGTAAGCTCATACTCTTTATCTCGGGTGACTCCACCTACCTGAAATCTTTTCACCATAGCCCGACCTGAGGTTCCATCCAGGTAGATGAGGTTGTAGGTCATTCTTTCGTCATTTTTCTTAAAGATTCCTGCATACAGGATATCTTTACCCATAAACAACTTTTCTTGGATTTTGGAAACGACCAATTTCCCATCTCTGCGAATAACCAAAATTTCATCCAGGTCAGAGCAATCGCAGATATATTCATCCTTTTTTAATCCGAATCCTACAAAGCCATCTGCCCTATTTATGTACAACTTGGCATTGTTGGCAGCCACAACCGAGGCTTGGATGGTATCAAAAGCCCTAATTTCCGTCTTCCTTTCTCTTCCTTTTCCATACTTATCGAGTAAGTTTTCAAAGTAGGCGACGGCAAAATCAGTCAAATGCTTGAGGTTGTAATTGACTTCTTTCAATTCTTCTTGCAAGCGCTTCATGAGTTCGTCTGCCTTAAAAGCATCAAACTTTGAGATCCGCTTGATCTTAATTTCGGTCAACCGCACCAGGTCTTCTTGGACGATTTCTCGATAAAAATCTGGCTTATAAGGATCCAATCCCTTGTCTATGGCTTCCAATACCGCTTCCCAGGTAGTACATTCCTCTATATCTCGATAAATACGATTTTCAATAAAAATTTTCTCGAGTGAAGAGAAAAGCAATTTTTCTAATAATTCTCCCTTTCGGATTTCTAATTCTCTTTTTAAAAGTTCCTTAGTCTGTTTGGTATTGTAAGCCAAAATTTCATTCACCGAGAGAAATACCGGCTTCTCTTCGATGATTACGCAAGCATTGGGGGAAATAGAAATTTCGCAATCGGTAAAGGCATACAAAGCATCTATGGTCATGTCTGGTGACACCCCTGGCGCCAACTGTATCTGAATTTCTACATCTTTTGCAGTATTGTCTACCACCTTTTTGATTTTGATCTTCCCTTTTTCGTTGGCCTTCAAAATAGAATCTATCAAAGAATCTGTAGTAACTCCAAAAGGTATTTCTTTGATAATTAATGTTTTATTTGCATCTTCTTCAATTCTTGCTCGAATCTTAACTCTTCCTCCCCTCTGCCCTCCTTGATATTCCGAAAAATCAGCCAATCCACCGGTTTGAAAATCTGGTAACAACTGAGGGGTAGTGCCTTTCAACACCTGTATGGATGCTTCAATCAATTCTCTAAAGTTGTGAGGAAGAATTTTTGTGGAAAGTCCAACGGCAATTCCTTCTACTCCCTGAGCCAAAAGCAAAGGAAATTTTACAGGGAGGGTTATGGGCTCACGTTTTCGACCGTCGTATGAAAGCTGCCATTCGGTGGTTTGGGGGTTGAAAACTACTTCTAAGGCAAATTTAGATAGCCTAGCTTCAATGTATCTCGGTGCAGCTGCACCATCTCCAGTTCGTACATCTCCCCAATTACCCTGTGTTTCGATCAACAAATCCTTTTGACCTAAATTCACAATAGCATCGCCGATAGAAGCGTCTCCATGGGGATGGTATTGCATGGATTGCCCAATGATGTTGGCAACTTTATTGAATCTTCCGTCATCCATCTCCTTCATGGCATGAAGAATTCTCCGTTGCACAGGTTTTAAGCCGTCCTCAATCGCTGGAACAGCCCGCTCCAAAATCACATAGGATGCATAGTCTAAAAACCAGTCCTTGTACATTCCTGTGACAGGAACCGAATCATGAAGATTGGCATCAAATTGATCTGAGGATAGGGTTTTGTCACTCATTTGGTATAGTTAATTCAAATTCTTCTTGATACGTACTAGGAACTTCTTCCCCTTAGGGATTTATTCCTGATGCGCTAATTTATTTCTGCTTCGTCTAAGGCTTCTTCTTCTTTCTTAGGATCGTCCAATGCCAAATCCTTTTCTATCCTCAAATTGTCAATAATAAAGCTTTGTCTATCGGGAGTATTTTTTCCCATATAAAAAGAAAGTAAATCAGATACCTTGGTGTCTTTGTTAAGTATAATGGGATCTAGACGAATATCTTCCCCAATAAAGCCTCCAAATTCCTCTGGGGAAATCTCTCCTAAGCCTTTAAAACGAGTTATTTCTGGCTTTCCACCCAATTTATGGATCGCTCTTTGTCTTTCTTCATCGCTGTAGCAGTAGATCGTTTCCTTTTTATTTCTGACCCTAAACAAAGGAGTATCAAGAATAAAAAGGTGTCCATTTTTAACCAAATCAGGGAAAAATTGAAGGAAATAGGTCATTATCAGTAAACGAATATGCATTCCGTCCACATCCGCATCCGTGGCAATAACTATCTTCCGGTAACGGAGATTTTCAATCCCATCTTCAATATTTAGTGCATGCTGAAGCAGGTTAAACTCCTCATTTTCATACACCACTTTTTTGGTCATACCATAACAATTCAGAGGTTTACCTCGAAGGGAAAACACGGCCTGCGTCTGCACATCTCTACTCTTGGTGATTGAGCCCGAGGCCGAATCTCCTTCAGTGATAAACAACATGGATTTATTTTTCACATCTTCTTCAGCCTTGGGATCATCGTAGTGCACCCTACAATCCCGTAGTTTTTTATTGTGAAGATTTGCTTTTTTAGCCCGTTCATTGGCTAATTTTTTGATTCCGGAGATTTCCTTTCTTTCCCTCTCCGATTGTAAAATTCGCTTCAATAGCGCATCTGCTGTAGAAGGATTTTTATGGAGGTAATTGTCCAGCTCAGTCTTTATAAAATCATTGATAAAGGTTCTCAAGGTAGGCCCATCGGGGCCCATATTTTGAGAACCTAGCTTTGTTTTGGTTTGAGATTCGAAGACAGGTTCTTGCACCCTTACGGCTATAGCGGCTACTACCGATTGACGGATATCTGCTGCGTCAAAGTCTTTCTTAAAGAATTCACGAATTGTTTTTACTAAGGCTTCACGAAAAGCTGCCAAGTGGGTACCTCCTTGCGTGGTATATTGCCCATTGACAAATGAATAGTATTCTTCTCCATAGCTTCCCGAATGGGTCATGGCCAATTCAATATCGTTTCCTTTTAAATGGATAATGGGGTAACGTAAACTCTCTTCGTCGACTTTGTTGGACAAGAGGTCGAAGAGACCTTTATCGGAAAAAAACTTTTTTCCATTGAAATTGATGGTCAAACCTGCATTCAGGTACGCATAATTCCAGATCTGATTTTCTAAATATTCTGGAATAAAATGGTAATTTTTAAAAATAGAGGCATCAGGAGAAAATATCACTTTGGTGCCATTCCGTTCTGAGGTTTTCTCTACAGGAGCGTCTTGGATCAATATCCCCTTTTCAAATTCAGCAATCTTGGTTTCCCCTTCGCGTATGGATTGGACTCTAAAAAAGTCAGAAAGAGCATTGACGGCTTTTGTACCCACCCCATTTAGGCCGACAGATTTTTGAAAAGCACCAGAGTCATATTTTCCTCCCGTATTGATTTTTGAAACGCAGTCGATGACTTTTCCAAGTGGAATTCCACGACCATAATCCCGCACTTCCACTTTATGCTCTGTAATCTTGACATCAATGATGCGGCCATGCCCCATCATGTGCTCGTCAATGGAATTATCTATTACCTCCTTGACCAGGACATAGATTCCATCGTCTTGAGCACTTCCATCGCCTAATTTACCAATATACATTCCAGGGCGTAACCGGATGTGTTCTCGCCAATCTAAGGATTTGATGCTGTCTTCTGTATAGTTTGCTTCTTGCGACATGGCCGATTATCCTTTTTGCTTAGCTAAATTAATTTTTCTCAAAAGCAGTATAAATAAACCTATGACCCAAATCACTAAAAGGCTTGGGGCCAAATAAAACCAAAGACTGTAGGCATCTACACCTAGTCCAACTGGGTCATTGAGGGTTTGTACCACAAAGCCGGCCAATCCCAAATTCACATTGATCCAAGCGCCAAAGGTGTAAAACCAGGTGAGCATGTAGTCTCGGTAAGGATCTCCAATGGGAAAAATACGATGTAGTCTAGAACTCGTTTTTGTTTCTAGCGCCTTTGGAAGAATCAAGGTAAGCAAGTTGCTCCCTAAAAATGCAATCAACAAGGTGTAGAAGAAAGTATCCTTCGACCATTCCTGAATAATTATCCCCTGATCGTCGGCAGTAAAACCAAATTTATCGGGCAAGGCAGCATAGAAATACATCAAGGAAACAATAAAGACTGTTAGGCTTAGGTAGTAGAAAACTTTCCCGAATCTGTAATACATGAATAAATGGATTGATTTTGCGAATATAACCGATTTGCTTGAACCTTCTCCCTAAAAAAGAAGTTCAAAATAGACAGGTGCTGTCAAAATTGAGAATAAGTTTCAAGGCTTAAGAAGGATTTCAAAAAACACCCCATCTTTGAAGAATATTTTATACGATTCATGAAGTATTTTCCCTTTTCACTTGCCTCTCTTCTCTTCCTATTCTTCTTTGGGTCATGCAGTAGTGCGGTAGATGCGGGAAAGATTGATTTAGAAAATTGGAAAGCAGATCGCTATGGATGCAAAGGATTAAGAGTCAAAGACCTAGAAGAGCTCCGAACAATTAAAAATCAGTTTTTGGGAATAGATAACCAAGCCTTAATTAAAACTTTTGGAAGACCAGATCGGGTAGAATTGGTCGATAAGAGCCAAAGTTTTTTCTTTTATTTTCTAGAACCCAGTGGGGACTGTCAAGGTGTGGAAGCAAAAAAAGAACCCTTAAAGGTTCTTTTTAGAATGAACGCACTCAGTAAAGTCTCCGAAGTGACCATTACAAACCTGAATCCATAAAGCAGAGGGCTGCAGCCCCCAAAGTACCGGCATTATTCTCTAGGGTAGCTTTTTTTAAGCGTAAATCTTTCAAATAATAGGACGTGAGGTATTTTCTGGTATTGTAATCTATGGTAGGCATCATAAATTCAAGTCCAGCAGAAATTCCTCCTCCAAAATACACATCCGTTACATCGAGCACCCGAATAGTGGAAACTATGGCCTCGCTGAGGATTTCTCCCACTTCTTTAAAAACCATAAGGGACACTTCATTGCCTTCTCTAGCAGTATCTACTAATAGATGGGTACCCAATTCCTTTCCTACCAAGTTGCCTGCTTTTTCAGGATAAGCAGCAATTAGATTTCCCATTATTTTTAAAATCCCTTTTCTTCCCACCAGGGTCTCTAAACCTGCATTTCCTCTAGAAAGCATGTGTCCCATCTCTAAAGCATTTCCTCTGGAACCTTTAAATACTTTCCCGTCTAAAACCAGGGCACTCCCTATACCTGTACCCATGGTGATAAAAAGAAAATTATCTGAAACCTCTCCCTTTCCAAAATGAAACTCACCAATAGCAGCTGCAGCTGCATCATTTTCCAAATAGAAATCATGCTCAGGAAATGATCTTTTTAAGGTTGCCTGAAGCGGAAAATTATTTAAATCAGGAATGGCTGGAATTTCTAATGGGGTAGTTCTATCCTTACTGATCATGCCAGGAAGACCAATTCCTACTTTTCCAATCTGAGGATAAAGTTTGAGGTATTTTTCCAAGATAGAAACAAAATTTACTCCAAACCCAGAACTGTGCTCTCGGTAAGAGGTGGTATCTTCTTTGTGAAATTCCAGAAGATCCCCGGATCTGTCTACCAAACCAATTTTAACATGGGTTCCCCCCACATCTACTCCTAAAAACTGACTCTCATTAAACTTCATGGTTATTTTCCTAGGTTTGATTGCTAAAAAAGCAAAACTATTCCATTACTTCTTATATTCTTTGCCGATCTCATAAAAAATTTTGTGTACGGCCGGACAAACCAAGGTGTTTTTTAAAGTCAAGTCCAGAATACCAAACATATTTTTCCTGTTGGTATGTGGATATTCTCGACATGCTTTGGGGCGACTTTCGTAGACCAAACATGCATTATCTGAGCCTAAAAAGGGACAGGGAGCACTTTTAAATACAAAATCCCCTTCTTCGTCTTGGTAGAGGTAGGTATTTACAAATTCACTGGATTTCATTCTAAAAATTTTTGCCAAGCGATCGATATCGGTCTGAAGAAGGATAGGACTGGTCGTTTTACAACAATTGCCACAGTCCAAACAATCCAAGCTAGCAAAAACTTCCTCATGCTCCTGATGAAACTTCTCATCTAAATTTTTAGGACGGATCGCTTTGATCTTGTCCTTTAGTTTTTTGTTGGCAGGGTAGTCGGAGCTACTTTCTTTTGAAAATTTTTCTAAATCTATGACCACTTCGTTGTGGGATTTTTTTGGAAGAAGTGAATTTAAACCAAGTACTAGTCTCGAGATAAGGAAATGCCATCTTCATGAATAACTATTTCTCGAGCTTTGTAAAGCTGACCTATGCACTGCTTGAATTGCTTTTTGCTCATGCCTAATTGGGACTTGATCGCTTCTGGGTCCGAGCGGTCATGTAGAGGTAAAAATCCTTTCTCCTGGAGCAGCTTTAGAATCTTTTCCGCACCCTCCTCGTACTTAACCCTCCCAAAGGAATTCCATTTTAAGTCTAATTTACCATCCTCTCTACGCTTTTTTACCCAAAGCTTTCGTATTTCTCCTAGGTTTACCTCTTCAAACACCTCGTTGGCATACAGCAGACCCTCGTACCTATCCTCTAATAAAACCTTATACCCTAACTCCGTTTTTTCGAATATTAACCCCTTACATTCCATTCCCAGCACATAATCTTTGGGCGCGGGATAGATAAATTCCCTGTATTTACTTACTCCAATAAGACGATTGGATCTATAATCCACGCAAACTTTAACCAAATATTGTTGACCTGCTACCATAGGTTTGGCCATTTCTGCATTAGGAACAAGCAAATCTTTCAATAATCCCCATTCCATAAATGCACCGAAAGAGGTGACTTCCTTACAAGTCAACATCCCAAACTCATCCAATTGAAGTAAAGGGGTGTCTTTTACAGCTACTGGACGATCCTCACTATCGGTGTATACAAAAACTTCCTGTTCGTCTCCCTCCTGTTCTTCCCCAGTCAAATACCCTTGAGGAAGGAGTACCTCTCCTCCATCGCTTAAGGCCAAGTAGGCACCAAAATCTGTAAACCTATTGATGTATAGTCGATTGACTCGTCCTAATTCTTTCATGTGCTAAAGGTAAAAATTTATCCTGTGGAATAGATAAAAGAAATACAGTCACCTCCTGTCAGGAAAGACAGCATTCATGTTGGAATTAGCTAGTCTTAGCTGTAGTTTTGATTGCATAAATTCAGAAATTAACCCAACTTAATTTTTATAAAATCAATTGAAATGAAAACTATTTCGGTCATTGGTTCAGGTACCATGGGCAATGGAATTGCACACCTATTTGCGCAGTTTGGCTTTGAAGTGGCCCTGGTTGATCTTACTCAAGAACAACTCCAAAAGGCCTTGCTTACCATTTCCAAAAACATGGACCGACAGGTTGGAAAAGGTGTTTTGCAAGAATCAGAAAAATTGGCTGCATTGAAACGCATTCATCTTTTTACACATTTAGCTGCAGGAGTAAAAGAAGCCGACTTGGTAATTGAAGCCGCCACTGAAAATTTGCCTACAAAATTGGATCTCTTTAGACAACTTGATGAACATGCTCCAAAGAAGGCCATTTTGGCGTCTAATACCTCTTCCATTTCGATTACAAAAATAGCTGCTAGTACCCAAAGACCCTCCCAAGTCATTGGGATGCACTTTATGAACCCAGTACCCTTAATGAAGTTGGTAGAAGTGATACGAGGATATGCTACCTCAGCAGAAACTACTCAGGTAATCATGAATCTATCTAAGCAAGTAGAAAAGGTTCCTGTAGAAGTAAACGACTATCCGGGCTTTGTGGCCAACAGGATTTTGATTCCTATGATTAACGAAGCCATATATTCCCTACACGAAGGTGTAGCAGGTGTGGAAGAAATAGATACCGTGATGAAACTGGGAATGTCCCACCCCATGGGCCCATTGCAATTGGCTGATTTTATTGGTTTGGACGTATGTTTATCCATTCTAAGAGTTCTACAGGAAGGTTTTGGGAATCCCAAATATGCCCCTTGCCCTTTATTGGTAAATATGGTAGAGGCGGGATATACAGGAGTAAAATCAGGGGAAGGTTTTTACATCTACCACCCCGAAAGTAAAGAGAAGTCCGTTTCCAATAGATTTAAATAATAATTTCCCAAAAAGATGCATTTAGCTGTTTCAGGAAATATTGGTAGCGGTAAAACTACCCTAACCGAAAAATTAGCCAAGCATTACGGATGGAAAGCCGAATTTGAGGCCGTGGATGACAATCCCTACCTGCCAGATTTCTACGAAGACATGAAGCGCTGGGCCTTCCATCTCCAGGTGTACTTTTTGAATTCAAGATTCAATCAATTGAAAAAAATTCAAGCGAGTTCAACCCCTACTATTCAGGACCGTACCATTTACGAGGATGCTTATATTTTTGCTGCCAATCTTTACAAAAGTAAGCTACTCAATGAGCGAGATTATGCGAATTATACCAATCTTTTCCATTCCATGATTTCGCACGTCAATGCTCCAGATTTACTCATTTACCTCAAGGCAGATATTCCTAAGTTGGTAGGTCAAATCGAAAAAAGAGGAAGATCATACGAAACAGCCATGCGAATAGATTACTTGAAAAATCTCAATGCACATTACGAGGAATGGATATCCAATTACAAGGAAGGAAAGCTCCTCATAATTGATGTCAATGAATTGGATTTTGTAGAGCGAGCAGGAGATTTTTCATTTATCGTAGAAAAAATAGAGCGGGAAATGTTTGGCTTATTTGCCTAATTATCCCTTTCCAAGTTTTCTCATCAGCCATTGGTAGATGATGCTACGCTGTTCTTCTTTGGGGTTAATTAGAAGTTGATCCAATCTTTTTAGTGATCCTCCGGTCATTAGAGTTTCATAAGGAGATAATCGGATCAAGGAATATCCAAAAGCGGTGGTAAGCAAGTCTATTTGAAAACTGGTGTATGCTTTAAGCTTCCAGCCTGTGGCACCATTTCCAAAAAAATCTCCGGTAGGAGAAGCTCTACCAAAAACATGCTCCGCCAAGGGTGGTCCAGCCCAAACTCTAGGTAGCAAACCTACCTTGAGAGCTTCTTTTTCAAAGGTTCTGCACAGTCTTTTGTGTCCTTCTACAAAGGAAAAAGGGTGATCCAAATAGAATTCAGACTTCAAGGTCATCCCACGATACCTTTGGAACTCCAATTCATCGTCCCAGATTAGAACATGCTTGTCTAATTGGAAATCAAAATTGATTTTTTCCAAAAGAGGAAATTCGCCTAATCCTCCCAGACTACTTAGGATTTCATTTAAATAGGAAGAAGATGTGGTGTCTACTTTTTTCCTTGACACCGGTAAGATCACTTGCCCATCGTAACTCGCCCCTCCTTCCCTAAGAATAAGGTCAAGTTGGCGCGTCATCAAATGTTCCATGGAATTAAGTATTGTCTCTGAGAATTTCCCAGGTATGGTCAGCCAATAATTTTATTTCAGCAATAAAATGGGCCCAGTCTTTTTTTCTACCCCATTCTTCCGGTGCAATCATGCTTAAAAAATCCATACCATCTGTTTTTTGATACAAAAAATACCTATGATTAATTAAGGGCTCGAAGGATATAGATGCCTGGTAAATACGTTCGGATACCTCTACCCTAGCCTTAATTTTTTTGGCTTGCTCCGCTAAAAGTTGCATCTGATCATAGATTTGGGCCATTTGCATGTCAGTTTGGCTATGCATGGCGGCCACTGCCCTACCTGTAATTTTCCCTTTGTCTTCGGGCTTGATCAAGGCACTTCCAGAGTGATGCGCATAGGGCAATATCCCAGGATTTTCTGTAGTTTTTTCTTTCATCAACTCCAGATCCAACTTCTCTACATCAATCTTTTTTCCAATCATTTTTTTTCCTAATCAACTTCTTTAGAAATACGCTCTTTCAAATTTCCTTTGGATCCTGGAAACGTAGTTCTCCTAGATATATCAAAACTCAAATAGAGAATGGCCAACATAAACAAGACAAAAAGGAACAAGAAGATTTTCTTATTTTTCTGCATGGACTTTGTCATTGATCATTCAAAATTATATAGAAAGACCTTATTTCTAGGTAAGAAGGATACAAATCCTAGCTTAAGACATCCTTTCCTGATAATTTTATCTTGGTATTGGCAAAGAAAATCTCCTTTGCTAAGCATTCTAACTCCCAGAAGGCCAAAAGAGTTTTGACAGGAAGCCCATCCCACATAACTTAAACCAGAGATGGAGTAAATTCCAGCATCTACTTCCTTACAGGAATTCTCCTTACTTTAGTCCTAATCTAAAAACCGACCTTTCCTCATGAAAAGTGCTTTCAAGTACCTGCTTCTTCTCTTCGCCTGTTATTGTTCAAATTCATTTGCTTTTTCCCAAGGTCCTGCTATCCACCAAGGCTTGGTTGCTGATCGGGCCATGGTCGTGTCTGCTAGAGAAGAAGCCTCCAAAATTGGGATTCAAATTTTACAGATGGGGGGCAATGCCTTTGATGCCATGATGGCCACCGAAATGGCCTTGGCAGTCACTTTTCCTGTAGCAGGAAATTTAGGAGGAGGGGGATTTTTGGTCTACCGTATGGCGGATGGGAAAATTGGGACCTTGGATTACCGAGAAAAGGCTCCACTAGCTGCTACCAAAGATATGTATTTGGATGAAAACGGGAATTTCATGCCCCAATTGAGTACCACAGGAGCCCTTGCCTCTGGGGTCCCAGGTACCATAGCAGGTATTTTTGAGGCCCAAGCAAAATTTGGTAAGCTAAGTCCAAAAGAAATCCTTCAACCCGTCATTGACTTGGCCAACCAAGGATTTGTGGTTACCAAAGGACAAGCCCAAAGTTTGAGATCCCAAAGAGAGGCTTTTATCAAAATAAATGGCCCCCAAACCTTTTTTGGGCAAGAAATCCAGGCTGGAGACACCTTAAAAATTCCCGTTTTAGCCAAGACCCTCCAACGGATTGCAGAGAAGGGCAAGGATGAATTTTATACCGGTAATACAGGAAAACAATTGGTAAGTCACCTCAAAAAAATGGGAGGCATAATTACCAAAAAAGATTTGGCTCAGTATCGAGCCGTTTGGAGAGATCCCATTGTGTTTAACTACAAAGACCTTCGAATCATTTCCATGGCTCCACCCAGTTCAGGGGGTATTACCCTTGCACAAATTCTCAAAATGCTCGAACCGTATCCACTTCAGGATTTGGGACATCATACTCCTGAATACATCCAAGTATTGGTAGAAGCTGAGCGGAGGGCCTATGCAGACAGAAACTATTATTTAGGAGATCCTGACTTTGTAAAAATACCTGTAAATCAACTTCTTGATTCTACTTATCTAAAGTCAAGAATGAGTAATTTTTCTTTTGAACGTGCTACCCCATCCACTGAGGTGGGGAAAGGAGAAATTCTATTTTCTGAGAGTATGGAGACTACCCATTACTCCATAGTAGATGCCGAAGGAAATGCCGTCTCCGTGACCACTACCTTGAATGGAGGATATGGCTCCAAGGTGTATTTGGATGAACTTGGGTTTTTTATGAACAATGAAATGGACGATTTTAGTGCCAAACCTGGAACACCCAATATGTTCGGATTAATAGGTGCAGAAGCCAATAGCATTGCTCCAGGCAAGCGCATGTTGAGTTCCATGACACCTACCATCGTAGAAAAAGATGGAAAACTATCCATGGTGGTAGGTACTCCTGGAGGATCCACCATCATCACCTCGGTGTTGCAGGCCATATTGAATGTGTATGAATTTCATATGGGCATGCAAGAAGCGGTAAGTGCTCCAAGATTTCATCACCAGTGGTTGCCCGACTTGGTCAATTTTGAACCCAAAGGCTTTGATACTACCCTATTTCAAATCCTTAAGTCAAGAGCTTACTTGATCAATGAAGGAAATAGTCCCATAATTGGTAAAGTGGATGCCATATTGGTCTTACCTAGCGGCAAGTTAGAGGGAGGGGCCGATCCAAGGGGCGATGACAAAGCTGCAGGGTATTGAACAGAAGCGTCAGCTAAATAGTGTGTGCTACTAACCAAACCTTTTGCATTTGCGAAAGTGGGTTAGATTTGACCGCTGGTCCTTTTTTTATTGGAATTAGAAACCATTCCCAGTATATTTTCTCTGTATCCTTTGATAAATCTGAACCTCATGACAAAACGTAGAGAATTCCTTCAAAAATCTGCCTTAGGCATAGTTAGTGCCATCACTGCTCCCGCTTGGCTCCAAGGAGCTCCTGCCTTGATTAAATCCCTTGGAAAGCCCAACTCCATGATTAATGGAGTTCAGATCGGTTGCATCACCTACTCCTATCGCTCTATGGCCGACCAAAGTGCTGAGGCAACCCTCCAATACATACTGGATTCGGGGATATCATCCATTGAATTGATGGGAGATCCTGCTGAAAGTTTTGCTGGAATGCCTATGCCTAGCTTCAATCGCTCTCGAATTTTTCAATTGGGAGGAAAGCAACGTCGTGGGGAAGCATTAACCGAAGATGAAAAAAAAGAACTCGCAGACCTCCAAGCCCAAAGTGCGGCCTTCAACAAAACAGTGGCCGAATGGCGCGCCAAGGCAGACATGAAGAAGTTTGAACAGGTAGGCAAAATGTACAAGGATGCGGGAGTTTCGATCTATGCCTTCAAGCCCAATGCCTTTGGGGCCAACAATTCGGATGTGGAAGTGGTCTATGGCTTGCGTGCAGCCAAAGCACTGGGAGCAAGTCACGTGACCTTAGAACATCCTTCCAATGACGATCAAACCTTACGCTTAGGGAAAATGGGGGAACAAGAAGGCATGTCAGTAGGCTATCACGGGCACGAACAAGAGACCTTTACTTTTTGGGATACTGCTTTGGCCCAAAGCTCGAAAAATGGTCTGAATCTAGATGCAGGTCATTACATAGCGGCTGGTCATTCGGATTTGATCGCTTTGGTTGAAAAGCAACATGCTCGAATTTTAAGTATGCACACCAAGGACAGGCAAACTCCTGGCAATGGAAAAGGAAACCTGGCTTGGGGAACGGGAGATACCCCTATTGTAGAATTATTGCAATTGATGAAAAAGAATAAATATAAATTTCCTGCCACGATAGAACTTGAATACCAAGTTCCTCAAGGTTCCGATGCGGTAAAAGAGGTACAAAAATGTTTGGAATATTGTAGAAAGGCGCTTTCCTAAGCCCCTTTATTTCTTTCCTTTTTTTTTGCGAGGGGAGGACCTTCTCTCCTGCGTTTATGGGCAAATCTAGTCTATTTTCTTTGGGCGGTATGGGACAAGTCGCATAAGCTGTGTAGGCACAAGGGGGATTGTAAGCAAAATTGAAATCTAGGATAGTTTCTCCTTTTGCATTGGGGTAATTCACGTAAAGGTATCTTCCTGTAGGGTAAGTGGTCTGTCCACTACTTTGGTCCGAGAAGATAACAAAAAGCTTTCCTGCTTCTTCTAAAGCGAGTAAACGCTGGGATTTTCCATGAAATACAAATTGAAGTTCTCCCATCACCTTCCAGGGGATCACCTGTCCCAGTACATTGGGAATAGAGATGACTTGGTTGAATTTCGGAAGGAAAAAAGCCGAAATCCTATAATTTGAATCGTAGTCAAAAACTGGGGTAGCTTCGAAATTTTCTAAATCCGGATGATTTAATTGTCTCAACCTCATGAAATATACTTCTCCTCTTTTTATCACGGACCACTTCCAATCTTTGTAATATACTCCAGCGCCTGATCCATGTGCAATGGGAAATACCAAAACAGAATCTTGGGATAGTATTTCTCTGTTTTTCCAAGTAAACCAAACGGAGTCTTTTACAAATAAAAATTTTCCTAGAGTAGACTTTTCAAGTGTAGATTCTAGGAAAAGGCTATCCTCGTTTGTAGAATTAAGGTAGGCATTGCTAGTATCTATAGGTACCAATCCTACCAGATTGAGCCATCCCTCTTCACCTGTCAATTCTTGAATCCTTGATTTTTTCCATGCCTCAAATTCCTCATTTCGGTTTTGTGCCCAGCTGCTAGAGTAACATCCAAAAAAAGTAATGTAGAAAAGTAAGCCAAAGAAATACATCGGACGGAAAATTGCGCTGTGAGTATCCATGATCAAGTTTTCAAAGGAAAATTTTACCTTAAACTAAGATTTCATGTATCCTACATAACCTTTCTACGGCAAGATCCAATTCCTGCTTTTCCTTCGCAAAGCAAAACCTCAAGCGCTTCAAATCACGCTGATCGGAGTAAAAAACTGAAAAAGGGATACAAGCTACTTTCAGTTCTTTGGTCATTCGAGTTGCCAATTCAAAATCTGACATGTCACTCAGGTGCGCATAAGATACCCACTGAAAAAAACTGCCTGCTGCAGATTGAAATTTAAATGGGGTTTTCTCCAAACCCTCAACAAAATCATCTCTTTTCTTCTGATAAAAGTTGGGCAGGCTCAGGTATTTTTCTTTATCCTCCAAATATGACGCTAAGGCATATTGCATGGGAGATACGGTGCTAAAGGTAAGGTATTGATGAATTTTACGAAACTCTACCATCAGGGAAACAGGAGCAATGCAATATCCAATTTTCCAGCCGGTCACGTGAAAGGTTTTTCCAAATGAGCCACACACAAAAGTATGGGACCTCAATCCAGGGTGCGAACCCAAAGAAATATGATTCCTATCGTCGAAAGTAATGTGCTCGTACACCTCGTCACTGATCACATAAATTCCTGTTCTATCCACAAGATCTGCAAGCTGCTTCACGTCCTCTTTTGTCCAAACGTATCCGCTTGGATTATGTGGAGTGTTGACAACTATAGCTCGAGTAGCCGGCGAGACTTTGGATAAAATCTCATCCCAGTCCACTGCATAGTCTTTATCGCGGAGTGCAGCATACACGGGTACTCCCCCATTTAAAATCACCGCAGGAGCATAACTATCGTAAGCAGGATTGAGTAGGATCACTTCGTCACCCAAGCTCACCACCGCTGCAATGGCAGCAAACAAGGCCTCTGTCGCTCCGGAAACTACAGTAACTTCGGTATCTGGGTGAGGTGAATAAGCTTGGGTAAGTAAAGTTTTTTCAGAAATTTTCTGTCTCAATTCTGGGATACCCATCATGGGAGCATATTGGTTGTATCCTGCCTTGGTATAGGATCTTACTAAATCCAAAAGTTCTGGATCGGAGGAAAAACCAGGAAAACCTTGTGCAAGATTGATGGCTCCTGCTTCTTTTGCCATGCTGGACATGGTAGTAAAAATGGTGGTACCTACCTGAGGAAGCTTGGAGGACAGAGACATCTTGAGTTAAAGATTTACATTCGTCTTGTCAAGTAAAGAATTTTTTTTGAAATTAGAATGTTCAGATGAACACCTTAGATTATCTACAACTCATGAAATACAGCCTTTTTTTTACCTTAATTTTAGCTACAATTTTGGTGGCTTGTACGGTGGAGTCCCAAGAAGATCCTTTAGATATATATAGGAATGTGGCCTACAGCGCCTTAAATGCCACCCAAAAATCTTCCATCCTTGGGGATTGGAAAAAGGCCGAAGTTGGAGCTTGGACCAATGGAAATTACGTGGTCAGCTTCCCTTTGAAAGATGGTACAATCATCCGGGTCATTGTGGATCCAGATACGGGAAGAGTCATTGAAATTCTGACCTAACAATTTTCTTCCTGTGGCATCACCAAATCGAATTAAATTACCTCAGATCAATTGTGATCTGGGAGAAGGTTGTGCCAACGATTCAGAAGTATTTCCATTCATAGATGTGGCTAGTTTGGCTTGTGGGGGGCATACAGGCTCTGCTGAAAGCATAGATTCTTCGCTGAAGCTAGCCGCAAAGTTCAAGGTGAAAGTTGGCGCACATCCTTCTTATTTTGACAAAGAAAATTTCGGGAGACGTTCTCTTTCTCTTTCTAAGAAAGAATTGGAACATCAATTGGAAGAGCAATTGAGTTTATTTCTTCAGGTATGTAGAAAAAATGGAGTATCTATGGATCATATCAAATTCCATGGGGCTTTGTATAACGATGCTGCTGCCTCATCTTCTTTGGCAGACATACTTACCTCCTACTTGAAAAAAAACTATCCTTTTACCCCTGTTTTAGTTCCACCTCACTCCATGATGCACCAAGAGGTAAGCAAGAAAAAATTACCCTTTAGGCTAGAGGTATTCGCTGATCGTAGATATCTGAAAACTTACCACCTAGCACCTAGATCTCAACAAGATGCCTTACTGACTTCTGTTTCTGAAGTGGCCACCCAAGTTGAACAAATTCTTGAAGAAGGGATTATAAACAGTCTTGGTGGAGAAAGACTACCTATCCAAGCGGATACCCTTTGTTTTCACGGTGACAACCCTGGAATTATGGATTTCTTACCTCAACTTCGAAAACGCTTTTGGAAATGAAGCCAAGCTATATCCAAATCACTCCAAACTTAGGGGAGCTGCTTTGGAAACTCCCGCCTTCCGATGAGTTGTTGGCTTTGCAATTAGCTTATATGGATTTTTTGCAAACCGATTGGGCGGATGAACTTCATTCCCTTCGATTGGGGTTTACACGAATCAGTCTTCAGTGGAAATCCTCCATTTCTCAAGAAAAATTTAATCGACTAGTACCCAACCATCAAATGAGTCCCAAACCCTTGTCCAAAAAAGTATGGGAGATACCTGTTTGCTACGCTCTTGAATTGGGTGAAGATTTAAATGAACTGGCCAAGGAAAAGCATATGTCAGTGGAAGAGTTAATTACTCTTCATACTTCACCTACCTACAGAATTCATTTTTTTGGTTTTTTACCTGGGTTCTTCTATTTAAATGGATTACATCCCCTGCTTCATGCCCCTAGAAAACCTATACCTCGTCTCTCCGTACCTTCTGGAAGTGTGGCCATAGGAGGAAGTCAAACGGGAATTTATCCTAGAGAAAGTCCTGGGGGATGGCATTTGATTGGACAAAGCCCTGTAGTTCTTTTTGATCCCCAGCGAAGCTCACCCGTATGGGCAAAATCTGGAGATCAAGTGAAATTTATGCCTATCGACCTTGCCAAATTTCAGTCCTGGTCCTACGATATACCTACCTTTTATCTGTCATGAATCTCAGCTTAGGTAAGGCAAGAATTGTATTTACAGCTCCTGGCACTTCTATTCAAGATCTGGGGCGTCATCATGTAGCCTCCATCGGTATCCCCTCTGCAGGAGTAATGGATCAAAAAAGTTATGCTTGGGCCAACCATGTGCTTCAAAATGAGGAAAATGCTGCTGTATTGGAAATTTCCCAACCTGGGTTAACCCTAGTGTTTGATTATCCTACAGAACTTTCATTTGCAGGAGCGAAGGTGCAGATTTTTTTAAATGGAGAGGCATATAATTCGGGAAATACCCTCCTCATACAAGCCGAAGATGAAGTGAAGCTTGGTAAATTTTATTCGGGCAGATGGCTATATATGGGGATAAAATCAGGATTTGCAACTGAAAAATTTTACGAATCACGAAGTGATTTTCCATTTATTTCTAGAAAATTTTATAGAGAAACAGGGGATTACCTCCCCTATTTGCCTATAAATGATTCTCCTCAAAGAAATGCAAGCCCCAAGTGGAATACTTCGTGGTATGAGGATGAGGTAATAGTGGCCTATAGAGGACCAGATTGGTCGCTTCTCAATGGAGAATTACAGCAGCAATTACTGAAAGGTACTTTTCGTATTTCTACTCAAAGCAATCGGATGGGAATACAATTGGAAGATTTACTCCCAAACACCCTTCCAGAACTTCCCACCAACCCCGTGTTTCCAGGTACGGTACAACTCAGTTCTGGTGGAAAATTGATAGTCTTGATGCGTGATGCTGGGGTTACTGGAGGCTATCCTCGAATTCTTCAACTCAGCGAAGATTCCATTTCAAAAATAGCCCAAAAAAGACCTGGAGAAGTCGTTCGATTTCATTTGGAGTAAGGAAAAATAGATCCCATGAGTTAGGGATAAATCGAAATTGAATTAACTTCAATGAATCGAGCAACACAAGTAAGTAATGAATCAAACCTTACTAGAAAAAATCAAGGCCCAAGGAATGCCAATTGATGCGGTCATGCAACAATTGGAACAGTTTAAAACTGGCTTTCCTTTTTTGAAAATTTTAGCCCCTGCTACCGCAAATCAGGGCGTAAAGGTATGGAATGAGCAAGAAACAAATCGGTACCAAAATTATTTTTCTTCTCTAGCTTCCAAGAAAAAGATTGTAAAATTTGTACCTGCCTCAGGCGCTGCCAGTCGCATGTTTAAGGATTTGTTCACTTTTTTGGAGGGTAGTACTTCCTTCGAGAAAAGTCCTTTTGTAAAAAAATTTATTCAGGAAATCCACAAGTTTGCATTTTATGAAGATCTAGAGCGGGTAATGACCGCACAGGGGTTCAATTTGACCCAAGCCTTGGCTGCAAAAGACTACAGTTCCATCGTATCTTCTTTAGTAAGTAATGAGGGCTTAGGGTATGGAAATCTACCCAAAGGTCTTTTAAAATTCCATGCCTATTCAGAGGGGCGTCGCACACCCGCCCACGAGCATTTGATCGAAGGGCTTCGTTATGGTCTAGGAAAAAATAATGAAGTTCATATTCATTTTACAGTATCTCCTGAGCATGAATCTGGCTTCCGCTCTGAAATATCATCCTTGCTCCCAATATTGCAACAAGAAACGGGAATTCAATTTCATGTCAATTATTCACATCAAAAAAAGACTACAGATACCCTAGCGGTGGATTTAGAAAATCAGCCCTTTTTGGAAGAAGATGACAGTCTGCTTTTTCGCCCCGCAGGCCATGGGGCTTTGTTAGAAAACTTGAATGAAATCCATGCAGACTTGATTTTTATAAAAAATATAGACAATGTAGTCCCGGATAGACTGAAAGAAATCACTACCAAATACAAATTGGCACTGGGTGGATTTCTTCTAGAAATTCAAGAAAAAGTATTTGTTGCCTTGGCTGGGTTGGATGCCTCGGAAACTGAATCAAATCTCAAGGCAGCAATTCGGGTCTATACTGAGGATTTAGGTGGGATTTTGCCAGAATCTATTGCATCTGCCGACCTTGCTACTCAAACGACCTTTATTAGAAAAAAACTTCACAGACCGATTCGGGTTTGTGGGATGGTAAAAAACACAGGTGAACCTGGAGGAGGACCATTTTGGATACAGGAAGAAGACGGATCCCGTTCTCTACAAATATTGGAAACTGCTCAAATTAATCTGGAAGACCCTGTTTCCAAGCAACATCTGAATTCTTCTACCCATTTCAATCCCGTAGACTTGGTGTGTGGCATTAAAGATTACAAAGGAAATTCGTTTGACTTACTTCAATATAGAGATATGTCAACAGGATTTATCACTGAAAAATCAAAAAATGGAAAAGTAGTAAAGGCCTTAGAATTACCTGGCCTTTGGAACGGTGCCATGGCCCATTGGAATACCTTGTTTGTAGAAGTGCCACTACTTACTTTTAATCCTGTCAAAACCATCAACGACTTACTTCGAGAAGAACATCAAGCGTAAACCAAACCTGTGGTTTAAAAATTTGCTTTATCAAGCTGTTCTTTCAAATATACCTTGAGTTCCTCCCCTTCTTCTACCTTTATCTCTCCCGGTAAACCCAAAATAAAGCGGGCTAATCCTGGCAAATGAGCCACCTTTCCCTCAAAAAAATATTGATTCCGATTTTTAATAGTGATAAAAGGTCGGGCATTGGGATGCTCTTCTACCATAAGTTGGTAAGCTTTTTTACTCAATTTAAGTTTTACAGAAAACTTTCCTTTACCTGTAAATCCAAAAAGCGCTTGTTCGGGTAATTCATGTAACTCTTCTAATTTCCAACCTTCTGAACTAAGAACAACTTCTCCAATACGCTCAATCTTAAACATTTTCATGGAATTGCTTTCTATTTCGAAAGCATGAATGTGTTCGTAATCAGAGGTAAAGCCAACAGGTTCCACCAAGCGATCAGACACGGTATCGCTTTTCATAGAATAGTAATCCTTCAGCCAAAGCTGTTTTTTTTGTGCAATTCCGTGAGCGATTACATCCACCACCCTACCCCAATTGGCCTTAAAAAGTTGTTCACTGCCTAATTTAACTTCAGTGGTAAGTTGCAATTTTTGTAAGAGAGAATCCCGAAGGAGATTTCCCTTCCCTTGGCTCTCAATCATGGATTTCAACCACTGGTTTTCTTCAACCGAAAAGGTAGTTGAAGCTGAAGTGAGGTATTCGGGACGTTCTTGCAGTTTGTATTTGCTAAATTCTTTAACTACTACAAATCCCAATGCTTCCAACAATTTAAAATACCTATAAATCGTCCGCTCATCCGTTTCCAAAAGTTCGGCCAACCGATGAACTGGCTTACCTATAGTTCCTTGAAGTAAATTGATGAGTTTGAATACACGAAGAATTTTTTGCTGTTCTACCTTGCCAGATGTTGCCATAGAAGAATTTGAAAATCCAAAATTAGAAGAAATGGATTTACCAATTTAAAAAATGACACTAATTGTCAAAATAGAAGTGTCATTATTCAAAAAAAGAATAAATGTTATTTAGAAATAGTCAAGGTTGTTCCAGATACAGAGGTACTATACACTTGCAATGCAGTACTGGCTGGACCTTGTACGACTTTACCAGCACTATCAAAAATAGAATTATGGCAATTGCATATAAATCGATTATTAGAAAAAGACCAGCTATCAAAACAGCCAGAATGGGTACATACAGAAGTCATAGCGACGTAGGTGCCACTGATATTGGCTACAAGGGTTTTTGCTGTTTCTATAAGTAGCCATCCTCCAGCACTTGCCAATCGGGTTTGAATGGTCAAATTGATGGCAATAGTAGACCCCGAAATAGTAATACCATTCGAAGTAGACCCACCCCCGGGTGTACTTCCAGTTGGATCAGAGTCATCAGAACTCACACAAGAAGTAAAAAATGCTACTCCAAAGCTGCTTAATACAGTAGCAAGCCCTGCTTTTTCTATAAAATCTCTTCTAGATACCGAAAGGTTTCCAGAGCGTAGACCTTCTTGATTTTTCTCCTCTATAGCCATAGTTCCTAAATAGATAATACTTTTATATAATCTATCTGGAGGAAAAAAGTTTAGTAAAACACTAAAAATGTTTAGGCTTAAGCAATTCACTCACCACTACAGCATCTTTCAATGTTTTAGGATTTTTCAAAAGCTCGGCATAAGGATTTACCTTTTCGGGTAAATTATCATAGGTAGTCCATTTTTTTCTTGCTTCTTCAGGTAAAGAAGTAGCGAATGCAGGATAAGTTTGGACGATTTCTGCTTCACGTGAAGATTCATACCGGTTGGACCATTCCTGTTCTTGATTAACCACCTCAATCAAGACAGGCTCTACAATTTTTTTCTCCGTACTTACTTCAGGAACTGTTGTAAACACAGGAACACTTGGTTTTGGCTCAGGAACTGGAGATTTTGGTAGTTCTGGGAGACTTGGTGCCTGTGCTTCTCTAATTTCCTTTAAAAGCTCTTCAAAACTTGGCCCCTTTTTGGGCGGAATAGTGTCCGAGTCCTGCTCGGAAGTAACTTCTTCTCCCTTCTTTTTGCCTACTGCTCTGTAGATAAAGTAGAGAACAATAACGATGACGTAGATAATTTGACCAAAGTCCATGATACAAGATACAAGAATATCTAATGACCTGAAAATTTCGATCCAACAATCGCGTCTAAATCATCCAATTGATGAACTCCAAGGAGTTGCACCAAGCAAAAGGAAAAAATGCGTTCCTTTTTACCCTGGATTTGTCCAAGATTCTGTACTCATAATTAAGTTTATTATTGCCAAATCCAACCTTTAGCCCTATTTTGAAGGCTTATTTGCAAGGAAATTAGTGTATGCTGCTTAGCAAACTGGAAATCAAGGGGTTTAAGAGTTTTGGTGACAAAATGGTTATTCATTTTGACAAAGGAATCACTGGAGTGGTGGGTCCCAATGGATGCGGGAAATCCAACGTAGTAGACGCCATTCGCTGGGTGCTTGGGGAACAAAAATCGCGCCTACTCCGGTCCGAAAAGATGGAAAATATCATCTTCAACGGAACAAAAAATAGAAAACCCACCAACTTGGCTGAGGTTTCTCTTACGTTTGAAAATACTAAAAACCTTCTTCCTACTGAATATACACATGTTACTATAACCCGAAGGTTTTACCGAAGCGGGGAAAGTGAATACCAAATTAATGGGGTGACTTGCAGGCTCAAAGACATCACCAATCTCTTCTTAGATACCGGAATCAATTCCAATTCCTACGCCATCATCGAACTTAAAATGATTGATGAGCTGCTCAACGATAAAAATAATTCTAGAAGAGAGCTTTTTGAAGAAGCTGCTGGGATTTCAAAATTTAAAAATAGAAAGAGAGAAACCCTTCGCAAGCTTGAGGATACCGATGCAGATTTATCAAGAGTAGAAGACCTACTCTTTGAAATTGATAAAAATTTAAAATCGCTTGAAAAGCAAGCCAAGCAAGCTGCTTCCTATTTTGAAATAAAATCAGAGTATAGGATAGCCAGCATCAACTTGGCAAAAAAATCCATACAACAACAGCTCCATTCCCTAACTGAAGCTCAAATCGCCATCCAAAAGGAAGGAGATACCAAGATTCAGCTTCAATCTAAAATTTCAGCTTTAGAAGCTCAATTGAGCGCGCTTAAGGCAGACTTGCTGGTAAAGGAAAAATTGCTTGCTTCTCGGCAAAAAACATTAAACGAACATGTAAATACGATTCGAGGATTCGAATCTGAGAAGAAAATCAAAAACGAAAGACTTAGATTTTTAGAAGACAGAAGCTCTTCCCTCAAAGAACAATTGGATGGAGATAGAAAATCGTCTGAGCGCTCCAGTTTTTCTATAAAATCTTTGCAGCAAGAAAAAGAGGCTGCAGAAAAAGTATATTCCGAAAAAGAACTTGTGGTCAACCAACTAAGAGAAGAATACGATGCTCAAAAGGGAATTACTCAAGAAAAACAGGCCGAACACAAGGATTTAACCCAACGCTTTGAACAAATAAAAGAGCGAGTTTATCAAGTTGGTAAAGAAGTAGAAATCAAGCAGATTCAACTGGCTACGCTCAAACAGGAACTGGAACGTACCTCTTCAGATACAGGTTCCCAAGAAGCTAATTTGGCAGATTTTGACCTAAAATTAGAAGAATTACAACCCCAATTGGAACTTGCCCAAGATCAGTACGCCAAAATCCAAAATATACAGGAAGAGCAGGATAAAAAGGTAGTAGAAACCAGCCGAGTCGTGGATTTAATTCGGGAAGAATTGGTAAGTATTTCTAGGAAACTGGATTCAAAAACCAACGAGTACAATCTAACTAAGTCCTTGGTAGAGAACTTAGAAGGCTTCCCTGAAGCCATCAAATTCCTGAAAAAAAACCCATCCTGGGGAAAGGACGTACCTCTACTCTCTGACCTATTGACTACAGAAGAAAAATACAGGGTAACTATTGAAAACTATTTAGAAAATTACCTGAATTATTATGTGGTGGATACCGAATCCGAAGCTATTTCTGCTATCCAATTGCTAAGTGATTCTGCCAGAGGCAAGGCCAATTTTTTTATTTTAGAACATTTTAATAGATTTAAACCAAGCCAGACCAAGCTTTTTCCCAATGCTATTGCCGCATCAGAAATTATTGAGTTTGATGTCAAGTACAGCAGACTTGTTCATTTCATTTTAGATAATGTCTACATCGTTCCAGGTGAATACGGGGAATTTCCAAATGACAACGACTGCATTTTCTTGGCCGAAACTGGAAAATACATACGTAAAAAATTCTCTTTATCTGGTGGCTCTGTAGGCCTTTTTGAAGGGAAAAGAATTGGTAGAGCAAAAAATCTAGAAAAACTAGATAAGGAAATCAAAGAGCTTCATAAAAAAGTAAGTACTACCCGATCCAATTTGGATCAAAAACTTAGCGAATTGAGTTCTTTAAAAGAGCTTAGTTTCAAGAAGGAGCTGGAAGAAGCACAAGCGAACATCAATGCACTACAGTCCACCTATGTATCTGTTCGTACCAAAAAAGAACAACTAGCTGAACTTTTGTCTTCTAATGCTATCAAGCGAGAAGATATTCTTGAGCGGATTCATAGTATAGAAAACCACCTGATTCATCTCCTTCCACAGCAAGAACAGGATCGTAATCAATTTGAAGAATTGACCACAGTCCTGGAAAAATCTCATCTTGAACTAGAGTCTGTAAATAAACTATTGGCAGAAAAGTCTCAGCAATTTAATCAGGAGAATATCTCGTTTATCCAACAGCTGAATAGAGTATCAAGCCTAGATCAAGAAATTGAGTTCAAGAACACGGGGTTGGAAAGTGCAAAGGAGCGCATGCAAAAAGCCCAAGCGGAACTCTCCCAATTGGACGCAGAAATTAAGTCCATTTTTAATAAAAATGAACTTCAGGACGATGAGTTGGTGGAACTTTACTCAGAAAAAGAGAGCCTGGAAAAAGGAGTGAATGAAGCAGAAAAGGATTATTATGGAATTAGAGGAGAAATTGATGAGACCGATGCTTCTATCAGAGCTGTGCAAAAGCAACGAGAGCAAATAGATGAGTTGGTTGTGGAAATTCAATCCCACATCAACGAAATACGACTCCAAATAAATGGAGTAAAAGAAAGATTGATGGTGGAATTCGAAGTGGAATTGGACGTATTGATTCAAGAAAATCCACACATGGATCCAGAATTTTCTGATTTTAAAGAAGATCAATTGCGGGAATTGGTTCGAAAACAAAAGGAGCGGCTAGAGCGCATAGGGCCTATCAATCCCATGGCTATGGAAGCGTTTGATGAAATCAAAATAAGATATGACTTTATCAGTGCACAAAAGGAGGACCTGGTGAAAGCTAAAATTTCCCTTTTGACAACCATTGAGGAAATTGATCAAGTAGCAAAAGATACCTTTTTAGATGCCTTTTCGAAAATTAAAGAAAACTTCGTCAAGGTGTTTCGGTCCTTGTTTACTGAGCAAGACGATTGTGACTTGAGTCTTGTGGATCCTAGCAATCCATTGGAATCACCTATAGAAATCATGGCAAAACCCAAAGGAAAAAGACCTCTGACCATCAACCAATTGAGCGGAGGAGAAAAAACTTTGACCGCCACTTCCCTATTGTTTTCAATCTATCTTTTGAAGCCTGCCCCTTTCTGTATTTTTGATGAAGTTGATGCCCCGCTTGACGATGCCAATATTGATAAGTTTAACCACATCATTCAAAAATTTAGCTCAGAAAGCCAGTTTATAATCGTCACGCACAATAAACGAACCATGGCCAGTACAGACGTGATATATGGCATTACCATGATTGAAGCTGGAGTATCTAGGGTCGTGCCCGTAGATTTAAGGGAATTGGCTTAATATAAAGTAGCTCAAGCCTAACATTCTATACCATCACTCCAACATAAAATGACCTTATCTTCGAAAAATTGGTTCCTTGTCTTATTCTTCACGTTAATAACAGGGATCCCTTTGGTTTCTTTTGGCCAAGCACCAATTCCGCCTATCCCCATGGAACTCATGTTTGGCCAGGATCGCATGGATTTCCAATTGGTGATGAAGAGAAATTTTACCCCGCAAAGCAAGTTTAGTGTATTGGCCATTGCTGTTTTCTCTGAGAATTACGGAAAACAAAGGCAACTTGGTGATGCGGTAGTTATTCCCCTCCAAGTAAATTATGCCTTGGGTAACTCGGGCCTTTCCCTAGCTGCGGGTGCGGAAGCTAATTCTGTTGCAGGATTTTCCAATTTTTTAGGTCTGGCTCATAATAAGGCTACTAAAAAGCTGCTGGCCATTACCGTCTTATCTTACCAATTAAAGGATTCTCAAAACTTAAAGCTTTTTGGTTTGTACGAATACAAACCCCCATTATCTGAGAAATTATCTTTGTATACCAGATTACAATTTACTTATAGCCAGGGACTTAAGGAGGCAGTTCATAACCGAAGCTTTATATACTTACGAGCAGGATTGAAGAAAGGTCCGCTTGGATTTGGATTGGGTGCCAACTGGGATGCTTATGGCACATCTAAAATTCCTCGTGAAAATTTTGGGGTCTTTACCCGTTGGGAGTTTTAATACATGTCAAAGCTGTTGTAGAACCTGAGGTAAAAAGTTCAACCTGCGTACATTTTTTTTACATCTTCCGTTCATAAACGGACAGATTATTATTCTCAAGTACCGATTAGAATTGAAATTTAAAGGTTTTGGATTTTTGGTCCATTTTTTGGCAGATGAAGAAAAAAAAAATTACGATGCAGACTATATCAAGCTTTCTCGTTCTTGCAACGCTCCTGGCTACCCTGAATTGTTCACATAGTTCTAGCGATCAGGCTCATGATTCAATCAAGGAAACTAAGCCTTTGGTAGGTGTTTCCGCGCTTAAAATTGATGGGGTATTCAATTTACACCTGATCCAATCGGATCAAGAACAAATAACTATAGAAGGAAGCCAAGAGCTTCTTGATGAACTTTTAATTCATCAAGAAGGAAATGTCCTGGTTTTAGAAATAAAAAAGGATCAAAGATTTATTTTTGAGGATGAAGAGCTTAGCATTACCATCTCCTTAGCCAAGCTCCGTTCTCTAGAATATAATGGGGTGGGTAATGCAAGGACAGACGGAACTTTTAAAATTGATAGCCTAGATCTAAGAGGGAATGGAGTTGGAAATCTGAATCTCTCCTTGGAGGCCAATTCAATTACAGCAGATTTTGACATGGTGGGCAATATCACCTTGGATGGAAGTAGCCAAAGTGCCATTTTCATCAATAAAGGCATTGGTAACTTGGATGCCTCAAATCTCCTAGTTCAGGATTTAACGCTGACAAGTTCCGGAATTGGAAAAGTTGAGGTAAACTGCACGGGTGATTTATCCTTGGAAGCGGATGGTATCGGAAAAGTAAGTGTCAGCGGCGACCCAAGGATCACCAATAAAAGTGTGAGCGGAATAGGTAAAGTAGATATTGATTAAACCAGATAAAAATATAACTTTCACTTTGGCCATTCCTTTAGGATTTTGAATTCTGCATAATTACCCTGATTTTAGGGAAATGGCATCACCCTCTGCCCTAGAAAGTGTTCAATTAAATTTTTTGCCCTCAGACCTCCTTGGATTACATCTGGCTTTGGGAGTGATCATGTATGGCGTAGCACTGGAAGTCAGATGGGAGGATTTTTCCTACCTGAGAAAAAATCCTAGAGGGTTTCTGCTAGGAGTTTTTTCCCAGTGTATGCTTCTCCCCTTTCTTCCTGGGTATTTGTCAGCATACTCCAGCCTCCTCCAAGCATCGCTTTAGGTCTTTTTTTGGTAGCCGCTTGTCCCGGAGGCAATGTGTCAAATTTTTTAACTCACTTTGCAAAAGGTAATACGGCCTTATCGATCAGTTTAACCGCTTTTTCTAGCGTAGCAGCGGTGATTCTCACCCCATTTAACTTTACTTTTTGGGCAAGTACATATGCTCCTACCTCTATACTTCTGAAAGAAATATGCCTAGAGCCATACGAAATCTTCTTTTCTGTAGGTATCCTCCTAGGTGTGCCCTTAGTATTAGGGATACTGACATCTTCCCAACTTCCAAGACTTTCACAAAAATTGATTAAAGTAATTAAGCCCATGAGTTTGGTGTTTTTTGCTGGCTTTATTTTGATGGCTTTTGCCAATAATTTCTCCCTTTTTATCGACTTTATAGGAACCATATTTTTGTGGGTATTTCTCCACAATGGACTTGCGTTGACAGCGGGTTTTGCTACGGGAATTATTGGAAAATTACCTTATACCGATATTAAAACGCTCAGCATTGAGACAGGCATTCAAAATTCAGGCTTAGGATTGGTGCTTATTTTTTCCTTTTTCGATGGAATAGGGGGAATGGCTATTATTGCTGCCTGGTGGGGAATTTGGCACTTAATTTCTGGTATTATTTTGGCTAGTTATTGGAGATATTCTTCATGAAAACACTTTTCAATACAGTACTGCGGTGGGTAGTGAAAGCTGCCTTGCATCTTTATTTCCATAAAATAAGGGTGGAGGGAAAAGAAAATATTCCAAGCCATAGCTCTGTGATTATTGTAGCTAACCATCAAAATGCCCTCTTGGATCCCCTATTGATTGCTACGCATGTACCCCTATCCCCTCACTTTATGACTAGGGCAGCAGCTTTCAAAAACCCCATTGCTGCCAAGCTTTTGAATTTTATCAGGATGCTTCCCGTCTATAGAATTAGAGATGGGTTTTCTACCATCCCTCAAAATCAAGGGACCTTTGAACAAACCTTCAAGGTATTGCGAAAAAAAGGCAGTGTGCTAATTTTTGCCGAAGGCAACCATAGCTTTGTACGTGGTCTCAGACCTTTGAGTAAGGGTTTTACTCGAATGGCCTATGGGACCATGGAAAGGTATCCAGAAGTAAAGCCCATCATCTTGCCCGTAGGACTTGATTTCAGTGCTCATAAAAAATCTGGGAGTACTGTAAGAATTACAATAGGTAAACCCATCCCCGTAGATGTTCCCTCTTCTGAATCCGTGAAATTGACCAAAAGAGTGGAAGAAGCCTTGAGATCCTTGATCGTTTCTATTCCTGAAGAAGGATACGATCAAACCTTAGAAAAACTTCGCCATGCTCAAGTTGACCTTACCTCGAAATATGAAGTGGATCATTTTTTATCTGGAAATGATCTTGCAATAAAAAAAACGGGGTCAAGACCCTATTTGGTCAATAAAATGATGAAAATATTCCATTTTCCTTTGTATTGGGTTTGGCTTGGTATCCTGGCGCCTCAAATTGAAGACGAAGTATTTACTTCAACTTGGAAATTTTTGGTAGGATTTGTCTTGGCTATTCCTTTTTACATGATGCTGATTTGGCTAAGTTCTTTTCCTATTCTAGGTCCATGGGCATGGAGCTGGTTAATCCTTTCGCTAATTACTGTTTTATGGAATAAAAATCCTCAAGAATAAGAAATTGAATAAAATCAAAAGTGCTTCTTCTTTTTTTACCTTTATTGCAAGAATAAACCCAAATTTCAACCATGATTCAAGATTTTCTACCAATCAACGGAACGGACCATGTGGAGTTGTACGTAGGCAATGCCAAACAAAGTGCATTATATTATCAATATGCATTTGGATACGAATTGATTGCTTATGCTGGTCCTGAGACTGGCATCAAAGACCGAGCTTCCTACGTATTAAAACAAGGTAAAATTCGTCTAGTGCTTACCAGTCCCTTACATTCCAATCACCCCATCTCTACCCATCTCATGCAGCACGGAGACGGGGTAAAGGTCATTGCACTATGGGTAGATGATGCCCAAAAATCATGGGAAGAAACCACCCGAAGAGGGGCAGTTTCTGCAGAGGCTCCTCAAGTGTTGAAAGATGCTCATGGAGAAGTGAAGATTGCCTCCATACAAACCTATGGAGACACCCTTCATACCTTTGTCGAAAGGAAAAATTACCAAGGAGTCTTTTTGCCAGGCTATGTTTCCAAAAAAAGTAGCTATCAAGGAAATTCCATTGGTCTTTTGCATATCGATCACTGTGTTGGAAATGTAGGCTTGGGGGAAATGAACAAATGGGTGAGCTTTTATGAAAAGGTGATGGGATTTTCCTTGCTGGTCACCTTTGATGATAAAGACATCTCTACCGAATACTCGGCTCTGATGTCCAAGGTAGTTTCCAATGGAAACGGATTTATAAAGTTTCCCATCAACGAGCCCGCAGAAGGAAAAAAGAAGTCTCAAATTGAAGAATACCTTGATTTTTATGGAGGCCCTGGAGTACAACACTTGGCTATAGCTACCAACGATATCATCTACACCGTAGGAGAACTGAGAAAAAGAGGGGTAGAATTCTTAGAAGTTCCAAACTCCTACTACGATACGCTTTTAGAACGTGTGGGAAGTATAGAAGAAGACTTACAGCCCTTAAGGGAGCTGAATATCCTGGTAGATAGGGATGAGGAAGGATATTTATTACAGATATTTACAAAGCCAGTTCAAGATAGGCCTACCCTCTTTTTTGAAATCATACAAAGAAAAGGAGCGACTTCTTTTGGAAAAGGAAATTTTAAAGCCTTGTTTGAAGCCATAGAAAGAGAACAAGAATTGAGAGGCAATCTTTGATAACTTTTCTAAATTCCTTCTCCAATTTTATTTGAAATAACCTTAAAATGTAAGCGTTTATTGTTTTTTCTAATTTTGTATATAAATAAAATTTTTAATTGTCATGAGTAGTATGGATCCCCAAATTTTAGCAAAAGCGCAGCGTTGGCTTGAAAGCTCCATAGATGAATCAAGTAAGGCAAGTATTCGCACCTTGATTGACGAAAATCCTACAGAATTGATAGATTCATTTTATCAAGACCTCGAATTTGGTACAGGCGGTCTTCGTGGAATTATGGGTGTAGGCACCAACAGAATGAATGTCTATACGGTGGCCATGGCCACCCAAGGGTTAGCTAATTATTTAAATACTTGTTTTCCTGGACAAGAAATACGGGTAGCCATCACGCACGACAGCAGAATAAATAACACCCTATTTGCAAGAACCACTGCTGAAATTTTAACGGCCAATGGAATCATGGTGATGTACTTTAGAGACATGCGCCCTACCCCCATGCTATCTTTCGCCGTAAGGCATTTTGCCTGTAAATCTGGGGTCATGATTACCGCTTCCCATAACCCCAAGGAATACAACGGGTACAAGGCCTATTGGGAAGATGGAGCACAAGTTGTAGCTCCCCACGATGCCAATATCATTCGAGAGGTTCAGAAAATCACTTCATTTGACCAAGTTAATTGGAACAAACAGGAGCAATTGATTCATTATATCGGGGAAGAATTTGATCAGATTTATTTGGACCACATCGTTAAATTAAGTTGGGCCAAAGAGGAAATAAAAAGTCAGAAATCCATGCCCATCGTCTTTTCGCCCATACACGGTGCAAGTGGAAAAATGGTGCCAGCAGCTTTTAAAGCTTTTGGCTTTGACAATATTCATCTGGTCACTGAACAACTTGAGCCGGATGGAAATTTTCCAACAGTCGTTTACCCCAATCCGGAGGAACCTGAAGCCCTTTCTCTTGCCATTGCACTAGGAAAGGAAGTTAAGGCAGAACTAGTGACAGCTTGTGACCCCGATGGAGATAGGTATGCCGCAGTAGTTCCTAACGAAAAAGGAGAGTATGAATTATTGAATGGCAACCAAACGGCTACTCTAATTACCTATTACCTCCTTTCTCGCATGAAAGAAGAAGGAAAATTGGGTTCAAAAAAATACCTAGTAAATACCATAGTCACTACAGAACTCATCAATGCCATAGCATCGGGATTTGGTGTGCCTTGCATCAACGTGCTGACAGGGTTTAAAAATATTGCTGCCATCATTCGTGAAAAAGAAGGAAAAGAGTCTTTCATTGCGGGTGGAGAAGAATCCTTTGGATACCTGGTAGGTGATTTTGTAAGAGATAAAGACGGAGTAAGCGCCTGCGCGATGGTAGCTGAAGTCGTAGCGTATTACAAATCCAAAGGAAAAACCATATTTCAGGTATTGGCAGAAATTTACCAGCAATTTGGTTTTTACAAGGAATCGCTTATTTCAGTCACCAAAAAAGGAAAGGATGGAGCTGAACAAATTCAACAATTGATGGCTCAATTTAGAACCCATCCCCCTCTTGAAATGAACGGTTTTAAAGTGGTGAAGATAGTGGATGTGAAAAATTCAACGATTACTTATCCAGAAACAGGTAAAGTCATGCCCTTAGCCTTGGATAAGTCCAATGTGATGCAATTTTACCTAGAAGATGGAAGTAAAATTTCGGCAAGGCCTTCGGGAACAGAACCCAAAATTAAGTACTACTTTTCGGTACAAGCCCCTCTACCCTCGGTAGGAGAATACCGAAAGGTAGAGCAACAGCTTAACGAAAAATTAGCAGCCTTGAAGTCTTATTTCAGCTAATATCTATATTCTAAATCACTCTGTATTCGCCAAAAGCGTAGATCTCAGCCAATCACATGAATATTCAAGAAAATGTTTCTTTGAAAGCCTACACTACGTTTGGAATTGATCACAAAGCGGAGTTTTTTACAATTGTCCAAAGCGTAGATGAAGTAGTAGAAGCCCTTAAGAAGGCAGAAGAAAATCATTGGAAGGTATTTATTCTTGGAGGGGGTAGCAATGTATTACTGACAAAGGATATCCAAGGATTGGTCATAAAGCTAGAGATCAAAGGGATTACCTTAATTAAGGAAGAAGAAGACCAGGTAATCGTAGAAGTAGGAGCCGGAGAAGTTTGGCATGATTTCGTGTGTTTTTGTATAAAAAACAATTGGGCCGGAGTAGAAAATCTATCCTTGATCCCCGGCACCGTAGGGGCTTCGCCCATGCAAAATATTGGAGCCTATGGAGTAGAATTGAAAGAGGTCTTTCACAGTTTGACCGCCATTCATAGAACAGAATATTCTTCTACTCGTTTTGAGGCCGAGGATTGTAAGTTTGGTTACCGGGAAAGTGTATTCAAAAATGAGTGCAAGGATCAGTACGTAATTACTTCAGTTACTTTTAAATTGAGAAAAACGCCTCATTATCACTTGGAATACGGAGCTATTCAGGAGGTGCTGCAGCAGCATGGGGTAGTACAACCCACTTTGGAAACAGTGAGCAAGGCAGTCATCGAAATCAGGGAATCCAAGTTGCCTAACCCTAAGATACTTGGGAATGCAGGTTCTTTTTTTAAAAATCCTACCCTACCTACTTCAGAATTTGAAAAGTTAAAGCTTCACTATCCCCAAATTCCCGGATATCCAACCGAAGAAGGAATTAAAGTAGCTGCAGGATGGCTTATAGAACAAGCAGGTTGGAAAGGCAGACGTACAGGTCAAGTCGGAGTGCATGAAAAACAAGCCCTGGTACTGGTCAATTATGGAGGTGGCACAGGGGCAGAGATCAAACAACTTTCTGTAGCTATTCAAAATTCCATCTTCGAAAAATTTGGAATTTCATTGACTCCAGAAGTAAATTTTATTTAGGCCAAAGGATCATCCACTGAAAGTGCTTTGGTATATCGCTGGATATTCACCCCAAATTTTTTCAAAAAGTCTATCCCTTCATCGGAACCAATGCCTTTAAATTCAGCATAAGAGAATAGATAAACCACCTTAGATATTCCCATGGAATATATAATTCGGGCACAAGCTAAGCATGGAGATAAGGTCACATACAAGGTAGATCCTTCTACCGAGGTATTGTTTTTGACCGCATACAAAATGGCATTTTGCTCTGCATGCAAGGCCAGTGAGCAACTTCCTTTCGAATCTCGTGCACAACCTGTTTCAGGAAACTCCACATCACAATTGTGCGTTCCAGCTGGAGGGCCATTGTACCCAATGGAAATGATTCGGGTATCTTTGGTCAACACAGCACCTACATGCTTTTTGATGCAATGTGATCTTTTGGCAAGGTTTAAGGCCAATTCCATGTAAATGTCATCGAAATCAGGTCGGCTCATAGGTAAAATTTCTCAAAAGTAACATTACTAATCATAGGCCAAAAATAATATAACGATTCCTCTTACTTTTTTCCTTGTAAAAGAAAAATTAACTTGGCGAAAGGCCATATGGAAACCAACATTCCTTTTCTATGAGATTACCTATCCTTGTCATTGGTCTTGCCTTAGCTTTATGGAGCATGAGCTCTTGTAGTAGTGTGGAAGTGTTTATTGAAAAAAAGGAAGTTTCTATTTTTAAACCTTACCAACGTTTTGCATTGGTAAATAAAGAATTGGGTATACAAGGATTTTCTGATCAAGATCTTGACATCAAGGTGCAGAATGAACTAATAAAGATGTTGACTTCAACAGGCATGCAATACGATGCTGTAAATCCAGAAGTACTCATAAAGTACTACTCCAATGAAGACATAAGACAAAGAGAACAAGTGGTTCCCCTTTCACCTTATCCGTACTGGGGAATGCGAATGTATGATCCTTGGCTTTTTAACCCCATGATGAGAAACTATTCGTCTACTGTTCGAACTTCTAATTACGAGTTACTTCAAGTAATTTTAGATATTATTGATCCCAAGGCAGACAAATATGTGATGATGATTACTGCAGTTACTGAAGTATCACAACCAAAAAATAAGCCTAAATTAACCATTCAAGCACTTCATAAAGCAACTACCAGTTTTGTAATCGCTAATTCCCCAAATTAAGTTCCTATGGAAAAGAAATACACTTCTTTAAAAGAATTCTACCCTTATTACTTGTCAGAACACCAGAATTCAACATCTAGAATCCTACATTTTGTAGGTACTGGACTTGTAATATTAGTATTGATTGGAAGTTTAGTATTCAGATTTTATTATGCCTTGCTTGGCATTCCTCTTATAGGCTATGGCTTTGCTTGGGTTGGGCATTTCTTTTTTGAAAAAAATAAGCCAGCTACCTTTACCTACCCTTTTTATAGTTTAGCTTCCGATTTTATTTTATTCTTCGACTTGATTCGCGGAAGGCAAAAATTTTCCTGAGACGACTCCAGTTGCGCAGGGATTTTTTTTAAAAGAACGCTTAAATTAGCGGAATACAACACAATAGGAAAACATTCTTTTTTCTTAGATGTTGAAAAAAACATGGCAAGACCTAATCCAGACTTAATTTCAGGCATTGAACGAACTGCTTCAAAGCTTCTCCAAGGAGCAATTTACCAGTGGGGACACATGGGAGCATGCAATTGTGGAAATTTAGCACAAGAGTTGACTCCATTTTCTAAAGCAGAGATACACCAATATGCCATGCAGCGACATGGAGATTGGAATGAACAACTCATTGATTATTGTCCAACAAGCGGATATCCCATAGACTTAGTGGTGAGCAAAATGCTATCCTACGGGTTAACACTCGAGGACCTAGCACATTTGGAACGATTATCTGACCCTGAAATCCTTTCAAGAATGAATAAGGAACGAAGAGAAAGCTTGAGTAAAAATTCCAGAGAAGATGTGATTTTTTACCTGCAAGTCTGGGCTAAATGCTTGAGAGAAAAATGGATAGTTGAAAATTCTGTTTTAGGAGAATTAGAAAGTGAAAAAAAATTAGAGCTTGCGTTATTGGTCTAATTATTTTTTTGTTTATTTCGTACCTATGAATCATAAAAACCCTTTTAAAGAAACCTATGGAGGATTTTGAAGAAGATTTCGAGGAAATTGACGATTTCGAAGATGAGGATGAATTTGAAGATGACTTCGAAGACGAATACGATCTTGACGAAGATAGTGAGTTTGTAGACGATAATATTGTCGACTTCGATGAGGAGGAAGACGATTTTGACGATTTCGATGAGGAAGATGAGGAAGAATTTGACGATGACTTGGATTAGTTGCTCGCCAGTTCTTTTAGCCTTGCTTGGTAATCACAGCAGGTAGTTCTATCTTTACCACAGTTTTGAAGAAAAAACCTTTATGATACTAACAGCCATCTTTAGTTCGCCGCTCATGTCAGGAGCCCAATTATTTTTACTAATCGTTTGTATTCTTATAGGACTAGGCGCAGGTATATCGCTGATGGACGCCAGAAAAACTTTTGCTAATAAAAAAAGTAATGATCATTAATCAGATTTAAAGGAGGTCTAAGCCTCCTTTTTTTATGCCATGAAAGAACAAAATTTTAAAAATCACGCAAGGTATTCGAAGTTTCACCACTTTTTGATTACTCCCTTGTCCGCTATCTATTTCGGTTGGACCTTAGCGAAAATGGACTTTACCACAAATGATTCCGCTCTGGAAAGCGTGTATCTTTTTTTAGGTGCTTTTCTTATTTTGTTGTTACCTAACCTTGCTCGGGTGTATGCCTTAAAACTTCAAAATCGAATCATTTTAAATGAAATGAGGAGTCGCTATTTCCACCTGACAGGAAGTACCTTTGGAGAAAAGGAAAAGAATCTCAAATTAGGTCAAATTATCGCATTACGATTTGCATCTGACGAGGAAATCCTTCCCTTGATGGACAAGGCAATTGCAGAAAAATTACCTGCTAAGGAAATTAAAATGCAGATTAAAAACTGGAAAGGGGATTATATCCGAGTATAACCTTTTGGAGTGAACACGCCCTTCGCAATTGCTTTACTCAGCACTTTGCTAAGATTTTTAGTTGCAATCTTCTTGGCGTTTAGATTTGCAAGGTCTACTTCTGGCAATTGAAGGAGAAAATCAAAATCTTCCTTTCCTTCTTCTCCCGAAGAAATCAGTCCTATTTTTTTACCCTCCTGTCTGGCAAGTCGTAGCAAGATATGAGAACCTTTTCCGTGCTTACTCTGACTGTCGTATTTACCCTCGCCCGTCAAGATGAAGTCTGCATTTTTAATTTTCTCCAACATTCCGACCTTTTCAAAAAAATAAGTGGCCCCTACTTCTAGTTGTAATGGAAAAAAATACGATAATCCATACGCTATACCCCCTGCGGCCCCAAAGCCCGGTTGATCACTTACTTTTTCCCTTGATTTTGAAGATAGAAGATCAATAAAGGAATGTGCCTCTTGCGTGAATACATCCATTTCTGAATATTTCAAACCCTTTTGGGGTCCAAAAACGGGTATTGCTCCATCCTCACCAAAAAAACAGGAAGTAACATCTGCTAAACAAAGAAAACTTAGACGAGGAACCCGTATGGGTCCTTGGATGTGTTTGCATTTTTTTAGAATATCTGCGGAAAAGCTGGAAAGCTCACGACCTTGAGCATCTAAAAATTGATAACCCAAAGCTTGTAAAATTCCTATACCTAGGTCAATGCTCGCACTTCCACCTAAGCCTAGGACTATCTTTTCAGCACCCCTAGAAATAGCTGCTTGCACCAAGATTCCTGTACCATAGGTTGAGGCGATCCTTGGATTTCTTTCCTCATTAGCTAAGGTGGACAAACCAGAACATGTGGATACATCCAGATAGGCTGTTTTGGTATGTTCCTCCCATCCATAAAATCCTGCTACAGGTTTGCCTAGGGCATTGAGAGAAAGACAGGGTACTTTTTCAATTCCCAACGCATCAATCAACAGCGCACAGGTACCGTCTCCCCCATCGGCGATATCTTGTGTCTTCACTTGGACAGATGGCAGTTCTCTGGTAAATAGCTCGTGGATAATAGTAGATGCTTCGGATGCGGTAAGCGTGCCTTTGAATGCATTCAGAGCTAGCAATAGCTTCATTGTTGTTTCATTCGTGCAAAATAATCTTTGGAAGCTGCCTTTACCTTAGGTGCTAAATATAATGCAGCAATCATGTTAGGAAAGGCCATTACGGCATACATCCCATCCACCAAACTTACTACCAAATCCAAAGAAGCCACAGATCCAACTACAATGGTAACCAAGTAAAAATAGTTGTAATACCTTGAACTCTTTGTTCCAAAGAGGTAACTGGCACATTTTTGACCGTAATAGGAATAGGTAAACATGGTAGAAAGTGCAAATACCAAAGCCGATATCATCAAAAGGTATTTACCCACTACCGGTATACCCAACTCAAAGGCTTCTATGGTAAGTTTGACCCCATCATTTTCAGAATTCTGCCAGACTCCAGTGAGCAAAATGGCAAAAGCGGTAAGAGAACAAACCACCACCGTATCAATAAATGGACCTAACATGGCAATTAAGCCTTCTCGTATCGGCTCCTTGGTTTTGGATTGACCATGCACCATAGGAGCAGTACCAAGGCCTGCTTCATTGGAAAAGAGGGATCTCCTGGCTCCAGTGATAATCACCATCCCCACAGCACCCCCCAGCACCGCATGACCCGTAAAAGCATCTACTACAATGAGTCGAAATACTTCTGGAATATTTCCAAAGTACTGGAGGATTATAATTACTACAGCTAAAAAATAGATACCCACCATAAAAGGAACCATTTTGGATGCAGCGGACGCAATACGCTGAATGCCTCCCAAAATTACCACCGCCGTCAATACCATCATGATAATCCCTACGATCCAACTATTTTTTGTTGCCTCCGCAGCAGATTCAGGCTCCAACAATACTTCTTGTATCACCGCTGTCAACTGATTGGAAGTAAATACGGCCAATAGTCCAATGATTCCCGCGATACAAAAGATATAGGCTAGAAATTTCCATTTCTTTCCCATTCCATGCTCGATGATGTACATGGGTCCTCCTTGGATTACCCCTGCCGAATCCTTGCCTCGGTACATGATGGATAAGCTGCAGGTATAGTACTTGGTAGCCATACCTACAAATGCAGCTACCCACATCCAAAAAAGTGCTCCCGGGCCACCCATATTGATGGCTATAGCGACACCTGAAATATTTCCAAGACCTACCGTAGCGGCAATGGCCGACATCAAGGCTTGTTTGGAAGTAATCTGGCCAGG
>Ga0194134_10000247_pt1 | contig 82285 bp, 59 predicted proteins | sample TA2KigOff0mmetaG_FD_148602 | JGI IMG/M metagenome (GOLD analysis project Ga0194134, IMG submission 148602) | Freshwater microbial communities from Lake Tanganyika, Tanzania - TA2015056 Kigoma Offshore 0m | ecosystem: Environmental > Aquatic > Freshwater > Lake | place: Tanzania: Lake Tanganyika...
TCCTGACGTACAACCATGAGCGGCCCCACGACAGCCTCGGCGAGATGCCCCCGCTCACGTTTCTACCGAGGCCTTCATCACCAGGACAGTCTCCTTATCGACTGTCTACTTGACGGGGGAGCTTACGGTCCCTTGCTCGTCGTGGCCAGTCTGCTCGGGTGGAGTCCCTCCACCGCCGCACGCATGGCCAAACGCTACTGCCACATCGGCAACAGCGCCCAGCAGCGTGCGACCGACCTGCTGATGGTGGACCACACCGGGGACGACCCAGTCGCCGGGGGGCACAAAAAGGGGCACAGCGAAACCCCACTCACCCTGACCGCTCACCGCAAATTGTTGAAAGGAATTGGCTCCTCGGGCTGGATTCGAACCAGCAACCCTCCGGTTAACAGCCGGATGCTCTGCCGTTGAGCTACCGAGGAACGTCGGGCAGACCGACATGGTAAACCGAAGGCCCCCTGTGCCGCAAGACGCGCACGGCGTCGGAGGCCGGGCGCGCGCCCCTGCGCCCCTCTGCAGTCGCGCCCGAACGCGGTCGGGCGCGCAGGCACGACTGTCCCTCGGCGCCGAACCGTTGCCCGGGACTCGTCGCGTGCACACGCTGATGCACCCGGAACGGCGGCTGTCACCGCCACGCGGGCGCTCGTCCGCAGAGCCGGCCGGCGCGCTCCGTAGCACAAGCACCTCGCACGCCCCCGCTCGCACGCGCGAACCCGCCCGGCACGCACCGCCCGCCGCGTCGCGGTCGTCATAACGGTCAGCATGTCGCTGCTTGTCGCCAGTCAGCTCACCAAGACCTACACCGGAGGCACGTCGGAAGTGCAGGCCCTCGCCGGTGTGTCGTTCACCCTCGCCGCCGGCGAATTCGTCACCCTCATGGGACCGTCGGGCTGCGGCAAGTCGTCGCTGCTGCACCTGTGCGGTGCGATGGACCGCCCCACCTCGGGCACCCTCTCGCTCGAAGGCTACGCCCTCGCCTCCCTCGGAGACGATGCCCTCACGGCGATGCGGCGGACGCGCATCGGCTTCGTGTTCCAGTTCTTCAACCTGCTGCCCACACTCACGCTGGGTGACAACATCGCTCTGCCGGCCCTGCTGGCCGGCGCCTCCTCGGGCGAGGCCGAGCAGCAGGCAGCAGCCCTGGCCGGGCGTGTCGGCATCGCGCACCGACTGCGCCACTTTCCCCAGGAAGTATCCGGCGGCGAAATGCAGCGCGCCGCCATTGCGCGGGCCCTCGTGCACCGCCCGGCGCTGCTCGTGGCCGACGAGCCGACAGGCAACCTCGACTCGGACAACGGCACGCGTGTGCTGGACCTCCTGGCCGAGCTGAACCGCGACCTCGGCATCACCATCCTGATGGCGACCCACGCCCACGATGTGGCCGCACGCGCGTCGCGTGTGCTGCGCATGAAGGACGGCCGCTTCACGGACACCGGCGATGCGGCTGTTTAGACAATTCATCCTGCGGCGGCTCTTCCAGGAGAAGGCCCGCACCGTCACCACCATCACCGGCGTCGCCCTCGGCATTGCCGTGGTCATTGCCATCCAGCTGACCAACGGCAGCTCGGTGCGCGGCTTTGAAACGGCACTGACCACCGTGGCCGGGCGCACATCGATCGAGGTCGTGGGCACCGGAGGCGTGCCCGAAGCCGTCCTGGCCGATCTCGGGTTCCTGCGCGAGGTCGGACAGATGTCGCCGGTCATCGAGGGCGAGATGGCGCTGGTCACCAGCGACCTGCCGCGCGGTGACTCGGGCGTTGTCGCCCCGGTGCGCCGCAGCGAGGCAGTGCGTGTGCTCGGCGTCGACATCCTGCGCGACCTCACCCTGCGCGACTATGCGATGGCCGAACGGCAGCAGGCCGGCAGCAGCCCCGCCGAAGCCCTCAGCCGACAGGAATTTCTCGATCTGCTCACCAGTCCGCGGACGATCGTGATCACCGAAAAGCTCGCGCGACGCCGCGGCATCCGCCTCGGCGACGAGCTGCCGCTCATGACCGGTGATCGCATCGAACGCTTTGTCGTGCGCGGCCTGCTCAAGGACGAGGGCCCGGCGAAGGTGATGGACGGCAGCTTCGTGCTGATGGACATTGCCGCCGCGCAGTGGGCCTTCAACCGGATGGGGCGCGTCGACCGCATCGATGTGCAGCTCACCGGCGCGACCGACTCGGCGGCCATCGACGCCGCGCTGTCGAGCGTCCGCAACCAGCTGCCGGACGGCCTCACGGCGCAGCGCCCGGCCCGGCGCGGTGAACAGGTGGAACGCATGCTCGCCGCTTTCCACATGAACCTGACCGCCCTGTCATGGGTCTCGCTCATCGTCGGGCTGTTTCTCGTCTACAACACCGTGACCATTTCGGTCATTGCACGGCGCGATGAAATCGGCATGCTGCGGGCGCTTGGCGTGACGCGGCGTCAGATACTGTGGCTGTTTCTTGGCGAAGCCGCCGCGCTCGGCCTCACCGGGGTGGCGTTCGGCATCGGGCTCGGTCGCGTGCTGGCCGACGCCGCTGTCGGCCTCACGTCGCAGACGGTCAGCACGCTCTACATCGCGACGGCAGCGGTGCCGCCCGACCTGGCGCCGTGGCACATCGGTCTGGCGTTCGCCCTGGGTGTGCCGCTGTCGCTGCTGGCCGCCACACTGCCCGCGCTCGAGGCCAGTCGCGTGTCGCCGACGTCCGCGATGCGCGGCCACGATCGGCTCGAGTCCCGGGTGCGTCTGCAGCCGCGCATGTTCGTACTGGCCCTCGTGATTCTGGCGGCGGCCTTTGCGCTGGCACAACTGGGCCCGGTGGGCGGCCGGCCGCTCTTCGGATACGTGTCGTCGTTCGCCACGATCATCGGGGCCTCGCTGCTGGTACCGGCCACCATCTTCGCGCTGACGCGCCTGCTCTATCGTCCCCTGCGCCGCCTGCTCGGCGTCGAAGGTCTGCTGGCCCACGCCAACCTCTCGGCGTCCATTCCCCGCGTGTCGATTTCCGTGGCGGCACTGGCTGTGAGTCTGTCGATGATGGTGGCCATTGCCGTGATGATCGGCAGCTTCCGCGACACGGTCGCCTATTGGATCGGACAGACGCTGCAGGCCGATCTGTTCATCGGCCCTGGTATGCAGCCGATCACAGGCTCAGAGCAGACGCTGTCGGCCGAGGTGCAGGCGGTCGTGGCTACGCATCCCGATGTCGCGGCGTACGATTCCTTCCGGAACATCGACCTCATTTATCGCGACAACTTCGTCGTGCTCGGTGCGGGGAATTATCAGGTGGTCATCGACTACGGGGCCCTGCTCTTCAAAGAACCCGAGGATGGTCGCGCCGCTGTCAAGGCCGCCATCGGCACCGAATCGGTCGTCGTGTCAGAGGCCTTCTCGAACCGCTACGGGGTGCATGCGGGTGACACCATCACCCTCGACCTGCCGGCGGGTGCAAGACCGTTCCGCATTGCGGCGGTATCGTATGACTACGCCGTCGACCGCGGCATGGTGGTGATGGACCGTCCGGTGTTCGCCAAATATTTTGGTGACCTGGCCCCGACGGGGATGGCCGCCTTCCTCAAGCCCGGAGCCGAGCCCGAGCGCGTGCGCCGGGACATCATCGAGTCACTGGACGAGGGCCATCGGGCCTTCATTTACACCAACCGTGACCTGCGCGGCGAAGTGCTGCGCATCTTCGACAGCACCTTCGCCATCACCTATGCCCTTGAAGTCATTGCGATCGTGGTGGCGATGCTCGGCGTGGCGGCCACACTACTGACGCTGGTGCTCGAGCGCCGGCGCGAGCTGTCGATGCTGCGGCTCATCGGGGCCACCCGCCGGCAGGTGCAGCGGATGGTCGTGATCGAAGCCGCCCTGCTCGGCACGCTCAGCCAAGTGGTGGGCCTCGTCGTCGGGCTGGCGCTCTCGGTGCTGCTGGTCTACGTCATCAACGTGCAGAGCTTCGGGTGGACCATCCAGTTCCGGGTGCCCGTCGCGTTTCTGGCGCAGGTCTCCGTGGTGGTCATCGTGGCCACGGCACTGGCGGGCCTCTATCCCGCGCGCAGGGCCGCGCGCCTCGTGGTCGATCATGATGAATAACCGCTTCCGCATGCCCGTATCCCGACGGGCCGCTCGGGCCGCGCTGATTCTCGTCGTGGTGGCCTCTGTGGGCCACGGCCCCGTCTCCGCCCAGAGTCCCGCAGCGTCTCGCGGCTCAGCGTCTGTGCGTCACGCCGAGGCGCAGGGGCCCACAACCACGCAGCGTCCTGCAGCGACGCACCGCTCGACCGCGACACCCCCGTCCTCCATGGCGCAGAGCGCCACATCCGCACAGGGCACAGCGTCCCCGCAAGGGCCCGGTGGCACGCCGCCCGTGAATACGTCGTGGAAGGAAGCCACGGCGGGGTATCGGTATCAGTTTCCTCAGGACCACGCGAGCCATCCCGACTTCAAGATCGAGTGGTGGTACTACACCGGCAACGTGCAGAGCCGTGATGGCCGTCGCTTCGGCTATCAGGTGACGTTCTTCCGTGTCGGTGTCGACCGGGCACCGGTCAATCCGTCCGTGTGGGCGGTGCGCGATCTCTACATGGCGCACCTGGCCGTCAGCGATCCGTCGGGCCAGCGCTATCGCTATGCCGAAAAGCTGACGCGCAGCGGACCGGGGCTGTCAGGTGCCGCCACCGATCGCTATCGCGTCTGGAATGAAGAGTGGTCGGCCACGCAGGATGCCGCCGGACGTCACGTGCTGCGCGCACCGGGGCGCGAGGTCGGTGTCGAGCTGGTGCTCGATGAAGGCAAGCCGCCGGTCATCAACGGCATCAATGGCATCTCGCAAAAGGGTGCGCGACCGGGCAACGCCTCGCACTACTACTCGCTGACGCGCATGCCCACGCGCGGCACGCTCATCATCGATGGCGAGCGACTCGAGGTCACCGGCGACAGCTGGATGGACCGTGAATTCGGCTCAAGCTTCCTCGAGACCGGGCAGCAGGGCTGGGACTGGCTGTCGCTGCAGCTGAATGACGGCCGCGAGCTGATGCTCTATCAGCTGCGCCTCGCCGACGGCACGCGCGACCCGCGCAGCAGCGGCACGCTTGTCGACAGCACCGGGCGCACCACCCATCTGGTCGAGCGCGATTTCACGCAGCGCGCGGTCGGCAATCCGGAGGCCATGCCGTCAGGGGCGCGCTATCCCCTGCGCTGGCAAATCGAGGTGCCGTCGCAGGGACTCTCGCTGCAGGTCACGACGCCGTTGCGCAACCAGGAACTCGCGACCGCCGGCGCGGGCATTTCCTACTGGGAAGGTATGGTCGAGGTGCAGGGCACATCGCGCGGCACCCCGATCACCGGACGCGGATATCTGGAAATGACCGGCTATCGCGGCAGCATCGGCCGCGTGCTGACACAATAGTCAGACCATGGGCGCCGAACAGCGACGGGTGCTGGTGATTGGTGCAGGTATCTCGGGCCTGTCGGCAGCGCAGGTGCTGCGCGAGGCCGGTTGCGTGGTACAGGTCATCGACAAGGGCCGCGGGCCGGGCGGACGCGTCAGCACGCGGCGCGTCGTCAACGGCGAGGCCCTGACGAGTGCCGATGCCGAGTGGTCGTTCGACCATGGGGCGCAGTACTTCACGGCCCGTGATGCGGCCTTCCAGTCTGCTGTGGAGTCGTGGCACACCTCCGGTGTCATTGCGCCGTGGCGCGGACGCCTGGCCTCATTCGATTCCGAGGGCCGCGAGCCGGTCGATGACACCACCATCCGCTGGGTGGGCGTGCCGGCCATGAACCGGGTGGCACGCCATCTGGCGCAGGGCCTCGACGTCACCTGCAGTCGCGTGGTGTCGTCACTGCATGCCGATGCCGTCACGGGCCGGTGGACGGCCACGCTGCGCGACCTGACCTCGACCGACGTCACCGACACCTCGAATGGCCCGTGGGATGCCGTCATCGTCACCATCCCGCCGCCGCAGGCGCTGGCACTGCTGCCCGCGACAGCGTCGATGACCTCGGCGGTTGCCGCCGTGCCGATGGAGCCGTGCTGGTCGGTGCTGGTGGCCTTCCCCGAGCACGTGAAGGCCGCGTTTGATGGGGCCTTTGTCACCTCGAGCCCGCTTGGCTGGGTCGCGCGCAACAGCTCGAAGCCCGGACGGGGCCACCACGACACGTGGGTGCTGCATGCCTCGCCCGAGTGGAGTGCAGCGCACGTCGACGACCATGCGGACGCGGTGGGCCCCTTCCTGCTCAACGCCTTCGGTGATTTGCTGCGTGTGCCGATGCCGCGTCCGTCGCATCTATCGGCGCACCGTTGGCGCTATGCGCGTGCCGCCGCACCGCTGCACGTGCGTGCGCTGACTGATGCAGGCCTGCGTCTGGCGGTCGCCGGCGACTGGTGTGCCGGCAACCGCGTGGAAGGGGCCTGGCTGAGTGGCCGCGAGGCGGCCACGGCCATCACAGCCCTGCTGTGAGGATCTCGTCGAACGTCGACAGCGCACAATCACAGTGATCGCGATCGATGACCAGCGCCGGTGAGAGGCGGATCGTGCTGGCGCCGCATGCAATCACCAGCAGCCCGCGCTGATAGCAGGCCTGCTCGAACCGATCGCGCTCATGCACAGCCGGCTCGCGCGTCACACGGTCGCGCACCAGCTCGATGCCGATCATCAGCCCCTTGCCGCGCACATCGCCAATGATCGGATGCCGCTCGGCCAGCGCCCGAAGCCCGTCCATCAGGTACTGACCCATCCGCTCGGCATTGGCCATCAGCGACGACTCGAGCAGCCTGATGGTGGCCAGCGACGCGGCGACGGCCACGGGATTTCCGCCGAAGGTCGAGGCATGCGCGCCCGGCTTCCAGGTCATCAGATCGGCACGCGCCACCGTGGCCCCGATCGGCAGCCCCGACGCCAGGCCCTTGGCCGTGGCCACCACGTCAGGCACGAAGCCGAAGTGTTCAGCGGCGTACATCTTTCCGGTCCGGCCCATGCCGCTCTGCACTTCATCGGCAATCACCACGACATCGTGGCGCTGTGCGATGTCCTGCAGCGTCTGCAGGAACGACGCGGGCGGCACCACGTATCCGCCTTCCCCCTGAATGGGCTCGACAATGATGGCGGCGCATTCGTCGGGGGGCACGGTGGTCTTCATCACCACCTCTTCAATCACACGCGCGCAGTGCGGCCCCTTCGACTCGAGGGCCCCGCAGGTCTCAGGCGTCTTGCCGTAGGGACAGCGGAAGCAGTTGGCATACGGCACGTGGGTCACGTCGAGCGCCTGGCGCCCGAACCCTTTCCGTTGCGCGGCCTTGCTCGCCGTCACCGACAGCGCCCCCAGCGTACGCCCATGGAACGACCCGGTGAAGCCGATCAGCTTCTGGCGCCGGGTGGCATGGAAGGCCACCTTGATGGCACCTTCGACGGCCTCGGCCCCGGAGTTGGCAAAGTGCACGCGCTTGTCAGGGATCCCCGGCGTCAGCGTGGCCAGCTTCTCGGCCAGGATGGGCAGGTGGGGATAGTAAAAGTCGGCCGCGCAGATGTGCAGGAACTGTTCGGCCTGCTCCTGGATGGCCCGCACGACCTCGGGGTGCGCATGCCCGGTGGCGCAGACCGCGACGCCGGCCGCCAGATCGAGAAAGATATTGCCGTCAGGGTCCTGCGCCATGACGCCCGACCCGCGCTGCATCACGAAGGGATACGAGCGCGTGTAGGACGGCGACACGAACTGATGGTCGCGCGCAATGATGGCCTGCGCGAGAGGTCCGGGCAGCGGTGTGCGCAGGTCGGGTGTGCGGGCAGTGGTGACATCGGGCAGCGTCGTCGGTTCCATGGACGGGTCTCCTGACGGGCGTGCCTCCGCGCGGTGCGCGCGGCGGCATGTGACGAAAGACGGCTGTAGTGTACGACGCCTGCGGCGCAGTCCGTGGTTCCTTCCCACCGGCACCCGAGAGGTGTCTGCGCCGTCCGGGGGGCTGCCGCACGGCCCTTCGCCGGCTCGGACTCGAAGCCGCTGTTCAGGGTGCTGATGTCGGCAGCGCGCACACCGGAACCGGTGCCGACCATACTACAATCGTGGACGCTCGCCGTAGACCGTGATGCACACCGGTATCGTTAGCCTTGTGCCTTGCCCCCGCGTCGCGCTCGCCGCGACGGTTGCGGCGCTCGTCGCGCCGGCTGCCGCCGATGCCTACATCGGGCCCGGCGCGGGCTTCGCCGTGATGTCGTCGTTCCTCGTGATCTTCGTCACGATGATCGTCGTGCTGGCTTCGGTGCTCGCCTGGCCGTTCCGGGCCCTGTGGCGCGTCGTGCGCCGCACCGGGCCGCCGCCGGCCGCCATCGGCCGCTTCATCGTGGTCGGCTTCGACGGTCAGGACCCGGCCCTCACCGACCAGTTCCTGAACGAAGGGCTGCTGCCGAACTTCGCCGCGCTCAAGGCGCAGGGCACCTATCGCCGGCTGCAGACCACCTACCCGGCGCTGTCGCCGGTCGCCTGGTCGTCGTTCAGCACCGGCACCCACCCGGCCCGCCACAACATCTTCGACTTTCTCGATCGCGATCGCCGCACCTACCTGCCGCTGCTGTCGTCCACGCGTATCGGCGCCGTCGAGAAGTTCTTCCGGCTCGGCAAGTACCTCATTCCCCGCGAACGCCCCGCGCTCACGAACCTGCGGCGGTCGAAGCCGTTCTGGACGATCCTCGGTGAGCGGCGCATCTGGAGCACGATCCTCCGCGTGCCGATCACCTTTCCGCCCGACCGCTTCCATGGCGCCGAACTGAGCGCCATGTGTGTGCCCGATCTGCTCGGCACGCAAGGCACGTTTCTGCTGTTCACCACGCGGCCGCCGGCCGCCCGCTTCAAGGAAGGCGGACAGCGGGTGCAGGTGACAGTCGCCGGCGATCGCATCGACACGACCGTCACCGGCCCCGAGAACACGTTCGTCGTGGGTCACCCGCCGCTCACGTGCCCGCTCACGCTGACCCTCGACCGCGCGCAGGGCCGAACCACGGTCACGATCGGTCCTGAGACGGTGACCCTCGCCGTGGGAGAACTGAGCGGCTGGCTCTCGCTGCCCTTCCCCGCCGCGCCGGGTGTGACCGTGGCCGGCATCACCCGCGTGCAGTTGCTCGAACTGGGCGAACACGTGTCGCTCTACATGTCGCCTATCAACCTCGACCCCGAGGCGCCGGCGATGCCGATCTCGCATCCGGACTACTACGCGGGGTATCTCGCCAAGCGCCAGGGCCCCTACGCCACACTCGGCCTGGCGGAAGACACCTGGGCGCTCAACGAGGGCGTGACCGACGACGCCACGTTCCTTCAGCAGGCGCACGACATCGACGACGAGCGTCGGGCGATGTTCCTGACCTCGCTCGAGAAGCTGCGGCGCGGCGCCCTCGTCTGTGTCTTCGATGCCACCGACCGCATCCAGCACATGTTCTGGCGCTACATCGACCCGAAACACCCCGCGCACCGCCGGGACGTGCCGGCCGAACATCGCGAGGCCATCAAGGCGCTCTACCAGAAGAACGACGCGCTGGTCGGTCAGGTCATGGCCACACTCGGCCCGAAGGATCTGCTGATGGTCATCTCCGACCACGGCTTCAGCTCGTTCCGGCGCGGCGTCAACCTGAACGCGTGGCTGCGCCGCGAAGGGTATCTCGCGCTCAAGGACGGCACCGACGGCTCGACCGAATGGCTGCGCGATGTTGACTGGACGAAGACCCGCGCGTATTGCCTCGGACTCTCGGGCCTGTACCTCAATCTGCGCGGCCGCGAAGCCGGCGGCATCGTGGAGCCCGGCGACGAGGCCCGCGCGCTCAAGGCGGAACTCATCGCGAAGCTTGCGAACCTGCGCGACGAGGCCGGCGGCGACATCGGCGTGCGCGAGGCCTTCGACACCCGCGCCCTCTATGACGGGCCGTACTCCGAGAACGCGCCGGACCTCGTCATCGGCTACAACGCCGGCTACCGCACCTCGTGGGACTGCGCGTCGGGCATGGTCGCGGGTCCCGTCTTCGAAGACAACACGAAGGCGTGGAGCGGCGACCACTGCATCGATCCGCGGCTCGTGCCCGGCGTGCTCTTCTGCAACCGGACGATCGAAGACACGCGGGATCTGTCGATCGTGGACATCGCGCCGACGGCGCTCAGGCTCTTCGGTCTCGAGCCGCTGCCGCACATGGACGGCCGGCCGTGGGCGGTGGCGTGGTGACGCCGCCGCCGGCGCGGATCGGCACGGCTGGCGCCGTGCTGCTGGCCGTGTGTGCACTGGCGCTCGCCACCGGCTGCGGCGGACGCGCGCATGTCGTCGCCGGGCAGAAGGTCATCGTGCTCGGCATCGACGGCTTCGACCATCAGCTCACACGCGAGCTGCTGGCGGCGGGGCGGCTGCCGAATCTTGCGCGGCTCGCGCAGCAGGGCGGATTCACGCCGCTTGCCACCTCCACGCCTCCGCTCAGCCCGGTGGCATGGTCGACGTTCATCACCGGACTCGACCCGGGCGCCCACGGCATCTTCGACTTCATCCATCGCGAACCCGACACGCTCGCGTCGTTCCTTTCGACCTCGCGCACGGTGCCGCCAGGCCGCATCCTGACGCTCGGGCCGTGGCAGTTCCCGCTGTCGTCCGGACGGGTGGAGCTCCTGCGCGGCGGCGAGGCCTTCTGGGAAGTGCTCGAGGCCCGCGGCATCGAGACCACCATCGTGCGCATGCCGGCGAACTTCCCGCCCTCGGGCAAGGCCACGCGCGAGCTGAGCGGCATGGGCACGCCCGACATGCTCGGCACCTACGGCATCTTCACGCTCTTCTCGTCGAAGCCCGACGTCTTCGAGCGTCGCGACGTCTCGGGCGGCGTGATCCAGCCGATCGACGTCATCGATGGCGTCGCGCGCGGCACGATCGAAGGCCCCTCGCATCCCTACCGGGTCACGCCCACACCGATGACGGTGGACTTCGCCGCGCATGTGGACGCACGCGGCGAGGCGGTGCAGATCGTCATCGGCGACGAGACCCGGGTGCTGGAGGTCGGTGAATGGAGCTCGTGGGTGCCGGTGGGCCTGCCGCTGCTGCCCTTCCAGACGCTGCCCGGCGAAGTGCGCTTCCTGCTCAAGAGCCTGACGCCCTACTTCGAGCTCTACGTCAGTCCGATCAACTTCGACCCGTATGCGCCAGCCCTCCCGATTTCGACGCCCGAAGACTACGCCGCGGACCTGGCGGACGCCGAGGGCCGCTTCTACACGCAAGGCATGCCTGAAGACACCCGGGCGAGGAACGTCGAGGCGCTCACGGCCGATGAGCTCCTCGCGCAGGCGCGCCTCACGGCCGACGAGACCCGGCGGCAGTTCCGCTACGTGCTCGACCAGTTCCGCGACGGCTTGCTCTTCTACTACTTCGGTCATGTCGACCAGGTGTCACACGTGATGTGGCGGTCGCTCGATCCCGGACATCCTGCCTACACGGAGGCTGACGCGCAGTATCGCGCCGTCATCGGCGACCTCTACGTGGAAATGGACGCGGTCGTGGGCCAGGCGATGGCGGCCCTGGGCCCGAACGACCTGCTGATCGTGATGTCGGATCACGGCTTTGCCCCGTGGCGCCGCGCCGTGAACGTGAACAGCTGGCTGCGCGACCACGGCTATCTCGCCGTGACCGACGCCCGTGCCGCCACGGCTCCGGGGCTGGCCGGCGTGGACTGGACGAAGACCCGCGCCTACGCCGTGGGCCTGAACGGTGTGTATCTGAACCTGCAGGGGCGCGAATCGAAAGGGATCGTGCCGCCGGGGGAGGCATCCCGCCTGTCGGCCGAAATCGCGGCGGCAATGGAAGCGACGATCGATCCGGCCACGAACACACCGGCCATCACGAAGGCATTCGTGACGGCGGCGGCCTTCGCCGGCCGCGCCTATCCGCGCATCGAGCCCGACATCGTCGTCGGCTACGCCCGCGGCACCCGCGTCGCAAGCGACTCGGCCCTCGGCATCGTCGGACCGGACGTGTTCAGTGACAACCGCGAGCCGTGGAGCGGCGACCACAGCATGGATCCCGCGCACGTGCCCGGCGTGCTTTTCACCAGCCGGCCGCTGAAGGTGCCCTCGGATCGCCTGCAGACGCTCGCCGCGTCGATTCTCGCGGAGTTCGGTGTCACTGGTTTCCCGAAAGTGAGGTCCACCCCGTGATCTTCGGTTCAGGCGTCAAACTCGACAAGGCGCTCATCGCCCGCGTCAAACGCATCTCCGATCTGGCCGGCTACTCGTCGGTCGAAGAGTTCATCACGCACGCCCTGGAGAAGGAACTCGCGCAACTCGAGAGCGCGGGCTCCGAAGAGGAACTGAAGAAGCGCCTCAAGGGTCTCGGATACCTGTCGTAATCCGATGACGCTCGTGAACGCCCTGCTCGTGCGGCTGGCCGATGCCCTGCTCGCGCCGCTTGCCGGCCTGCCGCCGCTTGCGGTCGTGGCCGGCTGCGCGCTCGGTTCGGCGCTGGCGGTGCTGGCGGTCATGCGGTTCACCTCGAACCAGGCTGCACTTGGGCTCGTGAAACGGCGCATCCACGCTGCCCTGCTCGAGATGCGCCTCTACAACGACGACCTGCGGGCGCTGCTCCGAGCCCAGGGCGAGATGCTGCGGCACAACCTCTCGTACGTGGGCCTGTCACTCGTGCCGCTCGTCATCACGGCGGTGCCACTGACCCTCGCCATCGCGCAGCTCCAGGCCTGGTACGGCTACACGGGTCTCACGCCGGGCACGCCGGTCATGGTGACCGCCGCGGTCGAGCCCGGCTCCGCGGCAGCGCTGCCACGCCTCGAGGGCGCCGGTGTCGAGGTGACGGGGCCGGCCCGCTTCTTCCCGACGCTCGGCGAGATGACGTGGCAGATTGTGCCCCGCGCGCCCGGGCCCACCACACTTCGTATCGTCACCGCCAGCGGGACCGTGATCGAGAAGCAGCTTCACGTGGCCTCGGGAGACGACATCGCCCGCCGATCCCCGGTGCGCGAGCAACCGTCATTCGTGGGCCAGCTCCTCTATCCGTCCGAGCCGCCGCTCGACGCCACCACCGGCGTGACCGCCATCCGCCTCCCCTACCCGGAGCGCCTGCTCCCGGTGGCGGGCCAGGCTGTGCACTGGCTCTACGTCTATCTCGCGCTGACGTTCGCCTTCGTGCTGCTGCTGCGAAAGCCGCTCGGCGTCGTGATCTGACCTGTCGTCCGGCCCGGAACCTGAGGAGCGGATACGCAGGCGCACGGGCGCTTGGTACAATGCGCGCATGCTCCTGCGACACGAGCGGCGATGGGCGTGGCCCGCGCTGGCTCTCCTGACCGGCCTCGCCGCCCTCGGCAGCTGCGGACGGGCGGCCACGACGCCAGCGAACCTGCTCGTCATCAGCCTCGACACCCTGCGGGCCGACCGTGTCGGAGCGTACGGACACGGTGCGGCCGAGACGCCGACCCTCGACGCGCTTTCGGCGCGCGGCGCCCGGTTCACGAACGCCACCACCACGACGCCGCTCACACTTTCAGCCCACACGAGTCTCTTCACGGGCACGTGGCCGATGGCACACGGCGTGCGCGACAACACCGGCTTCTACGTGGACGAGGCCGCCATCACGCTGGCCGAGGTGCTCAAGGGCCGCGGCTTCCGCACCGGCGGATTCGTCGGGGCGTTCGTGCTCGACCGGCGGTGGGGTATCGCGCAGGGGTTCGATCACTTCTTCGACAACTTCGACCTGTCGGAGGACGTCGGCCCTGGCCTCGATGCCATTCAGCGGCGCGGCGCCGAGGTCGTGGACCAGGCCACCACGTGGCTCGGACAGGCCTCGACGCAGCCCTTCTTCGCCTGGGTGCACCTCTACGACCCGCACACGCCGTACGACGCGCCGCCAGAGTTCGCCTCACGCTTCCCCGCCACGCGCGACGGCGCCTACGACGCGGAAGTCGCTTACACGGACGCGCAGGTCGGCCGGCTCCTGGCCTCGCTCGAGGCCAGCGGACGCCTCGCCAACACGCTGGTGGTGGTGCTCGCCGACCACGGGGAGCAGCTCGGTGAACATCAGGAGCAGTCGCACGGCTTCTTCGTCTACGACGCCTCGGTGCGAGTGCCGCTCATCGTCGCCGGGCCCGGCGTCACCGCCCGCGTCGTCCCTGATCAGGTGCGCATCGTCGACGTCATGCCCACCGTCCTCGACCTGCTCGGTGTGACCGCCCCGGCGGCCGTACAGGGCGCGTCGCTGCGTCCGGCGCTCGAAGGCCAGCGCCAGCCGCTGCTCGCCTTCTCGGAATCCTGGTATCCGCGTTTCCACTACGGCTGGAGTGAGCTGAAGGCGGTGCGCGACGGGCGTTACAAGTTCATTCTGGCGCCGACGCGGGAGCTCTACGACGTGAGCGCCGACCCCGGCGAAACGAAGAACCTGGCCGCCGCCGATCCCGCCCGTGCCGACACGCTCGAACGGGCCCTGCGGGCCCTTGTCGCCCAGACCTCTCGCGACGCCGCGCCGAAGGCGCCGCAGGCCGTCGACGCCGCCACCGAACAGCGGCTGCGCGCCCTGGGGTATGTCGGCGGCAGCAGCGCGCGCAACCTCGAAGAACGCCCGCGCCGGGATCCCAAAGATACGATCGCGCTCTACAACCTGCTGCTCCAGGCGGGCGGCGATTCCGAGGCCGGCCGCTACGACGCGGCCATCAGCAAGGTGCGCGAAGCGCTTGCGGCCGACCCGGAGATCATCGAGGGCTACTCGCGCTTGGGCAACATCGAAACCAAGGCCGGACGGCACACCAACGCGATCGCCGCCTACCAGCGGGCGCTGGCGCTGGATCCGGAGCACCTGCTCTCCGCCTTCAACCTCGCGCTTGCCTACCGCGCCGCCGGCAAGGTCGACGATGCCATCGTGGGCTTCGAGCGCACGCAGCAACTCGATCCACGCAGCGGACGTGCCCACTTCCAGCTGGGCGACATCTACCTGCAGCGGGGGGAGGCGGCCAGGGCCGTCGAGGTGCTGACAAGCGGTCTGAACCTCGAAGTGGATCGGGCGCCGTTTCTGGTGAAGCTCGGCGAAGCGCACCTGGAACTCAAGCAGTACGACGCGGCGGAAAAGGTGCTGCGGGAGGCGGTGGCCCTCCGGGCCGACGTGCCACGCGGCCAGTACAACCTGGCGCTGGTGGCCGAGCAGCGCGGCAACGCCGGCGCCGCGCGCGCGGCCTACGAGGCCGAGATCGCCGCCAACCCGAAGAACTACGGCGCGCAGTTCAACCTCGGCAAGCTCTTGCAGAAGGAAGGCCGGCTGGCCGATGCCACGAGCCGGTTCCGGGCCGCCGTCGACGCACGGCCGGAGTTTGCGGAGGGTTACCTGTACCTGGCCAAGGCTCTGCTCGACGCCGGCAACCTGGCGGGCGCCGAACAGGCGGCGCGCAACGGCCTCGACCGGCGGCCCGAGACCGGCATTGCACCGCTCGGCCACTACGTACTGGCAGACGTCTACTCGCGGCTGGGCCGTGAGAACGAGGCAGCGCGTCAGGTGGCGCTGGCCCGTCGCCTGGAGCAGCGCCGATGACGGCAGGCGCGCTCAAGGGCGCGGCCGCGGCCCTTGCCCTCGCGGCCCTCGCCGGCTGCGGACGCGAGTCAGCGGCGCCTCCCGTCACGGCCGCCACGGCGCGGCATCTCGTGATTGTCACGCTGGATACCCTGCGCGCCGACCGCCTCGGCGCCTACGGCAGCACCACCGTGCCCACGCCCCACTTCGACCGGCTGGCCCGCGAAGGGGTGCGCGCCCTCGACGCCACGACCCATGTGCCGATTACGCGGCCATCACACACGACGATGTTCACGGCACGGTACCCGGCAGAACACGGCGTCCGCGACAACATCTCGCTGCCGCTCGCCGGTGACGTGCCCACACTCGCCGCGTCGCTGAAGGCGGCCGGCTTCACCACCGCGGCATTCGTGTCGAGCTTCGTGCTGGCCTCGTCATCGGGCCTCGATCGCGGCTTCGACCACTACGACGACGACGTCGACGTGGCCGGCGCCAACGGCACACCCTCGATCGCCCAGGCGCAACGCCGCGGCGACCTCACACTGAGCCGGCTCGAACAGTGGCTCGATGCGCGCTCCGCCGCCGCGCAGGCATCGCGCACAGCCCTCTGGGTGCATCTCTACGATCCGCATGATCCGTACGATCCGCCGGAGCCATTCGCGTCCCAGTACGCGGATCGCCCCTACGACGGCGAGGTCGCGTGGACCGATACCCTGCTCGGGCGACTGCGCAGCAGTCTGGAAGCCCGCGGACTGTGGAACGACGCCCTGGTGCTCATCACGGCCGATCACGGCGAGGCACTGGGCGAGCACGGGGAAACGGGCCACGGCTTCTTTGCCTACGAAACCACGCTGCGCGTGCCGCTCGTGGTGCGCGGCCCGGGTGTTGGGGCTGGTCAGACGCTGGCGCCCACCTTCCGCCTCGTCGATGTCACGCCCACGGTGCTGGAACTGCTGGGACTGCCGGGTATGGCCGGCGTCACCGGCCGCAGCCTGGCGGCGGCTCTCACGCAAGGAACGGCGCCGGCACCAGCCACGACCTACGCCGAGTCGCTCACGCCGCTCGTGCATTACCAGTGGAGCGACCTGCGCGTCCTGCGCGATGGCCCGTGGAAATACATCCTGGCGCCGCGGCCCGAACTCTACGACCTTGGCTCCGACCCCGGCGAGACGCGGGATCTCTCCACCAGTAACACCGCCACGGCCCGGCGTCTCAGGGCCTCGCTCGAGGGCCTGCTCAAGGCCGAACGGGAGCGCACCATCGACCCCGCCAGCCGGCCCGCGGTGTCGGCCGAGACGTTGCAGAAGCTCGGCGCGCTCGGGTATGTGAGCCCCGGCGCGCCGAAGGACTCGGTGGCGCAGGGCGCCGATCCGAAGGACAAGATCGCGGAGTTCAGCCTGCTGAGCGGCCTGATGCGCGAAGGCCTGACGCTGCTGCAGGAAAAGCGGTTTGCCGAGAGCGCGGCGCGCTTCCAGCGCCTGCGCCAGGAAGGCGCCGACTCCTTCCAGCTCCACTTCTATCTCGGCGAGGCCCTCGCCGGCCTCGGCCGGCAGCGGGAGGCCGAAGCCAGCTTCAGCCGCAGCCTGGCGATCATGCCGGCCTTCACCGCCGCGCACGTGAGCCTGGCCAACGCGCGGATCGCGCGCAAGGACCTCCCCGGGGCAATCGCCGCGCTCCAGCAGGGACAGAAGGATGCCCCCAACGAGCCCCTGCTCTACGACCGCGAAGGACAGGTGTGGCAGACACTCGGGGACGCGACGCGCGCGATGGCGGCGTTCGAACGTGTCGCGGCCCTTGCACCCGCCGACGCGCTCGTGCGCTGGCGGATGGGCGAGTTGCTGATCACGGCCGGCCAGCCCGACGCCGCGCTCGGCCGCTTCCGCGAGGCGACCACGCTCGATCCGAGCGTGGCCGACTTCTGGAACTCACTCGGCATGGTGCTTGGCGGCGGCGGGCAGAACGGCGAAGCCGCGCAGGCCTTTCGTGAAGCGGTGAAACGGGACGCGGCCAACGCCCGCTACACCTACAACCTCGGGCTCGTGCTGCAACGCAGCGGACAGTCGGAGGCGGCCGAGTGGTTCCGCCGCACGCTCACGCTGGATCCCGCCTTCCGGCCCGCCCGCGACAGGCTGGCCGAGCTCGCCCGATGACGCGAGCGTTTGCGCTCGTCGTCGTGGTGGCGGCCACCGTCGTCACGTTCCAGTCAGTAACGGGATTCGGGTTCCTCAACTGGGACGATCACGACGCGCTCGCCAGCAATCAGGCGCTGGCGGCGTCATGGCCCGAGGTGGTGCGCTGGGCGTTCACGACCACGCACATGGACCACTACCAGCCGCTGTCATGGCTGGCCTTCAGGGCCACCGGCGTGCCGCTGGCGGCGAGCCGCGTGCACGCGCTGGCGCTCGTCCTGCACGCGCTCAACGCCGGCTTCCTGTTGTGGGTGACGGCCCGGCTGATCCATGCCGAGCGCGACCGCGATCGCTGGTGGCTCGCCGCGGCCACGACGCTGCTCTTCGCCGTCCATCCCCTGCGGGTCGAACCCGTGGCCTGGGCCAGCGCACTTCCCTACCTGCTCTCGTACGGGCCGCTCATCGTGGCCGTCGGCTGCTGGCTGCGGTGGGTACGCGAAGGCGACGAACACCAACGCTGGCTCGCCGTCGGCTTGTATGCCGTGTCGCAGTTGGCGCGCCCGACGGCGCCGCTCCTCCCGATCGTGTTGGGTGTCGTAGCGCTCGCTGAGCGCCGCGCGCCGCCGCGCCACCCGGCGGAGGTCTGGCGGGCCACGTGGCCGTTTGCCGCGATCGCGCTGCCCCTGGCCGCGATCGAAGCCTCGGCGCGCCAGGCCGAGACACTCGCCGATATCGGCCTGGCACCGAGACTGGCCTGGACCCTCACGCACCCCGCGCTCTATCTCTGGCGCTCGATCGCACCGGCTGCCGCGTCTCCGCTCGACGTGCTGCCGCGCGTGGCTGAGGCCAACTGGGGCGTGGCGCTCGTGGCCGCGATTGCCGCGGCCGTTGTCGTCACCGCCACCGGCACCCTGTGGTCTCGGCGTGTGTCGGTGGCCGTGTGGGGCAGCTATCTCGCCCTGCTGATGCCGGTCGTGGGCCTGCTGCCGTCGGGCCTGCAGGTCACGGCCGACCGCTATACCTACGGCCCGGCCCTGGTGCTGTCGATGGGTCTGGCCGCCGCCCTCGCCCCCTCCGGACCACTCGTGCGGCGCTGGGCGTTCGTGGCCGCCGGCGGCGCGGCCGTGTTCTTCGCCCAGGCGAGTATGCTCCGCGCCGGCGACTGGCGCGATTCGCTCACGCTGTGGTCAACGGCGGTCAGGTTCGACGCCGGTAACGACGTGGCGCTCTACAACCTCGCGTTGGCGCGAATCGAGGCCGGCCAGCCGGAGGCCGCCATTCCGGAGTTGGAACGCCTGCTCGTGCTCGTGCCGGATCACGGCCCCGGCCGCGCCCGGCACAATGCGATCGTCGCCGATCGCGAGGAAGCCGCAGGCAACGCCGCCGCCGGCGAGCGGCGCCTCTTTTCGGCCATAGCGGCCTACTCGCGCGCGCTCGAGTCAGATGCCACACGAGTCCGAGTCCGTCGCAAGCGCGGCATGGCGCTCATGGAAACCGGACGGCTGGACGAGGCCGCCGCGGATCTCGCCGCGGCCCGGGCGGCCGGGGACCGCGATCCGGCGGTGGCCGGCGCGCTGGCCTACGCCTGGAGCAGCCAGGGCCAACACGCCGCCGCACTGGTTCTCCTGCGTGAGAGTCTGCGCCTCGCCCCCGGCGATCTCGCGCTCACGGGGAATCTGGCGCGGCTGCTCGTCACCGCCGAGCCTGCCACGCTCCGCAACCCCGAGGAGGCACTCGCCCTGGCCGCCCAGTTGAACGATCGCACGGGCGGAGGTGATGTGCGGGTGCTCGACACACTGGCGCTGGCGCTGGCCGCGACCGGACGCACGCGTGACGCGGCCGAGGCACTCGGCGTCGCCGCCACGCTCGCCCGCGACGGCGGTGATGCGGCGCTGGCCGCGGCCTTCGAGCAACGCCGCGCCGCACTGCGGCGCTGAGCGCCGGCGCACCGCGACGCCTGGCAGCGTTGGGCCACTCGTCAAACGCGCTCGTACGCACGATGGGGCGGCTCACACGAGCCGCCCCATCGCACAAATACCGTATTGGCCGGGACCCGAGCCCCGGATCCCGAGTCCCGGTGCTAGAAGCGGAACTTCGCGCCGAGCATCAGGCGGCGCGGCAGCACGAACGCCGAGCCGAAACCGAAGTTGGCGCTGGTCGAACGGCGGTCGAGCACGCTCTGCGCCGCGTCGTTGTTGAACACGTTCAGCAGGTCACCAAAGACGGCCCCTTCGACCTTGCCGCCAGAGAAGCTGAGCGCCTTCTCGAGCCGCAGATCCAGCTGGTTGAGGGGATCGACGCGGCGGTCACCACTGAGCGGCTCATACAGCACACGAGTGGCACCAGGCACGAGGCCCGTGAACCTGATTTCGCGGCCCCACGGGCGGCCCGACTGGAAGCCGTAGTTGCCGGCGATGGTCGTCCCCCACCCGATCTCGTAGACACCGCTGGCCTTGAAGACGACCGGGCGGTCGCCGAGCAGCAGGCCGTCAGAGTTGACGTAGTCGTTCGGATTCTGACCGAATGTCCCCGCCGTGCTGTTGGCATTGGTCGTCGCCGAGCTGCGCGCGTTGGTCGAGCCGAGCCGGCCTTCGCTGCGCGAGAGCGTGACGCCGACCGTCGCCTGCCACCGGTTCGACATGCGCTTGTTCACCTGGAAGTGCACGCCGCGATAGGTGCTCGACATGTCGCCCGGATTGGTGAGCTGGAAGATACGGCTGGCACCGCCGCTCGTGAGCTGCTGAAGGTCGAACGTCTTGCCTTCGGCCGTGCGCTGCACTCGCGCGTAGGTGCCGCCGATGTCACGCCACCCCGACTGGTTGTCGCTGTTCTTGTAGACGCCACTCACGGCCACACCGACCCGGCTCGTCAGCTGATGTTCGAAGCTGACGATGAACTGGTCGGTGTAGGGGTTCTCGAAGCCCGGGTCGATCCGGAGGTTCGAGTTGTCGCTGACGAGCGTTTGCCCGAGCGGCACGCCCGCCGCCGAGTACAAGCCACTGAACTCGAAGCGCGGCGAGACGGACGGCGTGGCGTTGTCGAACTCGCTCGTGACGACGCCGCGGTAGTAGCGCCCCACACTGCCCTTGAGCAGGGTCCTGCCATCGTCGTTGAGCTTGATCGTGGCGCCCACCCGCGGCGAGATCACGTTCCAGTCGAACAGCTTGTCAACGGCCTGCGAGCGGCCGATCTTGTTCTCGTTGCGATCGAGCAGGTCGAAGGCATTGAAGTAGCCCTTGTTGTAGTCGTAACGCACGCCGAGGTTCAGCGTCAGACGTCCCACCCGGACGGTGTCATCGACGTAGACGCCCAGTCCGCGCATGCGGCCGCCCTGCCAGTAGGGGTTCTGCGTGTAGCCGTAGGCCGGCGTGCTCCCGTAGGTGTAGATGTAGTCGTTCGGGCCGTTGAGGTTCTCGCCTCCGCCGCTGTTGTATTGCACGCCCACCTTGAAGTCGTGCTGGGCGCCCAGGAAGTTGTCGGCATATTTGGTGACCTTGCCGGCAAACGCCGTCTTGAAGCTGTTACCCTCATACCAGTAGGAAATGCCGCCGGTGATGTTCCCGGTGTCGAGGTCCTGGAAGCGCCGGGCAATCTTCGGCCCGCCGTTGAGAGGCAGCGTGTCGGCGGTGCCGTAGAAGCCGGAGTAGCGGGCTTCGAAGACCGTCGTGGGATTGAGGACGGCGGTGTAGAGCACGCCGGGCGAGGGGTTGTGGCCGCTGTTGAGCGCGATCGAGCTCGGCGCGCTCCGCCCGGTCGCTCGCTCCGGAATCTCATAGAAGTCGTCGTGCGTCTGCACCTGCAGGCGGTGGTTCTGGTTGATGCTGTAGTTCAGCTTCCAGAAGTAGCGCTTGGCGTTCGACTTGGCCGGGAACTCCTTGGGCGTGCCGGGCTGGGATTCCCAGTCTTCCTGGTACTGGAACGAGCCGAAGAACCACAGTTTGTCCTGCAGGATGGGGCCACCGAGCTGCGTCGTGGAATCGCCGAACCGAGCGCGGTTGTAGGGCGACTTATCTGTCTGCGACGCCGGGAAACTCTTGTCGTTGGTATTGATCCCGGTCAGGCCCGAATTCTGGTAGTAGAAGTTCGTGTCGCCGTGGAACTGGTTGCTGCCCTGGCGCGTGACGATGTTGAAGACCGCGCCCGCCACGTTGCCGTACTCGGCACTGGCGCCGAGCGACAGCACCTGCACTTCTTCGATGGCGTCGGTGTTGGGCCAGGGCCAGGCAGCGCCGGTGTAGGGCGCGGTGAAGTCGGTGCCGTCGAGCAGGTAGAGATTCTCGTTGGCGGCCGAGCCGAAGGCCTGCGACCGCGAACTGGTCTGCGTGGACTGCGACACGCCGGGCGAGGCGTTGATGAGGTCGAAGAACGTGAAGCGGCGGACCGGGATGTTCTCGACCCACTCGCGCGTGTAGTTGGTCGCCACCTGCGTAGAAGCCGAGTCGACCACGGGTGCTTCCGCCGTGACCGTGATGGTTTCCTGCTGGGTGCTGACGGACATCTGCACCGGCACCTCCTGCGTGGCCCCGAGCGCGACGGGAATACCCGTCTGCGTCTTGGTCGCGAAGCCGGCGAGCTCTGCGGTGACTTCATAGGTGCCCGGGGCGAGGTTCGGGAAGCGGTAGACACCCGACTCGTTTGTGACCGCGATTGGCGTGCCCTGCACGGACGCGCCGCGCAGGGTCACGGTGACGCCCGGCAGGACAGCACCGGATGCGTCGGTGACGACCCCGCGGATGTCACCTGTGGTGCGCTGCGCCGCGGCGTCGGACACGCCGACTGCCACGAGACACGCCACCGCCACTGCCACTGCCCACCAGATTCGTCGCATGCTCACCTCCACGGTGGCGCTTCACTGCCGTTGTGACTTCCGGAAAACACCGGCACGCCCGGACGCCCCGGGATGGTGCGCCAGTTGCGGCGGGATTATGAGATGCAAGTCACGCTGCTGTCAATGCCGATCTTCCGATGCGTGCCCCGCCGGCTGCCGGTGGAAGAGCCACAGACCCAGCCCCAGCATGCCGCCGACACCGCCCAGCATCTTGAGTTCGAACACCACGACGTTGCCCACGTCACCCGTCGGCAGGAACACCGCCGCAATGCCACAGACGGTCACCACCAGCCCGACGGCGGCCGACACACGCACCGGCGCAGACAGATCGCGCAGCTGCAGCACCGCAAGAAACACGTAGACGAAGGGCACGAGATTGATGACGACCGCAGCACGCAGCAGCACCTGATACGCCTCGGCCACCGTGGAGCCGGCCAGCGAGATGACCGTCAACACCGCCGACACCACGGCACACACCAGCAGTGCCACATAGGGCGAACCCCAGCGCGGATGCTGGCGGCCCAGCACCTCGGGCAAGGCGTGATCGAGACCGGCGACGAAGGGAATGCGGGCCGGGCCGGCAAACCATGCCGAGGCTGATCCGGCGACGGCGATCGCCATCAGCACCGCCACTGGCGCCACGACCCAGGGCAGGCCGGCCAGCGTCGCACCCTGTTCGATGGCCTGCATCACTCCCTGCAGGCTGCCCATCTCGCCGGAGGGCACCATGACCAGCAAGGCATCGGCCACCAGCAGATATGCCACCAGCGCCGTGAGTCCCGTCAGCGCCACGGCTCTCGGCACATCGCGTGCGGGATGCCTGATCTCATCGGCCATCGTGCTGGCCAACTCGATCCCGATAAAGGCGAAGCACATCACCCCCAGGGCCCCCAGCATGTCGGTCGGGGTGCCCGTCGCCGTCGGCACCTCGACCGCCACACCCCGGCGTCGTGCCTCGGCGGCCACGGCCGCCACCACCAGCACGGTCGCCAGACCGCCGATGCCTCCGATGTTGTTGAGCCACTTGCCCACCGACAGGCCGCGGATGTTGGCGACGGTGATGCAGGCCAGCCACGTCATCGACACGCCACCGATGAACACACGGCTGTCGATCAGGGCCCGCATGGCGGGACCGCCGGCGTAGGTCAGCACACCGGCCACATAGACAAGCAGCACCGGCACGTAGAGCAGGCTGTTGGTCCAGTAGCACCATCCGGCGATGAATCCCTGCCTCGCCCCGAAGTGGGCGCGGCACCAGCGATAGACGCCGCCCTCCCCGGGATAGCGCCGCGACAGTACGAGCACCGCGATCGCTTCGGGAACAAAGAAGGCCAGCCACGCCAGCAGCCACAGGCCGAGTGTCGCCCGGCCGAACCCGCTGACCGGGGGCACGACGTTGACATTGACGATGGCCACCGTGCCGAGCAGCACCAGATCCGTCAGGCCGAGCGTGCGCCGGGGGCCCCCGACGCCGTCAGGTGCACTCATGCCGCACGTTCCCCGTCGACCGCGAGGCGCCGCCGCGTCACGCCCGCGCCAGCAGGTCGCGCACGGCGCGGCGTCCGTGGTCGATGGCGGCGTCGGTGTACGCGTATGCCGCCGCATCGGAGTTGGCAACGGCGATGCGGCCATGCGGCTGCCGCGCCCGCACACAGGGCGGTTCGGTGCCCTTCAGCCAGAACTCGTCATCGAGCGAGTTGTACTGGTAGGCGTAGCCGTGCGGCCAGCGGTTGACGGTGATGCCCAGCACATCGCGCGCTGACTCGAATCCGCCCGGACCCAGCACGCGCTGCAGCTGATCGCGGATGTCACGCTCGATCGTGTCGAACGGGGTCGCCAGCAGTTCGCGTCGACCGGCCCGGTGCTGCTCGCGTACGCCCAGCCCCGGCTGACAGGCGGCACGCGTCATGTGCAGCACGATGGGCTGCGCCGGATCGGTCTGGTGACGATACGTGCCGATGCTCACGGGGAAGTCGAGATTCACCGATCGATGCCAGAACCGCGGACTGGTGAAGCGTTGCACGCCCAGCGCACGGAATGCCGTCCACTGCCGAATCAGCACGCTCGTGTAGGCCAGGGGCACCTTGATGGCGTAGTCGAGCGCCTCTTTCTGCGCCGCCGGCAGTTCGGGGCAGATCGCCGGGATCACCGAGTGCCAGCAGGCCAGCACGACCGCCCGGGCCCGCACCGTCGACAGCGCGAGGCCCCGCGCCGACCCGGCACCTGCGGGAGCATAGGTGACCTCCACACGCTGGTCACCTCCGGCCGGCCCGGTGTGCCGCACACGCAGCACCGCGCTGTTCAGCCGCAGGCGGCACGGGCGACCGGCGACGTCGAGCTGCGCGTAGTCCGCGCGGGCCGTCACACAGTCTTCCACGGTCGTCCCGGGCAGGACCTGCGGCATGAGCCGGCGCACCATCAGCCGCGCGAGCGTGGCATTGCCATCGGGGAAATGGAAGTAGTAGTCGTCGGCCTCGGGATACCGGATGGCATCGTGGTTCTGCCCCGGACCCGCTGCCGGGTCGAGCCCCATCCCCTGGAACCCGGGCAGGCCAAGACCGAACGCATCCTGCGCAGGGACCGCATCGAGGCCAACCCCGAAGAGTCCGTGCGTGCGGGTCTGGAACGGCCACAGCACGCCAGCGTCCAGCTTCCAGTGATCCGTCAGGAACTGCAGATATGTCATGCGCGCCAGCCGAGCCTTCTTCTCGGCCGACGACAGCCCCGGCATCGGATCGGGCGTCTCGGTATAGAGCCGGCCCAGGTCACGCCTGACGGCGGGTGAGAAGGGCGCGGCCTCGCGGAACGCCGGATCACGCACATCGCCAATGACCAGCTGATCCTTCCCGAAGGTCTCGCGGTCGAAGAACATGCCGCCGCGCAGGCCCATCGACGAGTAGAGCGTGCTGTCGAGGGCACGGCGATAGCTCGACACGTCCACACCAAGCCCGGCCACAAAGGCCTTCGCCTCGGCGCTGTAGGGCGCCGGGCTGTCAATCGACTGCGTGCCGCCGTAGCCGATGATGCGTCGACCGCCGACGGTGAATTCGTTGCGCCGCGCGTGGCCGCCGAAGTCGTCGTGATTCTCAATCAGCAGAATGCGCGCATCCGGCCGCGCCTCGCGGTAGGTGACGGCCGCTGTCAGCCCGCTGAGGCCCGCACCCACGATCACGAGGTCGTACTCTTCGCCCGTGGACACCGGCGTGCCGGCGGCCTCCCAGAAGCGTCCGTCGCGCAGCGCATGCAGTGTCTCGAACGAGCCGGCGTGAGAGCCCCGCAGCCCGGTGCGCGCGGGCGGGTACGGCGCATCCTGCGCCAGCAGGTCGGCCATGCCGGGCGGCAGCGAGAGCGACGCCGCCGTCGCCCCGACGCCAACCGCCATGCCATTGATGAAGTCGCGACGTGTCACGGGCACGTGCATGCCGAGTCGGCGATCGTCGGAGGTGGCCATGGCCGGAAGTATAGACCGCGCAGCGACTCCGATGGCAACCGGTCGGGTCAGAGCGACCCGATCGACACCAGCTTGGTCTCGAGATACTCGGACAGGCCCTCGGCCCCGCTCTCGTGCCCCAGTCCGCTCTGCTTCCATCCGCCAAACGGGGCCTCGGTCGCATGCGGCGCCCATTCGTTGACGCCGACGATGCCGAATTCGAGCCGTTCCGAGAGCAGCGTCGCGTGCCGCAGATCGCGCGTCCACACGTAGGCGGCCAGCCCATACGGCGTCGCATTGGCGAGAGCCAGGGCTTCGTCGACCTCGTCGAACACGGTCAGGGGCAGCACCGGGCCGAAAATCTCCTCGCCGAACGCGGGCGTGCCGGGGCGGACGTTCCAGAGCACCGTGGGCTCGAAAAAGAACCCGCGATCGCGGTCGGCAGGACGATGACCGCCGGTCAGCACCTCGGCCCCTGCCGACGTCGATGCCCGCACGAGGGTGTCCACGCGGTCTCGCTGCTGGGCATTGATGAGCGGGCCGACCTGCACGTCGGGCTCGAGGCCATCGCCGAGACGCAGGGCCCGCGCGCGCTGTGCCAGCTGCGCGGCGAGGGCGTCGGCGACCGATCGATGCACGAGAAACCGCTGCGGGGCGACACACACCTGTCCGTTGTTCCGGAACTTGCTGGTGATGGCCCCGGCGGCCACCGCCTCGAGGTCGACATCAGGCATCACGATGACCGGCGCGTTGCCGCCCAGTTCCAGCGACAGCCGTGTCACCGTGCGCGAGGCACCGTCCATCAGCAGCTTGCCCACCCGCACGCTGCCCGTGAAGTGCATCTTCCGCACGGCAGGGGCATCGAGCATGGCCTGCCCCATCGGGCCGGGGTCGCCGTTGACGAGGTTGAGGACACCGGCCGGCAGGCCAGCCTCGTGCAGCAGGCCCGCCATGGCCATCGCCGTCAGCGGCGTGTACTCGGATGGACGCGCCACCACCGTGCAGCCGGCCGCGAGCGCCGCCGCCCACGCGCGCGCCGGGTTGTAGGCGGGAAAGTTCCAGGCCGTAATCACACCCACGACACCGACGGGCTGGCGCAGCACGGTCATCCGCTTGCCCGGCACCCGCGAGGGAATCGTGCGCCCGTACGCGCGCTTGCCCTCTTCCGCAAACCACTCGAAGAGGTCGGCCGACACGAGCCACTCGCCTCGCGCCTGCGCCAGCGGTTTACCCGATTCGGCGACCGTGAGGCGCGCGAGGGCCTCGGCATCGGCGCGCATGCGGTCGGCCGCTCGCTTCAGCAGCGCGCCGCGCTCATACGGCGTCAGTCGTGCCCACGGGTCCCCCGCGGTCGTCGCCGCCGCAATCGCCGCCTCGGCATCGGCGCGTCCCCCGAAAGGCACGCGCGCCACGATCGCTTCGGTCGCCGGGTTCATCACGTCCCAGGTCGCGCCGCCGATCGCGTCCGTCCAGACCCCATCCACCAGCTGTCGGTACGTCACGATGTCCTGCTCTCTTCGGAATGGCGTGGAGGGGTCACGCGGCGAACACGCAGCGGCCACCCACCCAGGTCTGCCGGATGCGATACGACTCGAGGGTCGTCGTGTCCCAGCGGGTCGCATCTCCTTCGACGAGCACCAGGTCAGCCCGCCAGCCTTCGCGCAGCTGGCCCTGCTCGTGCGCATCGCCTGAGGCCATCGCACCGCCGTGGGTATAGGCCACGAGGGCCTCGTCGAGCGTCACCGCCTCCGGAGGCGTCAGCACGACGCCGTCGGCATCACACCGCCCGATCGCCGCCTGCATGCCGGCCAGCGGGGCATCGTTGACGACCACCGGAGCATCGGATGACAGCGCCACGGTGAGCCCGGCGTCCATCATGCTGCGCACCGGATAGGTGCGTGGCAGAAAGTCGTCCGGCAGATACTGTCGGAAGTTGCGACCGAGTTCATGCAGGAAAATCGTCTGCGGCACGACGATGATGCCGAGCCGTGCCGCGTCGCGCAGCTGCGCGGGCCCCGGCAGGCCGAAGTGCTCGATACGATGGCGCACCGGCCCCGGCCCCAGCGAGGCGTACACGCGCAGCACCTGATCGATGGCCACGTCCCCGATGGCGTGTGTTGCCAGGCGCAGGCCGGCCGCGTGCGCCTCGTGCGCCAGTGTCAGGAACTCGTCATCCGTCATCCGCAGGACGCCGTGGGACGGCGCATGCCGATACGGCTGACTCAGCGCCGCCGTGGCGCTGCTCAGCCCGCCATCGGCAAAGAACTTGACCGTGTCGATGCGCAGGCACTCGGTCCGGCAGATGTCGGGCAGCGGAGCCACGCCCTCGCCCTCGACAGTGCGCAGGGCCATCACGTTGACCCGCAGTGGCAACCGTCCCTGGGCGTCGAGCCGACGATAGACGGTCAGCAGGTCAGGGGCGACGCCGGCATCCGACGTCGATGTGATGCCACGTGATGCCTGATGCGCCAGCGCCGCCACAATCATGGCTTCGTAGTCGGCGCCGGTCGGTGCGGGCATCTTCGTCAGCACCAGACCCAGGGCACGCTCCGACAGCACGCCGGTCAGTCGTCCCTGTGCATCGCGCCCGATCTCACCCCCGGGCGGGTCGGGCGTCGTGTCGTCGAGGCCGGCCCGCTGCAGGGCCAGGCTGTTGCACACGATGATGTGGGCGCACGTGCGCATCAGGACCACGGGACGATCGGACGCCACCGCATCGAGGTCGTCGCGCGTGGGGACACGGCGATCCGGAAACCGGGTCTCGTTGAACCCGCGGCCATACAGCCAGGTGCCCTCGCCGAGCACGTCCGCGCGCATCCGCACGCGCACGCCGAGATCGTCGACGCTCGAGGCCTCGCGCAGGTCGAGCAGCGTGGTCAGCAGGTGCCCGATTTTCCAGATGTGCGCATGCGCATCGACGAAGCCCGGCAGCAGCGTCGCCCCGTCGGCCCGCACGACCTCCGTCTGCGGCCCCCGCAGCGCCGCCACTTCATCGTCGGTGCCGATGGCACTGATGCGACCGCCCGTCACGGCGAGGGCGGTCGCCCCTCGCGACTCCGGCGTGCCGGTCCAGAGAGTGGCGCCGAGAAACAGCGTATCGGCAGGTCGCATGCGATGCCTCACACACGCGGGGGCACACGGCACAGGCACCGGTGCCCGTGCGCCTCAGGCCGGCTGCAGACTGAGTCCGGCACGTGCTTCCACCTCGGTCAGGGCCGCTTCGATCACCGCCAGCCCCTCGGCCAGCTGATCATCGGTGATCGTCAGAGGCGGCAGGAAGCGGATGCCGTTGGTGAACAGGCCCGCACGCATCGCGATGACGCCGCGCTGGCAGGCACCGCGGATGATGGCCAGCGTTTCGTCCGGGGCAGGCTCGCGCGTCTGCCGGTCCTTCACCAGTTCGATGAGCATCATCGACCCGAGGCCGCGCACGTCACCGATCAGCGGATGCCGCGACTGCCACTCGGTGAGAGTGGCGCGCAGGTGCGCCCCGATCTCGGTCGCCCGCGCGAGGAAGGCCGGCTGCCGCATCATCTCGATGGCCACAATCGCCGCCTCGCAGGTGAGCGGATTACCGCCGTAGGTGCCGCCCATGCCACCCGTATGCGTGGCGTCCATGATGTCGGCCCGGCCCGTCGTGGCACTGATCGGCATGCCCGCGCCGAGCGACTTGGCCGTGACAATGATGTCGGCCTCGATGCCGTAGTGCTCGAGCGCGAACAGGCGTCCCGTCCGGGCGAATCCGCACTGCACCTCGTCGGCAATCATGACGATGCCGTGCGCCGTGCAGAGCTCGCGGATGCGCTGCAGGAACCGCGGAGGCACCGGCACAAACCCGCCTTCGCCCTGCACCGGCTCGATGATGATGGCGGCAACTTCACTCGCATCGACCTGCGCGGTAAACGCCTGTTCGAGTTGCATCAGCCCGAATTCGAGGGCCTGCTCGGCGGTCATGCCCGCCGGCCGGCGGTACGCATTCGGCATCGGCAGCCGGTACACATCCGAGGCGAACGGCCCCATCGTCTTCTTGAAAAGGCTGTACTTACTGCTCAGCGTCAGCGTGAGCAGCGTACGCCCGTGATAGCCGCCCTCGAAGCAGATCACGCCCGGCCGCCGTGTGAAGGCCCGCGCGGCCTTGACCGCATTTTCGATGGCTTCCGCCCCGGTGTTGGCCAGCAGGGTCTTCTTGGGGAAGGTGCCGGGGGTGACCTCGTTCAGCAGCTCGCACAGGCGCACATACGAGTCGTAGGTGCCGACGAGCGACCCGAGATGGATCAGCGACGCCGCCTGCCGCTGGATCGCCTCGACGACCGGCGTCGGGCAGTGGCCCACCGCCAGGGTCCCAATGCCGCCGACAAAATCGATGAAGGTGTTGCCGTCGAGGTCGTGCACCAGAGCGCCTTCCGCACGTGCGGCGACGACGTCGGTGGCGCGGCCGAGGCCACTTGGAACCGCCGCGGCGCGGCGGGCCAGCCACTCCTGGCTGCGGGGCCCGGGCACCGGGCTCACAAGGCGAATGGAACCCATGACGTCGCTCCTCCAGTAATCAGGTGCGCTGCCCGGCCGCACCGCCCCGGACACCGGGGTGGACGCATCGAGGACGATCAGCACACTGTAGTTGTCGCAGACCGGATCGTTCAGGTAATCCTTGAGCAGTCCCCTGAACTCGAATCCGACGCTGCGCTGCATCGACAGGGTCGGATCCGTGAGGCGCCCTGCACACAGCTCCTCATAATACTGCTCGGCCGACATCCGGTGCCGCACGGCCCCATAGCCGCTGAGCATCCCGGCGGTCACCTGCCCCCGCAGACCGAGTCGCCACACCAGCTCCTGCCGCGCCGCATACAGCGCCTGGGCCAGACCGCGGCGGCGGTAGGACGGATGCACGCCGAGGTCGGCCCCGTAAAGCCACGTCCCCTCGGGCTCGTGAGACGTGAGCCACCCGCCCTGAATGATGTCGGAAAAGGTGTGCGTGACGTGCGCAAAGTCGAACGTGAGGCGGATGGTGGCCGTGGCCGCGACGACACGGTCGCCGTCGAGCACCACCAGCTGTCCTTCCGGGAACAGCTCAAGATGCCCGCGATAGTGACGCGCCTTGAAGCGTTCCTCGTCTGCTAGGGTCGGAAACACCACGCACTGCAGGGCCTCGAGGGCGGGCGCGTGTTCGGGTCGGGCACTGGTCACGATGAGCCCGTCTGCAAGCACGCGCCGATACACGGCCCTAGCCGCTGGTATCACTCCTGTCGTCATGTGCGCGGGCATTGTAATGCACGCCCTCGGCGCCTCGGGTTCGGGCTAGCATAGGGCGCTCGCCGGGGAGGAGGCCCCCAGCACATGACCCGCACACACCTGACCCCCACCCGTCATCTCGTCCGCCGGCTGACCACGGCGCTGGCCGGCGTGGTGGCACTGAGCGCCTGCACCCCTGCACCGCCAGCCGAGCCACCGGCCGACCTGCTGATCATCAATGGCCGGGTGTTCACCGGTGATGCCGACCGCGGCCCGTCCACGGCCGTCGCAGTGCGGGGCAGCACGATCGCCGCGGTGGGCCCGACCGCCGAGCTCAGCCGCCTGCAAGGCCCGGCCACTACGGTCATTGATGCCCGCGGCGGTGTCGTGGCTCCGGGCTTCAACGATGCGCACCTCCATCTGCTGTCGGGCGGCTTCACACTCGGGCAGGTCGACTTGGCCAGCCTGGCCAGTCTCGAGGCGATTCAGCAGAGCATCCGTACATTCGCCGCCGCACATCCCGACGCACCGTGGGTCGAGGGATTCGGTTGGCCGTATGCGCCGTTTCCTGACAGTTCGCCCACAGCTGCGCAGCTCGACGCCGCCGTGGCCGACCGGCCCGCCGTGATGAACTGCTACGACGGCCACAGCCTGTGGGTCAACACCCGTGCGCTCGAGGCCGCCGGCATCACGGCACAGACTCCCAATCCTCCCAATGGGGAAATCGTGCGCGACCCGCGCACGGGTCGACCGACAGGTCACCTCAAGGAAGCTGCCGCCGACCTGGTGCGACGGGCCATGCCGCCGCCGACTGACGACCAGCGCCGGGCTGCCCTCCGGGCCGCTGTCACCCACGCACACCGGCTGGGTGTGACCAGCGTGCAGAACGCCGGTACGTCGCTCAGCGATATGGCGCTTCTCGAAGCCACCCGCGACAGCGGCGACCTCGCGCTGCGGACGTATGCAGCGTTCCGCGCGAATGGTGCCACCACCGAGGCGGATGCCGACGCCATGGTCGCGACCTGGCAGCGGATCGGCGACGAGCGGCCCACGCTGAAAACAGGGATTGTGAAGATGTTCGCCGATGGCGTCATTGAGAGCCGCACCGCTGCCCTGATCGATCCGTATCCGGGTTCGGGCGATCGCGGTACTCCGCAGCTGTCCCCCGACGACCTGACTCGCGTCGTCGCGCTGCTCGATCGACGGGGCCTGCAGGTGCAGATTCATGCGACGGGCGACCGCGGGGTGCAGATGGCCCTTGATGCCTTTGCCCATGCCGCTCAGGTCAACCCTGCACCGGCGCGCGGACGTCGCCACCGCATCGAGCACGTCGAAACCATCAGTGAGCCTGACATTGCGCGCTTCCAGACCCTGGGCGTCGTCGCCTCGATGCAGCCGATGCACGTGGTGCTGGGCGACATGAACAGCCCGACACCATCCGGGCCGTGGCCCGACAACGTCGGCCCCGAGCGGCAGCAGAGGGCGTGGGCCTGGCGGCGTATCGCCCGGCTGGGCGCGCGCGTCGTGTTCGGCAGCGACTGGCCCGTGGCGACACTCGACCCGGGTCCCGCGCTCTGGCTCGCCACGACCCGCACCGGAACAGCCGGCGATGTGCCCCAGGCGATGCCGATGGCCGACGTGCTCCGTGCCTACACGTCCGAGGCCGCATGGGCATCGTTCGATGAGAGCCGCAAGGGCCGCCTCGCCCCCGGGCAGCTGGCCGATGTGGTCGTGCTGACCAGTGATGTGCTCTCCACGCCGCCGGCCACAGCTGATGCCGTCTCCGTCGCGGCCACAGTCTTCGACGGCCGCGTCGTTTTCAGAAAGCCTTAGCGTGCCGGAAGGCCCGGAGGATGCCTGCTATTTCTTCTTCCGGGCCGTCATCCGACCGGCATCACCGGCGGTGACGCGCACCTGCACCAGCGTGCCGACCGCCCCGAGCGCCAGAAACGCCCACAGCACCCACGATTCCCCCGGGGCAGGATTCATCGGATAGGCCACCCAGACATCGCCCTCGGCTGCCGCCTTCATCGCTTCGGGGGCTCCGCGCAGGGCCGCCGCGCCCACGACCATCGTCCATGCGCCTCCGAGCGCCGTGCTGATGATGATCACGTAGCGCTGCAGCCACGTGGCGAGCAGCGCTCCTCCCACTGCGGCCAGCACCACGAGAAACGGGTGCGGATCGCCGGGCAGTTGCGAGTAGATCAGGTGCACCGCGCCGGCTCCGAGTCCCGCCCCGACCAGCGCCACGCCCACAAAGTAGGCCGCCAGCATGATGAGGGCCCCGACCACGGCACCACCAATGGCGGCACCGACCATGAGGGCCGGCGTGCTTTCGCCGATGAGCGACGATGCGGCGAGGCCGCCGAGGATCGCTCCGAACACCGCCAGCACCGCCTTGAACAGGCGATAGCCGGCCAGACACGCCAGCGCGCCGCCGGCCAGCAGCACACCCGCCGCGATGGTCTGATACGACGCAGGCAGCATCACAGGGACACGCAGAGGCGAGTCAGTCGCATCGGCTACAGCTCGCGGCGCCCTTCCAGTGCGCGTGACATGGTGAGGTCGTCGGCATACTCGAGGTCGCTGCCGACCGGAATGCCCATGGCAATGCGCGTCACTCTGACGCCCAGCGGCTTGAGCAGCCGCGCGAGATAGATGGCCGTGGCCTCGCCCTCGACAGTGGGGTTGGTGGCGAGAATCACTTCCTCGACGCCCCCGGCCTCGATGCGCGCCAGCAGGCCCCTGATTTTGAGGTCATCAGGCCCGATACCCGACAGCGGTGAAATGGCCCCCATCAGCACGTGATAGAGCCCGCGGTGCCCGCCGGTCTTCTCGATCACCTGCACGTTCGGCGGTTCTTCCACCACGCAGATGCGCCGGCGATCGCGCGTGTGATCGGCACAGATGGCACACGGGTTGGTGTCGGTGAAGTTGTGGCACACCGTGCAGTACGTCACGCGATCCTTCACCTGACGAATCGCCTCGCACAGCCGCTCGGCATCCTCGCGCGGCGATCGCAGCACATGGAACGCCAGGCGCTGGGCACTCTTGCCCCCGATACCGGGCAGGCGCCGGAACTGTTCAATCAACTGCTGTAACGTCTCGGGCAGCATCGTCGTGTCGTCTAGGAACCGGCGTCGATTCGCGTCTTCTCGACGGGAAACATCTCGAGGATCGACTTGACGGTGTCGTGTTCAAGCGGCGACGGAGCGGGGGCCCCTGCGCCCGGGGCGCTTGTCGTGAGTGCGCCGCTCGACGCGGCGGGTGTCGGCGCCGCTGAGGCAGGTGCCGCCGCCTGCGCGGCATCGGCCACCACCACCGTCACGGCAAGCCGTCGGCCTGTCAGCCGCTCAACCAGGTCCTGCACCCACGCGCGATTGTCCTCGGCCTGCTGCCGGGGCACCTTCTGGTTCGGCTGGAACGTGAAGGTCACGCCGTCAGCCGTCGCATCGATGCGGAACGCCTGTGCCACCACGAGGTTGTAGAAGATGGGCTTGGCCGACTTAATCTCGGCCAGCAGCGCATCGCGATACTGGTCGGCCCCCGCGACACCCGCCTGACCACCCGTGGGCATCGCCGATGAGGCGGACGGAGAGGCCGCCGCCTGTGCGGCAGCGCGCGGACCGGGTACCGACGCCCTGGGCGGCACGGCCCGCGATGGTCCGCTGCTCTGCGCCGACGCCGCGGCGGGACCCGACATCGTGGCCCGCGGCGGGGCCTGAGGCAGGCGCCCGCCCGCCAGCAGATCGGTCAGCGGCACCAGCTTGCGCAGGTGCATCAGGCGCAGCAGCGCCATTTCCATGCTGAACCGCGGCTGCTCCGACTGCCTGATTTCCTGTTCGGCGCGCGTCAGCAGATCGAATCCACGCAGCAGGTCTTCGCGCGACCACTGATCGACCAGGGCCACCAGCCGATCGCGATCGGCCTCACCCGCGATATCGGGGTCGGAGGCGCGCCCGGGATCGACCGACAGGATCAGCAGATCGCGCAGGGCTCGTGACAGCTCGCGGCACAGCAGACGCAGATCGTAGCCGCGCGCCATGGCCACCTCGGTCAGCGTGAAGGCCGCCGGTGCGTTTTCGGCGACCACGGCCTCGAGCATCTCGAGCACCAGGTCGCGCGCAATCAGCCCGAGCACGGCCGCGACGTCGTCAGCCCTGACTTTCTCACCGGCAAACGCCAGCACCTGATCGAAGGCGCTCAGCGAATCGCGCATGCTGCCCTCGCCGGCGCGCGCCAGCATCATGAGGGCATCATCATCGACGTCAATCGCCTCGGCCGTCGCAATGTGGCGCAGGCGATCGGCCACGGTGCGCGCGGGAATCGTGCGGAACTCGTACACCTGCGACCGCGACAGCACGGTGTCGGGAATCTTGTGCAGCTCGGTCGTCGCCATCATGAACACGACATGCGGCGGCGGTTCCTCGATCGACTTGAGCAGGGCGTTGAAGGACGACGCCGACAGCATGTGCACTTCGTCGATCAGAAACACCTTGTAGCGGTTGCGGACCGGAGTAATCGACAGCCCCTCGATGATGACCTCGCGCACATTGTCGACGCCGGTGTGGGTCGCCGCGTCGATTTCAAGCATGTCCATGTCGCGGCCGGCCGCGATTTCGAGGCACGGCGCGCACTGCCCGCAGGGTTGTGTGGTCGGCGCCGTCAGCGGTTCGTCGGCGATGCCGAGGCAGTTGAGGGCGCGCGCGAGGATGCGGGCACTGGTGGTCTTGCCGCAGCCGCGGGGACCGGCGAATACAAACGACTGCGCCAGGCGCTTGCGGCTCTTCAACGCATTGAGCAGCGTGCGGGTCACCGCCTGCTGACCCAGCACATCGTCGAAGGTCTGGGGACGGTATTTGCGGGCGAGTACGCGGTGCTGGCTCTGGTCGGCCATGAGGTCGTCGGGGTAGAGGTGCGCACGGGCCCCACCGCGACCTGGGATGACTGCACACATCGCAGAGACGTCTGAGCGCTGCTGCCTTCCGGCCCTGACGCGGTTCGTCGTCCCGGTGATTGCACAGGTCCCAGGCCGCGGTGCGGCCCGCCCCCGCCCGGTGAACCCGGACGGGGAGGACACGAGCCCTTAGTGTAACAGGTGCGCGACCGCCGTGACGCCTCAGGGCACCACGATGGAATACGTGGTCGCCGGGACACTCGTGCCGCAGGCATTCACCGCTTGCACGGTGATGTCGTAGGTGCCGGGCCCAAGGTCTCCACTCACACGCCGCATGCCTCCGGTGGTGCCACTGCCGATGCCGGATGCCGTCACGAGGTAATCGCTCGGCGCCGGGCCGCCACCGTACTCCCAGAGCACGGTGACGCGTCGACCCGCGACTCCAGCCGCCAGCCACTGAGGCACGGCGGGCGCCGAGACGCACCGGGAGGCATAGAGCTTTCCGCCGTGCATCGCCAGCGTCCAGACGCTGAGTCCCGACCGATTGGCCGTCCAGGGAAGGAGGACCCCGGTGGTGGCATCAACGGCCGCGACACCATCGCGCGCCTGTCCACCGACCTGGCTGAACCATCCGCCGAGGAAGATGCGGCTGCCGTCCCGCACGATCGACCAGACCCGTTCATTGGCCTCGGGAGCCCACGCAGACACGGTGCCGTCCGCCCGAATGTGTGCGGCATTCTTTCGGGGAAACCCTCCGACCCCGGTAAAGTCGCCTCCAATGTAGACACCACCGTCACCGTCGGGATAGACCACACGCACGTCACCGTCGACGGTCGGCATCTGGAGATTCAGGACCCCGGTCGAGCGCTCCGCCTGGGCAAATCCGCCAGTCAAGGTCCCGTATTTGGAGAAGAATCCGGCATATGTGACCCTTTATGAGATCACAATTGAATCGTACACCTCGCCGTCGAGGCCCTGAGTGATCGGCGTGCGCGTCGGGGCACCAGAGCTGGCCTGTCCATAGACCTGCTGGCTCCACAGGATGGACAATACAACCGCCAGTAAGGCGCTTAGGCAAACTTTATAGAACACGAACGCCACTCAAGACAGTGGAGTGTAAATGAACAACCTCCCTGTCTATCGGGCGAGATCATGCAGGTCTATAGATGCTGTGATGCTTTGTGCAGGAACGTCTAATGAACTGACTTACACGTCACATCGCTGCTAGTTCGACAGCCACCCATCCGCCTGCATCAGCTCGGCGTTGAGGATGGCGGCGCCCGCGGCGCCACGCACCGTGTTGTGCCCCAGCACCACGAAACGGGTCGTCAGCACGCCGCAGGGCCGGATGCGCCCGACGCACACCGTCATGCCCTGGCCCCGCTCGACATCGAGCCTCGGCTGCGGGCGGTTCGGTTCATCCATCACCAGCAGGGCAGGGATCGGTGCCGTCGGCAGCCCGAGGACCTGAGGGCGTCCCGAAAATGTCCGCATCGCCTCGCCGACCTCAGCAGGATCGGGGCGACTGTCGAGCGCCACCGACACCGTCAGCGTATGACCGTCCACGACGGGCACCCGGTTACAGTGGGCGCTGACGGTGACCCCGTGGGGTGTCCGACCGCCGTCCTCGCCCAGAATCTTCCGGGTCTCCACTTCCATTTTCTCTTCCTCACCCCCGATGAACGGGACCAGGTTGCCCAGAATATCGAGTGACGGCACCCCCGGATATCCCGCGCCACTCACGGCCTGCATCGTCGAAACGATCACCGAACGCACCCCGAAGCGACGCAGCGGAGCCAGTGCCATCGCGAGCATGACGGTCGAGCAGTTGGGATTGGTGACAATGGCCCCTGACCAGCCGCGGGCCTGGCGCTGTTCGGCGACGAGGGACAGATGGTCGGCGTTCACCTCGGGAATGAGCAGGGGCACCAGCGGATCCATCCGGAAGTTCCGCGCGTTGCTGACGACGATATGCCCCGCAGCGGCGAAGGCCGCTTCGACATCACCGGCGACAGAGGCGTCGAGCCCGGAAAACACCACCCGCGGCCCACGGCCGGGCACACATGCCTCGACGAGGCGCGAGGCCGCATCGGCGGGGATGGGCGTCGACAGACGCCACGGGGCGGCGTCGGCATAGCGGCGGCCTTCCGAGCGTTCGCTGGCGGCCAGCCAGGTCAGGGAAAACCAGGGGTGCGCGGCCAGACGGGCCACAAACTGCTGGCCGACCATGCCGGTGGCACCCAGAACGCCGACGTCGATTTTCGTGTGCACGTGACTAGGGTAACGGATCGCCTTCGGGGCTGCGAGCGGTGGCCAGACGCCCGGCCTGAGGCGTGTGGGCGGCGACTCCGAGAATGAAAAACCGCTCTGGGAGCAGTCACGGATGCGACCACCCCCAGAGCGGCAATGCTACACTGACGCTCCACACACTCGTGCGGAGAGATGGCCGAGTGGTTTAAGGCGCACGCTTGGAAAGCGTGTGTACGGGAAACCGTACCGTGGGTTCGAATCCCACTCTCTCCGCCACTCCGGCGCGACTCGGCCTACTTCGTCCGGCGCAGATACTTCACGTAGGACACGCCGGTCATCTTGCCGGCCTTGTCCACGCGCACGTAGTAGTTGTCGATGGTGTTGTTGTCGGCAGACAGGGTGTTGATGACCACCTGATAGACGACCCCATCGCGCTTGTTGTAGATGCGGATGCTCTTGTCATTGATGATCTCGACCGCCGTCTCTGACCCGGGCTGGCCGGCCACCGGACGGAACACGCCGTCGAACAGCGTCACATACGACCACTCGTCGCCGGGCTTGCTCGGGTTGCTGACCGTGAGCTTGCTGCCGTCTTTCTCGTGGGCCTCGTAGGTCATCACGTTGTTCGGGTTGGTGGCGTTATCCCACACGCCAAAGCGGGCGGTGCGGGGATTGGTCTGCGCCGTGCTGGCGGACGCGGACAGGAGCAGAGCCGCCACAACGGCCGACAACACAACACTGGGTCTGAATCGCATGGGTCGTAGTCCTCACAGTGGGCAGAAAGCGCCCGTTCACCGTGGCAGAGCATAACCGATGCCCTGCCACGATGTCAGGCCTCATCATCTCAAGCCAGGTCGAACCGGTCGAGGTGCATCACCTTCGACCAGGCCGCCGCAAAGTCGCGCACGAACGCCGCCGTGCCGTCCGACGCGGCATACACCTCGGCCAGGGCGCGCAGCTGCGAGTTCGACCCGAACGCCAGGTCGACCCGCGTACCGGTCCACACCACCTGCCCGGTGGTGCGGTGACGGCCTTCGTAGACGCCGGGCTCGGCCGACGGCCCCCACTGCTGCTGCATGTCGAGCAGGTGCACGAAGAAGTCGGTCGTCAGCACCTCGGGCCGCGTGGTGAACACGCCGTGGCGGCTGCCTCCCGCGTTGGCCCCGAGCACCCGCAGGCCGCCGACCAGCACCGTCATTTCGGGAGCCGTCAGCTGCAGCAGCTGCGCCTTGTCGATGAGCAGCGCCTCGGCTGGCGTCGTGATGCCTGGCGCCACATAGTTGCGGAAGCCATCGGCCTTCGGCTCGAGCACGGCAAACGACTCGACGTCGGTCTGCGCCTGCGTCGCATCGGTGCGCCCGGGCGTGAAGTCAACCGACACGGGGTGCCCTCCGAGTCGGGCCGCCTTCTCGACCGCCGCACATCCGCCGAGGACGATGAGGTCCGCGAGCGAGATCTGCGTGCCGTCGGTCTGCGCGGCATTGAACGAGGCGCGCACCTGTTCGAGTACCGTCAGTACCGCCGCCAGATCGGCCGGGTCGTTCACCGCCCAGGTACTCTGCGGGGCCAGACGGATGCGGGCCCCGTTGGCTCCACCGCGCTTGTCCGATCCACGGAACGTCGACGCCGAGGCCCACGCCGTGCGCACCAGCTGCGCAATCGACAGGCCCGATCCCAGCAGCTGCGCCTTGAGCGCCTCGACGCGGGGGGCGTCCACGAGCGGATGCGACACGGCCGGCACCGGGTCCTGCCAGATGAGCGTTTCCGACGGCACCAGCGGGCCCAGGTAGCGGGCCACCGGTCCCATGTCGCGGTGCGTCAGCTTGAACCATGCGCGCGCAAACGCATCGGCAAACGCCTCGGGATTCGCGAAGAAGTGCCGCGAAATCTTCTCGTACGCCGGATCCATGCGGAGCGCCATGTCGGCCGTCGACATCATCGGCGCATGCCGCGTCGAGGCATCATGCGCGTCGACGACCGTGTCGGCCCCCGCACCGCCGGCCGGCCGCCACTGCTGGGCACCAGCCGGGCTCTTCGTCAGTTCCCACTCGTACGTGAACAGCGTTTCGAAGTAGCCGTTGTCCCACTGCGTCGGGTTCGGCTTCCAGGCCCCTTCGAGGCCGCTGGTGATGGTGTCACCGCCGCGGCCGGTACCGTGGGTGCTCAGCCATCCCAGGCCCTGCGCCTCGAGCGGCGCGCCTTCGGGCTCGGGACCGACATGCGTCGGCGACCCCGCGCCGTGCGCCTTGCCGAAGGTGTGTCCACCGGCGACAAGGGCCACGGTCTCTTCGTCATTCATCGCCATCCGGCGGAACGTCTCGCGGATGTCGCGCGCCGAGGCCAGCGGATCGGGGTTGCCGTTAGGACCTTCAGGGTTCACGTAGATGAGCCCCATCTGCACGGCCGCCAGCGGATTCTGCAGGTCGCGGTCGCCGCTGTAGCGCTGGTCGCCCAGCCACGTGCCTTCGGGGCCCCAGTAAATGTCTTCCTCGGGTTCCCAGATGTCGGCGCGGCCGCCGGCGAAGCCGAACGTCCTGAAGCCCATCGATTCCAGCGCCACGTTGCCGGCCAGAATCATCAGGTCGGCCCACGAGAGGTGGCGCCCGTACTTGGCCTTGATGGGCCACAGCAGCCGACGCGCCTTGTCGAGGTTGCCGTTGTCGGGCCAGCTGTTGAGCGGCGCAAAACGCTGCGCCCCGGTGCCGCCGCCGCCACGTCCGTCGGAGATGCGGTAGGTGCCGGCGGCATGCCAGGCCATGCGGATGAACAGCGGGCCATAGTGGCCATAGTCGGCGGGCCACCACGACTGCGAGTCGGTCATCAGCGCGTGCAGGTCACGGACGACCGCGTGCAGGTCGAGCGCCTTGAAGGCCTCGGCATAGTCGAAGTCCGGTTCCATCGGGGTCGACTTGTCGGAATGCTGATGAAGAATCCTGAGGTTCAGCTGATTCGGCCACCAGTCGGCGTTGGTGCGGCCGCCCGCCATCGTCGAGGCCGCTGCGACCCCGTGCATCGGACATTTCGAATGAGTAGACATGCAGTGCGTTCCTCGCGTGAACTACAGAAGGAAATATCCAACGATTCTACATCGCCGGGGGCGGCCACCTGTCAGGGCCGCGCACGCGCGCGGACCAGGGCGAGCAGCGCGTCGACGGCCCGGGGCGCCTCGCCGGCGCGCCACACCGCCGAAATGGCGATGCTGGCCCGCGGCAAGCTCCTGTACACCACATCCGGCCACGACATCCGCTGCACCGCCACCGGCACAATCGTCACACCGACCCCGGCCCCGACCAGCCCGATCGTGGTCGACACCTCGCGGCTTTCCTGCACCACGCGCGGCGTGAAACCGGCCTCGCCGCAAAGCCGCAGCACCTGCGCATGCAGCTGCGGGGCGATGGCCCGTGGAAACAGAACCCAGGGCTCGTCGGCCAGGGCCCGCAGCGGCACCTGGGCCCTCCGCGCCAGTCGGTGATCGCGCGGCAGCGCCATGCGCAGCGGTTCGCGCGCCACCTCTACGCACTCCAGGCGCGGATCGGGGTCGACCCCTCGCACAAAGCCGATGTCGAGGTCGTCGCGCAGCAGGGCCGCCACCTGATCCGCTGTCACCATTTCACGCAGATCGACCTTCACACCCGGCGCACGCGTCCGGAAGGCCCGCACCACCGGCGCCAGGGTGGACAGCATCATCGTCGGTCCAAAACCCACCCGGAGGGTGCCCCCCTGACCGCGCGCCACGGCCCGCGCGGCCTCGACCATGAGATCGACGTCGCGCAGCAGACGACGGGCCGACTCGTCGAGCACACGCCCGGCGGCCGTGGTGAGGACAGGGCGGTTATGCCGATCGAAGAGCGGCGTGCCGACCAGCCGTTCCAGCTGACGAATCTGGACGCTCAGCGCCGGTTGCGACACCGCCAGGCGCTCGGCCGCCCGGCCAAAGTGCAGTTCGTCGGCCACCATGACGAAGGCCCGCAGGTGCCGCAGTTCCGGACGATCGTGCTCATTCATTTGTGTAGTTTATCAATGCACGTCGATGTTTTTATTGGACGGATGAATCAGCCAGCCATAGTCTGGAAGGCATGGAGCCGCAGGCACCAGCGCAGCCGCACCGCTCGCCGATGGACGGCGTCATCGACTATGCGGGACTGTTTCCTCCCGCGGCCCTGCCGATGGCGGCCGCCCTCGACGAATATGCCGCCGCCGCACGCGGCGCCGATGCGCACATGCTGGGCCGGTTTGTCGTGACGGCCGCGCACCTGCCCGAACTCGCGGGCCTGCTGCACACCCGCGCCGGACTGCCGACCCCGCTGCCGCTGAGCGTCATCGTCCGCGATCGCTCCATCGATGACCACCGGGCAGTCACGACCTTCGACACCTCACCCGTCGCCCAACGGGCCCCCATCGCGTCACTCGAAGCACGCCCCTCGTCGCCCGAGGGAATCGCGTGGCTGGCACACACCTACGGCGTCGCGCGCGACCTGTATGTGGAAGTCGACCTGACGGCAGATCTCGGGCCGTGGCTCGACGCTATCGCCCGCCACGGGCTGCGTGCGAAGGTGCGCACCGGGGGCCTCACGCCCGAGGCCTTCCCGGCCCCGGAGGTCCTGCTGCAGGCCCTCGAGGCCTTCGTCACGCGCCGCATGCCGTTCAAGGCCACGGCCGGACTGCACCACGCCGTGCGGGGCACCTATCCGCTCACCTATGCGCCCGACTCGGCGCGGGCGACCATGTACGGCTACCTCAACGTGCTGCTGGCGACAGCGGCCCTGCACGCCGGTCGGCCTCGCGCACAGGCGCTGGCCCTGCTGCTGCAGCCGGATGGCCTGGTCGTCGGCGCCGACGGAGCCACCTGGGGATCGCTGCACCTGTCGCCCGCCGTCATGGCCGTCACGCGTCGCGATGGCTTTACCAGTTTCGGGTCGTGCTCGTTCCGTGAGCCGGCCGGCGAGTTCCACACACACGCGGCGCACTGACGCGCCACGATCCGGAGGCCGACCATGGGTCCTTTTCCACACGACGCACCGCCACCCGTCATCAGCCCCGACAATCCGATGGGCACTGATGGCTTTGAGTTTGTCGAGTTCTGCCATCCGCAACCCGCCGAGCTCGATGCGCTCTTCCGCCGGGTCGGCTTCCTGCCGGTCGCGCGGCATCGACGCAAGCAGGTGACGCTGTATCGCCAGGGCAGCATCAACCTCATCCTCAACGCCGAACCGAGCTCGTTTGCCGCGGGCTTCGCCGAGGCCCACGGCCCCTCGGCTCCGGCCATGGCGTTCCGCGTGGTCGACGCCGACTACGCCTTCCGGCGTGCGGTGTCGCTCGGCGCGCGGCCCATCGAGACGGCCGCCGGCCCGGGCGAGCTTCCCATTCCCGCCATCGAGGGCATCGGTGGCCTCCACATCTACCTCGTCGACCGCTACGGCGCGCGCGGCAGCATCTACGACGTCGACTTCGAGTGGCTGGGCGAGACCAACGCGCAGCCGCAGGGCCACGGCCTCTACTACATCGATCACCTGACCCACAACGTGCACCGGGGCCGTCTCCATGCATGGGCCGGCTTCTACGAGACGATGTTCAACTTCCGGCAGATTCGCTACTTTGACATCGAAGGCCGCATGACGGGACTCCACTCGCGCGCGATGACCAGCCCCGACGGCAAGATTCGCATTCCCATCAACGAGGACGCCGGGGCGCAGGGCCAGATCGAAGAGTACCTGCAGCAGTATCGCGGCGAGGGCATCCAGCACATCGCCTTCGGGTCGCACGACCTGCACGCATCCATCGAAGGATTGACCGGCGCTGGCGTGTCGTTCATGCCGCCGCCGAACGCGATCTACTACGAGCGCATCGAGGCGCGATTGCCCGGGCACGGCGAGGACGTGGCACGACTGCAGCACAACGGCATCCTCATCGACGGCGAAGGCGTGGTCTCCGGCGGCTTCACCAAGGTGCTGCTGCAGCGGTTCAGCAACACGGTCATCGGGCCCATCTTCTTCGAGTTCATCCAGCGGAAGGGCGACGAGGGCTTCGGCGAAGGCAACTTCAAGGCCCTGTTCGAATCGATCGAGGCCGATCAGATCAGGCGCGGCGTGCTGAAGGGCGACGCATGAGCGTCTGCCCGGGCAGACGGCCTGTCATGATGTACACCCGAGTGACGGAAGGAGTGTGATCGCATGACGCCCGAACATCTGCACGGCTACATGTCCGGCTTCGGCAACGGGTTTGAAACCGAAGCGCTGCCCGGCGCGCTGCCCGTGGGTCGCAACTCACCGCAGCGGTGCGCCTATGGGCTCTATGCGGAACAGCTGAGCGGGTCGCCGTTCACCGCCCCGCGCGCCAGCAACGAGCGCTCGTGGCTATACCGCATCCGTCCGACGGTCTGCCACTTCGGCGACTTCCGCGCCGCCGACATCGGCCTGTGGCGCACGGCACCGTGCCTCGAAGTCGACGTGCCCATCGCGCCGATGCGCTGGGGCGCCCTGCCGCTGCCCGAGACGCCGCAGACATTCGTCCAGGGCGTGTACACCGTCACCACGGCCGGCGACGCCGGCAGCCAGTCGGGCATGGGCGCGCATGTCTATCTCGTCACGCGCTCGATGGTCGACGAGTACTTCTACAACGCCGACGGCGAACTGCTGTGTGTGCCCCAGTCGGGCGCCCTGCGCCTCGCCACCGAGTTCGGGCGCATCGACGTCGCCCCCGGCGAGATCGCCGTCATTCCGCGCGGCGTCAAGCTGCGCGTCGAGCTCATCGACGGCCCGGCACGTGGCTATCTCTGCGAAAACTATGGCGGGGCCTTCACGCTGCCCGAACGCGGGCCGATCGGCGCCAACTGCCTGGCCAATCCCCGCGATTTCCTCACGCCGCACGCCGCCTACGAAGACCGCGACACCCCGTCGACCATGTATGTGAAATGGGGCGGTCGCCTGTGGATGGCCGACATCGGGCACTCACCGCTCGACGTTGTGGCCTGGCACGGCAACTATGCGCCGTACAAATACGACCTGCGGCGCTACTCGGCCGTGGGCCCGGTGCTGTTCGATCACGCCGATCCGTCGATCTTCACGGTGCTGACCTCGCCGTCAGACACGCCCGGTACGGCCAACATCGACTTTGTGATTTTCCCCGACCGATGGACGGTGGCCGAAGACACGTTCCGTCCGCCCTGGTATCACATGAACGTGATGAGCGAGTTCATGGGCCTCATCTACGGGCAGTACGACGCCAAGCCGCACGGCTTTGTGCCCGGCGGGTTCTCGCTGCACAACATGATGCTGCCGCACGGGCCCGACGTCGACGCGTTTGAACATGCCAGCACCGTGGCGCTGCAGCCGAAAAAGCTGGAAGGCACGATGGCATTCATGTTTGAAACCCGCTTCCCGCAGCGCGTCACCGCCTTCGCCGCCGGAAGCCCGGCCCTGCAGCGCGAATATGCGCACTACGGCCGTGCGCTCCGCAAGCACTTCACCCCACACCAGCGCTGACCCGGTCTGCACGAGGCACCGATGATCGATCGCACACACGAGGCACGCCGGACAAGCTGGGTCGCGTCGGCGCAGGGACACGCGGATTTCCCCCTGCAGAACCTGCCGCTCGGCGTCTTCTCGACGCCGCGCGATCGGCGTCCGCGCCCCGGGGTGGCCATCGGCGACGAGGTGCTCGACCTGTCGGCCCTGGCCCTCAGCGGTCTGCTCGACACCGCACTGGCCGATGCCGCGCCGCTGCTGACGGCCGACACGCTCAATCCGCTGCTGGCCCAGCCTGCCTCCGTGCGCCTTGCGCTGCGTCACGCGCTGTTCGATCTGCTGGCCGACGACGCCCCCCATCGCGCGCGCGTGGCTGAGATGCTGTCTGCGGCCTCGCACGTTACCCTGCACCTGCCGGCCCGCATCGGTGATTACACCGATTTCTACGCCGGCATTCACCACGCACTGAATGTCGGGCGGCAGTTCAGGCCCGATCAGCCGCTGCTGCCCAACTACAAATGGGTGCCCATCGGTTACCACGGTCGCGCCTCCTCCATCGTCGTGTCTGGAACGCCGGTCGTGCGCCCGAACGGTCAGCGCCGTGCCCCGGGGCAGGACACCGCGGCACCCGATGCCGGACCATCGCGCCGCCTCGACTACGAACTGGAACTCGGCATCTGGATGGGCCCCGGTTCGTCACTGGGCACGCCGGTGCCCATCGCGCAGGCCGAGGCGCACATCGCCGGGCTGTGTCTGCTGAACGACTGGTCGGCGCGCGACCTGCAGGCGTGGGAATATCAGCCCCTGGGGCCGTTTCTGGCCAAGAACTTCGCCACAAGCATTTCTCCGTGGATCGTCACCACCGAGGCACTGGCGCCCTTCCGCATGCGTCAGCCTGCGCGGCCCGAGGGTGATCCCGCACCGCTGCCCTATCTGTGGGATGCCGACGATCAGGCGCACGGCGCCTTCGATCTGGAACTGGATGTGTATCTCTCGACGCCGGCGATGCGTGCGCGCGGGGCGGCGGCCCATCGCCTCGCCCGGGGCCACGCCTCGCATCTCTACTGGACCGTGGCCCAGCTGCTGGCACATCACACCGTGAACGGCTGCAACCTGCAGGCCGGCGATCTGCTGGGCACCGGCACCATTTCGACCCCCACACCCGAGGGCCTCGGCAGCCTGCTCGAACTGAGCGAGGGCGGGCGGCGGCCGGTGGATCTCGGTGAGGGCGAGACGCGCACATTTCTCGAAGACGGCGATGAAGTCATCATGCGCGCGAGGGCGCGCCGCGACGGCTTCGCCAGCATCGGGCTCGGTGAGGTCCGGGGTATCGTCCAACCCGCCCCGAGCCTTCACGTACCCCTCTCATGACTGCTCTGTCACTGTCCACACGCGAGCGCGCCGCCCTGAAGGCGCGTGCGCATGCCCTCGATCCCTCACTGTTCCTCGGCAAGGCCGGGCTGTCGCCAGCCGTCATCGCCGAGGCCGAGCGTGTGCTGACCGCACGCGAGCTCATCAAGGTGAAAATCGCCGACGACGACCGCGAGGCCCGCGAAGCCACGGGCGCCGCGCTGGCCGAGACGACCGGCGCGGCCATCGTCGCGCGTGTCGGCAAGGTGCTGATTCTGTGGCGCCCGCGACCGGCCGAGCTGGCCGACTGATCACGAGCGGCGCGCGGCAGCGGCGATCCTGAGCTGTTCGAGCGCGTCCCAGCGCGCGTATGCCGCATCGAGTTCCAGCGGAATCGCGTCGACGCGCTGCATGACCTCGGCAATGGCCGCCGTGCCTCGCGTGTAGAAGTCGGGCGCATGCAGCTCGGTGGTGAGCCGGGCCAGTTCGGCATCGAGTGCCTCGATGCGCGTCGGCAGCCCGTCGAGTTCGCGCTGCTCGTTGAACGTGAGCTTGCGCACACGCGTCCGCTCGGGTGCCGATCCCGGCGCCGCATCGTCTCGTGATCGGGTCGCGTCGGCCGCTCCTGCGGCACCGGCACTCACAGGTGGCGACGGTGGTGTCGTGGCGCGCGCGTCTCGAGTCGCGGCCATCGCCTGGGTCTGGCGCTTCCAGTCGTCATAGCCTCCCACCAGCTCGATGACCTGCCCATCGGCACCGAACGACAGCGTGCTGGTGATCACATGGTCGAGGAAGCGCCGATCGTGGCTCACCACGAGCAGCGTGCCGGTCCAGTCGACCAGCAGGGCTTCGAGCAGCTCGAGCGTGTCGAGGTCGAGATCGTTGGTCGGTTCGTCGAGCACCAGCACATTGGCCGGGCGCGTCATGAGGCGCGCCAGCAGCAGGCGGTTGCGTTCGCCGCCCGACAGCGCGCGCACCGGCGACCGGGCACGCTCGGCTGTGAACAGAAAATCTTCCAGATAGCCGTACACATGCCGGTGCTGGCCGTTGACCTCGACCGTGTCGTTGCCGTCGGCGAGCGTGTCGACCACGGTCCGATCGGGGTCGAGCTGCTCGCGCTGCTGATCGAAGTAGGCCACCTGCACGTTGGTGCCTCGGGTGACCGTGCCGCTGTCGGGCGGCAGTTCGCCCAGCAGCAGCCGCAGCAGCGTGGTCTTGCCGGCCCCGTTGGGGCCGATGAGGCCGATGCGGTCACCGCGCATGATGCGCGTCGTAAAGTCGCTGACGATGACACGGGATCCGAAGGCCAGTGACAGGTGCTGCACATCGAACACCACCTTGCCGCTGCCGTCGGCCTCGCTGGCCTGCAGGCGTACCTGCCCGAGACGTTCGCGCCGCTCGGCGCGCTCGGCACGCATCGCCATCAGGCGCTTGACGCGGCCTTCGTCGCGTGTGCGGCGTGCCTTGATGCCGCGTCTGATCCAGGCTTCCTCCTGCGCCAGCTTGCGATCGAACGCAGCCTGCTGCAGGGCCTCGTTCGCCAGCCATTCCTCCTTCTTCCGCTGGAAGGTGGCATAGTCGCCGGGCCACGAGGTCAGGCGCCCGCGGTCAAGCTCGACGATGCGGGTGGCGAGGCGTTCGAGGAAGGCGCGATCGTGCGTCACGAACAGCACGGCCCCGGTGTACTCGATGAGTGCCTGCTCGAGCCACTCGATGGCCTCGACGTCGAGGTGGTTCGTGGGCTCGTCGAGCAGCAGCACATCGGGCTGGGCGACGAGCGCCCGTACGAGCAGCACCCGGCGCTTCCATCCCCCCGAGAGTGTGTCGACACGTGCCTCACCGTCGAGTGACAGCCGTGTCAGTACCAGCTGCACGCGCTGTTCGACGCGCCAGCCGTCGTGCTCGTCCAGCGCCTGCTGGCACCGTCCGAGGCGTGCCAGAGCCGCCTCGCTGTGATCGGTGGCCACGGCCTGTGTCGCCTCGTGATAGTCGCGGACGAGCCCGGCCAGCGGCCCCAGGCCCTCGGCGACCGCATCGAACACCGTGCCGGCCCTCGACAGCGGCACGTCCTGCTCGAGACGGGCGAGGGTGGCGCCGGGCTGGCACCACACCGTGCCCGCGTCGGGCGGCAGTTCGCCCGACACGATGCGCAGCAGCGTCGACTTGCCGGTGCCGTTGCGGCCGATGATGGCCACGCGCTCGCCTGCCTCAATCTGCAGGGTGGCGTCGCTCAGCAGCGGCAGGTGTCCGTACGCGTGTGTGATGTGATCGAGCGCGACGAGCGGCACAGCCCTCTACGGTACCACTGACGGGCCTGCGTCGGCGACCGCCTCGAGCACATGGCGCCTGAGCGCCGCGGCCACGCCGGCCTCGTCCTGACTGCCCGTCTCGGTGAAACCGCGCCCGCGGAGGCCTTGGACGGCATTGCCCATGATGACCGGCAGCCCGGCGTAGTCGAGCATCGGCAGATCGTTGAGGTTGTCGCCGATGGCCATGACCTCGGCGGCGGTAAGGCCGAGGGCCGATGCACGGGCCGCGAGCGCGACGCCCTTGGTGGCCGCCTGGGCCATGACGTCGACCAGCGCGAAATCACGGTGTTCGTATTCGGTCTGGAAGATGCTGACACCCTCGACGCCCGACACGAGCGCATGCACGGCCCGCATCTCGCTGACCGTGCCGTTGAACATGACCTGCACGGGATCTTCGGTGAGGGCTGTCTCGAGGGGTGTGGCCCGGGCGATGAGATGCTGCCGGGCGCGCCAGTAGCTCAGCCGCTGCGGGTGGGACCAGTCCATCGACTCGGCCACGACGTGCGCGTGCGTGTCACGGTCGAAGATGAGGGCGCTGGTCGAGCGGAACCGCTGCGTGTGCTGCAGCACTGCCTGCGCCCGCTCGCGACTCAGCAGCCGCTGGGCGACTCCCACGCCGTCGAGGGTCCGTTCCACGGCGCCGTTCGAGGCGATGATGGTGACCGACGCCGGCAGCACTCCGGCGACGTCGCGCGCGAACGGATAGCTGCGCCCGGTCACCAGCGCCACATGCACGCCGGCGGCGACCACGGCGGCAATGGCGTCCCGGTTGGCTTCGGGCAGACGGCCGCGGCTGTCGACGAGGGTGCCGTCAATGTCGATGGCGACGAGGCGAACCGGCATCGGACGATGCTAGCGCACGGCACAGCACGGCGGTCCCGCGCTACCATGGAAGGTCGCTTCCATGATTGCCCTCGCCAACATCAACAAGCAGTACGGCCGCCAGCTCATCTTCGTCGACGCTTCGTTTCAGCTGAATCCCGGGGACAAAGTCGGCCTCGTGGGTCCGAACGGGGCCGGCAAGACCACGCTCTTCCGGATGATTGTCGGCGAAGAACAGCCGGATGAGGGCGAGGTGTCGGTGCCGCGCAAGCTCACGGTCGGCTACTTCCGCCAGGATGTCGGTGAGATGCGCGGACGGCCGGTGATTGACGAGGCCATCGCCGGCAGCGGACGCGTCGGCGACCTGCACCACGAGCTGTCGTCGCTGCAGGCGGCCATGGACGATCCGGCGCAGATGGACGACCTCGACCGCATCCTCGCGCGCTTCGGCGAGGTGCAGGAAGAGTACGAGCATCTCGGCGGCTACACGCTCGAAGCCCAGGCCCGCGAGGTGCTGCACGGGCTCGGGCTGGCCGACGACCAGATCGACGGCGACGTCGGGGCCCTGTCGGGCGGGTGGAAGATGCGAGTGGCCCTGGCGCGCGTGCTGCTCGGCAAGCCCGACGTGCTGCTGATGGACGAGCCGACGAACCACCTCGACATCGAGTCGATCATCTGGCTGGAACAGTTCCTCCGTACCCTGCCCTCAGCCCTGCTGATGACCTCGCACGACCGCGAGTTCATGAACCGCATCGTCACGAAGATTGCCGAGATCGACAGCGGCGAAATCACGGTCTACTCGGGCAACTACGACTTCTACGAACGCGAGCGGGCGATTCGCGAAACCAATCAGCAGGCGGCCTATGCGCGGCAGCAGGCGATGCTGGCCAAAGAGCAGCGGTTCATCGAGCGCTTCAAGACGCACGCCGCCAAGGCGGCACAGGTGCAGAGCCGCATCAAGGCCCTCGACAAGATCGAGAAGATCGAGCTGCCGAAGAAGCGCCAGATCGTCAAGTTCGAGTTCCGCACGCCGCCGCGATCGGGCGACCAGGTCGCGGTCATCGAGAACCTTCACAAGCGCTTCGGCCCGCGCATCATCTACGACGGGCTCAGCCTCACGATCAGGCGCGGCGAGCGCTGGGCGGTGATGGGCCGCAACGGTGCGGGCAAGACGACGCTGCTGAAGATGCTGGCGGGCGTGCTGACGCCCGACACCGGTGACGTGCGGCTGGGGGCGAGCCTGCGCATGGGCTACTTTGCGCAGCAGTCGCTGGACGTGCTCGATGCCGACCTGACGATCATCGAGCAGCTGCAGCAGGATTTTCCGCAGGACGGCCTCGGCGCGCTGCGCACGCTGGCCGGGGCCTTCCAGTTCTCGGGCGACGATATCGACAAGCGCATCCGCGCGCTGTCAGGCGGTGAGAAATCGCGGCTGGCCATGGCCCGCATGCTGTACAACCCGCCGAACTTCCTCGTGCTCGACGAACCGACCAACCACCTCGACCTGGCGACCAAGGAAATGCTCGTCGATGCGCTGAAGGACTTCGACGGCACGATGATCTTCGTGTCGCACGACCGCATGTTCCTGCGCGGACTCGGGTCGCGCGTGCTTGAGCTTGGCGGCGACGGCGGCGACAGCCGCGACCCGCTGGTGTATCCCGGCAGCTACGTCGAGTATGTGGAAAAGACCGGCCACGAGGCGCCGGGCACCCACTCCTGAGGGGGCCCCCTTGGCTGGCCGAGGCCGGGCCGTTTTTTTGCTTGCCTCCCGCCGCAAAAGAGGCCACTCTATCGAGTCGCATTCGGTTTTCTGAACGTGTCTGCAGTGGCCCCGTCTGCACCGGGGCCCGCCTGAGGAGGCGCCCATGCATCGGCCGCTCGTCGTGTTCACCGCCGCACTCATCGTCTTCGCTGCCGCCACCGCCCGCGCGCAGTCTGCGCCGGCGCCAGTGCCGACCTACTCGAAGGATGTCGCTCCCATCCTCAACAAGCACTGCGTCAGCTGCCATCGCCCCGGCGAAATCGGCCCGATGGCCTTCGAGAGCTATGCGCAGACCCGCCCGTGGGCACGGAGCATCCGCAGCAAGGTCATGCGCCGCGAGATGCCGCCCTGGGGCGCCGATAATGCCTCAAGCATGAAGATCGGCAACGACCGCACGCTGTCGTCGCACGAGCTCGACACCATCGTGGCGTGGGTGAACGGTGGCGCGCCCGAAGGCAACCCCGCCGACCTGCCCGCACGGCCCAGCTTCCCGACAGGCTGGCAGCTGGGTGAGCCCGACTTCGTGTTCGAGCAGCCGGTGGCCTGGACCGTCAAGCCCGACGCGCAGGAACCCTATCTCTACTTCTACGAGAAGATTCCGTTCGCTGAAGATCGCTGGGCCGCAGGCGTTGAAATCCGTCCCAGCAACTTCAGCGTCGTCCATCACTCGGGCGTGTACATCATCGACATTCCCGACGGCTACACCGTGAAGGACGGCTACCTGTACGATGCGGCCGGCACGCAGGTGCCCCCCAGCGTGCCGATGGGCAAGCGCGCCACGCTGGCCGACGGCAGCCTTCTGGCCGGGGCCGACAAGGTGATCAGCTATGTGCCCGGGCGCGGCTACGAGAAGCATCCCGAGGGTTATGCCAAGCGCATTCCCGCCGGCAAGTACGTGCGCTGGGTAATGCACTACAACCCGACCGGGCAGCCCGAGACCGACCGCAGCAAGCTCGGCCTCTGGTGGGCCAAGGGCCCGGTCCGTCGCGAGGTGCTCAACCTGCAGGCGGGTGACCCCATCCCCGGCAGCGGCAATCGCGGCCTCTACTTTGCCAACGGCAAGGAAGTGCTCTACGAGTCGGATGACACCACGGGCCGCCGCGGCAAGACCCCGACGATTCCCCCGTATGTGGCCGACTTTAAGATGATGGGGATCACACCGGTCAACGAGGACATCACGCTCTACGCCCTCACCCCGCACATGCACCTGCGCGGCAAGAGCATGAAGTGGTGGGTGACCTATCCCGATGGCCGAGAGGAAGTCATTCTCAACGTGCCCAACTTCGACTTCAACTGGCAGATCCAGTACGAACTCGCCACGCCGCTCAAGGTGCCGGCCGGCAGCAAGATTACCAACATCGCCATCTTCGACAATTCGGTGAACAACAAGTGGAATCCGGCGCCCGAGAAGGAAGTCTACTGGTCGGAGCAGAGCTGGGACGAGATGTACCAGCCCACGACCCAGTTCTCAATCGACCGCCAGGATCTGACGCGGCCCGCCGCACGGGGCACCCGCGAACAGCAGCGCCAGCAGCAGCACCAGCAGCAGTAACGCCGATGCGGCCGGTTACGTCACCACACGCTCATCGCCGTCGCGCGGCTCGCCGCGCGGCGGTCGCGGTGGCCCTCGCGTTGCTGGCGGTCGCGGGCACCACCGACACACACGGCTCCGTTCAGGCACAGCAGGAGCGGCCGACCAGTCAGGTGCCGACGCTGGGACGGCCGACACGGCCAGACGACCCGGCACCGCTGCTCGACTTCGGCCGCTACTTCAACGGCACGTGGAATGTCAGCTGGGAATATCCGGAAAGCCCCCTCGGGCCGGCCGATGTCGTCGACGGCACCACCACCTTTCGCCAGGTGGGGCCCTCGACCTTCGAAGCATCGAGTGCGCTGACCAGCGCAGCCGGGGCCTTCACGGTGAAGGAAACCTTCGAGTATCAGCGGGCCGAGCAGACCATCACACGCACGGTCGTCGACAGCCGGGGCTTCACCTACACACAGACGGGCAGCGTCACCGGTGACCTCGGCGGGCAGTTCACCATCAGACTCGACGGCAAGCCCTTCACCCATCAGGGACAGACGGTCCGCATCAATGCCGTGATGCGACTGCTGTCGCCCTTCAACTTCCGGGTGCAGTTCACCCTGTCCACCGGCAACGGCCCGTTCACCAATTTCGGTAATCCCTGGTGGCGGAAGGAGACGGCACCGCGATGAGACGACTGTCCTGCCTTGTCCTTCTGCTCGCCGGCACCATCGGTGCGGCCGCCGCCCAGGAACCTGCGTCGAGCCGCGTACCCGTCGTGGCCGTGGCGGGGTGTGTCACGCAGCAGGGCGCCGCCTATGGCCTGCGATCGGCCACCGAGCCCACTCCGAGCATCGCCAACGGACTGCCGACCGGCGACGTCTACAAGGGACCAACCGTCGGCCCGAACACGTTCCAGCTCATCGGCACCTCCGAGTTCGACATGCCCGCGCACGTCGGCCACACCGTGCTGATCAAGGGGCTGCTCATCAAAGCCTCGCCGACCAGCCGGCTCAATGTCACGTCAGTGAGCCGTCTGTCGACATCGTGTGCCCCGGCGCCGAAGTGACCTGAGCGGCCGGGCCCTGGGCCTGCCGGCGGGCCTGACCCTGCTGGCGACGCTGGCGACACTGCCCCTCTCGACCGGCCTTCAGGCCCACGACTTCGAGCGGACCACCGTTCATCTCACCATCGCCCGTGACGGGCGCTTCGAGCTCAGGCTGGCGCACGACCCTCAGTGGCTGCTGCTGCGCATGGACTCGCTCGCAGGCCAGCCCGGCCGCCCCGCCGACTCGGCCGAGGCACGCGATGCCCGCCTGACGGCGCTGGCACCCGACGCCATCGATCGGGTCGTGCTCTTCATCGACGGTCGCGAAGTCCGTCCCGAGTCGAGCACCTATGCGCCACCCCCCGACACCGTCCCGGCTGGTGAATTCGCCCTGGCATCGTACACACTGCGCGGGCAGCTGCCGGCCTCGAGTACAACCCTTCGCTGGTACTACGGGCTCGTGGCCGATCCGTATCCGTTCACGCTCACCCTCGCGGATGGAACGACCGTGACCGAATGGGTGCAAGGTGATGCCTGGAGCACGGCGCTCGCCCTCGGCACGGCTCCTCAGCCGACCCTCACCGATGATCTGGTTCGATACGTGTGGCTCGGCATCACGCACATCGTCCCGGGTGGTCTCGATCACATGCTGTTCATTGCAGGGCTGTTCCTGCTGACGGCGGCATGGCGGTCGCTGCTGTGGCAGGTGTCGGCATTCACGGTGGCGCACACCCTCACGCTGGGCCTGGCACTGACGGGTGTCATCGCGCTGCCATCGGCCGTGGTCGAGCCGCTCATTGCCCTGTCGATCAGTTATGTGGGCCTCGAGAATGTGCGGACGCGCGAGCTGACGCGCACGCGCGTGGGGCTGGTGTTCGTCTTCGGCCTGCTGCACGGCCTCGGATTCGCCGGCGTGATGCAGGGCCTGCGCCTGCCGGCGTCGCAGCTGGTCCCCGGACTGCTGGGCTTCAATCTCGGCGTGGAACTCGGACAGCTGGCCGTGCTGGGCAGCCTCGCGCTGCTCACGTGGCCTCTGAGGCACCGCGTCTGGTATCACCAGCGGATGGTGACGCCGGCCTCGCTGGGCATCGCCCTCATCGGTCTCTACTGGGCAGTGACCCGACTGATGCAGGGATGACTCCGCCGGCTGCGGCCGGCGGAGCCTCCCTGTCTGCGTCATGCACGGACGCCGTGTGCCTTACCGCGCGCTGCCGGTCGCAGGCACAAACTTCTGGATGCGCTGCCCGTAGGTATCGGCGGCATACACCGCGCCTTTCGAGTCGACGACGATGCCGTGAACCCAGTCGAACTGGGAGGGCCCGAGCCCCTGCGAACCCCAGGTGGCGAGCAGCGTGCCGTCTGCCAGCGAGAACTTGTGCACGCGCTCGCGCAGGTGATCGGCCATGTAGCCGACACCTTCGGTGCCCTTCCGCGAGATGTGCACATCCCACGGATTCCAGTCGTTCCTGAGCTCGCGCTTGTAGGTCAGGTTGCGGTCGAAAATCTGCAGGCGCTTGTTCTCGCGGTCGATGATGTAGAGGTTCTCCTCGGCATCCACGGCCAGCTTGTGCGGCAGATGCCACTCGCCGGGGCCAGTACCGCGGTCGGCCGGCCCACCTGCGCCACGCGCCACCTGGCGGATGACCTTGCCCTGGCGGTCGTAGAGAATCACGCGGTTGTTGCCGTAACCATCGGTGACGACCATGTTGCCGTTCTTCAGGATCGCAATGCCAGACGGCAAATCAAGATGCGTCGCGTCGTTGCCCTTCTCGAGCGTGGTGCCGATCTGGAGCAGCAGCCGATCCATCGACGGGTTGAGCTTCACGATGCGATGGGCATCGCGCTCGATGATGTAGACGTTGCCCTCCCAGTCGACACCGCCCGAATGCTGCCAGTCGGAGTTGATCTTCTTCCCGTTGTATTCGCCGTCGCCGCCGGTCTGAATCAGCGTGCCTGCGGTGTCGAACACCATGACGGGCTTGGGCCCGCGATTGAAGACGAAGATGCGGTCCTGCTGATCGATGGCCAGACCGGAGATGCCGGGCTGATTGGTCGGCGGACCTGAGGGGCCACTGGCACCGCGGGCACGTCGGGCCGCTGCCTGCGCCTCGCGCTCGGCCGGAGGTGGTGGCGCCTCGCGCAAGCCGAACCACATTCCCGAAGGCAACGTGGGCCAGTTGGGCACCAGACGATATGCCTCTCCCTGTGCCTCGACGCGTGACGCCGGCCACGCCAGCGCCAGAATCACCGCTGCTGCACACGCTGCCACTCTGATGGGTCGCATTGACGTTCTCCCTGCATCCTCGCAGGCGCGTGGCCTCATCGCCCGTGCCGCCTGGTTGATCCGCCGGCACGCCGCCTGCCTCGACTCGACGGCGCTGAGTGTAGCGCAGTCGACCTGGTGGCGTGGAGGTCAGGCGCTGAACGCAGCCGTGAACCGTGCTACCGTCTGCGCCATGCGACTGCTGCGTCCTGCATCCGCTGCCCTGGCTACGCTGCTGCTGGCCACCTCACTCGCCGCCCAGAACCCTGCCACGCTGCCGCCCGAGGAGCGTGCGGCCTTCGAGGCGCAGAACCGGGCACTCGACGAGACCGTCCGTTCGGCCCCGCGACTGCCGCTGGTGGCTGCGCCGCTGCCCCTCACCCCCCCGAAGCACCCCGACTGGGCGCTCGGCATGGTGTCGTGGGTCGCCGCCGGCGCCGATGGGCTCACCTATCTGCTGCAGCGCGGCGCGCAAGCCGACCCGGTGCTGGTCGTCGACCGCGGCGGCCGCATCGTCCGATCGTGGGGACGCGGACTTTATACGATGCCGCACGCCATCCGGGTCGATCCGCAGGGCGCTGTGTGGACCACCGATGCCGCCAGTTCGAAGGTGTTCAAGTTCAGCCCGACCGGCACACTGCTGATGACCATCGAGGTGGGTGGGCAGCCGTCGCCGTGCGGCGGGTTCTGCAGCACCACCGACATTGCCTTTGCGGCCGACGGCCACCTGCTCATCGCCGACGGGTATCGCAACGCACGCATCCTCGAGTACACCGCGGAGGGGCAGAAGGTGCGCGAGTGGGGACGCGCGGGCACAGGCCCCGGCGAATTCCGCCTGCCGCATTCCATTCAGATTGACGCCCGCGGCACCATCTATGTGGCCGATCGCGAGAACGGCCGCATCCAGCGCTTCACGCGCGAGGGCACCTTCATCGGCGAGTGGAGGAATCTCGGCAAGACGTTCGGGCTGACGCTGGCCGGACCGACGCTGTGGCTCTCGACCATCCCCCGCGGTCCCAACACCGCGCCCGGCTGGCTAATGGCGGTCGACCCGGTCACGGGACGCGTCACAGGGCTCGTCGAGTCATCGGGGAATCACGGCATGGCGGTGACGCCCGACGGCGACCTGCTGCTCGGCCCCGGGCCCGATCAGATACCGCAGCGGTACTCGCCCCGTCGCTAGGCGGGGGGACGCGGGGCTGCTGCGAGTGCGCGCAGCACGGCCTCAGCCTCGGGCTGGCCTGCGCGTGCCGGTGCGCGACCCGGCTGGGCCGGGCGGGGCAGCGTCAGCGACAGCGGCGTCTGCCCCTGCGCATCCTGCGCGTCAATCACTGCGCCTTGAGCCACGAGCGCACGAATCACCCCGACATGACCATCAGCCGCCGCCAGATGCAGCGGCGTCTGCCCTCCGGGTCCGGCATCGCGGGGAGACGCTCCGGCATCGAGCAGCGCCTGCACCACCGCCTCGACATCGCGGCGGTCGCGGGGAATCAGCGGCGTGTCGGCGTCGGTGACATTCCATCGCACGAGATCAGACGGACGCGCTTCCCGTTCGACCATGGCACCGGCCGCCATCGTGAGCGGCGTGTGTCCGTCGGCGAGCCCCAGCGATGGATCAGCGCCTGCCGCGAGCAGCGTACGCACCAGCGTGACTTCGAGATAGGCCACCGCAAGCATGAGCGGGGTGGCCCCGCGCAGCGTGTGCGACAGGGCCCACTGCGACCCGAAACGCCGCACCGGGCTGCCCTGCCGCAGACGCGCATGCACATTGGCCCCGCGGGCCAGCAGCGCACGCACAGAGTCGTTATCGCCGCGCAGCACGGCCGCGTGCAGTGCGGTATAGCCGGCCCCATCGGCCTGCACGTCGGCACCGGCCTCGATCAGGCGACGAGCCGCCGTTCCGTGACCGTCAAACGCGGCCAGCACGAGGGCCGAACGTCCGTCGGCGGCCACATCGTTGGACGGCGCGCCATGCGCCAGCAGCACCTCGAGGGTCGGCACATCACCTGACAGGGCCGCAAAGAGCAGCGGTGTCAGGCCGCCGGCGGTGACGCGGTGCGCATCTTGCCCCGACGTCTTCACGCTGCGGCTCGGGCCGCGGTCGAACATGACCACCAGCGGCCGCGTGAGCGAACGGGCGTGCACGGCGGCTCCCCTGGCGAGCAGGGCCTCGGCGGCTGCGCGGTGTCCACCGGAGGCCGCCCACATGAGGGCGGTCTGTCCACGCACCGGCTCGGTACGGCGCGGATCGGCACCGGCGTCGAGCAGCGCCCGCACGGCTGCGGCATCGCCGACGCGGGCGGCTTCCATGAGGGGATCGATGCCGGCCTCCGTCAGGGCGGTCGCCGATGCGCCGGCGTTCAGCAGGGTCTGCACAATCGCCGCATGGCCCGCCGCCGCGGCCAGGTGCAGCGGCGCCACGCCGAGATCGGTCACCGCACCCGCATCGGCGCCGGCGGCCAGCAGGCGCGAGACGATGGCGGTGTGGCCGGCGTGCGCGGCCCAGTGCAGCGCGGTGCTGCCGTCGGGCGCGGCAGCGCGCACCGACACGCCCTCGTTGAGCAGGCGCGTCACCGCGGCCGCATCGCCGTCGCGCGCGGCCGCCATCATCGGCGGCAGCGCAGGCGGTGCCGCGGCCCCGAGACCCACGGCCAGTGTCAGGACCAGAGCCGGCAGCATCAGTCGAACGACAGCGGCCCGGTGCTGTTGCCGTGTACGTCGATGCGTACGCCGAGGGTATCGAGCAGGCCGAGGTGCATATTGGCGAGCGGTGTGCCCTCGGCGTAGCGGACATGGCGGCCACCGCGAATCGTGCCGCTGCCCCCGCCCACGAGCAGCAGCGGCAGGTTGCGTGGCACGTGCCCATTGCCCTCGCTCATGCCCGCGCCGTACAGCAGCGTCACGTGATCGAGCAGCGACCCGTCGCCGTCAGGTGTGTCGCGCAACCGGTTCACATACTCGGCGAAGAGCGACACGTGATAGTGGTTGATGCGCGCGCACTTGTCCATGCGCACCGGGTCGCGCTGGTGATGCGAAATGGGATGGTGCGCATCGGGCACGCCGATTTCCGGATAGGTGCGGCCGCTGAACTCGCGCCCCAGCATGAAGGTCGTCACGCGCGTCACGTCACCCTGGTAGGCCAGCAGCTGCAGGTCGAACATGAGCCGCGCATGCTCGGCAAAGCTCTCGGGCACACCCGCCGGGCGATCGAATCGCGGCAGTGTGATGTTCTCGGTCATCGTCCGCTGGATGCGGCGCTCGACGTCGCGCACACTGTCGAGATAGGTGCCGAGCGTGACGCGATCGGCCGCAGCGACGCGGCTGCGCAGCCCGGAGATCTCGCCCACGAGCGAGTCGAGCAGGCTGCCCTTGAGCTGCAGGCGCGTGGCCTGATCGGCCGCGCCGTCGCCGAACATGCGCGCAAACACCACGCCGGGGTCTCGCTCCATCGGCAGCGGCGCCGTCGGGCCGGCCCACGCAATCGTGCCGGTGTACACGCAGCTGCGGCCGAAATCGCACGACATCCCTGAGTCGACCGACTCGAGCGCCAGCTCGAGCGACGGCAGCAGCGCGTCGGCGCTGAGCGTGCGGGCGGCCACCTGATCAATCGAGACACCCGCGCGCAGCGTACGGCTCGGGGTGACATCGGTCAGGAACCGCGTGCTGGCGTCGGCGTGATTGTTGAACTGGCGCTCGCCCGGCGGCGCCGGCGGCAGACTGTCGAGTCCGCTCAACACCAGCAGGCGATCGCGGACCGGCGCCAGGGGCATCAGCGTGGGTGACAGTGTGAAGCTGCTGCCCGTGTCTGCCGGAAACCACTGTCCCGGAATGACCCCGTTCGGCACATACACCACACCGAAGCGGCGCCGGGGCGAAGCCACCGTCTGCGCCAGCGGGGTCAATGCCGGCACCATGGCATCGAGCAGCGGCAGCGGCAAGGCGGCCCCGAGGCTGCGCAGCAGCGTGCGACGCGAAAGTGCTTTCTTCATGATCATGATGACGCCCGGCTCCTCATCTGAAATGGCACGCTGCTCACCACGGCCCGCACCAGGGCCGACCATCGATCGCCCCCGGCGAGCGTGGCCTCGGCAATGGCCCGCACCGCCGGCTGATCGTGCACCGTCAACTGGCGCCCGATGGCATAGGTCAGCATGCGTGCGGCCAGTGTCATGCGCAGCCCGTCGGCGCGTGACAGCACGAATCGCCGCAGTCCGACTACGCCGCTGATCGGCGTGCCATCGGCAAACACCGCCGAGGCATCGACCGGCTGCCCCAGCGTGTGCGTGCGCACACGCCCGATGGCGTCGAACTGCTCGAGGGAAAACCCGAGCGGATCCATCCGCGCATGACACGACGCACAGGCCGGGTTGCGGCGATGCTGTTCCATCTGCGCCCGCATCGTCAGGGGACGTCCGTCCTCGTCGGTCGCCGCCAGATCGGGAATGTCGGGCGGCGGTGGAGGCGGAGGCATGCCGAGCAACGTGTCGAGAATCCAGGTGCCGCGCAGCACCGGTGTAGTGCGATCGGGATACGACGTCGCCAGCAGCATCGCGCCGAGCCCGAGTACGCCGCCGCGCACCCCGTCGGTGAACGTGTGCCGGCGATACAGGTCGGTGTGCATGCCGCTGATGCCGTAGTGGTCCGCGAGGCGTGCATTGATGAACGAATAGTCGGCCGACACCAGCTCGGTGACGGGCCGGTCATCACGCAGCTGGCTGCCGAGGAAGCGCCGGGCTTCCTCGAGCAGCGCCCGTCTGAGGTTTTCGTCGAACTCGGGGAAGACATTCGCATCAGGCAGCGCGGCCTCGACCTTCCGAAGCCCGAGCCACTGAAATGCAAAGTTGGTGACGAGCGCCTCGGCCTTCGGATCGGCCAGCATCCGCCGCACCTGCGCATCGAGAGTGGCGGGCGTCGACAGCTGCCCGCGCTCGACGAGCCGCAGCAATGACTCGTCCGGCACGCTGCTCCAGAGGAAGAACGACAGCCGCGAGGCGAGATCGCCGTCGCTCAGCCGATAAGCGGCGGTTGCCTCGCCGCCGACCGGATCGTGCTCGAGGCGGAAGAGGAAGGGCACGCTCACCAGCAGCCGCTCGAGCGCGGCCTGCACGCCGGCCTCGAACCCGCCGCGGGTGGCGCCCTGCTCATAGAACGCCAGCAGGGGTGCCAGATCATCGGCGCCCACGCGACGCCGGTATGCGCGCCGCGCCACCTGCGAAAGAATGCGCTCGGCGCAGGCGCGCGCCGGCAGCGTCGGCGACGGTCGGCACACAAACAGGGTGCGCCGGCTCGGCGTGTCACCCGCCGGGCCCGGGCGCTGCGGACCAATCACGGTCACGGCATCCACAGCGGCCAGTCCGTCGTACTGCTCGTCAGACCCGCGACCGAAGTCGACGGCCAGCGGCTGCGCAACGCTGTCAGACACCCACGGCGTGTCGACGAAGGTCACCGACACCTCGTGCGGACCGGCCCCGACTGCCGTGCTCACCGCCAGGTCGCGGTCGGCGGCGTGCATGTAGAGCTCCCACGGCGTCTCGCCGACAATTTCACCGTTCCACGTCAGCGGACCGGGCAGACCCGGCGCCGCACCACCGACCCGCAGGCGTCCGACGCGGCGCCTGTCGATGCGCACGTCGAGTGTCTGCGGCGTCCCCAGGCCGATGATGTAGTCGTACACCTGCCGTCGCAGACGCACCGCGATGCGATAGTCGCCATCCGCGGGAAAATGATGCGTGACCGTCGCTCCTCCGCGCGAGCCAAACGGCTGCGCCGCATCGACGCGGCTGTCCTGCTCGAGCAGCCTGGGCACGCGATACGACACCGCGGCCGGTGTCGCCGACAGTGATGCATCACCCACCGCCAGGCGGCTGATGTCGCGCGCGGCGGTCAGGTAGCGTTCGAGATGTGCGGGCGACAGGGTGAGGCTGGCCGCCACGTTGTCAAAGCCCTCGTCGGCCTCGTCGGGCAGCAGCAGCGCCCGCGTGTCGACCTCGAGGCCGAACACATCGCGCACCGCGTTCGCGTATTCCGCACGATTGAGGCGGTGGGCGCCGGTGCGGCCCGGCCTCGGGTGCTGCCGGGCCTGCGCATCGAGCGCATCGGTTAGGGTGCGCTGCACCTCGACCGTCCACCCGGCATCGGGCCGCGGGCGTGACGGCGGGGGCATCTGCCCCGTGCGCAGCTTGTGCAGCACGGGTTCCCAGAGTTCCGGGTGCTGCGCGGCCTCGCTGGCACGCGCGCCGGTCAGGCTGAACCCACCCACGCGGGCGCGATCGTTGTGACACGACAGGCAGTGGTCCTGCACATAGCCGTCGGCGGTTCGAGGCGCAGCGGCAGGCAACGGTGGCGTCAGCGCCTGCCCGCGCGTGGCCGCGTGCGTGAGCGACAGCACCAGCCCGACGACCAGGGCGCCCGGAATGAGAGAATCGCGGGCTCTCATGGGCCGCGAGTGTAGCAGAAGACTCAGGCCGGCAGGCGCGCGACGAGCACCTTGTCGATGCGCCGGCCATCCATGTCGACCACCTCGAAGCGGTGGCCTTCCCATTCGCAGAGATCCGCTGTGTGCGGCACATGCCCGAGCCGCGCCATGATAAATCCACCGAGTGTGTGGTACGCGCCGGTTTCATCCTCAGGCAGCGCATCGAGCCCGAGGCGGTCGAGCACCTGTTCGATGGGGGCCGACCCGTCGATGAGCCACGAGCCGTCGGCGCGCTGCACGAAGAACCCGGCCGCCTCGCTGACGTCGGCCGGCATGTGCCCCACCAGCGCCTCGAGCATGTCGGTCACGGTGACGAGGCCTTCCACGGCCCCGAACTCGTCCATCACGAGACCGAGGTGCGTGTGCGACTTGCGGAACGCCTCGAGCAGCTGCACCGCCGGCATCGAGTCGGGCACAAACAGCGCATCGCGTGTCAGGGCCCGCAGGTTGATGTCTTCGCCCCGCATCGCCCGCGGCAGCAGCTCGGCCGCGCGCACAAACCCGAGCACATTGTCGAGCCCGCCCTGACAGACGACAAAGTGCGTGTGCGCATGACTCGCCAGAAATGCACGCAGTTCGTCGGACGTGGCGTCAACATCAATCCATTCGATGTCGGGCCGCGGCGTCATGATGGCCGCCACCCGCTGGTCGCCGAGCTGCAGCACGCGCTGCACAATCGACTCTTCCTCGGCCTCGAGCACGCCGCTTTCAGCCCCCTGGCTGATCACAGCCTTGATCTCTTCTTCCGTGAGGTGAGACTCGGCCTGCTCTCTCACGCCAATCAGGCGCAGCACCAGCCGCGTGGTGCCGGTCAGCAGCGAGACAAACGGGCCGCCGAGCGTCGCGAGGCCGCCCATGGGCCTCGCCACCCACGACGCGATGGTCTCAGGCCAGGTCAGCGCAATGTTCTTCGGCACCAGCTCGCCGATGACCAGCGACAGGAAGGCGATGACGGTCACCACCAGCGTCAGCGCGATGCCTTCGGCATAGGGGGCCAGCTGGGGAACCGCGCCGATTTCCAGGGCAAGGGGCTCGGCCAGCTCGGCGCCGCCGTAGGCACCCGCCAGAATACCCACCAGCGTGATGCCGACCTGCACGGTCGACAGGAACTGCGCCGGATGCGTCGCCAGCGCCAGCGCGGCTTTCGCACGCGCATCGCCTTCGTCAGCGCGCTGCTGCAGGCGCACCTTGCGCGCCGCGACGACCGCCATCTCGGACATGGCGAACACCCCGTTGGCGAGGATGAGCACGAGGATGACGATCAGTTCGAACGCGATGCCCGATTTTACCGCATCGCTCCGCCTATACTGCCGACATGGTTCGAGCCCGACTGCTTGCCTGCGTTTTCACACTGGCGTCCGCCTCCGCCCTGCACGCGCAGGCCCTCACGCCGTGGACCTCTGCCGATCACCGCGCCCTGCAGTCGGTCGCCGACGTCCAGCTCTCGCCCACAGGCACCGAGGTGGCCTACGCGCTCGTCTCGAACGATGCGCCCGGACGTCCCACCAGGCGCACCCTCATCCGTGACCTCGCCACCGGACAGACACGCACCCTGACCGGGGCCTCCGGCGCACGTTGGTCGCCCGACGGCCAGCAGCTGGCCTATATCGGCCGCACCGACGAAGGGGCCGGACTCGTCGTGATCGATCGCCTCGGCACCCGGCCGCGCCTGCTGGCACCGGTCGGCGGCACCAACCATCCGCTGCCCTCGTCCGGCGAGCGCCTGTCGTGGTCGCCCGACGGGCGACGCCTCGTGTTTGTCTCGGCCGTCGACGGTCCCGAGGGCGCAGCGGCACCGGATCAGGATCCGATGGTCATCACGCGCTATCTCTACAAGCCCACCGCCAGCGAAGGGCTGACGCGCTTCAACGACAACCGCCGCACCCATCTCTTCATCGTCGACGTGGCAACCCGTGCCGTGCGGCAGATTACCGACGGACCGCACTACGAGCACTCGGTGCAGTGGTCGCCGACCGGCACACGCATTCTGTTTGTGTCGAACCGCGAGCCGGATGCCGATCGGGTCTTCAACTACGACATCTTCACGGTCGACGCCGACACGGGTGCCACCGAGCGCCTGACGCAGACCAGAAGCGCCGAGTACGCCCCCTCGTGGTCGCCCGACGGCACGCGCATCGCATTCTCGGGAACGACGCGCGCGCTCACCTCGTCGGAAACGACGAAGGAAGACACCCATGTGTGGGTGATGCGTGCCGACGGCACAGAACGCCTCGAACTGGGCCGCGCCATCGACAATCGGCAAGGTGTGCCGCAGTGGTCGCCCGACGGACGCCGGCTGTACTTCACGCTGCAGGAACACGGGCGCGTGCACCTGATGGCCCTCGATGCCACCGCCACCGCACCGCCCGCCTCGGCCACGATGATCGTACGGGCCGAGGGCACGGTGACCAGCGTGTCGGTGGGACGCACGCAACTGCTGCTGGCGATGAGCACCCCGCAGAGCCCGGCCGAACTCTATGCCGCCCCCGTTCCCTCGACGGCGGCGGCCCGTAACACGGCGGCGTCACCGGCCAGTCAGCAGGCTGACGCCGATCGCCCTCGCGCACTCACCTCGGTCAATGCCGCACTGCTGCAGGCACACCCCCTCGCGCGCGTCGAGTCGCTGACCTTCATCAACGAGGGTCTGCAGGTGGAAGCCTTCCTGACGCGTCCCGCACAGACCATCGACACCGCACCGGCCAGTGTGCCGCTGGTCGTGATGATTCACGGCGGACCGCACGGGCAGCAGGGCCCGGCCTTCAACCACAAGGCACAGGTCTATGCCGCGCAGGGCTGGGCCACGCTGATGGTCAACTATCGCGGATCGACGGGCTATGGCCAGGCCTTTGCCGATGCGATCTTCCGTGACCAGAACGGCGCCGAAGCCCGCGACGTGCTGGCCGGCCTCGACGCGGCCCTGGCGCGGCATCCGTGGCTCGACGCATCGCGGCTGGCCGTCGAAGGCGGCAGCTATGGCGGGCAACTCACCAACTGGCTGGTCACCCAGACCGAGCGCTTCCGTGCGGCCGTGCCGAGCGCCGGCATCTCGAACCTCGTCACGCAGAACTATCTCGCCTATTACCACGACTATCTTGCAGTCGAGTACGGCGACTTTCCCCACAAGGACGGCATCATCGACATGCTGTGGGAACGCTCACCGATTCGCCTTGCCCATCGCGTCAAAACGCCGGTGCTTTTCCTGCACGGCGAGTACGACAACGATGTCCCGATCGAAGAAGCCGAACAGTTCTATATCGCGCTACACGATGTCGGCACGCGCACCGTCATGGTGCGGTACCCGCGCGAGGGGCACGGGCTGCAGGAAGCCCGCCACATCATTGATGCCCTCGACCGGTCAATCGCGTGGTATCGCGAACACTTCCGGCCCGCCTCGTCTCCACTGCACTAAACTCGAACGACGATGCTGAGGCGACAGCGGGAAGGATCGGTCATCTGCACCTCATGCGGGGTGCTGGTGGGGGTGAACGACGACACCTGCTACGCGTGCGGCCGGTGGAATCCGGGCTTATGGGGCTATGGTCCCGCCCTCCGGCGTCTGGGGAATGACCTCGGCTTCGTGCCGCTCGTCATCGGCGGCACGGTCACGCTCTACGTAGTGTCTCTCCTGCTGTCGGGGCTGAACATGCGGGGCATGTTCGCGCCGAGTTCGCAGGTGCTGTTCCTGCTCGGCGCCTCGGGCGCGCTGCCCGTGTTCGAATACGGCCGCTGGTGGACCGTGCTGACGGCCGGCTGGCTGCACGCCGGCGTGCTGCATGTCTTCTTCAACGTCATGTGGATTCGGCAGCTGGCGCCGGCCATTGCAGAGCTCTATGGGCCAGGGCGCATGGTGATCATCTACACTGTGTCGGGCGTCACGGGCTTTGTCGCCAGTTCCGTGGCCGGTCTCTATCTGGCCGGTCTGCCGGTCATCGGCGGGGCGAATTTCTCGGTCGGCGCCTCGGCCCCGATCTTCGGGCTGCTCGGGGCCTTGGTGCACTATGGCCGCGCGACGGGCCACAGCCATGCCCGCGACGCGGGCCTGCAGTATGCGCTGTTCATGGGCGTCTTCGGACTCATCTTCCCAGGCATCGACAACTGGGCCCATGCCGGCGGCTTCGCCGGGGGCTATCTCGCCAGCCTGGGCCTCAATCCCCTGCGGCGCGAACGCATCGACCACCTCGCCATCGGCGCCGTGTGCCTCGCGGCGACCGTCATCGCCCTGCTGGCCTCGATCGTCACGGCCTGGCCCCTGTTGCGGAACTGACCGCCGCGGCCAGCGGCCCGCGCCGACCGATTGTCGGGTATAGACTCTGATGTCACACGTGTGACACGTCAGCCCTTCCGACGTCCATTACTACCTTGGCAAGCAGATGCGGGGCGCTCTGGTGGAGAGTGCTCCCGCCTGATGCCTTCCGGCCGTTCGACACCGGCCGGGGGTTTCGTGTGCCCGTTCGGGGAGTGGAGGAACTCCATGACAATTCTGTTCAGAACTGCCCTGCTCGCAGCGCTGCTGGCCGTGGGGGCGGCCAGCGCGTGGGCCCAGCAGCAAACGGGTGAAATCTATGGCCGCGCCACCGACAGTTCGGGGGCCGTGCTTCCTGGGGCCACGGTCACCGTGTCTGGCCCGACACTGCTGCAGCCCCGCATCTCGGTCACTTCGGAGACCGGGTCGTATCGCGTGCCCGAACTGCCCGTGGGCACCTACGCGGTCACCTTCGAGCTGACCGGATTCCGCACCGTGCAGTCGACCGGCGTTCGCATCACGATCGGCTTCTCGGCGCAGGTCAATGCCGAGATGGCGATCTCGACGGTGCAGGAGTCGATCACCGTGACGGGGGCCACGCCGCTCATCGACACCAAGGCCGTCGGCACGCGTACCTCGTTCGACCTCGAGACGCTGCAGAACCTGCCGTCGGCGCGCGACCCGTGGGTCATGCTCGAGCGCTCGCCTTCGATTGCCATGGACCGCGTGAATGTCGGCGGCAGCCAGTCGGGACAGCAGTCAAACTATGTCGCACGCGGTGCGGCCACGGGCAACAACAAGTGGTCGATTGACGGTGTCGACATCACCGACATGTCGGCGACAGGCGCTTCGCCCATCTACTACGACTTCGACATGCTCGAGGAAATGCAGGTCACCACAGGCGGCGCCGACGTCACGCAGCAGACAGGCGGCGTCGGCATCAACCTGGTCACCAAGGGCGGCACCGATCGGCTGCGCGGCTCGGCCCGCGGCTATCTGACCGACGAGAAGTTCCAGGCCGACAACATCGACGATGAGGTGCGGGCGGCGGGTGCGGGCTCGGGTGCGCCGATCCAGAACATCAAAGACTATGGCTTTGAAATCGGCGGTCCCATCCGCAAGGGCAAGGCGTGGTACTGGGGCAGCTATGGAACCCAGGACATCCGGGTCGGTGTCGTCGGCTTCTACAAGAACACGTCCGCGTGCCGGCCGACGCCGCCCACCGATACGCAGGGCCTGCGCGACTGCCTTGAAAGCGACCTGACCACGCTCAACAACTACAACTGGAAGCTCACGTTTGCCCCGTTCAAGGGCAACCGCCTGGGCCTGCAGAACACCTGGGCCGAGAAGGTGCGCAACGTGCGCGATGCGTCCGACACGCGCCCCATCGAGACAACATACAGGCAGCGGGCCGTCAGCGAAGAGTTCGGCCGCTTCGGCTGGCTGACCGGGCCGTCGCCCTTCTGGAAGCTCAGCGACCAGCACGTGTTCAGTGATCGCTTCCTCGTCGACGTGCTGGCGGCGCACCTGGGCAACAACTTCGCGCTCGACTTCAACAAGGACGAGCTGACCAGTGTGCAGCCGCTGCTTGAAACCACGACCGGCGCATATTCGCGCTCGTTCCAGCAGTCGATCTTCCTGCGACCGACCAACAGCGTCGACGTGATGGCCAACTACTTCCAGCCCAACGTGCTGGGCGGCGACCATGCATTCAAGTTCGGCGGCCGCTGGCGCACGGCCCATTCGATCAGCCGCAATCACGTGGGCGGCAACGCCATCGCCCGCCTGACCAACGGCGTCGCCAACTCGGTCGACGTCTATCGCGATGGCAACTCGGAATCGCACCTCGACACCTGGGCCGCGTTTGCGCAGGATACCTACACGGCAAAGCGGGTGACGCTCACCGTCGGGTTCCGTATCGACCGCCAGACCGACCGCGCTGAGGCCGCCCTCGTGCCCGCCAGCCCCTTGGCACCCACGCAGCTGCCGGCCATCGACTTCCCGGGCTTGTCCGCAGGAGTCATCTGGACCAACATCTCGCCCCGCATCGGTCTCAACTATGACCTGTCGGGCAAGGGACGCACGGTGGCCAAGGTGTCGTACTCGATGTACTTCGGCCAGATGGCCCCGGGCCAGCTGTCGAACCAGCTCACCACCACCGGCGCCACGCTCATCCGCTTTCCCTGGACCGACACAAACGGCGACCGCTTTGTGCAGACCGGCGAAATCAACTATGCCTCGATTCTCGCGGCCTCCTCGACCTACAACGCTGCCAACCCCAGTAACTTCCGCTCACCCGGCTCGATCGATCCGAACGTGAAGAACGACCGCACGCAGGAAGCCATCGTCGGGTTCGATCACGAGCTGTTCGAGGGCGTGGGTGTGAGTGCCAGCTACATCTGGCGCAAGTATGACCAGTTCGCCTGGCAGGACCGCATCGGGCTGACCAGCGCCAACTACTCTCCGGTGAGCTTCACGCCCACCAACTGTCCCACCGGGGCGCGCTGCCAGGCCGTCACCTACTTCCAGCCGAACATCCAGCTGGCCGGGCTGCCGTTTGTCTACACCAACGTGCCCGACCGCTATCGTGACTACAACGGCGTCGAACTGGTCGTCAGCCGCCGCATGGCCAACCGCTGGTCGGCGACGGCGAGCTACGCCTACAACAACGCCGTCGACCATTGGGATTCAGTCAACGCCTACGAAGACCCGACCAACATCGACAAGCTCGACGGGTCGCAGTACGCCCCCGAGCAGACGGGCAGCGGCATCTCGGGCATCTTCACCAACGCCAAGTGGCTGGTGAAGGCGAGCGGCGTGTACCAGATTCCCTTCCTGGAAGCCAACCTGTCGGCGTTCTTCAACGCGCGCCAGGGCTTCCCCTTCCCCCAGGGCATCCTGTCACCCAACCGCATCAACGGAGCCGGTCAGGCGACCGTGCTGCTCGACCCGCTCGGTGACGTGCGCAACGAACGGCTGCAGACCGTCGACCTGCGCCTCGACCGGCCCGTCACCCTGGGGCGTGTGCGGCTGATTCCCTCGCTCGAGGCCTTCAACCTCAGCAACATCAACACGGTGCTGTCTCGCCAGCGCAATCAGGCGGCCGCCAACGCCAACCGCATCAGCGGTATCGTGGCGCCGCGCGTGCTGCGCTTCGGCCTGCGCCTGACGTTCTGACGCGTCATCCGACCGGAGGCGGGCGCATCCCCGCCTGCCTCCGGCGGCTCTCTGCCCTCCACCACGCGGCGCGCCCGCCGCGTGTACCGCTCACCGTACGCCGCTCACCGCGCGGCACGGGTCTTCCTCACCGCACGCCGCTCACCCCACGCCGGTCACCGTGTCCCTCGGACGATCGCCTCGGGCTCCAGCAGCAGCATGGCCAGCGGCGGCACGCGCAACACCAGCCGCTGCGCGAAGCCGTGCATCGCGTGCGGTTCCGTTTCGACGTAGCCGCCATGCCCGACGCCACTGCCGCCGTACTCGACGGCATCACTGTTCAGGCACTCGCGATAGCGGCCCGCCACCGGCACCCCGATCGCGTATGCGTCACGCACCACGGGTGTGACATTGAGCACCGCCACCATCACCGCACCACCCGCCGGGTCACGGCGCATCAGCGCCACCACACCCTGCTCGGCATCGTCACAGGTGATCCACTGGAAACCCTCGGGCCGATCGTCGGCCGCCCACAGGGCCGTAGAGCCGCGATAGACATGCGTCAGGTCGCGCACCCAACGGTGCAGCCCCCGATGTGCGGCGTCTTCGAGCAGCGCCCAGTCGAGCGCCCCCTCGTGCGCCCATTCGCGCCGCTGTCCCAGCTCGGCCCCCATGAAGAAGAGCGGGCGCCCCGGGTGCACATACAGCAGCGCCAGCAGCAGGCGCAGCGAGGCCCGCTGCTGCCACGCATCACCCGGCATGCGGCTCAGCAGCGACCGCTTGCCGTGCACGACCTCGTCGTGCGAGAGCGGCAGCACAAAGCGCTCGGTGTAGGCATACAGCATCGGAAAGGTCAGCTGCCGGTGATGCCACCGCCGATGCATCGGATCACGCGCCAGATAGTCGAGCACATCGTGCATCCAGCCCATGTTCCATTTGCACATGAAGCCGAGGCCGCCCTCGTCAACGGTGCGGGTCACGCCCGGCCAGGCGGTCGATTCCTCGGCGCACGTGATCACATCCGGATGTTCGTGCTGCAGCACGCGGTGCAGCTGCTGCAGAAAGGCCACCGCCTCGAGGTTCTCGCGGCCACCCTCGCGATTGGGAATCCACTGCCCGGGTGCGCGCGAGTAATCGAGATAGAGCATCGACGCTACGGCATCGACGCGCAGCCCGTCGATATGAAACTCCTCGATCCAGTAGAGCGCGTTCGAGAGCAGGAACGACTGCACCTCCGAGCGGCCATAGTTGAAGATGCGCGTGCCCCAGTCGGGATGCTCGCCCTGCCGCGGATCGGCGTGCTCGTAGAGCGCCGTCCCATCGAAGCGGGCCAGCGCATGATCGTCCGCAGGAAAATGCGCCGGCACCCAGTCGAGCAGCACCCCCAGCCCCGCCTGATGACACGCATCGATGAAGGCCCGCAGATCATCCGGGGCCCCGTAGCGCGCCGTCGGCGCATAGAAGCCGGTGACCTGATAACCCCACGATCCGTAGAAGGGATGCTCCATCACCGGCAGCAGTTCGAGGTGCGTGACGCCGAGGTCTCGGGCATAGGGCACCAGTTGCTCAGCCAGTTCCCGATACGTCAGCCAGTGTCCATCGACGGTGCGCCGCCAGCTGCCGAGGTGCACCTCATAAATGCACAGGGGCTGGGGATCCCGGTGCCGCGCCCGGCGAGTCGCCATCCAGGCCGCATCGTTCCAGACATACGGTGCCCGCACGGGCACACGCGAGGCAGTGCGAGGCGGCGGTTCGGTCTGCCGCGCCATGGGATCGGCCCTCAGGGTTACCGCTCCGTCGACACCCGTCACGTGGAACTTGTAGGCCTGGCCCTCACGCACATCCGGGACGACGCCTTCCCAGACACCGCCGTCGTGCATGGCGAGCGGATGCCACGCCGGATTCCAGTCGTTGAAGTCACCGACGACCGACACTCCCCGGGCGTTGGGCGCCCACACGGCAAACCGCACCGAGGGCGTCCCGGCGTCCTCGACCCACACCGGGCCCAGGTGTCGCCACGCCCTGAGCTCGGTGCCGCTGCCCCAGCGGACACGCGCGGCCTCTTCCAGCTGCCACGACGAGGAGGACATGCGCCGATTGTAGCGGCACGGGGCAGACGAACTCTGCCGGCATCGGGCACAATGAAGGCATGTCTTCCACTGCTGCTCTGCTGACCCGCCTGGGCCTGCGCGACGTGAATGCCGGGGCCTGCACCGGTCCCGACGGCTGGCTCACCGACCCGGCCAGTCACACCCTGACCTCGTTCAACCCCACCACCGGCGACGCCATCGCCCGCGTGCAGCTGGCGACCCCGGCGCTCTACGACCAGGTGGTCTCGGCGGCCGTCTCGGCCTTTGCGGCGTGGCGCCACGTGCCGGCCCCGAAGCGCGGCGACGTGGTGCGCGACCTCGGCCAGGCCCTGCGCGTTGCACGCGAGCCGCTTGGCGATCTGGTGTCGCTCGAGATGGGCAAGATTCGGGCAGAAGGCCACGGCGAAGTGCAGGAGATGATTGATATCTGCGACTTCGGCACGGGTCTGTCACGCCAGCTCTACGGCCTGACCATCGCGTCAGAACGGCCCGGCCACCGCATGATGGAACAGTGGCATCCGCTCGGGGCCATCGGCGTCATCACCGCGTTCAACTTTCCCGTCGCCGTCTGGTCGTGGAACGCCGCTCTGGCCGCAGTGTGCGGCGACACGGTCGTCTGGAAGCCGGCCGAACCCACACCGCTCACCGCCGTCGCGGTGCAGCACATCGCCAACCGTGTGATGGCCGATCACTCGCTGTCGGGCATCTTCACGCTGGCCGTCGGCACCGGTCAGCAGGTCGGGGCCGCGATGGTCGGCGATGCCCGTCTGCCCCTCATCTCGTTCACGGGCTCGACCGCCGTCGGGCGGCAGGTGGCCTCGGCCGTGGCCGGACGCTTCGGCAAGACCATTCTCGAACTCGGCGGCAACAACGCCATCATCGTCGCGCCCGATGCCAACCTCGACATGGCGGTGCGGGCCATTCTCTTCGGCGCGGTCGGCACCGCAGGTCAGCGCTGCACCTCGACGCGGCGCATCATCGCGCACCGGTCGATCGTCGACGCCCTGACCGAGCGGCTGGTGCACGCCTACGCGCAGGTGCGCATCGGCGACCCGCTTGCCGAGGGCACCCTGATGGGCCCGCTGGTCTCGGCGCAGGCCGTGGCGCAGATGGAGGCCGCCATTGCCCAGGCGGTGGCGCAGGGCGGCACCGTGCTGACCGGGGGCGGACGCCGGCCCGAGTTCGGGCCGCACTTTGTCGAACCGACCATCATCCGCATGCCCGAACAGACCGATGTGGTGTGTCACGAAACGTTCGCACCGATTCTCTACGTGCTCGACTATGAACACATGGACGAAGCCATCGCCCTGCACAACGGCGTGCCCCAGGGCCTGTCGAGTGCCATCTTCACCGAGAGCATGCGCACGGCCGAGGCCTTCCTGTCGGCCGGCGGGTCCGACTGCGGCATCGCGAATGTGAACATCGGCACCTCGGGTGCCGAAATCGGTGGTGCCTTCGGCGGCGAGAAGGAAACAGGCGGGGGCCGCGAGTCGGGCTCTGACGCCTGGAAGGGCTACATGCGACGCCAGACCAACACCGTCAACTGGTCAACCAGTCTGCCCCTCGCACAGGGCATCACGTTCGGATAGCGCGGGCGGGAGCGCCGGCAGGCGGGGTAACATGGCCGCATGACTCACGCGACCTTTACGACCTCTGCCGGCACCTTCAAAGTGCGGCTGTTCGACGAGCAGGCCCCGAAGACCGTGGCCAATTTTGTTGGACTGGCCACCGGCACCAAGGAGTGGAAAGACCCGAAGACCGGCACCATGGTGACGCGTCCGTTTTACGACGGCCTCATCTTCCACCGGGTCATCGACGGTTTCATGATTCAGGGCGGCTGCCCTGAGGGCAACGGCCGCGGCGGCCCTGGCTATCGCTTCGACGACGAATTCGGACCCGGACTCCGCCATGACCGGCCGGGACTGCTGTCGATGGCCAATGCGGGCCCCAACACCAACGGCTCGCAGTTCTTCATCACGCTGGCCCCCACCGACTGGCTCGACAATCGCCACGCCATCTTCGGAGAGGTCGTCGAGGGGATGGACATCATCTCGGCCATCGGTAAGACCCCGACCCGCCCCGGCGACCGTCCCGCCACCGACATCGTCATCGAGAAGGTCGCGATCGAAACCACCTAGGCATGTCTCGGGGGCGACTCAGTCGCCCTCGAGCAGCGGCACCCCGGACGAAGCCGACCCGATCAGGCCAGTCTCGGTGTAGATGCGCAGCTTGTCGCGCGTATCAATGATGTCGAGGTTGCGCATCGTCAGTTGCCCGATGCGATCCTGCGGTGTGAAGAATGCCTCGCCCTTCTCCATGGTGAGGCGCTCCGGCTTGTACGTGAGGTTCGGGCTGCTGGTGTCGAGAATCGAGTAATCGTTTCCGCGCCGTAGCTCGAGCGACACCTCGCCGGTCACGGCGCGGGCCACCCAGCGCTGCGCCGTCTCGCGCAGCATCATCGACTGCGGGTCGAACCAGCGTCCCTGATAGAGCAGGCGGCCCAGACGGCGGCCATTGAGGCGGTACTGCTCAATCGTGTCCTCGTTGTGGATGCCGGTGACCAGGCGCTCGTAGGCGAGATGCAACAAGGCCATGCCCGGCGCCTCGTAGATGCCGCGGCTCTTCGCCTCGATGATGCGGTTCTCGATCTGGTCGCACATGCCCAGGCCGTGACGACCGCCGATGGCATTGGCCTCGGTGAACATCGCCAGCGCATCGCTGAAGGTGCGTCCATTGAGGGCCACCGGGTGCCCGTCCTCGAAGCGCACCGTCACCTCTTCCGGCTTCACGGCCACGTCGTCACGCCAGAAGGCCACGCCCATGATGGGCTGCACGATCCTGATGCCCTCGTTGAGGAACTCGAGGTCCTTGGCTTCATGCGTGGCGCCGAGGATGTTCGAGTCGGTCGAGTACGCCTTCTCGACACTCATCTTGTATTCGAAGCCGTTGGCGATCATGTAATTCGACATCTCGGTGCGGCCGCCGAGTTCGTCGATGAAGCGCTGATCGAGCCACGGCTTGTAGATGCGCAGCTGCGGATTCGCCAGTAGGCCGTAGCGGTAGAACCGTTCAATATCGTTGCCCTTGAAGGTTGACCCGTCACCCCAGATGTTCACCTCGTCCTCGCGCATGGCGACAACAAGCATGGTGCCGGTGACGGCGCGACCGAGCGGGGTGGTGTTGAAGTAGGTGGCGCCGCCGGTGGAGATATGGAAGGCCCCGCACTGAATGGCGGCCAGTCCCTCGGCCACCAGTTGCGGCCGGCATTCAATCAGTCGGGCCTGCTCCGCCCCATAGGCCATCGCCTTGCGGGGAATATCGTCGTAGTCCTTTTCGTCCGGCTGGCCGAGGTTGGCCGTGTACGCGTAGGGAATCGCGCCGTGCGCCCGCATCCAGTGAAGGGCGGCGCTGGTGTCCAGGCCCCCGGAAAATGCAATGCCGACCTTGTCGCCGGCGGGAAGATGCTGAAGAATCGTCGCCACGTCACACTCCCGAAAACGCCATCATACGCGACGGCGCCGGGTGTGGCTCAGGGCGCCGACGGACGACGGTCGAGCAGCTGGCCAGTCGAGGCCTCGAGGCTGACGAGCGCCTTCTGATAGTCGGCACGGGCCCGCGCCTCTCGGAGCCGGGCATCAGCAGCCGCCAGCTCGCGCAGGTTCACGAGAAACTGGGTCGAATCTCCCAGCTGGAAACGATCGCGCTCGAGTCCCTCGAGTTCCATGGCCACCGCCACTTCCTGCTGCAGAAGCACGAGACTGCCACGCGCCGCGTCGACGGCGCTGATCGCGTCCTGCACATCGGCGCTGATCTGGTCGGCGACCCACTGCCACTCGAGCTGCAGCGTGGTCAGCTTTGCCTCGACCTGCCGGGCCTTGCCGATGGCTTGGCGGCGCTGGAACGGCAGCGAGAAGGTCACGCCGAATTGCGCGTGCTGGCCCTGTCGACTGGTCGGTCCATCCTCGGTGCCCTGCCACGTCTCCCCGAAGAAATCGAGCGACGCCAGCCGCTGGTTCCGTGCGAGGCGCAGCGCCACTTCCTGCTGCGCGCGCTTGGCCTGCACGCTCAGCAGCTCGGGGCGTCGTGTCCCTGCCACATTGATGAGGTCCTGCTCGGTAGCGGTCATGGCGTCTGCAGCGGAGGGCAGCGGGGGCAACTGATCCGTCGTCGAACGCACGGGTGAGCCATCTCACGTCTGAGAAATAGCGACAGGTCGACCGCGCGTAGCCGACATAGCCTTCATAATATACGACAATAAAGTCGCGTCAATTTATTCGTGCTATGCAAATCATGATTTTTATGTCTATACTGAGGTCATGACGTCGTCGAGCGAACCCACACGGTGGACGTTCCTCACCAATCACGCGCACGTATTGCTGTGCCTCGCCCGCGAGCCCGAGCTGCGCCTGCGCGATGTCGCCGAGCGCGTCGGTGTCACCGAGCGCGCTGTGCAGCGCATCGTGGCCGACCTCGAGGAAGGCGGCTACCTGATCCGGCACCGTACAGGCCGGCAGAATGAATACGAGATTGCCGGAGAAGGCCCCATGCGCCATCCGGTGGAATCGCACCGGACCGTGCAGGCCCTCATCGATCTGGTCAAGCCGACGCGACGCCGCTGAGCCTCGACCGATACCAGTCCATCGCCGCGGCGATGCCCTCGGCAACTCGGTGCGTCGGGGCATACCCGAGCAACCGACGTGCCTTGCCGATATCGGCCTGCGAATGACGCACGTCTCCGGCGCGGAATTCGCGATAGGCGGGTAGACGTCCAGTCAGGTTCGGACGGTGCGGCACCAGCGCATCGCGAATGGCCGCGTAGAGATCGGTGAGCGTCGTACGGTCACCGAGTGCGATGTTGTAGACTTGGTTGATGGCGGCCGGGTCCTCGGTGGTGGCGGCCAGCAGGTTCGCCTGCACGACGTTGGCCACATAACAGAAGTCGCGGCTGGTCTCGCCGTCGCCATTCACCCACACCGTGTCACCGCGCAGCAGCGCCGCCGTCCACGCGGGAATCACCGCGGCGTAGGCACCCTGCGGATCCTGCCGGGGGCCGAAGACGTTGAAATAGCGCAGCCCGATGGCGCGTGTGCCATACGTACGGGCAAAGACTTCGGCATACAGTTCGTCGACCAGCTTGGTCAGCGCGTAGGGCGACATCGGACGACCGATGGCGTCTTCGACCTTGGGCAGCCCCGGGTGGTCGCCATAGGTGGAACTCGACGCCGCATACACCACCTGCCGTACCCCGGCGTCGCGCGCTGCGACCAGCAGATGCAGAAAGCCGGTGATGTTCGACGCGTGGGTCGCCACGGGATCTTCGATGGACCTGGGCACACTGCCTAGGGCCGCCTGATGCAGCACATAGTCGACCCCCGCGACGGCCACACGGCAGTCGTCCAGCGCGCAGACGTCGCCGTGCCGCATCGTGAAGCGGGCCCACTGGGCTGGCGTCACCTGGGCGCACACTTCGTCAAGATTCCGCTGATGGCCCGTGGAAAAATTATCGAGGCCCACCACCCGCTGGTCGAGGCGCAGCAGGGTTTCCAGCAGATGGCTGCCGATAAAGCCGGCGACCCCGGTCACCAGCCACGTGCGTGGCGCCCCGGGCAGGGCGCGGGTCAGGTCGTCGTAAGCACTCATAGGGGGCTTTCAGCGTAACATCGCCGCCCGTCTGGGGCATTTCGTCGCAGGCGGCTGACACGCGGCAGGGGTGATCGTAGACTAGCCGCCATGATGCATCGCCTCGCTGCCGTCACCGTCGCCGTTGCCCTCGCCGGCACGGTCGTGTTCGCCCATCTCGCGGTTCGGAAGAGCCTGCCCGAAAAAGGAGCCTCGCTGACCTCGAGCCCTTCGTCGATGCAGGTGTGGTTCACGCAGGAACCCGAAATGGAAAAGAGCGGCCTGACCCTGACCGGACCGCAGGGCGCCGTCGCGCTGGGACCGGTCAAGACCGGCCCCGAACGGTCGCTGGTCGCCAGTGTCTCGGGAAAGCTAGCCGCCGGGGCCTACACCCTCGAGTGGAAGACCGCCGGCGACGATGGGCATGTGCTGACGGGGAAGATTCCGTTCAGCGTGGCGGCGACGGCCAAGTAGCCGTCACCGCACGACGGGCGGGCACCGCTGATTAGCGGCCGCCCGCCTTCCGCCCGAGGTCGATAGCCTTGAGCCCGGGCTCGCCCCAGCCCATGACAAACACGCTGAAGCCCTGCGTCATGCGCGTCTCGATATCGTTGGCACTGGCAGGGTATCCGCACGCCACCTTGAACTCCTTGCACGCGGCCAGTACCTGCTGGATGGCGGCTTCCCAGCCGGCCTCGTCGAACACGCGCTTGCCGCTGTCATCGGTCGTCGAGAACACCTGCCGCAGCGTGCCAGCGCCGGGCCACAGCACACCGATGCCGGGCACGGCGGCAATCTCCCGCACCCGCGCGAGACCTTCACGGCTCTCCACGATGGTCCAGTTGATCAGCTCGCCCTGGGGGTTCAGCGGCCACAGATCGGCCTTGGCCTTGTAGTCGGCCTCGCTGAGGCCCCACACCGCGGGCGCCGAGCCGACGCTGTCAGGGCGTGTGCCGCCCTTCGAGGCAAAGCGCATCGCCGCCAGGCCTGTCTTCACTTCCTGGGCACTTTCCGCAGACACGAACATCACGCCGCTGACTCCGAGGTCAAGCTGGCGGCTAATCTGACTGGCGGCGAGCGTGGGATTCGGCGCGATCTCAGGCGCCTTCACGATGAGGGGATGATGCAGTCGGTGCGTCGGCGTGCGGGTGAAGAGGCCCGACTGCGCAATCCCCTTCACGAATTCGCCGTAGGCCGCGTAGCCGCGGTCGAAGTTCCCCTCCATCGACCCGTCAAAAATGAAGTCACTGGTGGCCACGCCCAGCGCGTCCTGCGCCAGCTCTGCGGGGGTGCGCGGAGGCAACTGCACGGCAGGCGCGACGGTGCCAGGGGCGGTCGGCGGCCGGCGGTTGGACGGGGCGTAGAGGCCGAAGACCGGCTTCTTCTGCAGCAGCAGGTCGATCATCGGGTTGAGGTGCGTGGCCGTGGCCTGCGCGCCCACGAGCGCCGCGAATCCTCCCACACCCATGCTCAGCAACATCAGTGACAGCAACGGTCGTCTCACGCACGCCTCCTCGGGAAATGTCCGTGCGGCGAGTATACGTGCAGGTGACAGCCCGCCGCACGATCGGCATACTCGGCAGATGCTGCTGTCCCGCTCAGGCACCGCACGACGTCCGACGCCCGCCCCCGCAGCGGCCCTGCTGCGGACCAGCGCACTGGCGCTGGCCCTGCTGCTGCCACGGCCAACCCTTGTCGAGGCACAGGCCACGGTCGACACGCAGGTCTGGGTCATGGGCCTGGCCACGGTGCCCGTGCGCGACGACTGGCGCATCCATCTCGAACTGCAGCCGCGGGTCTCGGTGGAAGACGGCATGACGACGGAAGTGCTGACCCGCGTGGCCCTCGGTCGTCGAATCGCGGCGCGCGCGACCCTGTGGGCGGGCTATGCCTGGATTGCCAAGCCGCCGGGGCCGGGGGTGACACACGAGCACCGGGCCTGGCAGCAGCTGTCGGTCGGCTTCCCGACCGTGGCGCGTGTCACGCCGTCGCTCAGGCTGCGCGTGGAACAGCGCTCACAGGCCGGCTGGGACGGGCTGTCGCACCGCGTGCGCGCCATGAGCCGGCTGGTGCGGCCAGTGACTGCGAGCCGGCGCTGGTCGGCCGTGGCGTGGCACGAAGGCTTTGTGACGCTCGATCGCACGGCCAGTGGACCTGCCCGCGGCATCGATCAGCATCGGGTGTTCGGCGGCGTCCTTCATCAGGTGACACCAGCCCTCGGCATTGAAGCCGGCTATCTGTGGCGCACGGCCCAACGACCTGCGGCCGCGCGCACGCACGTGCACAGCGCGTTTCTCTGGCTCAACCTGACGCCGTGATATCGTGGCGCCGAGCGTGCGGCCGTCATCACGGCGGCCGTGCGGCGGTAGTGAGTCTGCAGTCGAAAGAGTCTGGATATGACGACGTTCCGTTCCGCCTTCCCTGTGCTTGTGCTGTCACTGACACTGGCCACCGTGGGGCTGGTGCTGCATGCCGAACAGGCGCCCCGCACACCCGGTGCCCCGACCTTCCGCATCGACGCCACCTGGCCACCCGAGTTCCCAAACAGCTGGGTGATGGGATCGGTGACCGGCGTGTTCGTTGACACCACCGACCATGTGTGGATCACGCACCTGCCCGAGACGCTGACCGAAGAGGAAACCTCGATGGAACAGAAGCCTCCCATCGCGACCTGCTGCGCGGCGGCTCCGACGGTCATCGAGCTCGACGCGCAGGGAAAGGTCGTGCAGGCCTGGGGCACGGGCACCCCCGAGACCGGGGCCGAGTGGCCGCGGAATCCGCACGGCATCTTCGTCGACCATAACAACTTTGTCTGGATCGGCACCCACATGCATCACCGGGTGCAGAAGTTCACGCGCGACGGCAAGCTGGTCATGACCATCGGCGTGCATGACAAGACCGCGGGCAGCAATGACACCGCCACGCTCGGCGGCCCGGCCGGCATCTGGGTCGACCCGAAAACCAACGAGGTCTTCATTGCCGACGGCTACCGCAACCGCCGCGTCATCGTATTCGAGGGCGCCACCGGGAAGTATCTGCGGCACTGGGGCGCCTACGGCGAGCGCCCGGACGACACCGAGAAGTTCGACCCGAAGACCATGGTCAGCGGCGCGCTGCCGAAGCAGTTCTCGACCGTGCACGGGCTGACCGGGTCGGCGGACGGCAAAATTTATGTGGCCGACCGCCGGGGCAACCGCATTCAGGTCTTCGACCAGTCGGGCAAGTTCCTGTCCGAGAAGGTCATCGCTCCCGCCACGCTGGCGTCGGGCTCGTCGTTTGTGATCGTGCTGTCGAAAGACCCGCAGCAGCAGTGGCTCTACCTGGCCGACGGCACCAACCACAAGGTGTGGGTCATGCGCCGTAGCGACATGACCGTCGTCGGTGAGTTCGGCCGCGGCGGGCGCCAACTCGGGCAGTTCCTCCGCCCCCACGGCATGAGCATCGACTCGAAGGGCCACTTGTACGTCGGCGAGGCCTCGACCGGCCGCCGTGTCCAGCGCTTCCTCGTCTCGGGGCGCTAGCCCGAGCCGACGATCGTCACCACGCCCCACCCGTCCGCGAACCGGCGGGGTGGGGCGTCGCGCCGTTACATCACGTTGACTCGCGCCGTCTTTCGCCGTACCATTTGAAGGGTCGACGGTGATTCTCTCGACGCGATGTCTCCCACCACTGCCCCGCAACGCGACCCGGTCACACAAGTCGCATCCTCACGCCTCCCGACCGAGTACGGCGAGTTCGAGATTCACGTCTACGAAAACCGCCGCGGCACCGAAACCCATGTCGCCCTGGTCAGGGGCGACATCAGCAGCGGCGACGATGTGCTCATCCGTGTGCACTCGAGCTGCGTCACCGGCGACATTTTCCACTCGGCCCGGTGCGACTGCGGACCGCAGCTGCACGCCGCCATGGAAC